>Ga0181535_10000452_pt1 | contig 61736 bp, 57 predicted proteins | sample PEATcosm2014_Bin_44_FD_119774 | JGI IMG/M metagenome (GOLD analysis project Ga0181535, IMG submission 119774) | Peatland microbial communities from MTU Mesocosm Facility, Houghton, MI, USA - PEATcosm2014_Bin17_30_metaG | ecosystem: Environmental > Terrestrial > Soil > Wetlands > Peat | place... | reverse complement strand
CCTCGGTGACGAAGATGTGGGCGTCGTCCTGCATGAACTTGCGCACCCGCAGCAGCCCGTGCAACGTGCCCGAGCGCTCGAAGCGATGCAGCGGGTCGATGTCCGAGTAGCGGAGGGGCAGCTCGCGGTAGCTGTGGCGGCGCAGGTTGAAAATGACGTGGGCGTTGGGACAGTTCATCGGCTTGAGGCCGTAGGTGGTCTGCTCGTCCACCGGGAAGAGGAACATGTCGTCGCGATAGTGGTCCCAGTGACCCGACGTCTCCCAGAGGGCCTTCTCGTTGATGAGCGGCGTCATCACCTCCTGGTAGCCGCGGGCCCGGTGGTCCTTGCGCCAGAAGTCGATCAGCTCGTTGAGCACGATCACGCCGTTGGGCAGCCAGTAGGGCATGCCCGGCGCCGAGGCGTCGAAGTGGAACAGCTCCAGCTCGCGACCGAGGCGGCGGTGGTCGCGGCGCTCGGCCTCGGCGATCCGCTCCAGGTAGGCGTCGAGCTCGGCGGGGCTGAACCAGGCGGTCCCATAGACGCGCTGGAGCTGGGGGTTGTGCTCGTCGCCGCGCCAGTAGACGCCGGCGACACGAAGCAGCTTGACGGCGGCGATGGCACCACTGTCGGAGACGTGGGGCCCGCGGCAGAGGTCCACGAAGGCACCGGTGCGGTAGACGCTCACGCCGGTGACGTCCGGGGCCAGACGGTCGATGATCGCGACCTTGAACTCCTGCCCCATCCCGTCGAAGAGATGCCGGGCTTCGTCGCGGGGCAGCACCTCGCGGTGATACGGAACGTGTCGCTTCACCAGCTCGCCCATCCGGGCCTCGATGGCGGCCAGGTCTCCGTCGGTGAGGTGGCGGTCCTCGGGGAGAAGGAAGTTGTAGAAGAACCCGTCCTCGATCGACGGACCCACGTCGTACTGCGTCCCCGGGAACAGCTCGCAGACGGCTGCGGCCATGAGGTGGGCGGCGCTGTGCCGGAGGATGTCCAGGGTCAGCTCGACCGGGGCCTCCAGCGGCGGCCCGGCTTCGGCGGCATCGTCGACGTCCTCTGGCATGGTGGCCGCATTGTACGGAAGCGGCGCCTCCGGGTCACGCCCGCGGCCGCCTCCGGCTCAGCGGAGGTGGCCGCACCCGACGTGGGGTGCGAAGGGCCCCCGCGCGGCAGGGTCAGACGACGAGACGGGACATGCCCCGCGGCACGTCCTCGCGGCTCTCGCCGAGGAGCTCGATCTCGGCCTCCGGGTTGGCGAACGACGAGCCCCAGATCTCCAGCGAGAGCTGGTGGGCGAGCGGCAGCACGGTGCGCCGCGAACCGCGCTGTGCCTGGGCCCTCAACCGCTCGAGCCGCTCGGGGTCGATGGCACAGCAGTGCACGCTGCAGTACTTGTTGGTCGGCTTCTTCACCGGTTCGCCGCACCCCCGACGAGCGCACAACCGCACCGCCGGCAGGCGACCTTGAGTCGCGTGTCGCACACCCACCTCCATGAGTTAGGCCAGTCTACGACTGCTCACTGGTTGGCTGTCAACACCCCATTTCAGGTCTGCAAGGAACAGGTGTGTGAGGAGTCCGCCGATCGGCGCGCAGGGTGCAAGCGGCAGAGGTGTGCACACTGTGGACAACCGGTGACCGCGCATCTGACGATGCCTCTCGTCGCTTGTGCGAAAGCTGTTCGCAAAGTCCACTTGTGACGATTTGCCTGCGCATCCGGTCGGGGTTCCGACCCGGGCACACGACGAAGTCGCGGTGAACGCGCTGTGCTCACCACACGGGCTTCGCAACATCCAGTGCGATGATTGTGACGTCCTGCGAATGCGCGGGAACACGCCGATGGCGGGAGCAGGACCCTCGCATCCGGGAAGGTGTCGCATCACGCTCCTCACACCGACGCGGATGTCGCCCGCGGCGGACGTGGGCGCATCAGGGATCGAACCTGAGACCTCAGCGATGTCAACGCTGCGCTCGTACCAACTGAGCTATGCGCCCGCGCGTCCGCGCAGATCAGGCCGGGATGATACCGCGAGCGGAGGTCCCCGCCGATCTGGCAGCGGATTCGTCATGCGGGGAGGCCACACGGATCCGATTGGGGGAACGGCGGGCCCACGACCCGGCGACTGGCGAGCGCCCGGCTGAGCCGCGCCGAATCTGATGGCGGGGTGAGCCGAGCCCGGCTGAGCCGGGCCGGCGAGGGGCGGCGAGCCCCTGTGAGAAGAGGAGGGTCCCGCGCCGCCTGCGCCGTGGGGCACGGCGAGCCCCTGTAAGAAGGTGCAGGGGTCCCCAGCGCTCAGACGGGGGTGCCCACGCCGCCGGCGGCGTGGGGGGCGCGGGCCCCAGCCGGGGTGTGTGCCTGGCGCAGGTCGGCGGTCGTGACCTCCACGAGGAGCACGCCCTCGCAGCCGTGGCAGATCACGTGGAACTGCTCGGGGCGACGGATGGGGCGGGCCACCGCCTGGCGATATCCACAGCACTCGCACGTCACGATGGCTCGCATCTCTCCCCTTGCGCCTCCACCCTCCTCGAGCCGGCGCCCCTCTGGGCGGCCACCTCTCGCGGAGTTCCCCGACTTTGCCACCGGCGTCGGGCCGGGCTGGACCTGACATGGCACCGCGACCTGGCCGTTGCAGCGCCGTGTCAGCGGCTGGAAGTCGCTCCAGGAGATGTCGCGTCCGCCGGGGCGGGGTGGTCCAGCACGGCCAGCCGGCTCCAGAAGATGAGCCGGAAACTGAGGCCGACGGTGATCACCAGAGCACCGAAGACATCGACGACCCCGATGACCGAGTGGAAGAGGTCGACGGCGCCGCCGAAGGCCAGGAGCGGTAGGGCGATGGACGCGTTGATGACGGTGAAGACCCCGCCGAAGATCCGGCCCCGGGACTCCTCGGTGGTGCCCTCCTGGAGGACGGTGAAGGCCGGGATCAGGATCGCTCCGAGGGCGCAGCCGAAGACGAGGGCCAGGAACACCACGGCGGGGACGAGCCAGCCGCTGATGCCGAGGTCCTGAAAGACGGGGGGAAAGACGCCCATCAGCACCAGGCAGGTCCCCGTGGTCATGAAGGCGAGGACGCTGATCCAACGTCGGGAGAGGGTGATGAGATGCTGCCCGAGGATCCCCGCCATCGCCACCAGCCCGACCATGGCCGGGCCCAGGACGATGGAGATGTCGTTCGGGGAGCGGTGCAGCACCTTCTGCAGGTAGGGCGCTCCCAGCGCGTAGATGGTGAAGACCATGATCAGCGCCAGGCCGAGCTGGATCATCCCCCAGCGCAGCGCCGGGCCCCGGCGGAGGATGCCGATGCCGTCCTGGAACTCGCGGAAGACGTGGGTCTGGGGACCCGCCCCCGCCTCCACCGCCCGCAGCGACGCGCCGATCCGCCAGCAGGAGAGCGCGGCCAGGGCGAAGAGGCCGGCGGCGATGTAGAAGGGGACGAGATCCCCGAAGAGGATCAGGCACACGGGGGCGAGCACGCTGCCGAGCAGCAGGGTCAAGATCACCGTGGTCATGAAGAGGGACATGGCACCCTGGATCTGCTCGCGGCTCACCAGGGAGGGGATGCTGGCCGCCTCGGCCGGAGCGAAGACCTGACCCACCGAGCTGAACAGGAAGGTGATGATCAGGAGCGGCCATGCCTGGTGCTGAAGGAAGGGGATCAGCTGGCTCACCGGGATCAGCACCAGGAGGCCGGCCCGGAGCAGGTTGGTGAGCATCATCAGCGACCGCTTGTCATGGCGGTCGGCGTAGACCCCGGCGGGGGCGGAGAGCAGCACCCCCGGGAAGGTGAAGGCGACCGCGACCGCGGCCACCGCGGTGGTGAGGCCGGTGAGGTCGTAGACAACAACGAGCAGCGCGAACTGGATGAAGTTCTGCGCCAGCTGGCTGCCGCATTGGGCTCCCCAGAGGAAGCGGAAGTCCCGGCGGCGGAGCACGCGGGCAAAGCCGGAGGCATCGTCCGGGTGAGGCGGCAGTGCGGGACGGACCGCGTGCAGCGGGACGTGTTCGGGCAGTGGCTCGGGCAGCCGTTCCCCGCTCATCCCATCTCCCCCGCGGCTCGGGCCAGGCATCGCCATTCGTCCAGATCGAGGGTCTCCGGTCGCCGACCCGGGTCCACGCCGCAACGGGCCAGCACCGCTTCGACCAGGTCGGCACGGTCGCCGAGGGCGCGGCCCAGGCCATGGCGGAGGGTCTTGCGGCGCAGCTGGAAGGCAGCGCGGGCCAGTCGGAGCACATCTCTCCTCTCCGCCTCGGGCATGGGCCGGGCGGGGTGCATCCGAATGATGCTAGACGCCACCGCCGGTGCGGGCATGAAGCTCGCCGGCGGCAGGTCACGGAGCCGCTCGACGTCCGCCACCGACCGCACCGCCACCGTCGCCAGGCTCCATCCCCCAGGGGGGGAGGCGATCCGCGCCGCGACCTCGCGCTGGACCAGGAAGACCCCCCGTCTCGGCGGGACCGCCGCCTCGAAGAGGTGCGCGAGCAGGGCCCCGGTGAGGTTGTAGGGGAGGTTGCCGGCGGCGAGATGGTCGTCGGGGAGGCCGAGACCGGCCGCGTCGACCCGGAGCGCGTCCGCCTCGATCAGCTCCACGTTGGCGAGACCGCGGAGGGTCACGCGGGCGGCCCGGATGCACGCCGGATCGAGGTCCACGGCGACCACGCGCCCGGCGCGCCGGGCCAGCTCGGCAGTCAGCACCCCGATCCCCGGCCCGATCTCCCAGACGGTGTCACCGGGCGCCGGGTCCAGCGCCTCCACGATGGCGTCGAGCGCTTCCCGGTCCACCAGGAAGTGCTGGCCGAGCCGGCGCTTGGCGAAGAGCCCGGCCTGGCGCGCCACCCTCGTCACCGTTGCCGGGTCGGTGAGATCGAGCGGACGCGTGGCCGCGCTCACCCTCTCCCCCTCCCGACGCCGAGTGGCCGTGTTCCCGCAGGGCGCGCGACCGGATCACCCATGGAGGAGGCCGTCCGCCGGGAGGGCGAAGAGTCGCCGTGCGCTGGCCGTGGTCTGCGCCGCGACGACACCCGGCAGGACGCCGCGCAGTCCCGCGACCGCCGCCGCGGTGGCCGCCACGAAGGCGGGGGTGTTGGGCCGCCCCCGGTGGGGCACGGGCGCGAGAAAGGGCGTGTCGGTCTCCACCAGGTACCCGTCAGCGTCGACCTCGCGGGCCGCGGCCTGGATGCCCTCGCTGCGGGGGAAGGTGACGATCCCCGAGAAGGAGACCAGGAAGCCACGCGCCCGGCATAACTGCGCGTGCGCCGCATCGCCCGTGAAGCTGTGCATGACCCCGTGCACGCCGGGAGCGGCGTCCACCGCCACGAGCACCTCGGCGTGGCTGTCGCGATCGTGGATGACCACCGGCAGGGAGTGGGCACGGGCCAATTCCAGCATCTGATGCAGAGCGGCACGCTGCACCGTGAGCGGCGTTTCGTGGTAGCCGGGTCGCCAGTACTGGTCGAGCCCGACCTCGCCGACGCCCACCGCCAGCGGGTGCCGGAGCAGCTCGTCGAGTGCCTGGAGTTGGGCCCGATCGGGGGCGGCCCGCTCGTGGGGGTGCCAGCCCACGGTGAAGAAGACCCCCGGGTGCGCTTCCGCGACCTCCCGGCAGCGGTCGCTGTCCTCGACGTTGAGACCCGGGCAGACGATCTGCACCACGCCGGCCGCCGACGCCTGCTCCAGAGCGCGCTCCACCCCGGAGGTCCCCTCCCGCTCCGCGAGGATCTGGAGGTGGCAGTGGCTGTCGACGAGGGGTTCGTGGCTCGCGGCGGCGCTGCCCGGGTCGCTCATCGCCCGCCCAGGATCGCCTCACGATCCAATCGGGGAAAGAGGATCTCACCCACCCCGACCGGATCTCCCGCGTGCAGCGCCGGCCACGATTGGGCGGCCTGGGTCAGGTCGGCGCTCAGGTCGATGCCCAGGTCGCTCGCGACCCGCGCGGTGGCGCGGGGGACGAACGGGTTGAGCAGCCCGGTGCTGACCCGAACCGCCTCGAGCAGCTCGGCGCAGACGGTGCCCAGCCGGTCGTCGCCCGCGTTCTTCAGCTTCCAAGGGGTGGTCTCCTCGACGTACTTGTTGGCTCGGGCCACCAGCCGGCGGACCGCCGCCAGGGCCGCGGTGAAATCGAGACCGTCCATGGCCTGGTCGTACTCCGGCACCACGGTGGCGGCGAGCTCACGCAGCTCGGCGTCGATGGGTTCCTCCCCTCCCCGCTCAGGCACCCGGGCCTCGAAGTAGCGCTGGACCATCTTCTCGGTGCGGGACACCAGGTTGCCGTAGTCGTTGGCGAGGTCGGCGTTGTAGCGGTCGACGAAGCTCTCCATCGAGAAGTCGCCGTCGCGGTCGAAGGGGACCTCGGCCATCAGCACGTAGCGCACCGCGTCGCTGCCGAACTGCTCGATGAGCGCGGTGGGCTCGACGAAGACGCCCCGCGTCTTGCTCATCTTCTCCCCGCCCAGGGTCATGAAGCCATGGGAGTGAACCCGCCGGGGGAGCGGGATGCCGGCGGCCATCAGCATCGCCGGCCACATCACCGCGTGGAACCGGGTGATGTCCTTGCCGATGACGTGGACGTCGGCCGGCCAGAAGCGCGCGAACTCCTCGTCGTCGGACGCGTAGCCGACCCCGGTGATGTAGGCGATCAGCGCGTCGAACCAGACGTAGACCACCTGGGAGGGGTCGAAGGGGAGCGGGAAGCCCCAATCCGAGAAGCCGCGCGAGATGCTGACGTCCTCCAGCCCCCCTCGGATGAGCTGGAGGATCTCGTTGCGCCGGGGCTCGGGGACGAGGAAGCCGGGGTGCTTCTCGAGGTGCTCGAGGAGGCGTTCCTGGAAGTCGCTGAGCCGGAGGAAGTAGTTGTCCTCCTCCACCAGCTCGACCGGGCGCTCGTGGACCGGGCAGAGCCCCGCGACCAGCTCCTTGTCGGAGTAGTAGCGCTCGCAGGAGGGGCACAGCCAGGCGCGGTACCACCCCTTGTAGACGTATCCGGCGTCGTGGACAGCCTGCATCAGCCGCTCGGTGCTGCGCCGGTTGGCGGCGCCGCTGGTGCGGACGAAGGCGGTGTAGTCGATGTCCAGCGACGCCCAGAGGGAGCGGAACCTCTCGGCCTGGGAGGCGACGAACTCCTCGGGGCTCACGCCCCGGTCACGCGCGGCTCGGAGCACCGACTGGCTGTGCTCGTCGGTCCCGACCGTGAAGCGGACGTCGTCGCCACGCAGCCGGTGGTGGCGGGCGAGCACGTCGCAGCCGACCTTCTCGTAGACGTGGCCGAGGTGGGGGTCGCCGTTGACGTAGTCGATGGCGGCGGTGACGTAGAAGGTGCTGCTCATGTCCCGATCACGACTGTGCATTCGCCCCGCGGGGGCTGCCGGCGTAGCTCTTCGGCCAGCTCCCGGGCGGTGCCGCGGTGGAAGGTCTCGTGGACTTTAGTCAATTCCCGGGCGATCACGACCGGGCGGTCGCCGAGGAGCGGCTCGAGGAGCTCCAGGGTCTTGGCCAGGCGGTTGGCGGCCTCGAAGAGCACCACCGGCACGCCCAGCGCCAGGGCCGCCTCGACCGTGCGGCGCAGCTTGCCAGGGGAGCGCGGGGGGAAGCCCAGGAAGACGAATCCACCGCCCCCGCCCAGCCCGCTGCCGCTCACCGCAGCGGTGACCGCGCTGGGGCCGGGGACCACGGTGACCGTGATCCCGGCCCGGTGGGCGGCGGCGACCAGCCGGCTGCCGGGGTCGCTGATGGCGGGCGTCCCGGCGTCGGTGCAGAGGGTGAGCCGCTGGCCCGCCTCCAGCCTGGCCAGCAGGGCGGGGATGCGGCGCTCCTCGTCGAAGGCGGGCAGGGAGATCACGGGACGCTCGATGCCCAGCGAGCGCATCAGGATGCGGGTGCGCCGGGTGTCCTCGGCGACCACGGCGTCGCAGTCGCGCAGCGCGCGTTCGGCGCGCCGGCTGACGTCCTCCAGGTTGCCGATCGGCGTGGCCAGGACCGTGAGCAGCGCCCCCATCGGCGTCTCCGAGTCCGTCAGCGGCCCCAGTCGCGGGGGTAGCGGAAGTCGCGGTCGATGGTCCGGTTGGAGACCTTGGCGATGAGCGGCGGCCGGCGCTTGTACTGGCTGTCCCTGACCCGGCGGTGGATCTGCTTGACGAAGGCATCGTCGTAGCCGAGCCCGTGCAGCTCGGCCCGGGTGCGGCGCTCATCGATCATCTGGTGGAGCAGCTGGTCGACCACCGCGTACTCGAAGCCGAGCTCGTCCTCGTCCGACTGCCCCTCCCAGAGGTCGGCGGAGGGCGCCTTCTCGATCACCGCCGCGGGCAGCCCGAGGTGCCGGGCGAGGGCGAAGATCTGGGTCTTGTAGAGGTCGCCCAGCGGATTGAGGGCGTGGGCCATGTCGCCGTGGATGGTCCCGTAGCCGAGCAGCAGCTCGGTCTTGTTGGACGTCCCGATCACCAGCCCTGCTCGCGCCAGCGAGAGGTCGTAGAGGATCGACATCCGCTCCCGCGCCATCTTGTTGCCGCGCCGGTTGCGGTCGGCGTCCGGCTCGCGGTCGAAGTAGGCGTCGATCTGGGGGGAGATGTCGACGACCAGCGGGACGGTCCCGAGCTGGGCAGCGACCAGGCGCGCGTCCCGCTCCGAGGCGGGGCTGCTCGCCCGGTACGGCATGATCACCGGGACCGCGTTCTCCGGACCGAGGGCCCGGCAGACGACCGCCAGGGTGAGCGCGGAGTCGACGCCTCCGGAGAGGCCGACCACCCCGCGCTCGAAGCCGACCTTGCGCACCTCTTCGCGGACAAATCCGGTCAGGATCTCGGTGACCAGGTCGCAGTCGACCGCGAGCGCGCCGCCCGGGGCGGCGGCACTCAGCCCGGCCGCGGTCTCACTCACGCTCATGGCGGTGCAACCGCCGGCACTCGGCGTCGACGATGTCATGGCGCTCGTCGCGCAGCATCGGGTTGGCGATCCGGGCCCGGCGGAGGGCCGCCAGGTCGAGACGGTGCAGGGGCATCGCCTCGTCCCGCCCGGCGGGCTCGCCGACCAGATGCCCCTCGGGGTCGACGACCCGGGAGCCTCCCCAGAAGTTGATCCCATCCTCGTATCCGACGCGGTTGCAGTAGACGACGTAGGTGGTGAAGAGCTGGGCGTAGGTCCGGGTGATGACGTCGTAGCTCTGGGCGGTGCCGAGCTCGGATCCCTGTCCCACCCCACGGCCCGGCGACGCCGACGGGCAGATGATCAGGTCGACGCCGGCGCGGGCGAGCAGGTACGCGGAGCTCGGGTGCCAGAGGTCCTCGCAGATGAGCACGCCCACCCGCCAGGGGCGGCGCGGTGCGGCGGAGCTGAGCGGGGCCTCGAAGGCTCGGAACCGGTTGCCGGGGGCGAGATCGCGGGCCTCGTCGAAGAGGCCGTAAGTGGGCAGGTACACCTTGCGATGGAGATGCACCACCGCGCCGCCCGAGAGGTAGAGGACGGCGTTGTGGAAGCGGTGGTCATCGCTCTCCAGGATGCAGCCCACCACGGCGTCCACACCCCGTGACGCCTCGGCAAGGGCGTGGACCTCCGGGCTGTCGAGGCGCAGTGCGGTCTCGGTGACCAGGTCCTTGAGAAAGTACCCGGTGAGCGAGAGCTCGGGGAAGACCACCAGGTCCGCACCGCCCGCGGCGGCGGCGCTGATCAGCTCCAGGTGGCGGGCGACGTTGGCGCCGAGGTCGCCGAGCCGGGGTGCCATCTGGGCGAGCGCGACCACGATGTCGCTGCGCGGCCCGGTCTCTGGCGCCACGGCCGGGGTGGGCTCGATCTTCACCACGGTGTGGATTCTCCACCATCCTCGGTCCCGCCGACGAACTGGCCGACCCGGGTGACCACCCCCGAGACCGGCTCGCGCGCCACGTTGGCCGGCGGCAGCGCCTCCAGGAAGCGGCGCGCGTAATCCCGGCTCTGGAGGCGGGAGTCGGCGATCACCACCACCCCCCGATCGGTGCCCGAGCGGATCAGCCGGCCGAACCCCTGGCGCAGCCGGATGACCGCCTCGGGGAGCACGTAACTCCCGAACGGATCACGCATCTCGGCGGTGCGGGCACGGACCAGGGGGTCGGTGGGGACCGCGAAGGGGAGCTTGGCGATGATCACGCACTGGAGGGCGTCCCCCGGCACGTCGATCCCCTCCCAGAAGGTGCTGGTGCCGAGGAGCACGGTGCGCGGATTCTCGACAAAGGAGGTCAGGAGCTGACGCCGGGTCCCGTCGAGGCCCTGGGCGACGACGGAGATCTGGCTGCCCGCAAGACGCCGCCCCACCAGGTCGCGGACGCGGCGGAGCGCTCCGTATCCCGTGAAGAGGCCGAGGGTCCGTCCGCCCAACCTCCGCCCGATGCCGGCGGTGATCGCCGCCAGCGCCTGCTCGTATTCGGGATCGTCGTAGGGCGGGATGTCGGTGACGACGATGCAGAGAGCCTGGTTCAGGTAGTCGAAGGGCGACGGCAGCGCCAGCTCCTCGGTTCGCGCTCCCAGCCCGAGCCGCTCTCGGATGAAGCCGAAGTCCCCGGCGATGGCGAGCGTGGCCGAGGTCAGGACGACGGTGCGCGCCGCATCCAGGAGCCCCTCCCCGAGAGCGGCCCCCGCCGCCACCGGCGCGTCGCGCAGCTCCGCCTGCTCGGCCCGCAGCTCCAGCCAGGCGACGTGGCCGTCCCGGCGGTGGAGGAGCACCTCGTCGATGGCGGCCGCCGAGCCCTCGAGGGCGGACGCCGCCAGACCCAGCTCCTCCTCTCCCCGGTCGGGCTGGGGGAGGAGATCGGTTTCCAGGCACGCCGGGCCCGCCGTGCGCAGGGCGCCGGCCGCACGGCCGAGGGTCGAGACGGCGTGATGGGCGCTCCGCACCAGGGTCTGCAGCCGCGGCTCCTCGAGCAGGTCGTCGGTGACGCTGAGGCTACCGGTCGGCAATCCCCCTCCCCCGCCGAGCCGCTCGGCCAGCAGTCCCTTGGCCTCGCCGAAGAGCCGGTTGGCGGCCTCGCGGCACGCGTCGAGGGTGGTGGCCAGGTCGGGATCGAGGACGTCGGGGAGGCGGTCGAGAGCCCGCACGACATCGGCGCTCCGGAGACGGTGGCCGCCCGATTGGGTGGCCTGCTCCTCCAGGTGGTGGGCCTCGTCGATGACCAGTGCCGAGTAGTCGCCGAGCAGGTGCCCCTCCGCGGGCTCGTCGCTGAGCAGGAGCGCATGGTTGGTCACCACCAGCTCGGCCGTCGCCGCCGTCCTGCGGGCCGCGACCATGTGGCATGCGCCATTGGCCCAGTTGGCGCAGGCGCTGCCCAGGCAGTCATCCCCGGTCGATTCGACGGCACGCCAGAGATCGCGCTCCAGGGCTCCGAGGCGCAGCTCCGCCCGGTCTCCCGTGCTGGTCAGGTCGAGCCAGCGGAGCAGCTTGAGCTTGAACCTGATGACGTCGAGGTCCGGACCGCGGGGGCCGGTGTCGCGGTGACGGAGGTGGCGCTGGAAGCGCCGGAGGCTGATGTAATGGCTGCGTCCCTTGAGCATCGCCCAGCCGAGGGGACGGGGAAGGTGAGGCTGCAGGGCGGGCAGCTCCCGGGTGGCGAGCTGCTCCTGGAGGGTGATGGTGTGGGTGGCGACCACGGCACGGCCGCGGCCTCGCTCGATCCAGATCGCGAGCGGTGCCAGGTAGCCGAGTGTCTTCCCGACCCCGGTGCCGGCCTCGACGAGGAGGCGCCCGCCACGCTCCAGGCTCTGAGCGACGGCTCGTGCCATCTGCTCCTGGGTCTCCCGGTACTCGTAGCCCGGGCGTTCGGCGAGCGGGCCTCCCGGACCGATCAGGGCAACGGCGGCGCCGGCGAGCGGCCCGGAGAGGAGCGCCTCGCGCTCGCTGCGGTCGGGGTCCCCGGCGCCGGCCGCACCGGGGGCCGCCGCTCCCGTTGCTGGACCGGGTGGGGTGGCCGCGGCCTCGCCGCCCGGGTGCGGCCGGGCCTCCCTCTCGGGGTGCGCGCTCCGCTCGTTGGCGGCGAGGTCGAAGAAGTGCCCGAGCGACGTCCCCGCCTGGGAGGCGACCCGGTGCATCTCCCCGAAGGTCGACCTCCGCAGCGAGGCGGCCTCTACCAGCAGCCACCGGAAGAGCTCAGCGGTCGCCTGCGCGTCGCTCAGCGCGCGGTGGGGACGCTCGTGATGGAGCCCGAGCTGACGGCTGAGTGCCCCGAGGTTGTGGCTGCCCGCGAGGGGGAGCAGGATGCGTCCGAGCTCCAAGGTGTCCATCGCCTCTCTCCGACCAAAGGTGTCGGGGAGGAGCTGGCTGCAGAAGGCGAGGTCGAAGCCGGTCCCGTGGCCCACCAGCTCCGCCCCCTCACAGAACTCGGCGAGCTGGACCATCGCCTCGAGCGGGGACGGCTGGCCGGCCAGATCGGCGCCGGTGATGCCGGTCAGCCGCTGGACGGGAAGGGGCACCGCGATGCCGGGGTCGACGAGGAGCTGAAGCTCGCGGAGGGTCACCCCGTCCTGCTCGAAACGGACGGCGCCGATCTCGATGACCCGCTCACTCCTGGGCGACAGGCCGGTGGTCTCCAGGTCGAAGGAGACGAATTCGGTGGTCATCAGGCGGTGGGCGGAGGCACGGCCCGGTAGTCCGTCGTCCCGTCGAAGATGCCGCGGCGTGAGAGCGGAAGGACCTCCGCGATCCGCTCCATCAGCAGGTCCGAGACCTCCTGGTTGGACCGGCGCGGGCCTTCGGGGTTCTCCGGGGGGAGTGGCGCGGCGCGTCCGAATCGGAGGTGGACCGGCGCGTGGCGGGGTCGGATGGAACCGAGTGGCAGGGCACGCTCGGTGCCCCAGATCCCCACCGGGAGGATCGGCACCCCCGCCGCCCGGGCCAGGAACCCGGCGCCCGGGTGGGGCCGCTGCAGCACCCCGTCCGGGCTGCGGTGCCCCTCTGGATAGACGACCACGGCATGCCCCTGTCGCATCAGTCCCACCGCCTGGCGGAGCGCCGCCCGATCCGCGGTGCCGCGCACGACCGGGAAGGCGTGGTAGCCGACGATGAAGAAGCGGCTGATCGGGGAGCGAAAGTAGTCGCTCTTGGCCATGAAGTAGACGTCCCGGCGGGGCATGTAGGCGCCGGTGACGGGTGGGTCCGCACCGCCCACGTGGTTGCAGACCACCAGCAGGCCGCCTCGTGGAGGGACCCTCTCGGTGCCGGCGATGTCGAGAAGATCACCGATGACCACGCGGCAGACGAGGCGCGCCACCGCCGTCATCCATCGGTAGTTGAGATCGAGCCCTGCGGGCGAGAGGTGGGTGCGGGTCACAGGCCGGCCGCTCGGCAGAGGCGCAGAGCCAGCTCCACCATCTCGTCGATGCCGTGGGTCCCGGTGTCGATCACCACCGCGTCGGGAGCCGCGCCCATCGCCGGGGCATCGCCGCTGTCCCGCCCCGAGATCTCGACCGCGAGCGTGTCGGGGTCGACGGACGCCCCCTCCCGCTCGAGCTGCGCCGCGCGCCGGGCGGCGCGAAGCGACGCCTTCGCCTGCAGATAGAGCTTGACGGCGGCCTCCGGGAAGACCACGGTGCCGCAGTCCCGCCCCACCGCGACCGCCCCTCGGGCGGCGGGCGCGCGCTGCAGGGGGAGGAGATGGCGACGAACGTCGGGGAGCTGGCTGACCGCGGTGAGGAGCGCCGCGTGCCGTGGATCGCGGATCTCGACCCCGGGGTCGATCCCGTCCACCCGCACCTCCCAGCTGTCGTCGTCGGGCGCGGTGTTGACCTCGATGGCCACGCGGCTCGCCAGAAGGGCGATGCGACCGAGGTCGCCGGCTCCGAGGCCGGCCCGGTTCGCGGCCACGATGACGGCGCGATAGAAGAGGCCGGTGTCGATGAAGGGGAGGCCGAGGGCCAGGGCCAGCCGGCGTCCGAGAGTGGTCTTGCCGCTCCCCGCCGGCCCGTCGACGGTGATGACGGGCCGGCTCATGGTGGCGTCATCCCCACCGCCGTGTAGAGCGCCCCGAGCTCGGCGGGGGTCAGGAGCCGGACCCGGCCCTCCGCCAGATGGCCAAGCTTGAGAGGGCCGAGGCCGATCCTGACCAGGTCCAGCACCGCAGCGTCCAGGGCCGCGCAGAGGCGCCGGATCTCCCGCTTGCGCCCCTCGCCCATGGTCACCTCGATCAGGTCTGCCCGCTCCGCGCGCGGCCGCCGGACGTCGAGCGGGCGAGCCAGCCCGTCCTCCAGCTCCACGCCCTCCAGCAAGCGCTCGATGTCGGCATCGCTCAGGCCGCGCCCGAGGACCACGCGGTAGCGCTTGGACACCCCGTAGCGGGGGTGGGTGAGCCGGTGGGCCAGGTCTCCGTCCGAGCTGAGCAGGAGCAGCCCGCGGCTGTCGGCGTCGAGCCGCCCGACCGGCACCAGCCCGGGCACTCGCTCGGGGAGCAGATCCATCACGGTCGGCCGGCGATGAGGATCGCGGACGGTCGTGACCACCCCGGCCGGCTTGTTGAGCATCAGGGTCTCGATCCGGTGCCCACCCGCGACCGGCCTGCCGTCGACCCAGACTCGATCGCGACCGGGGTCGACGGTGGCGCCCAGCGCGGCCTGGGTCCCGTTGACGCTGACGCGCCCAGCCTCGATGAGGCTGTCCGATCCGCGTCGAGAGGCCACGCCGCGCCGGGCGAGATACCGATTGAGCCGCTCTCGGGTGACCGCCATCTAGATCAGGTCCGCCGGCGCCGGCTCGTCCTCGGAGGGCGCGGCCAGGGCTTCGGACCACGCCCGCTCCTGCTCCTCCGGAAGTCCGATGTCTCCAGGAAGTGGCGGGAGCTGGTCGACACGCTCCAACCCGACCAGCTGCAGGAAGCGCAGCGTCGTCCCGAAGAGGCGGGGCTGTCCGGGGGTGCTCGCACGGCCGATCTCTGCGATCAAGCCCCGCCGTTCCAAGCTCTCCAACACCGCCTCGCAGTTGACCCCGCGGATCGATTCGATCAGGGCGCGGGTCACCGGCTGGCGGTAGGCGACGATGGCGAGCGTCTCCAGGGCCGGACGGCTGAGTCGCGCGGGACGCTCGGGGCTGAGGGCGCGCTGGACGGCCCACGCCGTCTCCGGGCGGGTCACCAGCTGCACCTGGTCGCGGTGACGCTGGAGCATCAGCCCGCGACCGCGGAGCTGGCCGGCCAGCGACTCGGCGGCCCTGTCGATGCGCTGCGAGGGTTGTCCGAGTATCTCGGAGAGCTCGCTGACGGTCACGGGACGGTTGAGCACGAAGCAGACGGACTCGAGAGCCAGGGCCAGGTCCTCGGGTTCGCTGCCGGCCACCCAGTCCGGCACCCGGGGGCGGCCGATCTCGTCCAGCTCGAGGGTGAAGCCCTCCTCGCGGTCGTCCTCCCCGTCGAGGGGCAGGCTCGCCAGGGCCTCCTCGGGTGAGAGGTCCTCGTGGGCGGGGTCGACCGTGGCCTCCACGTCGAGGTCATCCTCCGGCTCGCCGAGCGCCTCCTCCGGGCGCAGTGGCGGCTCGGCCGGACCATCGCCGCGCACGGCGCTGAACGTTCGCTCCTCAGTCACTGGTCCGCACCCGGATGGGGCCGAAGGGCTGGGGCTGGTCGACGACTGCCACGCCGCGCTTCAGCAGCTCGAGCAGGGCGAGGAAGCAGGCGACCGCCTCCAGCCGGGTGGTCACCTCGGCGAAGATCGCCTCGAACTCCACCGGCCCTCGGCCGAGCAGCTCGACAAGCCATGCGACCTTCTCCTCGACCGAGAAGGTGACCATCCCGACCGGCAGCGCCGCTGCGTCCTGGAGCCGCTCGAGCACCTGCCGGAAGGCGGCCGCAAGCCGGTCGGGGGGGATGCGCAGCCGCTCCAGGGGGAGGACCTCGGGGGCGACCAGGCCGAGGAAGCTGCGCTCGCCCGTCTCGGCGGGCTCGAGCAGGAGCGCCTCCATGGCCGCGCGGAACAGCCGGTACTCGGCGAGGCGCCTCCCCGCCTCGGACTCGACGACCTCCTCCTCCTCGAGCTCGGCGGTGCCCTCGGTGACCTTGACCGCCTTCATGGAGAGCAGACGCGCCAGCAGCGACAATGCCTCGGCTGCGTCGCGAAGGTCCCCACCCAGCTCGCTCCCGGTGAGCTGGCGGCTCACCTGCGTGGTCACCTGAGCGACCGGGAGGTCACGCAGGTCGACGTCGCCGCGCTGCGCAGCGAGCACCAGCTCCTCCAGGGTGCCGCTGAACCCACCGACCTCCACGGGAAAGCGGTGAGGCCATCCGGTGCGGCCGCCGGAGGACGTGCTCTCACTCATGGCGGCCCATGGTACGTGGTCGCCCAGCCGGGCGAAGGAGGCCTCTCGGTGCATCCGCGCCCAAGATGCCTACTCTTCGGTCCGCCCGAGGTAGCCCACGTCTCTCAGCCCCTTCTGAGCCTGGGACGTCATCTCGCCGATCAGATGGTCAAGAACGCGACGAATCCAAGACCTGAGCACCATCTGGAAGGCCGACCGCATCGATGGGTTGACATCCGCGAGGTTCACGACCAGCGGTTGGGCTCCGTCCGCGAGGAGCCGGAAAAGACCTGTGGGGCGTGCATCGGCGCGGACGAAGGCGCGTATGACCACTGCGACGCTCGCCTGCCCCGCGCCCTGAACGTTCCCACCGAGATACACGCCCACGTTGGACTGTCTAAGTATCCGCCGAAACCCGTCGGGGGCGGCCGGCTGATTAGGCAGCGCGGTGGGATCATTGGGCTGGGTGTACAGGGTGACACCTGGAGGCAACTGCAGTGACTTGACCTCGTCGTCTGCGGCTTCGTAGACGGCCTGGATGAGGCGTGCCGCGACGAGGTCGATCTCGACGTGCGCCAGCCCGCTCGGCGTCGAAAGTAGGTTCCCGAGCATGGCGACACGTTCCTTAAGGGCGGCGCTGAGCTGGCCGGTGACAATCTGTACGGCGTCGTTCACGCGGTCGAGAATGAAGTCGATGAATGTCTGGCGGTCGCCTGCGTCGGCCGCGCGCAGAGACCGAAGATACTCGGGCGTATCGTCGGAGAAGACGACCAACGGAACAGAGGCAGCCTGGTACAGAAAGACTGACGCGAGAGCGCGCGCCACGCGGCCGTTCCCATCCTGGAAGGGGTGGATCCTGCTGAACGCATGGTGGGCATACGCCGCCTGGACCACGGGATGCTCCGCAAGGAAGACGGAGCCGGAGAGTTCCTCGACTAGGCGGTGCATTTCCACGGGGGTATCTGCCACCGGCGCGTAGGCGAACCACGTGTTGTCGTGCTGCAGTACGTGGTTGGATTGGTGCTTATACTCACCTTTGAGGAGCGTCTGAAGCTGCCATCCTTGCGGGGTCAGGACGCGCACGTTCTGCTGCGGTCGGCAAAGCTCCTCATGGAGGCGCCTTATCCAAGCCTCGGTGACCGGCATTGATCGAGTGGCAACATCCAGGGCCAGTTCGTAGGCACTCAGCTGAGCCTCGATGAGTTCGCGTACGTTCTCACCCTTCTCCAGGACTGCCGCCTGCCATGCGGTGGCCTGGGTCGCGACACTGAACGTGAACCCGCGGTCGACGTCATAGAGCCCCTCGATGGCTCCCGTGTCGACGGCCGCCGCTCGCATAGCCACCTCGATGGCGCGCCGACGGTCGTCACTCGTCGCTTCTCTCCCCGACGCCGCGATCGCTTCGACTAGCCCATCCCAGCGCCTCGGATCAATGGTCACCCCCTCCCAAGACTGCGCCTGGTCTATTGGCCGATATGCCGAGTCCAGCTCTGAGAGCTGCTGGTAGAGACGAGCCGTATCGTCGATCGCAGGAGTCGCGGGTTGACTCGGACCCGCGCCGGTTGTGGGATCAAACATCAGCCATCACACGGGCGACGATACCGGCTCTCCGGGGTTGTTGGTGGACGTTCGTCAACCGACTCCCTGGTGGGCTCCGGCGCTGGCATTGCCCTCGCGGAGCAGCTCTCCGGCGCGTGCTATCGCGGCCGCGGTGGTGCGCCCCGACATCATCCGGGCGATCTCCGACACCCGCTCCTCGCCCTCGACCCGGCGCACCGTGCTCTCCACAGCGTCGCCGCCTCCCAGTCGGGAGACCAGGAGGTGCCAGCCGGCGCGGGAGGCGATCTCGGGGCGGTGGGTGACCGCGAGGACCTGGCGGCCCCGGCCGATATCGGCGAGGAGGTCGCCGACCCGCGCCGCCGTCTCGCCGCCCACACCCGTGTCGACCTCGTCGAGGACCAGCAGCGGCTGGCCGCCCCCTCCTCCGGCGGCGGCGAGCGCCAGGGACAGCCGGCTGAGCTCTCCCCCGGAGGGCCCCTCGTCGAGGGGCAGCGGCACCCCGCCGCGATTGGCGGCCAGCCGGAACTCGACCTGGTCGACACCCTCGGCGTCGCAGCGGAGCGGGCCGTCACCCAGATCGACACCGTCGGCGTCGGCGACCACGCCGAGGGTCACGCGGAAGCGCGCGTCCGGAAGCTCGAGCACGGCCAGGTGCCGCTCCACGGCCTGCTCCAGCGCGTGGGCCGCCTCGCGCCGGGCGGCGCTCACCCGGCGCGCTGCCGTGGCGGCGGCGGCCTGGGCGGCCCGGGCGTCTCCCTCCAGGGCGGCGATGTCCACTCCACCGCGGGCGGCGTCGCAGATCCTCCCGGCCGCCTCGAGAACCGAGAGGGCGGCGCGGATCGAGCCGTGCCGGCGCCGGACCCGGGCCAGCAGGTCGAGGCGCTCCTCGACCGCCTCCAGCCGGACCGGGTCGACCTCCACCCGGTCAGCCAGGCGCCGGGCGGAGAGGCCGAGATCGCGCAGCGCGGCGCCCAGCGCGGTCCCCTCGGCGCCCAGCTCGGCCAGGGCCGGATCGACCCCACTCAGCGCCTCGACGCCGACCAGAGCGCGTTCGAGAAGGTCCGCGGCTCCCGCCTCGTCGCCGGTCACGGCCTCCGCGAGCAGGGTGGCGGCGCTGGCGATGCCGGTGGCATGGCGGAGACGCAACCGCTCCGCCCCGAGCTCGTCCTCCTCACCCTCGCGCAGCCGCAGCGGCTCGAGCTGGGCGATGGTCGCCTCCGCCTCGGCCAGCTCCGCCGCCGTCCTGCGGCTCGCCACACGCCCCGCGGCGAGCGCCGCCTCAGCGCTGCGCAGGCGGCGATGGGCGTCCGCCATCGCGGCGCGAGCCTGGAGGACAGGATCGGCACCCGACTCGTCGAGGGCTCTCCGCTGCCAGGCTCGCTGCAGCAGCCGGTGGCTCGCACCCTGCGCCGTGACGTCGGCGAGCTGCTCGCCGAGCTCCCGCAGCGTCGCCTGGGAGACGAGAGCGCCGTTGACCCGGCACGTCGAGCGTCCGGAGCTCCCCGCATCGCGGGTGAGGGTGATCAGGTCGTCGGCGGGGATCCCGAGCCCCGCGAGGAGGATGACGCTCTCCGAGCTCGGCTCAAAGACGGCTCGGACCGAGGTCCCCTCCCCCACCGCCTCGCCCTCGACGCGAGCGCCCAGCGCCCAGCGCACAGCCCCGATGCACAGCGACTTGCCGGCCCCGGTCTCTCCACTCAGGGCTCCGAACCCGGGATCGCAGTCGAGGCGCGCGTCGCGCACCAGGGCGAAGTTGCGGAGGCGGAGCTCGAGGAGCCGGGTCACTCCCGTTCCCTGCCGCCTGGGGCGCGGTCGGCCGGCTTGAGCGGAAGACCGAAGTGGACCTTGTCCCGCAGCTGGCGAAGGAACGAGGGGGAGTCCGCGCAGCGGATGACCGTCAGCTCGGGCCCCGGGCCGATGCGGACCCTGCCCCCGGCCGTGAGGTTGCCCTGGTATTGACCGTCGGCGGCCACGTGAACCCGACCGTGCATCACGGTCACCTCCACCTCGGTGATCTCGGGCAGCACGATGGGTCTGGTGATGACGGCGTGCGGAGCGAGGGGGACCACCGTGATGGCACGCACCCGAGGATCGATGGGAGGCCCCCCGGCGCTCAGCGCATAGCCGGTGGAGCCGGTGGCGGTGGAGACGATCACTCCGTCCGCGTCGAACTCCCCGAGGAGCTCGCCATCCGCCTCGACCCGAAGACGCACCAGGACCACCTCCGGGGACTTCATCGCGATGTCGTTGAGCGCCAGCAGGACTCGGCTCTCGCCGGTGGCATCCTCGTCGCTCCTCTCGCCCGGCACGATCTCCGACGCGAGCATGCTCCGCCGTTGCCGGACGGTCCGGCCCTCGGCGAACGCCTCGATGGCGCCCGGAAGCTCCTCGAGCTCCATGTCGGTGAGGAAGCCGAGCCGGCCCCGGTTGACGCCGAGAACGGGGATGTCGCGCGGCGCCGCCAACCGGGCCCCGAAGAGGAACGTCCCGTCGCCCCCGAGGGTCACGAGCAGCTCAGTGCCCTCGGCGTGCTCGGCGACGTCCTCGACGGGGCGAATCTTGGTCGTCCAGGTCCGGTAACCGCACCGGACGGCCGCCTCCGTGGCGGCGGTCACGGTCTCGGGACTCTCCCCCGGGTGCAGCAGGAAACCGATGGCGCCTCTGGTCATCTCTCCACTCCATGGCCGCCCTCGGGCGGCGCCCCGGCCAGCCGGAAGCGGACCAGCAGCTCCTGGTTGCCCCGGGTGCCGCGTATGGGCGCGGGAAGCGGGCCCGCCGGCTCCGACGCACCGAGCTCACTCACGCACCATTCGAGAAGGGCCACCGCGCCGGCCTCCGCCGCCGCCAGATCCCGGACGATCCCGCCTCGAGAGACAGCGTCCCGCCCCAGCTCGAACTGGGGCTTGAAGAGGGCGACCACCTCGGCCCCGGGCGCCAGCCGGGCGATCGCCGGGAGGACGAGCCGGAGCGAGATGAAGGAGAGGTCGAGGGTGATGAGGGTCGGCGCCTCACCCGGGAGGCTCTCGAGGTGGCGCAGGTTGGTCCGGTCCAGGATCGAGACGCGTGGGTCGCGAGCGACGCGGGTGAGGAGCTGGCCGTGGCCGACGTCGACGGCGTAGATGCGAGCCGCTCCCCGGGAGAGCAGCACGTCGGTGAAGCCCCCGGTCGAGGCGCCGGCGTCGAGGCAGACCCTGCCCCGGCAGTCCACATCGAAGGCGTCGAGGGCGGCCACCAGCTTCTCGCCGGCACGGCTCGCCCACGGGCTCGCCTCGCCCACCATGCGGAGCTCCGCGGCCTCACCCACACGCTGGGCCGCGCTACGCGCCTGCCGGCCGTCAACCTCGACCATCCCGGCGGCCACCAGCGCCTGGGCCCGCTCGCGACTGGCGGCGAGGCCGCGCTCCACGAGCACGAGATCGAGCCGCTGCGCCGTCGTCGTCACTAGAAGGGGATCTCGTCCGGGTCGATCTCCAGTGCATCCCCGCGCTGAGTCGCCCGCGTGAGCGGCGCACCCGGGGGGACGATCGGGAGCTCCGCGACCTCGCGTTCCGGCTCCAGCGACCTCTCCGTGATCCGCCCGCCGGCGCCGACCACCAGCTGGGTGACCTTCTGCTCGGTGCGATCGAGCAGGCTCCCGCAATGCTGAGCCAGCCGGGCTCCCCGCTCGTAGGCGGCGATTGCCTCGTCCAGCGCCACAGCTCCCCGCTCCAGCCGCTCGATGATCTGGTCGAGCTCAGCGAGCGCACGCTCGTAGCTCAGGCCCTGGATGTCGTCCCCGGCCGGTCGCGCTCCGCCGCCGGCCTCGCTGCCGTCGCCCTTCATCCTCTCTCCCGAGTGTCGTGCCCGGTATCGTACATCTGTTCGTCCTGGTCTGTCGAGCCCGCGGACTCGACCGTGCTGACCACGAGGCCCTGAGCCAGGCGGGTGCGGAGGAGCTGACCAGCCCTCACCCTCGCCGGGTCGGTGAGCACCGCGCCACTCGCCGCCTCCATGGTGATCGAATAGCCACGTTCCAGCACGCGCAGCGGTGAGAGCGCGTCGAGCCGGTCGCGGCGAGCGCGCACCTCCTGGCGGCGCTGCACCAGCGCCTCGCCGACCACCCGGGCCAACCGCCGTCGCTGGCCGCCGAGGCGCTGGCGCTCCAGGGCCAACCGCTGCCCCGGAGAGGCGAGGCGGAGTCGCGCCGTGGCGGCGTCGAGGCGCCGCCGCTTGGCCGTCAGCGAGGCCAGCAGGCCGGCCCGCAAGCGCTCGGCCCGGAGGTCCAGCTCCTGGCGGTGACCGGGCAGCCGCCGGAGCGGCGACGCGCTGTCCAGGCGCAGCCTCTGGCGTTCCAGTGAGCCTCGCTTGACCGAGAGCTCCTGGCGCGCCGCGGCTCCGAGGCGGGCCCGCCGCGCGCCCAGCTCCACACCCAACCGGCGGGCGTCGGGGGCCACCAGCTCGGCGGCGGCGGAGGGGGTCGCCGCCCGGCGGTCGGCGGCGAGATCGGCGATGGTCGTGTCGGTCTCGTGGCCGACGCCGGAGACCACGGGCAGCCGGCCGGCTCGGATGGCGCGGGCGAGCCGCTCGTCGTTGAACGGCATCAGGTCCTCCAGCGATCCGCCGCCGCGGACGAGCAGCACCACCTCGGCGCCGCGCACCGACTGGGCCCGGTCAAGGGCGAGGAGCAGGGTCTCGACCGCCCCCTCCCCCTGCACCGTCGCCGGGGAGAGCACCAGGTCGATGCCGGGGGCCCGTCGGCCGACCACGGTCAGGACGTCGCGCAGCGCCGCCCCGCTGCGGGAGGTCACCACCACCACCCTCCGGGGGAGGAGCGGCAGCGCCCGCTTGCGCGCCTCGTCGAAGAGCCCCTCGGCCGCCAGCGCCCGGCGCCGCTGCTCGACAGCGAGGGCGAGGGCGCCGACCCCCGAGGGCTCCAGCCGGTCCGCGTAGAGCTGGTAGCGCCCCTGGGCGTCATAGACCTCGATGCGACCGTGGACGATCACCGTCATGCCGTCGCCCGGCCGGAAGGGGATCTCGGGCCGCTGCGATCGCCAGACGACGCAGCTCAGCGACGCGTTGGCGTCCTTGAGGGTGAAGTACAGATGCCCCGAGGCCGGCATCGAGAGGTTGCTGATCTCCCCCTCCACCAGAACGTCCTCCAGATCCGGGCTGCGCGCGATCACCCCGCGGATCAGCGCGGTGAGCTGGGCGACGGTCAGGGCGGGGCGCAGGATCACCGGCGGTCGCCCCCGTCCGGGGGACCCTCCAGGGCTGCTAGAGACGAGGTCGGCTTCATCGATCGAACATATGATCGCTCAAAGGAGGCCCCCACCGCAGGGCCCGCTCGTCCCGGTCCCCTGCCGCCAGAGGCGGGTGCAGCGGTCGGCTCACGCCCCGCCGGCCGGCCGGCCCGCGCCCCGCCCAGCGCTCACACCCGCTCCCGGGCGATCCGGCCGAGCACCCCGTTGACGAGGGGGACGGCCTCCTCCCCGGCGTACACCCGGGCCAGCTCCAGGGACTCGTCGATGCTCACAGCGACCGGGGTCGCCGGCTCGTAGAGGACCTCGTAGGTCCCGAGCCGCAGCACCGCTCTCTCGACCTTGCCGTAGTCGACGAGGTCCCAATTGACGCTCGCCTCGGAGATGGCCGCATCGATGTGGGCGACGTGTTCCAGCGTCCCCTCGACCAGGGTGCGGGCAAACTCGACGGTGTCCCGGGGCGCACCCATGTCGCCCGCCTGATACTCGAGGGCCGGGCGCGGCTCCTTCTCGGTCCCCTCCAGCTCGAAGAGCACGCGCAGCGCCAGCTCGCGTCCGCGGCGCCGCCTCCCCGCGGACCGGCTCATGCCGCGAATTCGACCTCGCTGACGTGGACGTTGATGGTGCCCACATCCAGGCCGAGCATCCGCTCCACGGCGTCGGCGACCCTCTGCTGCACCTCTGCTCCGATCTTGGGGACGGAGTGGCCGGCGAGCACCACCACCCAGAGGTCGATGTCCAGGGTGCTGTCGTCGCGGAGCTCGACGCGGGCGCCGCGGTGCGCCGCCGAGCGGCGAAGGATGCGCTCCAACGACTGGCCGGCGGCCTGGTACATGGCGTGGACGCCCTCGACCTGGAGGGCGGTGAGGACGGCGATCCAGGCCACCACCTCGTTGGCAACCCGGGTAACGCCGAGGGAGGTGCGGAGGGGCGGACGGTGACCGTCGGTGGCGGCGTCTGCAGGTGCTTCCGTCACGCCCTCTCCAGGTACCGTCCGGTGCGGGTGTCGACGCGGACTCGGTCGCCGGGGTTGACGAAGAGCGGGACGTCCACGGTGGCCCCGGTCTCCAGGGTCGCGGGCTTTGTCCCCGCGTTGGCGGTGTCACCCTTGAACCCGGGATCGGTCTCCTGCACCACCAGCTCCACCGAGGTGGGCAGCTCGACGCCGAGGATCTTGTCGTCCCACATGAGCAGGGTCAGGTTGACGTTCTCCTTGAGCCAGCGAGCACCCTCGCCCACCTGCTCGGGAGAGAGCGGTGTCTGGTCGTAGGTGGTCGTGTCCATGACCACGTACGCGTCCCCGTCTTTGTAGAGGAACTGGGCCTCGCTGCGCTCGATCCGGGCGCGCCCGAACTTCTCCTCGGGGCGGTAGGTCTCCTCGGTCACCGCGCCGGTCGAGAGGTTCTTCATCTTGGTGCGCACGATGGCGGTGCCCCGGCCCAGCTTCATGTGGTTGAAGTCGAGGACCTGGAGGAGCTGACCGCCCCGCTCCACCGTGGCCCCGGGACGGAGGTCGCCTGCATTGATCATTGGTTCAATTCTCTTCTCTCTCGCACGATCCGGGTGGCTGCCTCCAGGGCGACCGCATACCCGGAGACGCCGAGCCCCAGGATGACCGAATCTGCGGCCTCCGCGGTGAGCATGACCTTTCGGTAGCTCTCGCGCCGGAAGGTGTTGGTGAGGTGGATCTCGACGATCACCCCTGGGAACGCCCGGAGCGCGTCGAGCAGGGCCACGCTGGTGTGGCTGTACGCCCCGGGATTGATGACCAGGGCATCGGAGCGCCCGGTCTCGGTCTCGATGAGGTCGATCAGCTCGCCCTCGCCGTTGCACTGCTCGGTGCGGATGTCGACCCCCATCGCGGCGGCGCGCTCGCGCAGATCGGTGTCGACCTCCGCGAGGGTGCGGCCGCCGTAGAGCTCGGGCTCCCGGCGCCCGAGGCTGCCCAGGTTGGGACCGTTGAGGACAAGGATCCTGGTCATCTCGTTTGCAGCACCTCCTCGAGCGTCTCGCGCACCAGGTCCGCGGGCACGCGCTGGTCCAGGACCGGCTCGCCACGCCGGGCCAGGAGCACCCAGCGGACCTCGCCGCCCACCGCCTTCTTGTCGTGGCCGAGCCGCCGCAGCACGGCCGCGGGCAGGACGGGGGGCAGCGGTTGGAGCCGGAGCCGGTCGAGGAGGCGATCCTGCCATTCCCGGTCGGCCGCGGAGAGCCCCACCATCTCGGTCGAGAGCCGGCCGGCGACCCGCATCCCCGCCGCCACCGCCTCGCCGTGGGTGACCGTGCCGTAGCCGGTGGCCGCCTCGATGGCATGCGCGACGGTGTGCCCGTAGTTAAGGACGGCCCGTAGCCCGCCCTCGCGGGGGTCGCGCCCGACCACCTCCGCCTTGATCGCGGCGCAGCGTTCGATGATCGGGGTGAGAGTCGTGACGTCGCCCGCTCCAGCCCTCTCCACGCCGTCGTCGAGGAGGGTGGGGAGGTCGGTGTCGGCGATCATCGCGTACTTGGCGATCTCCCCCAGACCGGAGGCGAGCTCCCGAGCGGGGAGGCCGCGCAGCAGGACGGGGTCGGCGAGCACCGCCCGCGGCTGCCAGAAGGCTCCGGCCAGGTTCTTGGCGGCGCGGAGGTTCACGCCGGTCTTGCCCCCGATCGAGCTGTCGACCATGGCGAGGAGGGTGGTCGGCACCCCCAGCCAGGCGATCCCCCGGCAGAAGGTCGCCGCCGCGAACCCGGCGAGGTCGCCGACCGAGCCCCCACCCACCGCGATGAGGGCGTCGCGCCGGCCCAGCCCCAGGGAGGCGAGCCGTTCGAGCAGCCGACCGGCGGATGCCCAGCTCTTGGCCGTCTCGCCGCCCGCGAGGCTCACCAGCGACGCCTCCCGGCCCGAGGCGGCGATGTGGGCGGCCAGGCGGCGGCCAGCGGGCTCGACGCTCCGGTCGCTGACCACCGCGACCCTCCGGCAGTCCGCCGGCAGGTGGGCTTCGAGGTTGGCGGCGGCACCCTCCCCCACGATCACCGGGTAGGCGGAACCGGAGGTCGGGACCGGGATGGAGCCGACCAGGGGGAGGATCGCGGCCTCCGCCTCCTCCGGTGAGGTGCTTCCGGTGTCGATGCGGAGATGGGCCTCGGCATAGGCGCGCTGCCGCCGTCGCCGCAGCTCGGTGAGGCGACCGCCGACGTCGCCCCGGAGAAGGGGCCGGTCCGCGGCCTCGCCCAATCGCTCCAGCAGGATGCTGTCGGGGGCGTCGAGGGCCACCACCCAGGCGGCCTCGAGCAGGAGGTGGCGCGCCGCGAGCTCACCGAAGAGCCCGCCGCCGCAGGCGATGACGACCGCGCGAGGGCGCTCCAGCAGCTCGGTCACGGTGGCCAGCTCCACCCGCCGGAACGCCTCCTCCCCGTCCAGGTCGATGATCTGGGCCGGGCTGCGCCCGGTGCCGCGCTCGATCTCCGCGTCGGTGTCGCAGAGCTCCCAGCCGAGACGCTCGGCGAGTCGCCGCCCGAGGGTGGTCTTGCCCGTCCCGGGAAGGCCGACCAGGGCCACCGGCCTGGATCCGGCCGCAGAGGCTGCGATCAACGGAGCCGCCTCGTGCTGCGCCGGTATCCGGCCAGGTTCCGGCGCATCTCGGCGAGCGAGTCGCCTCCGAGCTTCTCCGCCATGGCCGCCGCGATCACCCAGCCGAGCATGGCCTCGGCGACCACCGCGCCGGCCGGCACGACGCAGATGTCGCTCCGCTCGTAGTGGGCGTTGACCTCGGCGCCGGTGTGGGCATCGACCGAGCGCAGCGGGGCGAGCAGCGTCGAGATCGGCTTGAAATGGACGGTCGCCCACACCGGCTCGCCGTCGGTGACCCCGCCGGTCAGCCCGCCCTGGCGATTGCTGAGATGTCGAAACCCCTCGCCCTCGACATACCTCGGGGAGTCGTGGACCTGCGAGCCGGGAGACCGGGCGGCGACCACGGCGGCCCCGATCTCGACGCCCTTCACCGACGGGATGCTGCAGAGAGCCTGGGCGATCAGACCGTCGAGCTTCCTGTCCCACTGCGCGTAGCTGCCCAGGCCGGCGACCACGCCGGAGGCGGTCACCACCGCGCTCCCCCCCAGCGTGTCGCCGCGCTCGCGGGCGCCGTCGATCGCCGCCACCATCCGCTCCGAGGCCCCGGGGTCGGGACAGCGCACCGGCGACGCCTCGACGGCGACCGGGTCCACGCTGTCGCGCCAGTCGATGGCCACGGCTCCGATCCGCTGCACCCACGAGCTGACCTGGACGCCGAGCCGCCCCAGCAGCGCAATGGCCACGGCCCCGGCCGCGACCCGCGCCGCCGTCTCCCGCGCGCTCGCCCTCTCCAGCACATCGCGGGCATCATCCAGGTCGTACTTGAGCATGCCGGCCAGGTCCGCGTGCCCGGGGCGGACCCGGCTCACCTGCTTGCGCTTGAAGCCGGCGGCGGTCACCTGCATCGGCCCCCGCCAATTGTCCCAATCGCGGTTGGTGATCACCAGGGCGACGGGCGAGCCGAGGGTGAGGCCGCCGCGCACACCGGCCACGATCTCGGCGCGGTCGTGCTCGATCTGCTGGCGCTTGCCCCGGCCATAGCCGCCCTGGCGGCGGCGGAGGTGCGGATCGATGTCACGCCGGGCGTCGAGGCGGAGCCCCGCGGGCACGCCTTCCACTATCACCGTGAGCTGGGGCCCGTGGGACTCCCCGGCCGTCAGGAAACGGAGCATCGGTGCGGCTTCGGCAGAGACCGGCGCGGTGGTCGCCGGATCTGCGGCGGGGACGTCATCACTGGGAGGAGCTCACTCGTGCGGGGCGCGGTCGGCGCCGCTGGCTGCGCCAGCGATTCTACGGGTCAGGAGGGCTGATTCCCCGTCGCGCCGGGATCCGTCATGCCACCGGGGAGCCGTCGCGCACGTAGATCCACTCCGGACCGGAGAGGATCAGGTGGAAGTCGCCGGCAACGTACGCCTGGAGCGGCGCATACGCTCCGCTCAGCCACACCTCGGCGGGGAAGCCGAGGACCAGGTAGTCGGCATGCGTGATGGCGGCGCGGTAGGCGGCAACCCCTGCGGCGGGGTCGTCGGAGAAGGCGAGCTTGGTACCGAAGGTATCGACCATCGCGGTGCAGCCGGGAGACGCGGAGACGAAGCGGTCGCTGATGACGAGAACGATGGGCGCGCTGGAGATGCTGCAACCGCCCTGCGGGATGACCGCATCGACCGCGGCGGCGGGGTCGCTGACCGACGACCCCTCCACCTCGAAGGCCGACGCGCCGACGAGGAACACCAGGATGACAACCACGACCCGCAGGTCCCAGCGCGGGCGTCTCGCGCGGGCCGCGAGCCGGTCCGCCGCCACCCCCAGGGTGATCGCCAGGAACGGCCCCAGCAGGGCCGCGTACTGGGGGAAGTACTGGTCGGGGACGAACTGCGCGGCGGCGACCAGCGCCGCCGCGATGATCGCGAACCGCTCCAGGGCGTCCGTCCGCCTTCCGTGCACGGCCATCCCGGCGACGATCACCGCCAGCACCAGCAGCGCGGCGGCGATCGCCCCCGCCCCATCCGCCCCGTTCAGCGCCATCCATCCCAGCCGCACGGCGACCGGGGCCCGCTCCGCGCTCCGCCCCAGCTGGGTGAGCACCACGTCGCGAAAGAAGGAGCCCGGCGCGGCTGCGATGAAGGGAAGTGAGGGAACGCCGAACCCGGCGATCACCCCCGCCGCGAAAGGGAGGAGACGGCGCCGTGGATCCGGGAGGCACATCCCGGCCAGGACGACGGCGGGGAAGAACGCCGGGAGCTTCACGGCTGCGGCGAACCCCACGGCCGCTCCGCCGATCAGCCACCTCCTCCGGGACGACGCGCAACTCCCCCCCTCGAAGACGATCACCGCTCCGAGCAGGCAGAAGAGATCGACGAGCGGTTCGAGCAGTCCCGCGTTGAGGGCGTACAGCTCCGCCGGGTAGACGGCCATGACGGCGCACGCGACCAGGGTCAGCAGCCGGCCCCGATGCCGCACCAGCATGCCGACGAGGACAACGTTGGCGACAGCGACGAGGATCGCCCCCAGCCGGACGGCGGTCAGGGCGCCACGGGTGCCGACCAGATCGGAGAGGAGCGCAGCCGGGCTGAGGAGCAGGGTGCTCCCCGGCGGCTGGACCAGCACGAAGTCGCGGTACGGAACGGCTCCGTGGACGAGGCGGACCGCTGACCCCAGGTAGACCGCGATGTCGGCGGTCCTCCCCACCAGGTAGCCGGGACGGCTCAGCTGGAGGCCGTCCAGGGCGGCGGCGACCACGGCGCAGAGGAGGATGACGGTTGCGGTCGGGCGATCACCGAGCAGGGCGCGGAACGCGGCGGGGCGCCGGGCGGGCTGCGAAGGCGGCGAGACGGGCGCCGCGATGGCGTACGTGCCCTCCTCCACCCCGTTGACGGCGGCGTTCATCGCTGGATTCTGCCACGCGTCCGGCGCCGGTCAGACCCCGCCGGCACTCCCCTGGGGGGCCGGCGGCATGGCCCGCCCCTCCTGCTCGGCTGCACCCGGGTAGGCGATGACCCGGTAATCCTCGATGGCCTGGAGGATCTGCGTGTAGAAGCGGTCGGGCTTGGGGACGAGCCGCAGCACCTCGGTGCCGTCGCGCCCCGCGGACTGGATCTCGAGCGAGCCCGCCCCGATGAGCCGGTCGGCGAAGGGGCGGCGGACCACGGTGTCCTGGATCCGGTCGAGGGCGATGGACTCGGTCACCCGCGAGATCACCCCGCGGGCAAGGATCATCCGGTGGCTGGTGAGGGTGTACGTCTGGAACCGCCAGCGCAGGACCCGGAACAGATACCAGGCCACCACCACCACGGCCACCACCGCGTCGGCGATCGCCTTTGCCCCGCTGACCCGGGTGCCACTCACCTGGTCGGGCACGAGCTGGATCAGCACGAGCAGCACGCCGAGGCAGATCACGGCGACGAGCGTCGCCGGCACCAGCACCGCGACGTGCTGCCGCTCCGTTGCCACCACGGTCTCGCCGCTCAGGAGGTGAGGCGTCATGCGCCGCAATGATGCGGCATGAGGGCGCGTCTCAGGTGAGAGGGAGATTCTGGAAGATGACCAGCACGGCCCCTGCGCAGAGGAAGGGCCCGTAGGGGATCGGATCCTTGAGGCTCCGCACCCGTGTGACCAGGAGGATCAGCGCGACGGCCCCGCCCAGGAAGATGCCGCCCGTCACCGCGTAGATCGCCTGCAGGTGCCCGGGGCTGTCCAGGCCGAGCCCAGTCACGGCGCCGATCAGGGCGCCCAGCTTGGCGTCGCCCAGCCCGATCCCGCGGCGTGAGATCAGATGGAAGAGCACGAAGAAAGCTCCGACCACCAGGGCGCCGGTGAGCGACCGGGTGAACGAGAGCCCTGGAGTGATGGCGGAGAGCCCCACGGCCACCACGATGGCCGGGTAGGTGATCTTGTCGAGGATCAGCCGGTGCTTGAGGTCGAAGAGGACGATCTGGACGAAGACGGCCAGCCAGAGGAACGTCTCCACGGCGGCCCACGTCAGCGTCTCGTGCCCCGCGAAGAGGCTGAACACAAAGGCGCCCAGCACGGGGGCGAGGCCCCACTCCAGCCAGGTCCACCCGTACTGCTCGGGCAACCAGGGCGCAGCCGATTCGGGCTCGTCACCCCGTTCCCTGGCCGCCTCCGCCGCCTTGGCGACCTCGGCCTCGTACTCGGCGCGCTCCTCGTCCTCCTCCTGGCGGAGCCGCTCCAGCCGCTCCAGCACGACGTTCAGCCAGCCGGTGCCGAGCCCCAAGGCGGCGCCCGCCGCCCCCGCGGCGAGCGTGAAGGCGAGATTCATCAACGCCCCGCGGCGGCGCGGTTCGCCGGTCGCCCGGTCATCCGGAGAGCGCCTCCTCCAGTGCGGCACGGGCGGCGTGCCACGGAGGATCGACACCCGTCCAGAGCTGGAAGCTGAGCATCCCCTGGAAGAGCAGCATCTCCGCGCCGTCGGCGGCCCGGAGACCGCGCGCCTGGGCGGCGGCCACGAGGTCGACGGGACGGGGTCGGTAGCGGAGGTCGGCGACGATGCATCCGGCGGGCAGCAGATCCACAGGCACGGGGATCCCGGCTACGCCGGTCGACGAGGCGTTGACGAGGATGTCGGCCTCGCGGGCGGCGGCCTGGACCGCCTCGGTGTCCTTCCAATCGAGGGCTCGGGCGTCGGGCGAGACCCGTAGGCAGAGCTCCTCCGCCTGATCCAGACGCCGGGCGACGACCACGACCTCATCCGCGCGCATCCGGCAGAGGGCGAGCACGCAGGCGGCAGCGCCGCCGCCCGCCCCCAGCACGATGGCGCGGGCGCCGGGCTCGGGACGGAGTCGCTGGTAGGTGAGCGAGAGCTCGAAGCCGTGGGCGTCGGTGTTCTCCCCGATCAGCTCCCCGTCCTGGACGACCAGAGTGTTGACCGCCTGGCAGACCGCGGCGTCGCCCTCCAGCCGGTCGCAGGCGGCCGCTAGCGCCGCCTTGTAGGGGACGGTGACGTTGCACCCGCTGAACTCCCCGGCCCGCAGCTGCCGGAGCAGCCCGGGGAGCTCCTCCGGCGTGACGTCGAGCGCGGTGTAGTCGCCCTGGAGATCGCGGGCGTGGAGCGCGGCGCGATGCATCGCGGGACTTGGCGAGTGCCGTATCCCCGATCCGATCAAGCCGAGCTGGAGCCACTTGGGCGGCGCTACTGGCATCGTCGGCCCGCCGTACCGATCAACACGAGTTCGAGTATTCCTGAACCTGCTGCTCGTGGACGGCCTCGGTGACCGAATAGTGGTTGTGTCCGCACGTATCGGTCACGTAGAAGAGGTACGTGGTCGTGGCCGGGGCCAGCGCGCCACCCAGGGTGGCGAGCCCGGGAGAGTCGATCGGCGTGGGTGGCAGGCCGGGGTTGAGGTAGCTGTTGTAGGGAGTGGGGATGGCCTCGTCGGCGGCGGACATCGGCTCACCGGACAGGTGCAGCCCATACATCACGATGGCGTCGATCTGCAGGTCCATGTGGGCCGCCAGCCGGTTGTTGACCACCGAGGCCACCAGCGGGTAGTCGGCGGCGAACCGGGCCTCGGCCTGGATGATGGAGGCGGTGATGAGATCGTCGTACGCCTGGGTCGGTGACGATGGCAGCTTGGGCACCACGTTCTGGGCGAAGGCGGTCAACTGCTTCTGGACCACCTGCTGTGCGGTGGCGCAATCCGGCACCGTGTAGGTCGCCGGGAAGAGGAATCCCTCCAGCGAGGTGTCCCCGGCCGGGCGGATGCTGAGGAAGGGCGCCGCGTAGCCACCCTGGGCGAGCGCGGCGAGGTACTCCGGCGCGGTGATGTCCAGCCCCTCGGTCGCGGCGATGCGGTCGGCGATCTGGTCGATCGTGAAACCCTCGGGGATCACGAAGGTCACCGGCTTGCAGTACTGCGGCCCCTCCAGGACGTTGATGATCTCGCTCGCCTCCATCGCCGAATCCACCAGGTACGCGCCCGCGTGGAGGTGCACGCCCCGGATCCGGGCATAGGCGGAAAAGAAGAGGGCGCTCTTGATCAGCCCCTGGTTCTGGAGACTGGTCGCCAGCTGATCGAGGCTCTCTCCTGGGCTGACCGTGATCGCGGTCGGAGCTTCAGACCCGGTATCCGCCGCCTCGAGCTCGATACGGCCGTAGACGAAGACGGCCGCAACGAGCAGGGCCAGCACCACCACCACGCCGATGAGGGCGAAGAGCACGCCGAGCCGCCCCCGCTCGCCGCGCCTCACGGCAAGGGGCTCCGGGGGTGGGCGTCGAGGTAGCTCTGCAGGATCAGGGTGGCGGCCACCGCATCCACCGTACTCCTGCGCCGGACCCGCCGGACGCCCCCGGCGATGAGGGCCCGCTCCGCCTGGACGGTGGTCAACCACTCATCCCACATGGTCACCTCCACTCCGAGCCGGCGGCCGGCGTCGGCGGCGAAGCGGCGTGCCAGGGCGGCAGCGTCGCCCTCACTCCCGTCCAGCCGGCGGGGCAGGCCGATCACCAGCAGCCGGCAGCTGCGTTCAGCGCAGGTCTGCTCCAGCGCGGACCAGAACTTGGGATGCCGGCGTTCGAGGGTGGCCAGTGGAGTGGCGATGGTGCCGGTGGGATCCGCACCGGCGAGGCCCACCCGGCGGGCGCCCAGGTCGACGCCGATGGCGGCACACGTCGCGCTCACGCTGCGGATCCCGGCCGGAAGCTCAGCCGCTTGCACTCGACCCGGGACCGGTCGAGGTCACGAAGGTCTCCACGATGTGGATGCTGGAGCTGGAGAAGGGCATGAAGAGGGACATGATCGGGGTCTCGTCGACGGTCACACTCTGGACGTTCGGGATCGCCTGCTCGACGATCCCCTTCACGCTGCCGGGATTGCGCCCGCTGAGCTGGCCCCCCAGCTGACCGAGGTCGACCTTCCCGTGGTAGTAGTCGACGCCCGACACGGAGAGCGCAAAGCTGCCGTCGCTGCCCGCCTGGATGACCTGGAGGTTGGTGAGCTGCAGCTGGGAGGGAACCAGGCTGTCCCCCGCGGGGAGGTTGGATGAGGCCTCCAGGTCCTTGAGAACCACCGCATCGAGATCGCTGGGGTTGTAGACGGTCTCCTGGGCGGTCATGGTGACCGTCACCATCTCGGGGGTCAGGACCGTACCCGGGGTGGTCGGGGGGAAGGTGGAGGGGCTGACCACGTAGGTGATGCTCTTGCCCCCGCCGTTGGGATCGACGGCGACCTTCTCCTGGCCGGCCTTGGCGGTCAGGTCCGCGGTCGCCTTCTGCCCCAGCTGGGTCTCTATCTGGCCGAGCTGCTCCTGCCAGTTGGCGATGTCGGAGGCACTGGCCACGGTCTCGGTGGCGGCATCGACCCCCCCGGTCGGGGGCGCCGGGTTGGTGACGCTGATGTCAAGCTGCGAGCAGAGGGTGATGCCCGGGGCACATGAATCGATGGCCCCTGCCGGCACCGAGTTGCCGGCCGTCCCCGCGCTGAGATCCACCACCGGGACCTCGGGCGTCCCGGGAACGCCGTCGCCCTTGAAGCTCACGTAGGTGTCCTGGGAGACCGAGAAGATCACGCTGTTGTCCGCTGTCGAGAAGGCGGTGCCTTCCTGGACGAGGAGCGGCGAACAGCCCGACGAGCAGAGCGGGTCGGTGGTCGTCAGCTCGAGCTCGGACGTGGCGGCCACCGCCGTGACGTTCTGGGTTCCCGTGGGAGACGCCTGGAAGGTCTGGCTGGCGGTATCGGTGATCTGCTTGCTCAGGATGTAGTCGGGCTGGCCGGCCTGGGCAGTCGACGTCGTCCCCTGAATCGTCGGCGTCACCGTCAGGGGCTGCTCGGCCACCGCGATGGTGACCGTGGCGGACGTGCCGAGGAGCAGGAAGAGGACGATACCGAGCGCAAGGAGCCCCACCACGATGCCGTAGATGACCCTGCGCGAGGGGAGGCGAAGGCGTCCCGCCGTGGAGCTCAGAGGCGGGGTGGGCGGCTGCCCACGGCCGGAGGGCGCGGCCGCCGGCAGCGGGAGCGGTGTCAGCGCGGGGGTCGAGGGCGTGCCGATCCTGCCGGCGCCGGGTGCGGCGGCGGCCGCTGAGCGCGCCGCCGCCCAGGGCGACAGCGGCTCCTCCTCCTCCTCCTCGGGGATCTCGGAGAGGGAGGTCCACGGGCTCCCCGGTCGGGGCGCTGGTCCCGCAGGCGACGCGGGGAGGAGCGGGCCGCGGGGCGCCGCGGCCGCGTAGCCCGGGCCCGCGACGCGCGGGGTCGGGACGAAGTCGGTGGGCGACTGCGAGGCAGGCAGGACGGGCTCCGGCGAGACCGGCGACCGGGGCGGGGCGATCGGTGCGCCCCAGGGCCCGGTCCTGGGGGCCGGGACCGCTCCGGGCGCGGTCGCCGCCACGCCCGGCGGTACCGAGCCGGCGGCCTCCGGGACCAGAGGGAGATCGGCGCCTGCGGCGGCCGGCGGCGTCAGGGGACGGGGGACGTACTCGAACGGCGGGGCCGCCGTCGCGCTCGCCCCACCCGGTGCCGGCCCGGCTGGCCGGGGCAGGAACGGCGCCTGGGGGCGGGGCGACGGCATCTCCGACCGGAAGCCGGGGCGGGGCGACTCGACCGGTATCCCGCTCTCGAGCGCGGCCACCGAGCTGTACACGGGCAGTCCGGCGCGCTGTGCCACCTCCTGGATGCGGGGATCCGGGCTGACGACCGTCGCGGTCAGCCCGCGTTTCATCGCGACGCTCCGCAACAGGCGGACGTTGAGCGGGGTCTGGAAGGCCTGGGCTCCGGGCGGCACCGTGAGCGCGATCTCGTCGCCGGGCTCCGCGGCCTGCAGCTTCCCGGCCAGATCCGAGACGTCGTCGTCCGGGCCGACGTAGATCAGCCGCTTGGCCATTCAGCAGGCCTCATCACACCTTCATCGCCTTCATGACGCGCCGCATCAGGCCCCCCAGAGGCTGGTCCGCGTCATCTTCCAGGGACACCGCATGATACGCAAGCCCCATCGGGGTGACATCCTGACTCCCGACCAGAAGGCCGGTCGAATCGTGGATCCCCTGGACGTCGTCCGGACCGAGCACCGTGACCGTCGGCTGGCGGCTCATCGGCAGCATCTCGGTCCAGTCCAGGGCCGAGAGCTGTTCCGCAACCTCGGGCAGGGCCGCCCCGCCGCCACCGAGATAGAGCGCCGGTGGCAGCTGCTCCTTGCCGGACAGCTCCTCGAGGGTGAGCGCGACCCCCTGAGCGAGCACCTCCGCCGTCGGCTCCAGGGTGGCGCGGGCGATGGCGTCCTGTTCGGCCGGCAGGCGCCCTTCGGCGTGGGCCAGCTTGAAGCGCTCGGCCTCCTCCAGGCTCATCCCCATCTCGTTGGCGAGCCGCCGGGTGAAGGAGCGGCCGCCCAGGGCAAACATCCGGATCGCCTCGATGCCGCGGCGAACGACGGCGATGTCGGTGGTGCCGCCGCCGATGTCGATGTAGATGCCGCCGAATTCGTACACATCCTCGGTGGCGCAGCCACGGGTGAGCGCGTAGGGCTCCGCGACCGTCGCCACCAGCTCCAGGTCCAGCTCCTGGGCGATGGTCTGGAGGGCCCCGATGTGGGTGAGCGGCGCGAAGGTGTTGAAGACGGAGATCTCCAGGACCTGACCCTGGAAGTCGAGCGGGTTGGTCACCGCGTAGCCGTCGATGTGCACCGAGGTGATGCTGCTGTGGACCAGCTTGACGTTCACCTCGGCCACACCCAGCTCGTGGGACATCTGGCGCACCGCCTCCTTGAGAGCGCGGCGCTGAACCGCCTGGAGAGCCGTCGCGACGTCCGCCTGGGTGATCCGCGCCTGCGGCTGGGGGCGGGGCATGGTCATGGTGGTGCTGAAGCCGCGCACCTGCTCCCCGGCGATGCCCATCACCACCTGGCCGGGGATCGTGCCGCACATGTCCTCGGCCTCGGTGAGCGCCCGATCGCAGTTGTCGATGACCCCCTGGATGTCGGCGACCGCACCCGACTGCATGTCGGAGAGGGACTGGCGCACCTTGCCCACGCCGATGACGATCCCCGTGCCCTCCTCCCGTTTGACCACCAGGGCCTTGACGAACTCGGTGCCGATGTCCAGCACGGTGTAGTGGCTGTGGAACTCGCCGCGGCGCCGCAGGAGGGTGAACTTCTTGCGTCCGATCATCGTGCCAGCTCCTCCAGCGCGGATCGGAAGGCCGCCACCGCCTGGGCGCGCCGGCCCGGGTCCCCGAGCCCCCCGCGGCCGAACCCCGGCTGTCCCCCGCCCCTGCCCCCGGACGCCTGCGCCGCGGAGCGCACCAGCCGTCCGGCGTCGACCCCGACCGCGAGAGCCGCGCCGCCCGCCTTGGCACAGACCGTCCCCTCCCCGAACACGGCGGCGATCCCATCGCCTCCGAGGCTCTCGGCGAAGATCCGGTCCAGCAGCGAGACGGCGTCGTCCCCGCTGAGCGCCCCATCGTCGACGACGGCGAGTGCCAGGCTGCCGGCGTGGGTCACCTCGACGGAACGCAGCGCAGCGCTCACCGCGTCTCCCCCACCCTCGCGGGGCTTGCGCTGCAGCTCACGGTTCTGCTCGAGCAGGCGGGCGACGCGGTCCGGGACCTCGTCGAGGCGCGCCCTGAGCGTCCGAGCGGTCTCGCGGAGCAGCGCCTCCGACTCCTCCCAACGCCCCACCGCGGCGCCGCCCGCCACCATCTCGATGCGCCGCGTGCCCTGTCCGATCGAGGTCTCGGAGACGGCGATCACCGCCCCGATGTCGCCGCTGCGCCCGACGTGGGTGCCGCCGCACAGCTCGCGCGACCAGCCGCCGAAGTCGACCACCCGCACCAGCTCCCCGTACTTCTCGCCGAAGAGGGCCATCGCACCGGAGGCCTGGGCCTCGGCGACCGGCATCTCCCGCACGTTGCGGACGAGGTTGTCACGAACGGCGGCGTTGATGCGCCGCTCGACGGTCTGGATCTCCTCGGGGGTCAGCCCGCGGGGGAAGCTGAAGTCGAAGGTGGCGTGATCGGGCCCCACGAAGGAGCCCCGCTGCACCACGCTCTCGCCGAGGGTCTCGCGGAGCGCGCGGTGGAGCAGGTGAGTGGCGCTGTGGTGCCGGGCGGTGGCGGCGCGGCGCTCGGGGTCGACCTGGGCGGTGACCGTCTCGCCCCGGCGCAGGGTGCCGGTCTCCACCCGGACCCGATGAGCCCTGCCCCGGACCGGGCCGTCGGCCAGCTGGAGGCAGTCGAGCACGCCGGCGCGGCCGCCCTCCCAGCTGAGCGTGCCCGTGTCGCCGACCTGCCCACCCGCCTCGGCATAGAAGGGGGAGAGATCGAGGAAGACGACGTCCTCCTCCCCCACCGCCAGGGTCTCGCGCTCGCTCGCGGCACCGATGCGGGTGACCGCCGCGCCGATGGCCAGGGAGTCGTAGCCGACAAAACCGGTCGCGATGGTGAGGACCTTCTCGAGCCCGCCGGCCAAGCCGGGGGATCCGCTCGTCGACGCGCTCCATCCGCCAACCGCCCGCCGGGCGCGGCTGCGCTCGCGCTGGGCCTCGAGGGCCGCGTCGAAGCCGGCCCGGTCCACCGACACCCCGCGTTCCCCTGCCATCTCGACGGTTAACTCCACCGGAAGCCCAAAGGTATCGTAGAGACGGAAGGCGTCCTCGCCGGAGATCACTGAGCCGCCCGCCCGGAGGATCGCCTCAAGCCGCTCGACGGCGGCCTCCAGGGTGCGGGCGAAGACCTCCTCCTCGCCTCGGATGGTCGCCTCCACAAGCGCGCGGTGCCCGGCGAGCTCGGGATAGGCGTCGTGCATTGCCGTCACCACGTCGCCGACGGCCAGGGAGAGGCCCCCCTCCAACTCCACCCTCCGGGCGTGGAGCGCCGCCCGCCGGATCACCCGCCGGAGGACGTAGCCGCGCCCCTCGTTGCCGGGCAGGATCCCCTCGGCGATCAGGAAGGTCGCTCCTCGCGCATGGTCGGCTAGCACCCGGAGCGAGCGCGACCGCTGGATCGGATCGTCGCCACCGGCCGCCCGCCGCTCGAGCCCGGCGACGATCGGAGCGAAGAGGTCGGTGTCGTAGTTGCAGCGCACCCCCTGGAGGACCGAGGCGATCCGCTCCAGCCCCATGCCGGTGTCCACGGTGCGCTGCGGCAAGAGCGCCCTGGAGCCGTCCTCGGCCTGGTCGAACTCCATGAAGACCAGGTTCCAGATCTCGATCCACCGATCGCCGCCGCATTCGTCCTGGGGGGTGCACTCGGTGCGCCCGCAGGAGCAGGGCCCGCCGCGGTCGAAGTAGATCTCGCTGTCGAAGCCGCACGGCCCGGTCGGGCCGGCCTGCCACCAGTTGTCCGTCAGCCGGGCCACGCGGCGATCGGCGACGCCCAGCTGATTGGTCCAGATGTCGAGGGATTCGCCGTCGTCGGGGTAGATCGAGGGCCAGAGACGCTCCGGTTCCAGACCGAAGACCTGGGTGAGCAGCTCCCATGCCATCTCGATCGCGCCCCGCTTGAAGTAGTCGCCGATCGACCAGTTGCCGAGCATCTCGAAGAAGGTGTGGTGGGTGCAGTCGCCCACCGAGGAGATGTCGTCGGTGGTGAGCCCGGAGCCGCGAAACACCTTCTGGCACGAGGTGAGGCGGGGGCTTGGCGGGATGCGTTCGCCGCTGATGTAGGGCTTCAGCGGAACCATCCCGGCCACGGTGAAGAGCAGCGACGGGTCGTCGCTCGGGATCAGAGATGCGTTGGGCAGGACGTGGTGCCCGCGTTCCTCGAAGAATCCGAGGAAGCGCTGCCGGATCTCGTGGCTGCGCAAATGGGGGGAGCTCGTGAAGGGTGGGACACCTGGCGGCCGCTGGGCGGCACCGCGCGGGTGCGGCGGCGCCCTTCGTCCGAGGTGCGGAGCGGGGTGATTGTATCGGACGGCGGAGGGCTTGGCCGATGCGACCGGGAGAGGCATGCCGGGCTCACCCCGCCGGCTCCCTCCGGTGGCTCGCCGGGCTCAGACGCGCACCTCGTCGCCGAACTCCCGGCGGAGATGCTCGACCGCCGCCCGCTGCAGCCGCGAGACGTGCATCTGGGAGATGCCCAGGCGCTTCGCCACCTCGGTCTGGGGGAGCTGGTCGACGAACCGGAGCGCCATGATGCGCCGCTCGCGCGGGCTGAGATGAGCCATCGCCCGCTCCAGGACGTCGCGCATCTCCACCCGGTCCAGGCCCTCGTCCTCCCCGCCCAGCCGCTCCCCGAGCATGCTGCCGTCCTCGGCGTCGCCGATCGGCGCCTGCAGAGAGACGGTGTGCTGGGCGGGGCTCACCTCCAGGGCGGCCAGGACGTCGTCGGGCTCCAGACCGAGGTGGGAGGCGATCTCCTCGATCGAGGCGGGTCTACCCAGCCTCCCCTGCAGCTCCTGTTCGGCCGCGTGCACCCGGAGCAGGTTCTCCTGGAGCCGCCGGGGCACCCTCACCGCCCAGGAGCGGTCGCGGAAATGGCGCCGGATCTCGCCCATGATGGTGGGGGTGGCGAAGGTGCTGAACTCGTTCTCCAGCGCCGGGTCGAAGCGGTCGATGGCCTGGATGAGCCCGAGGAACCCGACCTGTTCGATGTCCTCCAGGGGCTCGCCGCGATTGGCGAAGCGACGCGCGATGTAGTGCACCAGGTCGCTGTTGAACTCCACGAGCCTTTCCCGGACCGAGGGATCGCGTGTGGCGCGGTACTCCCGGAGCAGCCGCCGGACCTCCTCGCGCAGCGGGGTGTCGCGCGGCTTCGGCATCGTCCGCCTCTCGGGCGTGGCTGCGGGGCCGCCCTGAGTGGCGGCGCTCACCGCACGAGGTACTTGGTCAGCCGAACTCGGAGGCCGCCGGTGCGCTCATCCATGCGGTACCCGAAGTCGTCCACGAAGAGGCCCATCACCCGCATGGCCATCTCCTCCGCCTCGCGCGCCTCGGCCGCCGCGGCAATGGCCTGGCGATGGGCCGCCGCTTCCAGCTCGGCACGCGACAGGCTGCTCCGGACCCGGACCTCGAGCGCGTTGTCGGCGAGGGTGAAGACCAGCCGGATCTGGCCGTTGCCCGGGCCGGCCACCCGCTCGGTGAGCGAGATCGCGTTTTCACAGGCCTGGCAGACGGCGATCACCAGGTCGTCGAGGGCCTCGACGTCGAGCCCGGCCACCGCGGCGAACCCCGCGACCGCCCGCTTGGCGACCAGCACGTAGCGCCGCTCCGCGGGCAGCCTCAGCTCCGATGTCGTGGGGGTCACATCCGGGGCATACCCGAGCTGAGACATGCCCAAACTCACGAGCGACCCCACCCGCGACCGGGCAACGGCTCCCCGCTCACGCGCCCGGGGTCTCCACGGGCTCGCGGGTGCTGGCGGTCCGGCCGGCGGCCACCCCGTCCTGGATCGCGCTCTGGATGTCCTCGTCCCACTGGCGGTCGGCGGCCTCCTGGCGGCGCGCGCGCACCCGCCAGTAGACGACCCCCGCGGCGATCGCTGCCGCCGCGATCAGGCCCTTGCGGCCGAAGGGGATGGGAAGACGCATGGCCGGTCCTCCGTGTGGCACCGGGACGGTCCGGGCTCGGGCCCTGTGCGGGTGGATGAGGCTTCGATTATGGCCGCCCCGGGTGGCTCCGCGGGGATCGGAGGAGAGCCCCGGCCACCTCCAGGACGGCGATTCCGGCGGCGTCCGCCAGGGGGTGGAGCGGCCCGAGCGGCGGACCCCCGCCGTGCAGCTCCAGTGCGACCAGCTCGCCGGCGACAACCCCGGCCGCGGCCAGGACCAGGGCGGCGAGGTACCCGAGCCGGCGGGGCCACACCAGGCGGGTGAGCTGGGCCCCGATGAGGGCGAAGAGGACCCCGAGGAGGATGCCCGGGCTCACGGGCGCCGCGCTCGGCGTGAATCGGTGATGACCCCAGCGCCGGTGCCGCGGTCCTGGGCTGAGCCCGAGGACCAGGTGGGTTCCCGCACGGCGCTTTTCTCCTTCCCCGTCCGAGGGGCGCGAAGGCCGGCGGCGGATGTTGGGATCCCGGTGTCTTTTCTGTTGGTCCAGCCGCATGAGGCGCGCTGCGACCGGCGAGGGGCCACGGTCATGGTACCCGGCTGGCCGCGCTGCGCTGACATCGGAGCCGATCGCTCATCGCGCCACCCGGCTCACGTCCCGATGAGCAGAGCGTGCAGCGCGTCCGCCACCTGGGCGACCGCGGCGGTCTCCTGGCGGCCGGTGTCCAGGTCCTTCCAGGTGGCGGCTCCGCGGGCGGCCTCGTCCTCCCCCACCAGGACGGCGGCGCGAGCACCCTGGCGGGCGGCCGCGGCCAGCCGGCGATCCAGGCGGCGGTCGGACGCGTCGAGGACGGTGGTGATCCCGGCGGACCGCAGACGGCGCGCCACCGCGGCGGCCGCCGGCGTGTCGCTGCCGGTGACGGGGAGCACGACGACCTGCTCGCGCCGGGGAGCGGGTCCGAGTCCCTGCTCCCGGCAGACGGCGAGGGTGCGTTCGACCCCCAGGGCGTACCCGCTCCCAGGGGTCGCCGGGAATCCCAGCACCTCGGCCAGCCCGTCGTAGCGGCCGCCGCCCCCCAGGGCGTTCTGGGCCCCCTGGAGCGACTCGTGCCAGAGCTCGAAGGTGGTGTGCGCGTAGTAGTCCAGCCCCCGCACCAGGCGGGGATTGAGCTGGAAGGGGATCTCCGCGGCGGCCAGCAGGGTGGTGACCTCGGCGAAGAAGCCCTGGCTCTCGGGGCTGAGCGACGGGCCGATCTGGGGCGCCGCCGCCACCAGGCCGGCATCCCGCTTGCAGTCGAGCAGGCGGAGGGGGTTGACCCCCAGGCGGCGCCGGCAGTCCTCGCAGAGCCGGTCCTGGAGCGGGGTGTAGTACTCGACGAGGACGGCCCGGTAGCGGATCCGATCCTCGAGGTCGCCGAGGGTGTTGACCTGGAGGGAGAGCCCGCTGACGCCGAGGGCCTCGTAGAACCGCCAGGCGACCTCGATCACCTCGGCGTCCAGCGCCGCCGAACGCTCGCCGATCGCCTCGATGTCGAGCTGCCAGAACTCGTGGTAGCGACCGGCCTGGGGCCGGGCGTAGCGGAACATCGGCCCGGCGAATTGCACTCGGACCGGCCTGCGGACCTGGTCGAGGTGGGCGGAGAGGACGGCCCGCAGCACCCCGGGGGTGCCCTCCGGCCGCAGGGTGAGGGCTCGGCCACCCCGATCGGTGAAGGAGAACATCTCCTTCTCGACCACATCGGTCCCCGCCCCCGTTCCCCGCTCGTACATCTCGGTCGCCTCGAAGACCGGGGTGTCGATCAGCTCGTAGCCGTGGGCGGCCGCCACTCGGCGGTGGGTCTCGAGCACCCAGGCGAAGAGGGCGGCGTCGGGAGGCAGGACGTCATTCGTGCCCCGCGGGCGGGTGATGGGCGGCATCGGGGGCCAAGTCTACCCGTGCTGCCGCGCGCCGCCCCGGCCACCCCGTCGCCCCTCCTCGGAGCCACCGACCGCACGCTGTCTAGGAGACCCCCTCCTCGATCAGCTGGGTCTCCGCGTAGGTGGTGAGCGCGGTGGACACGATCGTGGGCATCGGCGTCATCGGAGTGTACTTGTAGCCGACCCCGACCACCACGAGGTCCTCCCCGGGGACGACACAGCCGCTGGGGGGCGTCGCCATCGCTGTCCAGGTGGTGCCGCTGCTGTTCCACGACCCAAAACCCGGGTGGGCTGTTTCCACGCTCCACTGGGTGCACAATGTTGGAGGCCCGGTAGCCTCATTCCTCAGGTCGAAGTACCAGATACCGACACACGAGGCCGAGGTACCACTGATGGTGAACGGCGGGTACGAAGCGGTGTCGAGGGTGGTTCCGTTCCAGATGCAGTCGGTAGTGGTGGTGAGAGCGGAGAGGCCCCTCTGAGCGGAGATCGCCGTCGTGATCGGGGTGCCTGAGTAGGTACTGAGCACCTGGACAGAGGCGGCTCGCGCTCCGGCGCGGGCCGCCTCTTCCACACCGAGCCGGCTGGCGAAGTAGCCGCCGAAGTCGATGGTGGCGAGGACCAACAGGAGAAAGAGAGGAGCGACCATCGCGAACTCCACCATGGTCTGTCCCGACACCCCACGGCGCCGCGCGCGCCTCAATTCGCCACCACGAACGCGTAAGTCGCCGAGGCGTGGAGCCCGATGCCGAACACCGAGTTCAGGATCGAGAATTCGGGGCCGGGCGAGGACTGGCTCCAGGCGTAGGACACGGTGACCTGGACCAGCTCGCCCGTCCCAGCGGTGCACGTGCCGCCATTGCCGATTTCCTGGAACCCGTTGCTGCTCCCAGCATCAACGGCATCCGCCGAATACCACCCACAGAGACTGAGGCTGGACGGCGAATACGACCCGCCGGTACTCGACCAGTACGAGATGGTCACGCAGCTGACCGGGATTTGCGAGCCGAGTCCAAGACTCGCCGGAAACGCGCCGGGGATCACGACCGTGCTGGAGCCGCCTGGCGCGGGGGGGGTCGTCCCCGATCCACCCGGACATCCCGTGCCACCCGTCTGCCCCGACCAGCAGCAATCGATGTTGTCGATCGGAAGTCCGCCCTCGGGCACGGTGAGGGCCTCGGCCTCCTCCTGGATCACGCCCTCCGTGAAGTCGGACTCGCCGATCAGCAGAGCGCTCGTGAAGGTGCCACCGCCGGTATTCACAACGCAAGTGGTGAACTCGAACGGTGCACTGGTCGATGCCGCACCGCAGGAGATGCTGGTCGGCCCCCCCGAGGCGCTGGCGCTCACGGTGAAACCGCCGCTGAACTCGGTGAAGCCGGCGGTCGAGACGACGTAGAGTGTCGAAGCGGCGGCGCTCCCCCCCACCGAGCTGCCGGATAGGGTGGCCGAGAGGCCGGCGCAGCTCCAGCCGCCCGCGCTCAGCGGGACCGGGTTTGGACAGCTGCTGTTCCACGGGGATGCTGTGGTGTTATCGCTGGCGTAGCGGGCGCCGTCGCGGACCACGGTCGCAATGTTGTCGACGTGCTCCAGGTAGTAGCCGTAGTCCACGACCGACAAGGCCAGCAGCAGGAGCAGGGGAAAGATCATGGCGAACTCGAGCATCGCCTGGCCGTTGCGCCGCGACCGATGGCGCGGATGGCGGCCGGGCTCCGGCTCTTCCCTGGCCCTTGTCATCACCGCTCCATCATTCCATGCACCACCACAGGCGGCTTCCCGCCACCGCAGCCTAGCCCACCAAGACAGAGATTCCTGTCGACGGACCGCCACCGTTTGGTAACAGAGAGCCACCACCCCAGCGTGCGGGACGCTCAGCCGGACAGGCCACCCGGCCCGCCGCCATTCAGCTGCACGTCGTTGTTGAGGTCGAAGGTGAAGGTTTCGTACCAATCGAACTCGTGGCACGAGGGCAGCGGCCAGGTCTGGTTGTAGTTGGCGTACACCTGCATATAGTCGACGATCATGGGCGCGCCGAGCGGGGTGGTGCAGGAGTTGCCGCTGCCCTCCACCGGCCCGGACGTCCCGTAGTTCGCCATCACGTAGGTGGCGGCCGGCGCATAGATCGCGCCGTTGTGGTCGCTGTCCCCGTCCGGCGTCTGCGAGGCCGTCTCGATCCAACCTTGGTTGTTGCGGTCGAAGATGATCCCGAGATTCTCCTGCTGCCCGGTTTCCGGCGGGAACAGGTTCCACTGGTAGTCGCAGGTCAAATCTGAGTTGTTCGCGTCCATTGCATTATCGGTCTGGGAGTTGCCTGCGGTCTCATAGGCTTGGGTCGAGTTGCTGTGGTCATATTGACACCAGGTGTTCGGGGGCGCGCTCGCGTCGAGAACCAGCCCTGCGCCCACCTCACCACCGGCGTTGCAATAAGCCGGGGCTCCGCCTGCGGTGGTGGAGCAGACGAAATCGAGGGTGACGCCGCCAGCTTTGCAGTCCAGCCCCTGTATGGAGTTGGTGTAAGCCGTGGAGTCGTCCGACTCGACGCTCGGATTCACACCTTCGATGGTGAGCCCGCCTGCTGTAGCTGGTCCTGACGGTGAGGGATTGCCGTAGATGATGTAGGTACCAGCGTCGAAGATCACATCGACACCGTCGCCGTTGTTCAGGCAGCTCTGGCCGCCTGACGGCGCCGAGGAGTTGTGAATCGACCCGTTGATGACGATGTTCTCGTAGCAGCCCGGATGCAGGGTCGTGTTGACCGTGATGTTGTCATACGTGTTGCCGTAGTTCTCGCCATTGGGGCAGTTGGCCAAGTTCTCAAGCGGCATGCTCATGTTGATGAGTGGGTCGGCGATTGGCGCGGTGTTGACGGAGGGATTGTTGGGTGACGTGGTCGAAGCCGGCTTCCAGGTGAGGCCGGCGCCACTGCTGCCGCAGTTGTCGGTGTAGGTGCCCGCGACATCCACGGCGCCGTAAGGGGTGCCGCCGCCTTTGGTGGTGTCGATGGTGGCGGCGTCGTTGCTCCCCTCGCAATCGAGACCGCGGTTGATATCCATGTTGGCATCGTCCGAGGTCAGATCCAGGAGGTCGGAGTTGGACTCGATCGTGAGTCCTTCGGTCACCCCCGATGAGACGTCGGCGCCGTTCTGTCCACCGAGGATGCAGAGCACGCAGTTCAGGTAGAGCGAGCCCTCGCCCGTGCCTCCGGTCCCGCCCACCACCTGGGCCACGGCCTGGTTGCCCACCGAGAAGCTGCCGGATTTGAAGGCCGCCGCGCCGATGTAGGTGTGCCCGGTGCTCCCCACACTGGCTCCGGCGTAGTAGACGGTCGTGATGACGGGGGAACAGCCGCTGGGGGTCCAGGTCACCGGGGTCGGGGTCGACACGTTCTGCACGGAGGCGGAGCACATCGCGGTGCTCGGAGTCCATGTCAAGGTGTTGCCGTAGAAGGCGAGGCTCAGAGAGCAGGGAGCGGAGGGACCAGTGCAGTCGAGCTCGGCGACGTTGACGGCCGCCGTGAAGGCCCCGCTGACGGAGGGTAGCGTCTGGTCGTTCACATTCGACCAGATCCAGTAGGTGGCGGCCAGCGCGGCGGCGTCGGAGACGTCCTGGTCGGTGCGCGACTGGTCGTAGGCGATCCCCGAGTCCAGGTCGAGCGCCACGAAGCCGGTGATGACGACCAACAGCAGTGCGAACAGGGGCACGATCTGGCCGCGCTGCCGCGCTCGGCGCCGAGGCGCGACCGCCCCCTTCGGGGGGCGCGCGCGCCGGTCTCCCCTCTCCGGTCGGATCGACGGCGCCTGGGGATGGAACGAGGACCATACGGGCCGGTGCATCGCGTCAAAGGTGGCAGATCCCGGTAACGCGCCGGTGGATTCCCGGTCGCAAGCCGTCACCCCGTATGTGGAAGTGCTCCGATTGGCCCCACCCGGGACCGACCAGGGGTTACGGCGACCGGCAGGAGGCCGCGATTCGCGGGGAAAGGAAGTTCTGCGGCCCTAGCCCACGTCCCTCGCCACGGTGTGGACATCGCGGACCTGCTCCAGGCGCTCCAGGAGGCGGCTGAGCTGGGTCAGGTTGGAGATCTCGACGCTCGTCGAGATCACGGCGGTCCGGTCGTCGTAGACCTGGACGTCGGCCCCCACCAGGTTGATCTTGGACTCGGCGATCACCGCCGCGATGTCGCGGAGCAGGCCGGTCCGGTCCCAGGCCTCGACCTTGATGGTGATCGGGAAGACCTGGTGGGCGCCTCGCTCCCACTCGACCTCGACGAGCCGGTCGGGGTCCTGGGCGTGCCGGATGCTGACGCAGTCGGCCCGGTGGACGGTGACCCCCTTGCCCCTTGTGATGTAGCCCCGGATTGGCTCGCCCGCAACCGGCTTGCAGCAGCGGGCAAAGGTCGTCAGCATGTTGCCGACCCCGTGCACCCTGACCTCGCCGCTCGGCAGGGACGCCGGTGCGGTGAGCGGGATGGCGGGACCCCGGCCGTCCTCGTCGGTGGGCGCAGCGTCGCGGTCGGCGTGGCGGAGGACCACCGTCCGGCCACTCAGCTCGCCGTAGCCGATGGCCGCCAGGAAGTCGTCCACGGTCGGGTACTTGAAGTCCCGGGCCAGCTCCTGCAGGCCGTCCTCCTTCAGAGCGGCGAGCGAGGTCTGGCGCAGGCGCCGGAACTCCTTGTCCAGCATCTCCCGACCCTTGGTGACGTTCTCCTCGCGCCGCTCCTTCTTGAACCACTGCCGGATCTTCTCCCGGGCCGTCGACGTCTTGACGAAATTCAGCCAGTCCCGCGAGGGTCCGTGGGGCGCCTTGGTGGTGAGGATCTCCACGATGTCGCCGTTGACGAGCCGGTAGTCGAGGGGGACCATCCGGCTGTTGACCTTGGCCCCGATGCAGTGATGGCCGACCGCCGTGTGCACCCGGTAGGCGAAGTCGACCGCGGTGCTCCCCGCCGGCAGCGAGCGCACGTCGCCCTTGGGGGTGAAGACGAAGACCTCGTCCTGGAAGATGTCGACCTTCACGGTGTCGACGAAGGCCTCGGCGTCGAGCAGCTCCTTCTGCCAGTCCATGAGCAGGCGGAGCCAGCTGTAGCGCTCGTCGAAACGCACCTGCTGCGAGCCCGCCTTGTAGTGCCAGTGGGCGGCCACCCCGTACTCGGCGGTGTGGTGCATCTCCACCGTCCGGATCTGCACCTCGACGGGCTCTCCGGTGTGGGAGATCACGGAGGTGTGGAGCGACTGGTAGCCATTGCCCTTGGGCATCGCGATGTAGTCCTTGAAGCGGCCCGGAATCGGCTTCCAGAGGTGATGGACCACGCCCAGGGCGCTGTAGCAGTCCTTCACCGAGTCCACCACCACGCGCACCGCCATCAGGTCGTAGATCTCCTCGAATTCCTTCTGCTGGCGGCCCATCTTGTCGATGATGCTGTAGACGTTCTTGGATCGCCCGCTCAGCTCGGCGCGCACTCCGACGGCCTCCAGCTCACGCTGGAGGATCTCGCTCACGTCGCGGACAAAGACCTGGCGCTGCTCCCGCCCGCTCTGCAGCCTGGCCTCCATGGCGTGGTAGCTGTCGGGGTCGAGCTGGGCGAAGGCCAGATCCTCCAGCTCCGCCTTGAACTGCCAGATGCCGAGCCGGTGGGCGAGCGGCGCGTAGATGTCGAGGGTCTCCTGACTGATCCGCCGGCGCCGCTCCTCGGCGTGGGCGCCGACGGTGCGCATGTTGTGAAGCCGGTCGGCGAGCTTGATGAGCACCACGCGGATGTCCTCGGCCATGGCCACCAGCATCTTCCGGATGTTCTCCGCCTGGGCCTGTTCACGAGTGTGGACGTGGATCTTGCCGAGCTTGGTGACCCCCTCGACGAGACGGGCGATGGGTTCGCCGAACTCGCGCCGGATCTCGTCCAGGGTGACGTCGGTGTCCTCGACCGTGTCGTGGAGCAGTGCTGCGGCGAGGGTCTCGGCGTCCAGGCGCAGCTCGCTGAGGAGGACCGCCGCCGCCAGGGGGTGCTCGACGTAGGGCTCCCCGGAAAGCCGGAACTGCCCAAGGTGAGCGCGCTCGGCCACCGCGTAGGCGCGGTGCAGCATCCCGCGATCGGCCTCGGAGAGGTAGGCGGTCCGGGACTCGAGATCGGCGTAGGGCATGGCTGCCCAACGAGTGTACCGGGGACCCCGCTCGGGCAATCGTCACATCCCGGCGCCCGACTCGCCGCCGTTACCGCCGGCGAGCCCCCTCCGCTGCCGGTCTGGTCGCCAAGTTGGTCCTGGCGGCCCGCGGTGCGGATATGCTTCGGGCGCGCATGAGTGAGTCTGGTGGAGACTACGGCCAGCAGCCGCCGGGGCCGTCCCCGGATGCGCCGCGCAGCGCCGACGGCCGGTTCTGGTGGGACGGCCAGCGTTGGCGCCCTGCGGGCATGCGACCGGTCGCGCCCGCCGCCTGGGAGGCTCCCACCCCGGCCCCGCAGGCCGCCCCGCGTGCGATCGCGACGCCGGAGAGCCACGCTGCACCGCCCGCCACCGCTCAGGTGATGCCCCCGGTCGCGGTGCCGCCAGGCGCTCCCGCCCCGCGGGCCGCGTATCCGCCCCCGGCAACGTCGCCGCGGATGCCCCAGGCGCCGGCGGAAACCCCGTCACCGGCGTCGCCCGCCCCTTTCTCCGGCGATCCGGACTGGCAGGCCCGCCTCTCCGGCCAGGCAGCGGCCGCCCATCCGGCGCCGCTCCCCGGCCACACGGAGAAACCGGCTCCCGCTGCGGGCTCTCCGCTCGGCGCGCAGCCGCCTCCCCTGCCGAGACCGGACGACTGGCCGATCGAGCCGGCCGGGCCTCCGATCGCCCCGCCGCCGGTTCCGGGACCGATCGCCGGGGGCTGGCAGGCCGGCCCGTCGGGACCCGCCTCCCCGATGCCGCCGATGCCCTTCTCGATCCCCGAGGACTGGCAGCCCCGGCCCCCCAGCCAGCCGCCCGCGGTGCCACCCGGGGTGGCGCACCCGGTGGCATTCGTCGATCCGACCACATGGCAGGCCCCCGGTGAGCCGGCCGCGTCGAGGACGCCGGCCGCCCAGGGCTGGCCGTCCCGGTCGACCGTTCCGCCCCCCGGAGCACCGCTCCAGCCGCCACCTTCCACCCCATCCCGAGCCCAGGTCAAGCAACCCCCGCTGCCCCGGCCCTCCCGGGCCAAGCCCGCGAAGCGGCGCCCGACGCTGCTGCGCTGGGTGCTGCTCCTGCTGATCGTTGTCCTCGTGGTGGTGGCGGCCTACGTGTACGCCACCCACGGAAAGTAGGGTGCGGGCCCGTCCCTAGCAGGGTGCGCTAGTACGCCCGGGCGATCACCGCGACCTCGGACGAGACCTCACCGCAGGCCACACACCGCCCCACCTCCCCGCTGCGGTCGCGGCGCAGCACCCGGATGGTGAGCGCGTGGGCGGCCGACGTGACCGCCTCCTCGCAGGCCGGACGTTCGCAGAAGGGGGCGTTGGCGAAGACGGGTCTCTCGGCAAAGGCCTCACGCAGCTCATCGAGGCTTCTGACCTCGACACTCCGATCCCGGAGCAGCCCCTCGGCCCGAGCCCTGATGCGGGACTGGGCCTCGTCGAGGCACGCGGGCAGCCGGGCGGCCACGCCGTCGAGCGGTTCGGTCCAGCTCTCGCCGTCGACGCGGCGCGTGACGGTGACCTGGCCGGCGGCGAGGTCGCGGGCGCCGACGGTCACCCGGAGCGGCACGCCCCGCAGCTCCCAGTGGGCGTACTTCTCACCGGGGCGTGTGCCGTCCCGCCGGTCGATGCGCAGGCGCACGTCACCCGCCTCCGCCTCGATGCGCCGGCACGCCTCGTCGACGGCCGCGGCCCCCTCCGGGTCGTTGCTCCGGGTGACCGGGACGACCACGACCTGGATCGGTGCGACGCGGGGCGGCATCACCAGGCCGGCGTCGTCACCGTGGGCCATGATCAGCCCCCCGATGATCCGCGTCGACAGCCCCCACGAGGTCTGGAAGGGATGCTGGAGGACGTTCTCCCGGTCGCTGTAGCTGATGCCGTAGGCGCGGGTGAAGTTCTGCCCCAGGTGATGCGAGGTCCCCGATTGGAGCGCCCAGCCGTCGCTCATCATGGCCTCGATGGAGAGGGTGTACTCCGCACCCGCGAACGTCTCGGACCTCGTCTTTCGGCCCGGGATCACCGGGATGGCGAGCCACTCCTCGGCCAGCTCGCGGTAGCACTCGAGCCCGGTGTCGACCTCGGCGGCCGCCTGGGCGTGGGTCTCGTGAAAGGTGTGCGCCTCCTGCCAGAGGAATTCGGAGGTCCGCAGGAAGAGCCGGGTGCGCTTCTCCCAGCGCATCACGTTGGCCCACTGGTTGATCAGGACCGGCAGGTCGCGGTAGCTGTGGATCCAGTCCGCGAACATCGAGCAGATGATCGTCTCGGAGGTGGGCCGGATCGCCAGCCGCTCCTCCAGCTCCTTCTGCCCGCCATGGGTCACCCAGGCCACCTCGGGGGCGAATCCCTCGACGTGCTCGGCCTCCTTGAGCAGGTACGACTCCGGGATCAGGAGCGGGAAGTACATGTTCTCGTGCCCGGTCCGCTTGATCATGTCGTCGAGCGCCCGCTGGATCCGCTCCCAGAGCGCGTACCCGTAGGGGCGGATGACCATGCAGCCCCGGACCGGGGCGTAGTCCGCCAGCTCGGCGCGGCGCACGGTGTCCGTGTACCAGCGGTCGAAGTCCTCGCTCTTGCGGGTGATCGCCTTGGGCATCGGGGCCCGTTCGTCAGCCATGGCCGCCGAGTTTACCCGGACAGCCCCCTGCCACCGGAAGGGAGACGCGGGGGTGCGTGCCGAGCGCAGGTTTGCCGCAGGCGCGGGTTGCAACCGCGCCGAGGCAAGGACGCGGGATCGCAGTCAGGCGGTCCCGACGTCCGGACCGGAGCGAAGCACCACCCCTGCGACTCCCGCTGATGCGGAAGCCGTCGCCGGGCGTCCCTCAGACGACGGTCAGCGGGGTCATCGGACGGGCCGGCTCCGGGGCCGTCACGCCGTCGCTCAGCCCATCCGGCAGCGGCTTGCCCGCTGCCAGCAGCTCGGCATCCTCGGCAGCGACCGCGCGCAGCTCGGCGACCAGGATGTCGATCAGCTCCGCTTCGGGGAGCGTCGCCACCACCCTGCCGCCCTTGAACAGGATGCCCTTCTGCTTGCCGCCGGCGATCCCGATGTCGGCGTGCATCCCCTCGCCCGGACCGTTGACGACGCAGCCCATGACCGAGACGGTGATGGTCCGCCGGATGCCCTGCATGGCCTCCTCGACCCGCTTCACCATCGGGAACATGTCGATCTCAAGCCGGCCGCAGGTGGGGCAGGCCACCAGGTTGGGCCCGTGGGGCTTGTCCTCGAGGTTGGCCAGGATCTGCCTGGCCACCCGGACCTCCTCCTCCGGTGCGCCGACCAGGGAGACGCGGATGGTGTCACCGATCCCCTCGGCGAGGAGGATGCCGATGCCCATGGCGCTCTTGATGCTGCCGGTGTCGACCGGCCCCGCCTCGGTGAGCCCGAGATGGAGCGGGTAGCGGTTGCCCAGGGCGGCGAACTTGCGGTTGGCCGCCAGGTTGGTGGCGACGTCCGACGCCTTCAGGGACACCTTGATCTGGTGGAAGTCCAGCTCTTCGAGGATGCGGATGTGGCCCAGGGCGGCCTCCACCATCAGCTCCGCGGTCTCGTCGACGCTGCCCCCGCGGCCCCGCTCCAGTCCCTTGCGGCCGGGGATGCTGCCGGCGTTGACCCCGATCCGCATCGGGACCCCGCGGTCGCGCGCCTCGCGGGCGATGTCGGCCACCTTGGCCGAGTCGGTGATGTTGCCGGGATTGAGCCGGAGGCAGGCGACCCCCGCCTCCAGCGCCTCCAGGGCGCGGGGGGCGTCGTAGTGGACGTCGGCGACGATCGGCACGGGCGAGCCGCGGACGATCTCGCGCAGCGCCCGGCCCGCCTCCGGGGTGTCGCAAGTGACCCGCACGATGTCGGCCCCCGCGGCCGCCGCCCGCTCGATCTGGGCGAGCGTCCCGCTCACGTCCTCGGTCTGGGTCTTGGTCATGGTCTGGACCGAGATCGGGGCGGCCCCGCCGATGACGACTCCACCCACGTTGATGGGGACGGTCCGGCGGCGGTTGGGAGGGGTCATCTCAGTGCACTCCCCCACCGAGGTGGTTGATGTCGTTGATGGTGATGAGCACGAACAGCACAATGATGACGGCGAGGCTGATCGCGATGGCGATCGCCTGCCGCACCGGGTCGATCCGTCGCCGGAGCACCGCCTCGATGGCGATGAAGAGCAGCCGGCCGCCGTCCAGGAACGGGATCGGCAGCACGTTGAAGAAGCCCAGGGCGAGGCTGATGATGCCGATCAGGCTGAGGTACTGAACCCAGCCCTGCTGAACCGAGGTGCCGGCGGCGGCGGCGATGCCCACCGGTCCGGAGAACTGCTGGCTCGCCTGCGCCGGGTGGACGAAGAGCTGGCCGATGACCTGGATCAGCGAGGACGCGTAGGCGGGGATCGCCCCGAAGCCGTCTCGCAGCGCAGGGAAGAGGGCGTCGCCGGGTACCTGGGCTCCGTACCCGATGCGCCAGGCGGCCTGCACGTGGCTCGTCTGGCTCCCGTTGCCATCGTGGACGTCGGAGATCTGGTCGTTGCTGAACCGATCGGTGCTGTCCCCCTCGACGAAGCCGCTCACGGTGACCGGGCTCCCGCTGCCGAGGATGGCGGCGGGGTCACCGGTGCCAGCCGGCGTGCCGTCCACCGAGGTGATGACCAGAGCGTCCCCCGCCAGCTTGCTCGGGAAGGTGCCCGACCTCCCCTCGGCGTAGACGACCAGCTCCGGGGTGATGGTCGCGGTGTGGTCGGCGCCATCGGTGCCCTGGTAGACGACCGGCGTCGGCCGGCCGTCGCTCCTCTGGACGGCGGCGTAGAAGCCGTCGTCAGTGGCCGCCGTCGACGCGTAGCTGATCGTCGAGCCCCCCACGCTGAGGATGACGTCGCCGTTGACCAGCCCGGCTCGGGCGGTCGGCTCCCCCGACGGAACGTAGGAGGGGCTGGGCTGGGCGGCCACAACGGTGAGGCAGATGGCCCCGAAGACCAGGTTGAAGACCACCCCGGCGGCGATCGTCGCCAGGCGCCGGGGGATGGAGGCGCGATAGAAGTTGCGTTCGCCGGCGTCGGCCTCTCCCTCCAAGCCGAGCATTCCCGGCATGCGCACGAAGCCCCCCACCGGCAGGGCCCGGATGCCGTATTCGGTGTCACCTCGCGTGAAGCTCACCACCCGGGGGCCGAAGCCCACGAAGAACTCGTCGACCCGGATCCCGGAGAGCTTGGCGAGGACGAAGTGGCCGCCCTCGTGGACCACCACGACGATGGTGATCAGCACCAGGAAGGCGATGACCGCGACGATGAATCCGATCACGCCGACCCCATGCCTCCGGGATCGCCCAGGGCCGCCCCCGCAGGCAGGGCCAGCGCGCCGGCGACCCGCCGGCGGGCCCACCCGTCAGCGGCGAGCACGTCCTCGAGGGAGGGCTCGGAGACCACCGGCGACGCCTCCAGCGCCTCCCCCACCAGCTCGGTGATCTGGTCGAAGCGGCAGGCCCCCCGCAGGAAGGCGTCGACACAGACCTCGTTGGCCGCGTTGAGCACGGCGGGCGCGACACCCCCCCGCTCGCCGGCTCGCCGGGCCAGGCCGAGGGCCGGGAAGCGGCGAGGGTCGACCTCCAGGAACTCGAGCGGCGAGACGGCGGGCAGGTCGGCCGGCGGGGCGATCCCCGGGAGCCGCTCCCCGTCGGCGAGGGCCAGGGCGATCGGCACGCGCATGTCGGGCGCGCCGATCTGGGCCTTGGTGGCTCCGTCTCGGAACTCGACCATGGAGTGGACCACCGAGCTCGGATGGATCACCACGTCGATCCGCGGGTAGTCCACCTCGAAGAGGAAATGGGCCTCGATGACCTCCAGCCCCTTGTTCATCATGGTGGCGCAGTCGATGGTGATCTTGGGACCCATATTCCAGGTCGGATGCCGGAGCGCCTCCTCGGGGGTGACGCCAGCGAATGTCGCCGGGTCACGCTCCCGGAAGGGTCCACCGCTCGCGGTCAGGATCAGCCGGCTGACGCTCGCCGGATCCTCGCCCCGGAGACACTGCCAGAGAGCCGAGTGCTCGCTGTCGATGGGGACGATGCGGGCGCCCGTCCGGAGCGATCGGGCGCGCACCACCTCCCCCGCCATCACCAGCACCTCCTTGGTGGCGGTGGCCACGATGGTCCCAGCGTCCAGGGCGGCCAGGGTGGGGCGGAGAGCCGCCGCGCCCGTGATGGCCACACAGACGACGTCCGCCGGCATGGCGGCCACCTCGCAGGCGGCATCGAGGCCGATCCCCCACCCCGGGGGCACCTCCGCCCCCGCTTCGGGGGCGACCACGCCGACACGGGCCGACCCAAAGCGTTCGGCCAGCGCCCGCAGCCCCGCGATGTCACGCCGGGCCACCAGTCCCACGACCTGGAAACGATCCGGGAAGCGCGCGATCACGTCCACCGCCTGCCGACCGATCGAACCGGTGGCCCCGAGGAGGACGACCCGGCGCGGGGCCGGCGAGGGAGATGCGGGGTCCATGGAGCCGGGGTGGTCCTCCGGGGGGTGAGGTGAGCGGTGGGGAACGGCGGTGCGGCCGGGCGCGCTCACCGGAAGGCGATCAGCACCAGGAGGCAATATACGGCCGGCCCGGCGAGGAGCAGGCCGTCGAGGCGGTCGAGCAGTCCTCCGTGACCCGGGATCAGCCGGCCCGAGTCCTTGACCCCCGCCTGCCGCTTGAGCGCCGACTCGGCGAGGTCGCCCCCCTCCGCGGCGACGGCGATCAGCAGCCCCATACCCACGGCGACGAAGGGATTGAGCGAGATGACGAGCGGCCCGGCGATCCCGGCGACCAGCATCGCGCCCACGGCTCCTCCCACCGCCCCCTCCACCGATTTCCGCGGCGATATCGAGGGGAAGAAGGGGTGCCTCCCCAGGGCGTGTCCGGTGAAGTAGGCCAGGGTGTCGGTGGCGACCACCGCCCCGACCACGATCGCGACCAGATCGCGCCCCACCCCCGGGCCCGCGCCCGACCAGTGGTAGAGGCCGAGCAGGCTGCCCAACCCCACCCCGAGATAGAGGGCGCCGCCCAGTCCCGCGGCCGACCCCTCCCAGGGGGAGTGCAGGAGGACGCCGGCCACCATCCCGGCGGCCAGGGCGGCCGGGAGGATGACCTCGAGATTGCCGCCCGCCCCGGGGAGGACCGCCCGCTCCGCGAGCCAGACGGCCAGCGCCACCACCAGCCAGCGCGGCGCGGGGACCGGGCAGCGCGCCAGCAGGCTGGCCAGCTCCCAGGCGCCGAGCGCCGCGGCTGCTCCGACCAGCACGTCGAGGGGGATGCCGCCGACGTAGATCAGGCCGGCGACGAGCGCAGCCAGGACGGCGCTCGAGGCCACCCGCGGGAGCAGATTCATGCGGCGCCGGGGAAGGGCACCGACCGGTACGGGAGCACCCTCCGCCGCCACCGGGAGAGCGCCGACCACGCCGGGCGCCGGGGGGGTGGTCATCCCACCGGGCTGGCGACCGGGGTGCCGAGATCGGCGCCGGCCGGGTCGGCCACCTGCCCGAAGGTCCGCCTTCGAGAGCTGAAGTCGCCGAGCGCCACGCTCAGGTCGCTGGGCCCGAAGTCCGGCCAGAGCGCCTCGGTCACGTGCAGCTCGGCGTACGCCCCCTGCCAGAGCAGGAAGTTGCTCACCCGGAGCTCCCCGGCGGTGCGGATGATCAGGTCCGGATCCGGCAGCCCCGAGGTGTAGAGGGCCGCGGAGAGGGTCGCCTCATCCAGGGTGCGAAGGTCCACGCCGTTGGAGGCCAGCTCGCGGATTGCCTCGACCAGCTCGCTGCGGCCCCCGTAGTTGATGGCCACATTGAGGATGTTGCCGCCGTTGTGAGCGGTCAGAGCCTCGCAGGCGTCGACCTTGTGGCGGAGGCGCGGGCTGAGCTTGGCGCGGTCCCCGATGACCCGCAGCTGCACACCCTTGGCATCCAGCTCCTCCACCTCGCTGTCCATCGTCTCCTCGAAAAGGCGCATCAGGGAGGTCACCTCGCCCCGGGGTCGCTGCCAGTTCTCGGTGCTGAAGGCGTAGAGGGTGAGAATGTGGACGCCGGCGTCGTCGCAGGCCTCCATGACCCGCCGTATCGCCCGGACCCCGGCCCTGTGGCCAGCAACCCGCGGCAGGTGCCGGCGCTTGGCCCAGCGGCCGTTGCCGTCCATGATGATGCCGATGTGGCGCGGCAGCTCAAGGCGGGCAGGCGCGGGGATGGCGGTGGGTGGGGGTGGTCGGAGCATGCCTCTCTCGAAAGAACGGCCGCAGACGGCAGGCCGTTTCGGTGCGCTGACGCTAGTGTCCCACGCTCCGCGGCGGGCCGACGCGGCGTGCTTCCGGGACCTGGATGGGGCGACCCTAGACCTCCAGGATCTCCGCCTCCTTCTTCCTGGCGACGTCATCGACCTTGGACACGAACTGGTCCGTGATGTGTTGCACCTGGCCGAGTGAGCGCTCCAGCTCGTCGTGACTCAGATGGCCGTCCTTCTCCACCCGGCGGAGGTGCTCGACCTCGTCGCGGCGGATGTTGCGCACCGCCACCCGGGCCTCCTCCGCCCGGCGGGCGCACAGCTTGCTGAGCTCGTGCCGGCGCTCCTCGGTCAGCTGGGGGATCACGATCCGGATCAGCTGGCCATCGTTGCTCGGGGTGAGCCCCAGGTCGGAGCGCTGGATCGCCTTCTCGATGGCCGGGATGGAGGTGCGGTCGTAGGGGCGGATCACCAGCTGGCGCGCCTCCGGCGTGGAGATGCCGGCGACCGCCTGGAGCGGTTGCGGCACTCCGTAGACCTCGACCTGGAGCCGCTCCACGAGTGACGGGCTGGCCCGGCCGGTCCGGATGCTCGACAGCTCCTTGTGGAGCGCCTCGACGCTCTTCTCCATCCGGATCTCGGCGTCGACGAGCCGTCCCTCGATCTGGGCGAGCGCTTCCTCGGCCTTGTTCGGCTCGGTCATGTGGTCACCTCCGCGTCGACGCGGGTGCCGACCTCCTCACCGAGGATGACCCTCTCCAGGTTGCCCTCGGCGTGGAGGTCGAACACGATGATCGGCATCTTGTTGTCCATGCACAGGGTGAGCGCGGTGTTGTCCATGACGGTCAGGCCCCTGGTCAGAACCTCGAGGTAGGAGAGATGGGCGAATCGCGTCGCGGTGGGGTCGCGGATCGGGTCGGCGCTGTAGATGCCGTCGACCTGGGTCGCCTTGAGCAGCGCGTCGGCGCCGATCTCGGCGGCTCGGAGTGCAGCGGTGGTGTCGGTGGTGAAGAACGGGCTCCCATGTCCCCCGGCAAGGATCACGACCCGCCCCTTCTCGAGGTGGCGAATGGTTCGCAGCGGGATGAACGGCTCGGCCACCTGCTGCATGGCGATGGCGCTCTGCACCCGGCACTGCATGCCGAGACGCTCGATCGCGTCCCGAAGGCTCAGCGCATTGATGACGGTCGCCAGCATCCCCATGTAGTCGCCGGTGACCCGCTCGATGCCGTGGCGGCTGATGTCGGTGCCCCGGACGATGTTGCCTCCGCCGACCACGATGGCGAGCTGGACCCCGCGCTCCACCACCCGCTGGATCTGCTGGGCGATCCGCCGGAGGGTCTCCATGTCGATGCCGTACGCCTCGCTGCCGACCAGTGCCTCACCGGAGAGCTTGAGGACGATGCGCGAGAACACCGGACGGCGACCATCCGGTCCCACCGGCCGGGTCAGGTCCACGGAGGGGGCGTCCGGGGTCACGTGCTCGCGGCTCCGTCCCCCTCCGGCGAGGTCTCCCCCACCCGGTAGCGGACGAAGCGGGCCACCGTGATGTTCTCGCCCAGCTTGGCGACCGCTTCCTGAACCAGCTCCTTGACCTTCTTCTTGTGCTTCTCGTCGCGGATCCAGGGCTGCTCGAGGAGGCAGACGCCGGCGTAGAAGGCGGCGAGCTTGCCCTCGACGATCTTCTCCAGCATGGCCTCGGGCTTGCCCTCGGCCTGGGCGCGGAAGACGCTCCGCTCGCGCTCGACGATCTCCGCGGGCACGTCCTCAGGACGGACGTACAGCGGCTCGGCCCCGGCCACCTGGAGGGCCAGCTCGCGCGCCAGCCGTTTGAAGTCGTCGGTCTTGGCGACGAAATCCGACTCGCAGTTGACCTCGAGGAGGACACCGACCTTGGGGGGCATGCCGCCGACGCCGTGGAGGTAGGCCTCGATCACGCCCTCGTTGGTGGAACGGCCGGCCTTGTGCTCGGCCTTGGCCGCACCCGAGGCGCGGAGGCGGTCCTTGGCGACCTCGAAATCGCCGTCGCTCTCGACCAGAGCGCGCTTGCAGTCCATCATCCCGGCCCCGGTCGCCTCCCGGAGCTTCATCACGAGAGCCGCTGGAATCTCAGCCATCACGACTCCTCCGCCGGTCCGGACCCGGGCTCGGCGCTGGAGGCCACGGCTGCGGCTTCGGGAGCCGGCTCCGCGGTGTCGGGCGCTGCTTGAGACGCGGCCAGCTCGCTCTCATGCTCCGCCTCCGCGCGGGCGGCGAGGGCGGCAGCGGCATCTGTCTCAGCGCGCTCGCGCAGCTCGCGCTCGCTGAGCAGGCGCTGCCCCTCGAGGATGGCGTCGGAGAGCGCGTTGACCATCAGGCGGCAGGAGCGGATGGCGTCGTCGTTGCCGGGGATCACGTGCTGGATCAGGTCGGGATCGCAGTTGGTGTCGACCAGGGCGATGATCGGGATGCCCAGCTTGTTGGCCTCGTTGACCGCGAGCCGCTCCTTCTTGCAGTCGATCACGAAGAGCGCACCGGGAAGCCGCTTCATCTCGACCATGCCGGCGAAGCTGCGCTCCAGCCGCTCCAGGTCGTCCTTGTTGGCGTTGGCCTCCTTGCCGCTCATCCGCTCGAACTCACCGCGCTCGTTCATGCCACGGAGCTCGACGAGCCGCTTGAGCTGCCGCTGGATGACCTGGAAGTTGGTGAGCATGCCGCCCATCCAGCGGTGGACGACATACGGCTGGCCGGTCCGGGTGCAGGCTTCCACGATGGAGTCCTGCGCCTGCTTCTTGGTGCCGACGAAGAGCACCTTCTGTCCACCGCCCACCAGCTCGCGGGCGTAGTCGCAGGCGTCGTCCAGCATCTGCTGGGTCTTGGCCAGGTCGATGATGTGGACGCGGTCGCGCGACGTGAAGATGTAGTCGCGCATCTTGGGGTTCCACCGGCTGGTCTGGTGGCCGAAGTGGACTCCGGCCTCGAGCAGCTGGCGGAGGGTTGCTGCCGGCACGGCGGCCTCCTTCCGGTCTGGGTTGGCACCTCCGCCCGGGGTTGACCGCGGCGGCGACCCCGAGGGGCACCCGCCGTCGCGTGGACCGGGCGTGTGAAATCAGCCCGAATTGTGCCACACGGCCTCCGGGCCGGTGGCGAGGGCTCCCCATCCGCGCTGGAAACGGTTTGGACCGCGGTCCCGGTCCGGCCGTCAGACGGGTGGCTCCTGCGGGCGCGGCGGCTCCGGGGGGGGCGGCGGCTCCGGGGGGGACGGCTCCGGGACCGGCCGCACGGGCCGCACCATCTCGGTGCCCTGCGCCCGGATGTGCCAGGCCGGGAGGGCCCGCCAGCTGATCCCATCCCACCATTGATTGCCGTCAGGAGAGCGCAGGGCTCCTGGCGGCGCGCTCACGAACGCATCCTGCCAGCCGGCCCCGTCGAACCACTCGCTGCGATCCGCCGAGAGGGTGCCGATGGGGAGGATGGGCGGGGCGGGGGGCGGCGGGAACTCCGCCGGGGGCAGGGGCGGCCGCGGGTTGGGATACCCGGCCCGAGGATCCGCGCCGGGCGTCGTCCCCGCTCGGGCGTCGGGCGCCATCCCCGTGACGATTCCCACGGGGGCAGCCGTCTCGGCGGTCTTGCGGTGCTCCAGGTAGCCGCCGATGCCGACCACGGCGGCGAAGGCGATCGAGGCCCAGAGCGCCCACCCGGGGGAGGTGGACCCCTGGCTCACGTAGAGACCGCCCTCGATCGGCCAGAACAGGAGGAAGAGGACCACCTCGATCCCCGCGACCCCCATCCAGGGGGATCGCCAGATCGGCGAATCCGGGACCAGGCCGCCCAGTCCCAGCTCGGGGACCTTGACGGCGACGAACCAGCCGATGGCGGCGATCTCGATCAGCGCGGGCAGGAGGCCGAAACCCTCCCACAGGGTGCCGGCGGACGACGAGCTCGAGCCGGTGCAGTAGATGTCCGCGACCGGGCAGGTGAACGAGATCTGGATCCAGCCGCCCATGAAGGAGAAGACGAAGAGCAGGAGGAGGCCGCCGGCGACCAGGGCGTCAGTGGCCGTCATGCGACGCAGGACCGCACCGAGGTCGACGCTCAGACCGGGCCGGCTCCGCCCGGCCCCCAGCTCGCCCTGGCCGGGGCCGATCTCAGTGAGCTGCGGTGCCGGCTGCTGGGGGGCGGGCGGTGCCGGCGGAGGCTGCGGCGGGGTCGGATCGGACGGCTCGGCGGCCGGCGAGGCCGATGGCGGCAGGGGTGGTCCCGGCGTGGACGCTTGCGCGGGGTGCTCGGGAGGCGGCGGCGGTCCGGGGATGCCCACTCGGGCTCCTCAGACCTGGATCGCTGAGCAGCGCGAGGCAGACCGCCTGCCAGGCGAGATCAGCCCAAGGCGCCGACGAGCACCGCAGGGAGTGCACCCGGAGGGTGCATGACCGAAGGAGCGCAGGAGGCAACGCCGGGATGATCCGGCTGGCGGGATGAGATG
>Ga0181535_10000451_pt1 | contig 61754 bp, 54 predicted proteins | sample PEATcosm2014_Bin_44_FD_119774 | JGI IMG/M metagenome (GOLD analysis project Ga0181535, IMG submission 119774) | Peatland microbial communities from MTU Mesocosm Facility, Houghton, MI, USA - PEATcosm2014_Bin17_30_metaG | ecosystem: Environmental > Terrestrial > Soil > Wetlands > Peat | place... | reverse complement strand
CTGACAACATTGTTCTTCGCTGGCAAAGCGTTGCTCAAGGTCAAGCAGGGATCTTGGATAATCTTCCAACACCAGGCGACACTACAGCTTGTGCTTGGTTGCGTCAATAGGATAGCCAGACCATCGCGATCACCGGCGTGCCGGCGATTTCCTCGGTGCCGAAGATATAGACGCTGTTCGGATGATTGACGGAGGCCGCGATCTGGCCCTCGCGCAAAAAGCGTTTGCGCGCTTCCGGCGAATCCAGGGTTTGGCTCAGGATTTTCAGCGCCAGCCGGCGGCCGTTTTCGAGGTCCTCGGCTTCATAAACCACTCCCATGCCGCCCTGGCCCAGCAGGCGCGCCAGACGGTAATGGCCGAACTGTTCGCCCGGTTGCGGAAAACCTTTGCGCGCGGCAGATTGGGGCAGCGCCACCGTGCCTTCTGGTCCGAATTGCGGCTGGCTGCCCAGCCCCGCTTCCAAAAGGCATTTCGGGCAAAGGCCGGCCGGTAAGTGCGGCGGCAGTTCCGCGCCGCATCGGGAGCACCGGATTGATTGTCGGTTTGGATTCATATTTTCGTTCCAACCCTACTTAATCAAAACAGGCCATAGGTAACGCGGCGCCTTGAAATTAATGGCCGAAGCAGGCGAAGAGGCAGCGCAATTCTTCGTCGATTTCCTCCGGCGTGGAAACGGTTTTGGCGATCTCGCTGCGCAATATTTCGCGGTAGCGGGCGCGCAAACGGTAGGAGGCCTGTTTCACGGCGGCCTCCGTCAGACGCAATTCCCGCGCGATTTCCGCGTAAGACACGGACGCTTGCGACTGGGCAAGGCAGGCGCTCAAATGCTCAAACAATTTGGCCCGGCCGGTGTCGATATATTCCTCCCGAAGCCGGGTCATGGTCCGTTCGAGCATCATCAAAGCCCATTGCCGCTCAAACAGGGTTTCCGGCGTCAATTCCTGTTTCAATTCCGCATCCAGACGCGCCTCGGCCATCGCTTGGTCGATTTCGACGACCGTGTGGAATCCGCCCCGCTTCTGCGCGTGTTGGCGATCCCACTCATTGGCCAGATAACCCTTCAGCGCCACCAGCAGGAAAGTGCGGAATTTCCCCCGTTCCCGCCGGGCGTCCCCCACAAAATTCTTTTCCATCAGCCGGGCGAAAAATCCCTGGGTCAGGTCTTCCGCCTCGTGCGGGGCGTGTCCTTGCCTGCGTATGAAACAATAGAGTGGATACCAATAGGTTTGACAAAGCTCGCCCAGCGCTTCGCGGGCGGCGGCCGGATCATCCGTCCCGGCGCGCGCCACCGCGCTCCAGTGCGTCGTCACAAATCGTTCCCCGCCCCCCAAACTGGACTCGGAACTTCCGGTTTTCATGCGCAACGGTTCACGCGCCCGATTATGCCGCATCCCCGCCGCCGAGTGTCGAGCAAATTCCCCCAACCGCGCCCCGGAAATGAATCTCCATGAAAAAAACTTCTCTACCCGCATTGTCGACTGCAATGCGGGTAGAGCAATCATAATGCCGTTTGTGCATGTCGGATCAAGGAGAAAAATAAATTATCCCATAAGGCTCAGGGGTTGTGAGCCGGCCGCAATATTCCTTCGATATCATTCCCCCGTGAGGCAACATGCGAGGTCCTGAAACCATGAGTCAACCACAACATTCCTTTGGTGTCGTTTTCCCATGAATCAACGCGAAAGTTCACTGATTGGGGCGGGACGGGCGGGGCATTCTCCCGGCTAAACCCAGGGCGGTGAATGCCGTGCCGAGAAGCAAAGCCATCGTGCTTGGCTCTGGAATGCTTTCAAGCGTAAACGCCAGATTTTGCCCCGTTGCGTAAGCCGAGCCGGCGTTTTCGTAGCCGCCATTATCGCCGGCGGCGGAGGTTTTCCAATACCATGCCGTGGTGGGCGCATCTTCCACGATTGACAGAAAATATTCGGTCCCAGGGGCAGCCGCAAATGGAACGTTCAATGTTTCCGACCAGTTGTAGAGTTGCAAGCCGGAGGGATCAAACCCGGCATAAGTCTGTCCCGTGCTGCCGCCGAAATTATAACTGGCCAACAACGCGCGGGGCGTGCCGGCAGCGTAGCTCCAAAAGTTCACCGTAAATCCGGTGACGTCCGGCCCTTCGGTGTAAAGGAAGATGCCAGACCAGTCCACGGCGGTGATCGTCCCGCCGCCGGCCAGGGTGAAATCATCGTAAGCCGTGGCGTCCTGTCCGGTTGCGCTCAACCAGCCCCCCACGCCGTTATCCGGCTGGCTGTAAAGAACAGCCGCATGGGCGGCGGAAGCGGCCAGAATTCCCAGACCCAGGCCCAAAACTGTCGCGATTTTTGCGTTCATAGTCTCCCTCATTTCTTCTCTACAAAAAATTAGCATGAATCAAGCCATTGGAGCCGACGTCCTCGGGTAAATCCCATTGCCCCCCGGATTGCGTCAACCAGACGCCAAATGTTTGGGTTTCACGCCTTCGGCAGGGAGATGAAATTGAGAAAGTTATTGAATAATGAATCAAGGGCGGGACAACCTGAGGGTCACCGATGATTACAAGAACCGGAATCGCAGTCGTGGCAGCCTGGCTCGCCTTTTCCCCGCTTCGGGCTGAGACGCCGCTGTCCGGCCCGGAGGCAATTCAGAAACGCCCGCCCAATATTGTGTTCATATTGGTGGATGACATGGGGTGGGGCGACTTGGGGGTTTTCTGCCAGAATGGCCGCAACTTCGCGCTGAACCGGCACATGCCCGCGTTCGTCACGCCCAAGCTTGATGCCATGGCGGCCGAGGGAATCCAGCTTCGCCGTCATTATAGCGCGGCCCCGGTCTGCGCCTCGGCCCGCTCCTCGTTGTTTTGCGGCGTGCATCAGGGACATTCCGGCGTGCGGGACAATCAATTTGACTATCCGCTGGAAAACAACCACACCCTCGCCACCGTCCTCAAGCAGGCGGGCTACGCCACGGCGGCGATCGGGAAATACGGACTGGATGGCAGCGCGCTCGGTCCGCGCAACGCCGGGCCGATGTTGAGGGGATTCGATTACTTTTTCGGCTATCTCGATCATCGCAACGGCCATTCCCACTATCCCAAGGAGGACGGCCAGCCGCTTATCGACGGCGCCCGCAACGTCACTGGTATGTTTGACAAGTGTTACACCACCGACCTGTGGACCGCCCGCGCCAAAAAGTGGATGGCGGATCATCAGGCGACCAACGCCGCGCAGCCGTTTTTCATTTACCTTGCCTACGATACGCCGCACGCCCGGCTCCAGGTGCCTGCGGCCGCCTATCCGGCGGGCGGCGGCACCAACGGCGGCGTGCAATGGACCGGCACACCCGGCGCGATGCTCAACACCGCGACCGGCGTCATCGACGAGTGGATTCATCCCGATTATGCCAACGCCACCTGGGATAATGACAACAATCCGGCTACTCCTGAAATTGCGTGGCCGGAGGCCGAGAAGCGGTTCGCCACCATGATCCGCCGTCTGGACGACGCCGTGGCGGACGTGATTCAAACCCTCAAGGACCTCAATTGCGACAGCAACACGCTCGTCATCTTCACCTCGGACAACGGCCCGCACAACGAAGGCGGCAAAGTCGGCCAGGGCGAAATATGCACCCAGGACCCGACATTCTTCGACTCGTTCGGTCCGATGGACGGGATCAAGCGGGATTCATGGGAGGGGGGCATACGCGAGCCGGCGCTGGCGCGCTGGCCGGGCCGCATCAAGGCCGGAACTGTCAATAATACAGCATCGCAATTTCAGGATTGGATGCCGACGTTTGCCGAGCTGGCCGGTTTGCCCGCCCCGGCCCGCAGCGACGGAGTGTCGCTTGTGCCCGCCTTGACGGGAACGGGCGCGCAACGGGAAAGCACGATTTATCTGGAATACTATTTCCACGGAAGAACCCCGAACTACAAGCAGTTTGGGCCTTTGCACCGCAACGCCGTCCGTAACAACGAGCAGGTGGTCAGCCTGGATGGCTACAAAGGCGTCCGCTATAATATCGTCTCCAACACGAACGATTTTCAGATTTACAACACGCTCAAAGACGTCAAGGAAGCGACCAATCTGGCCGGCGCCGGCCCTTATTTTGCGGAGTTGCAGCAGCGCATGAAGGACGCCGTCCTGCAAATGCGACGCCCCGATCCCAGCGTTCCACGGCCTTTCGACAACGATTTGATTCCTCCCGTCGCCGCGCGCGCGGCCAGCGGTCTCAACTGGCAGGCTTTTGAAGGCAGCTTCCCGTGGGTGCCGGATTTCACGCCCATCGCCGCGACGGCTGCCGGACAGTGCAAAGGTTTGGACCTCTCGGTCCGCACCCGCGACGACAACATCGGCCTCCTTTACACTGGCTATCTCAAAGTCCCGGCCGACGGCGCTTACACGCTCTACCTGAACACCGATGGCCGCGCTTTTCTGCGCATCCACACCGCCAGTGTGATCGACGCCGACTTCGGCTATGCCGGCGGCTCGGAACTCAGCGCCCGCATCAACCTCAAGGCGGGCCTGCATCCAATCCGGCTCGGCTACGTCCGCCACGCTGGCGGCGCTCCGTCGTTAAGCTTGCAATGGTCCAGCGCCGCCATCGCCAAACAGCCCGTGCCAGCGACGGCTCTGGTTCACGGAGAAACCAAGGCCGGCGCGTTGAAGTAATTTATTGCGCGAAAAGGGTGGCGATGCGCTTTTGGATTTCCTCGGCCTTGGCCTTGGGATCGGGCGCGTTTTTAATCGGCCTTCCCACCACAATATAATCCGCCCCGTTTAGGAAAGCGTCCTCAACATCGACCTTGCGCTTTTGGTCGTCAGACGTGTTGTCAACCGGCCTTATTCCCGGTATCACGATCAAGAAATTCCCGCCCAAATCGGTCCTTAACTTTCTGGATTCCAGGCCCGAGGAGATGACGCCGTCGCAACCCAGTTCCAAAGCGCGGCGCGCGCGCGATAACACGAGGGAAGCGGTATCGCACGCAAACCCCAGGTCGTTTATATCGGCCCTGTCCAGGCTAGTCAAAACAGTGACCGCGAGAACCTTCACATCCCCCTTGTTTTTCACCGCCGCCTTCAGAATCTCGTTATTGCCATGAACGGTCGTGAATCTGACATCGTGATTTCTCAACTGGCTTACCGCCGACTGAACCGTCTGGGGCACATCGAAAAACTTGAGATCGACAAAGACCTCTTTCTTTTCCTTGCGCAGCCATTCGATCAATTCGAAATACCCGCCGGCCATGAATATTTCCAAACCGAGCTTGTAAAAGCGGACCGAGTCGCCCAGTTTTTCGACCAGCTCTTTTGCCTCCTTCACGCTGGGAACATCCATGGCAAAAATCAGGCGTTCACGAACGGGGATTGGCTTTGTTGATAAAAGCGATTTATCCATCATCGGGATATTTTCCGGTAAAATTTTCAAATTTGAAACCCTTTTCATCAAAAGTTATTCACCGGGTGTTTCCAACTTGCTGACAAGGCAACTTATCCACGACGGGGCTTCAGTTGGAACGCCGGCGAATCGCAAGCACGGACTTTGCCGGCCCCGGCGTCTTTAAAATCCGATTCTTCATCCTTCCGACCACGCCGTCAGCACGCGGTCGATTTCTCCCCGCACTTGCGCGCGGGCGTCCAGACGCTCCGTGCCGCTCATTAAAAGCTGATCGTAGTTTGTATGCGTATGACGGATATGCGCGATCACGGCGAGGTCCACCGCTGACGCATCCAGCGCGCGCCCGGCGGCGGATCGGCCCACCCGGCCGCTGCTGCTGCGGCGGCCGGCGTGTCCGGCAATCAGGCGGGCTTCATCGGCTGGACAACCGGGGAATTGCCGCAAAATCGCCTGGGCCAGGGCGGCCACAAATTCAAGGTCTTCCTCCTGGCGCGCGAGGGCCGAGCGGTCGCGGGCGGCGGCCCGCGCGGGCGCGTCCGCGGCACATTCCTCGCTGGCTTTGGCCAGGGCTTCTTCGGTCACCAGCAGACCTTGCCGCTCGTAGCGTTTGTGCGCCCGGTTGAAACGCACCACCACCGCCGCAAGCGAACTATGCTTGCGCGCCCGCCGCGACAGCGCCGCGTCACCGGCAGGCAGATACACCAATCGGTCCAGGTCGGCACAGGTGAGACAAAGGGGCCGGCCCTTTTCCATCAAGAGGAAATTCCCTTTGGGCAATTCCGCGCCGCACTCACTGCAATCACCCTCGTCGCCCACTTTCTCAAACACCACCAAATCGGGCGGCCGGTTTAATTTGGCGGCTATCTGCGCGGTTTTCTTTTCCGGCAATCCGGACGGCATGTAATACGTGCGATAAAATTTCTCCCATGCCGGGTCGCCGTCTTTGGTGACGCGCAACTGTTCGATGCCGCCGGGTCCGCGGCGTGTGTGGGCGGCTTCGATGGGGCGCAGGTCGCGCTGGTTCGCCCACTCCTGGAAATGGCGGATCGTTTTTTGGAACTTCTCCGGCCCGACTTGAATCCACTGTTGCAGCGTCCCATAATGCTCGCCGCCTTTACGCCAGCCCTCGACGTGGGCCGCCTGGAGCAGCCGCATTTCCTGAAACAGTTCAAGCGGGCCGACGCTGCCGTTTCGTTTCAAAACCGCCCCGGCCGCCCGCTCAACGCGCTCCCGCAAGTTTGGGTTTCGATCCAATGTGATCATGGTTGGATTTTTCTTTGTGAAACAAAGATATATTTTTGCGGCGCCTGCAAGTCAAAGCCAATTTGCCGGTTCGTTACGCCTTTTCAGTAAAAGATAAAAGTTGCCGCCGGCGCTCCTGCTCACAGTTTGACATTAAGCGCCAAAAGTTTCAGGGCCAGCGGACGCAACTCCTCTGGCGACTTGTAAGTTATGCCGATAAAATCGCGCTCCGACCGGGAAAGAAAGCCGATCAGTTCCTGCTCCGAACGGCTGCCGGCCAAAATCTGATAAATTGGCGCAATATAGGAATCATACTCGTCGTCAGGCCCAATGCCGGCAACGTCGTTGGGGTCCCAATCGTGGAGAAAAATCCGTCGAATGGCATCCTGAATCTCCCCCATTCTCTTTTCTCTGGAATCCAGCATTGTAATGGCTCCGGTGGCTGGTCAGGCCACGTCTTCACTCGGCTGTTTTCTGCGCCTGCCTGATGCCGACGCCGAGGTTTGTGTCATTTGTTTCCGTCCGTGATGTGATTCATCTTTCGGCTATTAAATCCGGCGGCGCAAGTTTTTTCTGTAAAATGTTTTGGCTTGTGGTGATTATGCCGACTCGTGAAGAAAGCGAAGGAACTATGCACTGGATACACCTTATTTTGGCTATTGTGTTTGAAGTTGCCGGGACCACCTGCATGAAGTTGTCGGCAGGTTTTTCGAGGCTTTTGCCGGCTGTTCTGCTGGGGGTTTTTTATGCCGCGTCCTTCTATTTTCTGACTTTGGCTCTTAAAAAAGTTGACGTCAGCATTGCGTACGCGATTTGGAGCGGCGTCGGCACCGCGCTGATTGTCTCCATCGGGGTTTTATGGTTTCACGAGCCGATCACTTTATTGAAAACCTTCGGGTTGCTGGCTGTCATCGGCGGCGTTACCGCCTTGAGCTTGTCCGGGGGGACTCATTAACAAGCCGTTTATTCCTCGCCCGACCCCTTTCCCGGCCGACATCCTTGAAAGTCTGGCCTCGGACGATGAAGATGACTCCAAGGCGCCAGAACCGCGCATCCATCCGTTTCCGGTGATCAAGAGCGCGCGAGCCATGTGCGCCGCCAGTCGCTTCCAGCGGGAGGCAAACCAAAGAGGATTATGATTGGGATCGGTCGGAAATCACGCCTGGCATTGGCGGCGGTAGAGGTCGGCGACGAAGTGGGGGCGCTGGCGGTTGACGGAGGGCAATTCGCGGGGTGGGACCAGACCGCGGCGCAGGAGGCCTTGCTCGTTTTCCCGGTCGAGCAAAATGATTTTCATGGTCAGGTCCTGGTTCTGGCGCAGCAACGCCCCGATCTCCGGGTGGCAGGCCCGTTCGTCCGAACTTATTTTTTGCCAGTCGGCGCGGAGTCGGCGGAGGTTTTCCAGCGATTGCGTGAGGCTGGGGAGCAGCTTTTTGCGCAGTTGATGGAATTCGAAAAGAGACGGTTTGTCGGATCGGCGCAAGGCTTGGCCTTCGCGTTCCACGCCGTCCAGTAATTCCTGGCAAAGGACGAGGCGGGATTTGAGTTCGTCGCTGATTTCCTGGGATAAGCTCATGGGGCGTCAGGCACTGTTGAGTTGGTGGGTTGATTGAGGGTGAAGGTTTGTCCGCTGGCTTTGGCCTTCTGCATCCAATCGATGTAATTCTTGCGCCATTGGGCCATGTCGAGCAGGGAGAGGAGGCTGGGGGTGGCGGCGGCGCCGGTCAGTTCTTTGCGCCGGTCCAGGATTTTAACGTACATGCCCCCGGCTTTTGGCCATTGCTGAAGTTGCTCATAGACGAGGGCGGTTTGATACCAGGCCGGGATTTGCCAGGAGGGGGATTTGTCCAGATCCGCCAGGCTCGTGTAAATCTGGAGGGCGTTGACGTAATCGCCTTCCTTGTAAAGTTGGTTGGCAATGTCGTTGCCGGCGCGCTGCTGCCAATAGCTCCAGACGCCGGAGTTTTTGCGGGCGTTGTCCTCTTGGGATTGGAGGAGGAGGAGGACTTGTTTCATGGCGTCGTTGTTGCGTCCCAGTTTTTTGAGGGACGATGAAAGGAAGAAGCGCACTTCGGGAACTTCGATGGCGTTGGGGTAAAGGTTCAGGAAAGTCTGGGACTGGGCGACGGTTTCAGCCGTGTTGGTGGTGTAGGAAAGGGAGCGGATGAGCTTGTAATGGATTTGGGTTTGATCCAGTTCCGGATTGGAGGCTCGGAGCAGACGGTCGAAAAAGTCGGTTGCCTGATCGTATTTCCCTTCCTGATAATAAGTGTCGGCGATTTCAGTTTGCGCCTGGAGAACGATTTTTCTGTAGTAGTCCACGTTTTCCAACTTCAGCTTCAGCGCGGTGGACATCACGGCGTAAAATTTGGAAATGGCAAGGGAGCTGACTCCCATCTGGCGATAGATGAGACCCTGGCGGAGAATGACTTCCGGCGTGCTGGGATCGTCAGGAAATGTATGAAGATACTGGCCGAAAATCTGCTCGGCGCGGACAAATTGGCCGCCGTCCTGGGCGACCAAAGCCAGCTCAAAAAGAGCCTGCCGCTTGATTTCAACGGGGGAATCATTCTCCATCAGACTGGTGAAGGTTTTGGTGGCCAGGGCGATGCTTCGTTGACTGCGTTGCTCGCGGCCCAGTTCGAGTTGGAGATGGTATTTTTTCAGACGTTCCGCGTCGGGAGGCGCATTGGTGGAACGGATGACGTCCGAAACCTGGAACCGGCCCATGGGCGGAGCGGGATTGGCCGCGGCATTTGACGGAGCGGCGGAAACCGGCGGCGGCGGATCACCCGCAAAAAGAGGACCGGTCAGCAGGAGCATCAGGGCGGCTTGGCCGAAAATGGAGCGCATCATGGACTGGTGGTAAAGGTGGCGCTGCTCTGCGCCGGCTCGACGGCGCGCGGCGGATTGAATTCCATCGGGACGGTGGCGGACCCGTCGATGCCGTTGGTGGAGTGGCTGAAAAACCGCATCAGCATTTGCGGCGAAACAACAGTTTCCGGGGCCGCATAGGGATCCTGCGGAATGGCGGGAGCCGGCGTTCCGTTGCTCACAGCCATATTAAGCGACGGAGAATTGGATGACGATGGACTAAATGACGAAGGAGTCGCGACCGGCGGAAGCGGTTTGACTGTATTGTCCGCTTTGGGAACCGGTGGGGTGGGCGCAGGCGAAAATTCCGGGTCAGGCGGAGGCAAAACAAAGTGGCTTGGCAGCGGCAATGGCGGACGGGCAAAGCACAACGGTGCGGGACCAACGACGGCGAGGTAGCCCGGAGAACACGGGGCCGCCGCAGTCACGCGCAGCCAAATGACGAGCAGAACGCATGGCGCCCACCAACGATGGAAGGAATACCGCTTCATGAGACTGGAGTCGTTGTAATACAATACATTCGTCCGAATGGCATATCGGCGGTTCGCCGCTGGAACTTTAGGAATTAAAGTTCTGGAGAACTTGACCGATTTACCTTGTAAGAGTGGCCATGGTTATTAATTCGACACAAGCACCTTGCCAAAGGTTGGATCGGCGGCAAATTGAGAACCGCCTAAGCGGTTGTCCGTGCTTGCCATCCCTGGGCAGCATCGGCAGCGCGCTCAAGGAATTGCTTGATGCCGACCAGCGCTACACTTCCCAAATTGCCGACATCATTCGCAAGGATCCGAGCTTGACCGCCAGACTGTTACGCCTGGTGAACACTGTTCATTATGGCATTTCCAAGCGGATTAAGAACATTGAGGAAGCGGTTTTCTACCTGGGAACGAGGCAGATCCGGCAGTTGGCCATGGTGACTCCGATTATCGAGGATTTTCAGGTGCTGACCGGACGGACCCGGTTGGAGTGGCGGGGATTCTGGCAGCATTGCATCGGGACGGCCCTGATAACGCGCGAAGTGTATGACATGGCCCAGCCTCCTTGCGGCGAGGCGGATTATGTCAGCGGATTGATCCATGACGTGGGCAAGATCGCCATGGCTTCGGCGTTTCCAGAGCATTTCGCGGAGATTTACCTTCACCGGACGGAAGCCGAGATGGAGTTGATGGAGCTGGAGCGCGAAGTGCTGGGCATGGATCACGCTGAACTGGGGGCGATTTACTTGCAAAGGCAATCATTGCCCGATGTCTTTGTCGAGGTGGTGCAATTTCATCACGCCCCGGCGAAAGCGCCGAACTACGGCGCGGTGGCCGCAGCGGTGCAAGTGTCGGATTTAATCGTGCAGGAGGCAAAGGTGGGTTACAGCGGACGCCTTGCCCTGCCCAACGACGAAATGTGGATTCAGACAGAAGGGTGGAAGATGCTTTTTGGCCACCAAACCCCGGAAGAAAATGCGCTGACCCGGGCCAGTATCAAACACAGCCTCAAAAACCTGCCGGTCATGCTCGAAGCATTGCTCTGACGGTTCCTCGTTGTTTTCGGTGGAATGGGGTATGGCGATGTTGTCTGCTCCCACCCCGTCCCTCCCGCTGGCGCGGGCGAGGGGGAAACGTTGTCCATCTCAGCGAAGACTCTGCGGCTGCATCGGTCGGAAGTCGGCCCAACACCAAGACACACCGCCAGCACACGTTCTCTTTGGGGGGAAGATTACGATTATTAGGAGGGGAAAATATCGTCCGTCACCGAGAATGTTTTGCGGCTGCATCGGATTGCGGCGAGGCGCCGGATTCCGACGGGGTATCAACAATAAACAAGCAGCGTCTGCGAAATTGGATTGATTCTGTTGTGATTGTGCAGTTTGTCGATGTACGGGGCGGTCAGCCTTTGGCCGTCGGGAATCAGCAACATGCCGTTGATCGTATAAATGCCCTGGGCCAGGACCATCCCGGGTTGCAGGTCGTCGAGGTTGACTTCGCGCTGTTTTCCCGGAACCACGGCCTTGGGCAGACTATGCAGAAGAATGCGAACCGCTTCGGGATCAAAGGAAGAATTGGCGCCCTCCGTGATTGTTTCGGCAGCGATCTGGCCGGGAAAATTACTCTCGGAATAGGCCACGGCCACAGCCAGAAGGCGGGCCAGCCAGGGAATGGCCTCCCCCCTCAATCCATCCGGGTAGCCGGTGCCGTCAAAACGTTCATGGTGCGCGCGGACAGTGGGGCTGACGTCCTTGAGGTGATAAGCGAAACGGGCCAGTTCGGCTCCCAGAATGGGGTGATGCTCGACCAGCGCCCGTTCGGCCGGACTGAGGCTCAACGGGGCTTCCTCCCAGCGCTTGATCAATTGCCGGGGCACGCCGACCAGGCCGATGTCGTGAACCCAGGCGCTGATCTCAAGGGTCTCGCGCTGTTCCGCCGTCAATTCGATGTTCTGTGCCATGGTGTGGCAGAGACCGAACACGCGGCGGGCCTGGTTACCCAGCGTGGGATAGAACGTCTGCATGGTTTTGACGCAGAGTTCGACCGATTCGCGAAAATTCTTATCCTGCGCGGCGGCCAGGATTTCGAGCTGCTTGTTTTGGCCCGCCACCACCGCCACTTGCGTTTCCAAGGCGCGGTTGATCCGGGTCAACTCGTTGTTCATCTCCAGCGTGGACGCGCGCAAGCGGGCGTTGCTGCGAATCAATTCGTGGCGCTGGACGGCGTTCTTGACCGTGACGAGGAGTTCCTCGCGCAACCACGGTTTGACCACGAAGCGGTAAATTTCGCCCTTGTTGATGGCGTCAATGACGGTGTTCAGGTTCACCACGCCGGTGATGAGGATGCGGGTGGCGTCGGGCTGGATTTGTTTGACTTGGGAGAGAAATTCGAGGCCGGTGACCAGCGGCATCTGCTGGTCGCTCATGACAACGGAGAAAGCGCGTTCCTGGAGCATGGTGGCGGCGTGGACCGCATGAGGCGAGGTCACGACGTTGTAACCTTCGCGCACCAGCGTATCCCGCAGGGTCATCAGGACGATTTCCTCGTCATCGACGATCATTACCGGGTCGGCTTGGTCGTTGGCAATGTTGAGTTCAGGAACCATGGGGAAAATGGCTGGTCAGGAATAACAATGCCATGCCGCGCGCGACCGGCGTCCAACATAGGAGCGCTGGACGCGAAACAAATTGCGCCGATTTTCGTCGAGGGCGGCCTCTTGCAGGCGGGCTTGGCGCATCTGCGCGGCCAAGACCTCCCCATTGCGGGTCAATAATGAGAGAACGCGGGCGGCGGCGGGGCGAAATGGATCAAGGGCAACGCCCTCGGCGGCGCAACGCTGCGCGGCGGCGGCGAAGGAATTCTTCAGCAGGCTTTTTTGCGCCTGGATTTGACGGAGATCGTGCCATGAGGCAGAGTCGATGGCGGCGCCTTCCTTCCGGGTCAATCGGAGCCACTTGTCCAAAACCCCGGCCAGTTCTTCGCGCGCGCTCATGCGATCAGGCAAATTTGCGGCTGATTTCGGGGGAAGTCGTGGCGTCCCCGCGGTCGCGCCGCAACATTTCTTCCCAGGCATCCCGCAAGACGCACAGGTGGCCAATGACTTCCTCGATTGGCGGCTTCTTTTTTTTCAGGTTGGCTTCCGTCAGGCGGCTGTAGAAATAATTGTAGAGGCGGCGGAAATTATCGGCGATTTCGCCCCCCTCCTCCATGTTCAGCCGGGCGTTCAACTCATGGATGATGTCTTGGGCGCGCAGGATGTTGTTGTTGATGGTCTCGTTGCATTCCCGCGGGTCGGTGAAACGGAAGCCAGCCAGACCCTGTTTCAAAAATTTGATTGCACCATCATAGAGCATCAAAACGAGATGCTCGGACGTCGCCGTTTGGGTGGTTACCTTGCGGTAGGATTGCCACGGGTTGTCGCGTTGTGTCATGAGAGTTTCAAGTTAGTTCGACCCGCCTTGGAGCCGGCTGGCCAGAAAATTCGAGAGTACCCGGATTGTGTCACCGGACGGATATCCGCTGTCGCTGACCAAAGCCTGTCCGCGGGCGACGGCCTCGGCGCGAGTATCAGGGGTGTTCTGCGAAGCCTCTTGCAGCGCGCTGGAACTCGTGAAAGAGTCGGTAGCCGCGGCTTGCGGCGGGGTGGCGAGGGAACGTCCGGTCAAAATGGGATTGTTAACGGAACCAACGTTCATACTGGCATTAATTTCCATAAAATTCAGCTTGTTTCACAGTGCAACCATCATCGTTCCCCATCATATATCGACTGGCGGCTCAATTAACTTTAGCGGTTTTTGCCGGAGCCGGCATCCCCCTGAAAGGCAGCGTCTCCAAAAGGGCGGCCAGGGTATATTGGCCAAAACGGGCGGGTGAACTCAAAATGGTGGACGAATCGGCAGACGGCGTTTCGTTGCGCAGGTGGTCGCCGTAATAATCGCGCGCGGCATTGGCCACACCGGGTTCGCCGGCATCCAACACTTCATCCGCCGCCCAGATGATCTGGTCTTTCATCCCAGCCGCGGAGTTTGTTCCGGGCGGGGGCACAGCCACCAGGCAGAATTTCCAACCCACCGCGATGGGGGGGTAGGGGGCGCAACGGGTGAGCTGGCAAAACATCACGGCGTCACAGCCGGTTCCCTGACCGATACGCGCCAGAAAATCGGGCGGCAAAGGTTCATCCGTTCGCCATTCCGTTTTGCCGGCCCATTGCCGCAGTTGATCGAGCGGGACAGGAATGACCTCAAAACGTTTGCATTTTTCCAGTTCGGCGTAGAGAAGCGGTTCGAGCGTTTCCACGCCAATCTGCATATAGACGGAGGAGCCGGTCTTGCTGACGGGCAAGACAGCCACCCGACGGATTTGGGGCGGCAGAATGTCGGCCCGCCGGTAAATATTGGAGGGGTGGTAACGCGGGCCCATGTCCTGCACGGCATGCGGCAAGGGCGGGAAAACATGGCAGCCGGTGGAGCCGACCGCGATCAGGAGACAACAAAACGGACGGAGAATTGGCCTGCTGCCGCCCCGCATAAGATAACCCCAGATTTTGTTCATATAGCTTTTTAATGGACTAGGACGAGGATGAGGATGAGGACGACGTGCTTGATGAACCGGCGGCCGTGGGCGCGGATTCACTGCTGGCGCTTGATGAGGTGTCGAAATAGTCGTTCAAATATTCTTTCTCGGTGTTGATGCTATTAATGGCGGTTTCCATGTTGGTGAACTCATTGGTCAGCATCGTTTTGTTGGCCGCGATCTGCGCCTGAAGGTTGGTGATGCTGGTGGCCAGCCCGTTGGCCTCGTTGGTCATGTTGTTTTCGTCGGTGGCCAGCATCCCGCCGGAACTAAGCATGCCGGTGGTGCTGGTGCTGCTGCCCAGGTAGGAATTGAGAGTGACGGCTATGCCACTGGAGGAATCGCTGAATAATTTTTGAACGGCGGCCAGATTGGTGGTCAGCACGCTGGTCAGCGTCGAACTGGTCACTGCCAGGGTGTTATCCTGTCCGTTGGACGCTATTCCCAAATCGTTCAGGCTTTCGACTCCGGGGGTGGTGCCTGATGAGGCATTGACCAATTGCCGCAAGGTGGTCTCAATGCCTTCGGCATCCATGTTGCCGGTCAGCAATCCGGGTGTGACCGTTCCTGTCGAACTGGTGGTGGTGACGGTCTGGCTGCTGATGAAGTTTTGCACCGCGTTGTAGTCCGTCACAAATGAATTGATCGCGGAAGAAATGGTCGAGGTGTCGCTGGCAACCGTGATTGCGGTGGAACCTGTGCCCAAGGCGGTGACGGACAATCCTGTCAGGCCGGAGCTTCCCGCGTCGATGGTATTGGACTGGCTGGTCAGCGTGCCTCCGCCGTTGATGCTGTATTGTAGGTTGGTTCCGGCCTGCAATGTTCCGCTGGACAACCCGGTGGCCGCCAAAAAATTGCCAGTCACATCTTGCAACGAGATGCCGACGTTTCCCGGAGTGGTGTCGGCAAGCTCGAAACTATCGTTGAGCGAATCATAGGTGGCGGTGACGCCTGCGTTGGAATCGTTGATCTTCTGCAAAACGTCCGTGACCGAATCGGTCGAGGCGTCAAAGTTGATCGCCACACCGTTTATCTTGAATTCGCCGTCGCCCGAGCCGCCGTCGCTGATCGTGGTGGAGAGGTTCGCCTGGTTCAAGGTGTTGCCCAGGTTGACCCCGCCAAGGGCCGAGGTGCTGGTGATGGAGCCGGTGCCGTTGTTGTAGAGTTCGGCGGATTGCAGAAAATTGCTCGTGTCGGTGTCGCTACCCAGGGTGATTGGACTGCTTGGGCTGCTGGTGCTGGACAGCGTGATCTCATCGGTGGTGGAGTTATAACTGCCGGTGACGGCACCGTTGGTGACGGAGCTGATCTGATCAAAAACGGATTGCAAAGTGTCGCTGGTGGCAATGGTGACGGTCTTGCCGTTGACCGTAAAAGTGCCGGCTGTGACGGCGTTGGCGAACCCGGCGCTGCTCAAGGTCAGGTTGGAAACATTGTTGCTGGAATTGAGTTTGCCGGCGGCCTTGGATCCAACTTGCACGGCATCGGTGGCCATTTTGGTGACATTAAAGGTGTAAGTGCCCAAAGGCGTGCCGGAAGCGGCGGTGGCGCTGGCGACTGAGGAATTGGAAATGGAGGTGGTCCGGCTTGCAAAAAAGCTGGGATTGCTCAGAGTGGTGGCGTCGCCGGCCAGAGTGGTCAACTCAGTTCCGATGGTTTGAAAGGCGGATTTGACGCTGTTGTCCGTTGTCTCCTCCGTGCTCATCTGCGTCTCGGGCGCCGCTTGCACGGTGAGCATCTCGTTGATAATGGACGTCCAGTCCATGCCGGAAGCCAGCCCGGAGAGGGACAAACCGCTGCCTGAAGTACTGGTCGTAGCTGACATAAAATGACTTTCTCTTTTCCTGTCTTATAAACTGCACAAGCGATTCCACCTGGAATCGCTGAACTCGGACGGCGCGAACGCCGTCCGAGTCAAGTTTGCCGAACCTATGCCGAGTCCGGGAAGACTAGTCAGACTAGCCTTGCAGGAGCTTCAGCACGTTCTGCGCACCTTGATTTGCCTGCGCCAGCATCGACGTGCCTGATTGCACGAGAATCTGATACTTGGCGTAGTTGGTGCTTTCGGTCGCCACATTGACGTCCGAGATTGCGCTGTTGGCGGAAGCGAGGTTGGTGGACAACGTGCCCAGTTCCTGGGACGTGAAGTTCAACCGATCCTCATTCGCGCCGACATTGGCACGATCAGTGGCCAATTGTGTGATGGCTGCCGTCACGTCCGTCAAGGCAGTGACCGCTCCGGCGGAGGTGGAAATGTCGTCCGCAGTCGCGGTGGTGTAGGCCGAGTTGGTCAGGTCAACGCCTTTCATCGTGAACGTGTCGCCGGTGCCGCTCGTGGTCACGGTCAGACCGGTGCTGCCGAACAGGCTGACGCCGTTGAAGCTCTGCGTGCCCGCGTTGGTGATGAAAGAGGACAAGGCCTTGAATTCCGCCTGATAGTCGCTCAATTCAGAACTGGATTTGGTGCCGTCCTGAGCTTCGACCGCCAGAGTGGACATTTGGTCGAGAGCCGAACCGACTTGTTGCAAATACCCGTCCTGGGTTTGGGCGAATGAACTCGCATTGGCGACGTTATTGGTAGCCGCCGTGGTCTGGCCGATTTGCGCATTGAGGCTGATGGATTCCGCCAAGCCGGCAGGATTATCAGACGCATTGACGATGCTCGAACCAGATGAGAGCCGCGCCAGCGACTCATTCAGCATGTCCGTCGATTTATTGAGGTTGTTCGCGCTATTGAGCGCTGCGATGTTTGTATTGATTACCATAACTATTAACTCTTTCCTTGAGTCGCTCCCTTTCGGGAGCTAGAACTGCGCGGCATCCATGCCGTGTGGTGAATTTCGATAACGGGCTTCACCAAGTTTTCCCTTTGGCCATTTGTGGCTGCCAACCGCCATTTTCCCATACTTGAACTATCGGCAGGGAGCCGGGATACTTTAATGGTTCCTTTTGCCTGAAAATTGCGCAAAAAAACACTAAAGCCCTTCCGTTTTTGGCCGATAAGGTGGAGCGATAATTTAATTCGGAATGCCGCATCTTATGAATATATCGGCAGTTTCAGACGTAGCCAAACGAAGTGACGACTTCACTGCATTGCAGGGCGCCTTGCAATCGGGCAACATCTCCGGCGCCCAGGGGGCCTTCGCCGCCTTCCTGCAGGACGCCCAAAAAACCGCCATGGCGGGGTCGGGCAGTTTGTTTGCTCCCGGCACCCAGGCCAGCAATGATTTGCGGGCGTTGGGAGGAGCCTTGAGGTCTGCCAATCTGGCGGGCGCGCGCCAGGCCTTTTCAAGTTTGACTCAGGATATTCAAGGGTCCGGCAATCCGGTCCAATCCCATCACCGCCTCACCCATGCCGAAATAATCAATAACGGGACGGCGGTTGGTGGTTCGACTGTCCAAGGTGCCGACGAGGTTCTGAATTCACGCATTTAAGAAGAGCGGGGGCGTTGCTCAACCGCAGGCGAGATTCTCGGTCTGGGTGCATCGCTCTTCCCAGACGGCGATGTCTCTCTCGCAGCCGATGGATTGCAGGTAAGCGGCCTTCCAGTCTTCCAGATCGAAGGAATCAGGAGCGTGGGTTTTCGAGGCAAGATGATCCGCAATATACAGGGCGGACGTCATGGAAAAACCGGCCGCCGCGTCTTGTTCCGGGGTGTCCATGAGCGAAATGCTGTTAATCACTGACAGGGGAAGCCCCCAAAGCTCAAGCACGTATGCGGACATTTGCGCGGGAGTCACTTGCAAAGTCTCGCGCAGGGAGGCGGCCAGCGAAGCGTGAGTTTCGCGAGAGCAATCACACGCCTTTTGAAAGCGGTTTGGGAAATTGTCCAGGATCACAAACCGTCCCACCTCATGCAGCAGGCCGGCCAGAAAAGCCTCTTCACAGGTCTTGTGGGGCAGTCTTTTTTCCCGGCAAAGGCGCTGGGCCAGGCCGGCTGTTTCCCAGCAATGCGCCCACACCCGCGCCAGATCAATGTCCCGGTGCCGGAGAGATTCGTAATGCCGAAACATGCTTTGCGAAAGCACCACCGCCGCAATCATTTCGCTGCCGAGACAATTGACCGCTTCAACCAAATCGGTGATCAGTCCGCCCGGCCCAAAAAGACAGGAATTGGCCAGTTGCAAAACTTTAATTGAAAGACCGGGGTCCTGACTGATCAGAAAGGCGATGCGGGTGCCGGCGGCATCGGAATTTTTGAGTTCTTCCAAAAGAGAATGATGCGTCTGACGCAAGGAGGGGATGGCGCGAAGGGAAGTGACAACTTGCAAACCCTGGTTGGCAATCCGTTCCCGGGCGACAAAACTACGCTGAATCAAGTCCCGCACTTTGTTTAAATCGAACGGCTTGGCAATGTATTGGTGCGCGGAGGTGATTGACGAGAGCCTGTCCAGCGCCACACAACCTGACATGATCAGCCGGATTGTGGCGGGCGAGATGATGCGGACTTCCTCCAATAATTGGCAGCCTTCCATCACAGGCATCATCTGGTCGGTTAAAACCGCATCCGGCTTTGCCGTTTTGACGGCGCCCAAGGCGGTGATCGGGTCGCCGAAACCTGTCACTTCCCAATCAAACCCCAGACGCCGCAGCGCCATGACGGTTATTTCGAGAAGTTCTCTCTGATCATCAACTACATAAATCGAACGCTTCATGATCTTTGGATTTTTCCTGCCGGGAATCTTCGCGCGCGGATCAACGCCGCGCCGTTCCCCTGCCGGACTGGCAATTCGCCGACATGGCGGATAGTGCCCTGGACAAATCGACTTACAGAGTCAATCAATGAAGCTATCGAAAGGGTGGAACAAAAACTTGAGGGGGTTTATCATGTTTACCCGCAATGGCGCGCGCGTCTTGCTGGGAGATATCGCACAATGACGTGCGTCTAAAGTATTTCCCCCGCCAGTCGATGACTAATCGGCGGTGTCGCACTCAAAAAAATGGCGCAGGAAATAAAGAAACGGATTTGTTTCGCCGGTTTTACCGGGGCGGAACTGGAAACGTTGCAACCTTCATTGAAGGGGTTGGACGCCGTCTGGACTTGTGTGTTTTCAGCGGACGCGGCGGCGGCTCTGAAAGCGATGTCTTCGACCGCCTTCGATGTCATGGTCGTCAACCTGGCTCCGGGCGGGATCGCCCCTGCCGGACTTTTGCACGAGGCGGCGGTGCAATACCCGCGCATGTTGCGGTTCATCCTGGGCGAGGTTGGAGATCGCGAGCTGATTGTTGATTGCATGGGGGCGGCACACCAGTTCATTTCCCGCCCTTGGCGGCCGCCGGAATTGATTTCCATCATTGAACGAAGTTTCGCTCTGGATGCGTGGCTCTCCAATGATAAATTGCGCGTGTTTATTCCGCGCCTGGGCACACTGCCCGGCCTGCCCGCCACTTACTTCGAGGTTTTGAAACGGGCCGAGTCGCCCAATTCCAGCGTCGAATCCGTTGCCGAGGTGATCGCGCGCGATCCCGCGCTGACGGCGCGCCTGTTGCAAATGGTCAACTCTCCCGCTTGCGGGCTGGCCGAAAAGATCACCAGTCCGCACGAGGCGGTGGCGCGCCTGGGATTGGACACGGTTAAATCGTTCGTGCTCTGTTTGCAATTGTTTTGCCACCCGTTGCCCGCCGGGGCGGCCAGTGTTTCTCTGGATGAGCTTTGGCGTCATAGTTTCAGCGTGGCGAAAATCGCCGCCAAAATTGTCGTGCGCTGCATCGCCAGCGAACGCATGGCCAGCGAGGCCTACACCGCCGGCCTGTTGCACAACATCGGCCAGATTGTCCTGGCCACAAATCTTTCCCGTGAATATTCAGCCGTGATTGAAGCGGCCCGCCGGAACAAGTGGTCTTTGCCGGAGGCGGAATTAAATCAATTGGGGGTGACGAGCAATCAGGTGGGAGCTTACCTGCTCGGTTTGTGGGGCATGCCGCTCCCGCTGGTGGAGGCGGTCGCCTTGCATTGTACGCCCGGCGTGGTGACTCCCGCCGAGTTCACGGTTTTGACTGTCGTGCATGTCGCCAATGTGCTTGCCCAGGACGAAAACGGACTTCTTGGCAAACTCCAACCTCCCAAGCTCGACGCCGCCTATCTTGCCGCTCTCGATTTGCCGAAAAAACCCGATGCTTGGCGCAAATTACTCGCTTCCACTCCGACTGCGGAATCCCAAGCCGAAAACCGGACACCCGCCCGTTCCAAGGCATCACCGTCCCCGCAACCCCATTCGCTCCGGTTCAAACTATTCACCCTGGCCGCCGTGTCGGTTATTGCCATCGCTATTGTGGTGGCTTTCAAATGGCGTTCCGCCCGCGCCACCAGCCCGGCGGCCGATCCGGCGACGGAAGCCGGTGTCGCATCCGCTCCCGCCGTCCCCGCCACCGAATCGCCTCTGGATACGGTCCAAGTCCAAAGCATACTCTACAATCCCAGCCATCCGGTGGTGGTGATCAACCACCAGGCGCTCGAACGCGGCGCGCATTTCAACGGGATGGAAATTCTTTCCATCAGTCCGACCAGCGTGGTTCTTTCCTACCAAGGCCGCCAAAAAACCTTCAGCCTGAAATAGGCGGGTTCACGGCGTTTTCAGTGGAATGGGGCATGGCGATGTTGCCCGCCCTCACACCGGCCCTCCCAGAGGGAGAAACGTTGTCCGTCCCCGGGAATAACTGGCAACAGCGAGGAACCAATAAGCGGAACTTCTTCCGGATTCAGGCAAATCGGGCCGATTATATGACAGGAGTGTTACGGGACAGCAACGATATGGCGACAAGGCCTGATTTGAATTGAAGGACCCGCCGGGAGAGTCAACAGTAGCGGCGTCGGGACCCGTTTATTGAGTTGATACGAAATTATGATCGCCAGCCCTGAATCTTTGACCGGGAGTAAAATGCGTTTCCGTTCGATCTGGATATCCGACATACATCTGGGGACGAAGCACGCCCAAGTGGCGTCCCTGTTGGAATTTCTACGGCAAAGCGAGTGCCGTTATCTCTATCTGGTGGGTGATTTTATTGACGGCTGGCAGTTGCGCTCCAAATGGCATTGGGAGGACGACTACAATGTGCTGATCCAAAAACTGCTGCGCAAAAGCCGCAAGGAAACGCAGATCATTTACATCACAGGCAATCACGACGAATTTCTCGAGCAGTTTCTGAACGTCAATTTCGGCAGTGTGGTAATGGCGAAGGAGGTGATCCACACGGCGGCGGACGGGAAGCGCTATTTGGTTTTGCACGGCCATCAATTCGACGGGCTGGCTCATTTCAACCATTTGCTGGACCGGGTGGGGACGCATCTTTATGACTGGATTTTGGACTTTAACCTCTACTTTAACCGCATCCGGCACACGTTCGGTTTTGGCTATTGGTCGCTCGCGGCCTATCTGAAATACAGGGCGAAGGCGGCAATGAAATATGTGACAGACTATGAGGAGGCCATCATCCAAATGGCGCGCAAACAAAATGTGCATGGGGTGATTTGCGGCCATGTCCACCGCGCGGAAATCAGGGATGCCGGGGGCGTGATGTACCTTAACTGCGGCGATTGGGTGGAGAGCTGCACGGCGTTGGTGGAGGATTTTGACGGCAACATTCAACTATTGCACTACCATGAAAATAATGTTCTGCATTCTGGGCGAGGGCCGGGGTCACATGACCCAGGCGATGGCGGTGAAGGAGATGATGGAGAAGGCGGGGCATCAGGTGATCGCAGCGGTGCTCGGCACGGGGTCGAGCCGGCAAGCCGCCCCATTCTTTGCTTCGGGAATGAAGATGCCGATTACGCGGATCGCAACGTTTGATTTTTCTTACAAGAATAATCGAAAGGTGCATCTGGCCCGGTCGTTTCTTGGCATCTTCCGAAGGATACCAGCCTGCTTGCGCAGCTTGTGCGTCTTGCATCGTCTGGTGCGGGAAAACGAGCCGGATGTCATCATCAATTTTTTCGAGCCGATGACGGGCCTTTACGCCCTGATCTGCCGCAACCGACCGCCGGTTGTCGCGGTGGCCCATCAATTCATGTACGAACACCCGGACTATGTGCGCGCCCCGGACAAACGGCTGCAGCAGTGGGGCATGAAATGGTACGTGCGGATGGTGGGGGCGGCGTCCACCCGCGTCGCGCTGTCGCTCTATGAAGCGCCAGATTTGCCCGAAAAAGACCTGGTGGTGGCGCCGCCGATTCTGCGCCGGCAGTTGTTTGATCTCCCGGTCAATCCCGCCGGCCGGTTTGTCCTGGCATACCTGCTCAATCATGGCTACGCCGAACAAATCATTGACTGGCACAAGAAGAACCCGCAGACCGTGTTGCACTGTTTTTATGACAAGCCGGACGCGCCGCCGGAGCAGGCTTACGACGAAACGCTCACTTTTCATCGTCTGGACGGCGAAAAGTTTTTGCGCCTGATGGCGGAGTGCAAATTCGTGGCTTGCACCGCGGGTTTTGAATCCCTGGCCGAGGCCGCTTATCTGGGCAAACCGCTTTTCCTTATGCCGGTTGAAAATCATATCGAACAGATGATCAATGCCATGGATGCCGTCCGCAGCCGGATCGGCATCGCTGACAGCCGTTTCAACCTCGACCGGCTGGGCGAGTTGCCCGAACGGCTGGACAACACGGTCTATCGCGCCTGGCTCCGTCGGGCGGATGGCATCTTATTGCAAACCTTGGAGCGCGCCACGGCCAAACCCCAGGCCGTGCCGTCGGGTGTTTTTCATCATGTCACAGCCGGTTGAGAGCGGGTTGCCGCTCAAATTTCCAGATCGATTTCTGTGGGGCACGGCCACGTCCGCGACACAGATAGAAGGGCACATCCAAAACGAGTGGACGGATTTTGTGGCGCGGGACGGATGCACCTGCCGGGTGGCCTGCGACAGCTACCACCGCTATGCGGAGGACATCGGATGGATGGGCAAACTGGGCGTCAACGCCTATCGCATGGGGGTTGAATGGTCGCGGCTCCAAACCGAACCTTACGGGCCGCTGCATCCGCCGGAACTGGCGCGCTACATCGACCAACTGGACCGGCTCAACGCAGCCGGGATTCTCCCCATGGTTGTGCTGCATCATTTTTCCAATCCGCCGTGGCTCAATGCCATGGGCGCATGGACCAATCCGGCGGCCATTCCGGCCTTTGTTGACTTTGCCAAAAAACTGGCCGGCGCGTTGCGAAATCACGTCCGCCTCTGGAACACATTCAATGAACCGGACACTTACGCTTGCTGCGGATATTTGATCGGCGAATTTCCTCCCTTGAGAAAGCTTCGCCTGAGGTCGTTTCGGCGGGTTGTCCGGCACATGGCCAAGGCGCATGAGGAGGCATGCCGTGTCATCCGCGCCGCCGGGAGCACCCTGGGCAATGTGGAAGCGGGGTTTTCCAAAAATTGGACCTATTTTGAGGCGTATCACAAGTTCCTGCCGTGGGACGCGGCGCTGGCGGCGTTTGTTCACGGGCAAATGAACCGTTACGTCCTGCGTTGTTTTTTGGGCGGCCAAAGAAAATCAGCCTCGACCTTTGTGGGCGTCAATTATTACGGGCGGATTCGCTTCCGCCATTTGCAACCGCTGGTGCCGACCTTTGGATTTTCACACGAGGAACTTTTGCAATTGGGATTGGAGTGCGACGACATGCTGGAGCGGCACCCGGAAGGATTGGAGCCGGCCTTGCGGGCCATATACTCGGAATACGGCCTGCCGCTCTACCTTACCGAACACGGCTCATCCTCGACCGACGAGGCCTTTCGCGAACGTGATTTAAAGCGGTATCTGACCGCGTTGCACCAGGCGATTACCGGAGGGGTGGATGTGCGCGGTTTTTATTACTGGTCGTTGATGGACAATTTTGAATGGCAATTCGGCTACACCAAGAAATTCGGATTGATCGAAGTCAATTTCGGAGAGAAAAGCCTGCCCCGGGAAATGAAGCCGCTGGCCAAAATTTACCAAAAAATCTGCCGCGAAAATTCAATAGGGGGATGATAGCGGGTGGAATCAGTTTTCTGGCGCTCTGTGATGGGGCTTTGCCAACTCCGTTCACCGTTGCCTGAAAAAATCCAACTTGTCAAAATAATGTCTTGCCATAGTCAACTAGGTCTGGCGTATTCGTGGGCATGAAAAGCGCTCTCATTGTCACCATGGTGGCCCTTACCCTCCTGACGGGAACCGGCCAGATCACCGCACAAACCATCGCCCCGGTCCAGTCTCGGCAAGATCCGGCGCAGCAAGCGAAGCTTGCCCAATGGAAGGGGGCCATTGAGGATGTTTTCAGAACAAGGCTGGCTTTTCGGAAGAAATTGCTGAAACACCGAATCAACAAACAGGTTTATGCGAGAGACATCGCTAAAATTGACACGACTGCGTGTCCCAAAAGCTTCCGAATTGCCTGGATGCATTATGTTATCGCGTGGCAAAAACTATCCACCGATCCGTCCGGTATTGTGCCTTTGGTTGAGATCGTGGTAGCCGCCCACACCGGGCATATTATCACGGCTGCGCACGAAGTTGGTGTCCTGTCAAAAGACGAAAGCAAGAAAAAACAGGACTCCGCCGCCATAACGACCGCCATGCTTGAGTGTCAGGAGGTGGCCATAGAGTACAATGCCTCTCTTTCTCCCGATTAAGGGCGCGTTCTTGGCGCAAAAGTCACCCCGTGCATCCGGGCGGCATCTTTAAGCTTTTCAAATGCCAGCCGCTTGCTGCTCGCGAATATTCCCGCCGCCCTCATTTCAAGAACGTAGGTTGAATAAGCGCGTTGAAAGTCCGCCGGGCAGTCTTGCACGTCTATTTCATCCAAATAGATAACAGTCCGAGCATGGTTCAGCTCCCGAAAAACCCGGCAGATTTCAGCGCTTTCATGCTGCTTTTGCGTCAGCAAAAACACCAGACAAGCGGAACATACCGCGATGAGAGTTGTGACAGCCAAAACAATCAAGGGTTTATTCTTCATACTTTCCATTACGGCAAGACCATGAGAAGCTTGCAAAGAATTTTGTGGAACCATCAAACAGTAACGGCACGTCCCCCACCTTCCCGTTTTAGCTCTTAGCCTTTTGCCTTTTGCCTTTTGCCCCGGTTCGGTTGACGGTAGTCTGACGGACATGAAGAAAGTCACCCGGGGTTTATTGTGTTTATTCTTGTGTGGCGCGGCGGTTTTTGCGCCATTGCGGCGCGCTGCCGCCGGTGAGGCGCGATGTGAAATCATCACTCTGAACAGCCGGGCGCTGAGGCATAATGCCTTGCATGATCCGTCTGTCCGGTCGGCGGCGGTGTTCTACCCGGCCCAGGCGGCGGACGGGCGGCCCTTGCCGGTGGTTTATTATCTGCCAGGCTTCGGATATTCCTTTGCCGGGTTCAATAAAAATTCAAATACCTGGCTGCGTTTCACGCGGAAAATCGCCAATGAGGTTGCCCCCATGATTTTTGTCGTCGTGGATGGGCACAACCGCTGGGGCGGCAGCCAGTATTTGAATTCGTCCGCGCAGGGAAATTACGAGGATTACGTTTGCAACGAAATTGTCGCCGCCGTGGAGCGGCGGAATCCGGTTCCGGCGGGCGGCGTCAGGCGCATTGTGGCCGGGCATTCCAGCGGCGGTTTTGGCGCGTTGCGTCTGGGGATGGCGCGGCATGATTTGTTTGACGCGGTGATAGCCATGAGTCCGGACTCCGATTTTCCGACCAGCCATTTGCCGTTGGTCCAAATGTCCCAGGTTTCGTCCGTGCCACTGGCGGAAATTGTCCGCATCGAGAATCGGACGCACCCGGCGCCGGTCAATGGCGACCTGGGTTACGCTCTGGCGTTGTCGGCGGCGTATGCGCCGGGCGGTTTCTGGCATCGGGGCCAGTTCGAGTGGCTCTACGATTCCGGCGGGGCTTTCCGTCCGAAAATCTGGCAACGCTGGCTGGAGAACGATCCACTGACCATTGCCGTGAAAAATCCCCATGCTTTCGGGGCGAATCAATCCGTCTATCTGGAAGGCGCGGCCCACGACGAATTTTCGGCGAACATCGGAGCGCGAAAAATATATGAAGCGTTGGGCGACAGGCCGGGACGCCACACTTTTTACGAACCTCCGGGCCATCACGGCGACCATGTTTATGACCGGTTGCAGCGCGGCCTGGCTTGGGCTTTCAACCAGCCGGTGTCCGACATCAAGTAGCGGTGCGCGGCTTTATTTGGACGGATTCGCCCCTTTGAAATTGAGCCGGATCGAATAGAGGCACTTGCTGGCCGTGATGAAGAGTGTCTTGTGATCCCTGCCGCCAAAGCTGACGTTGGCTGTCCACGGTTCTTCCACGGCAATGTGCTCCGTTTCCTTCCCGGTCTTGTCGAATACCGTGACGCCCTTGCCACAGATGTAGATGTTTCCCTGTTCGTCAATGGTCATGCCGTCGGAACCCTTGGCGCAAAACAGCACCTTGCCGGCCAGGGAACCATCCTGCTGAATGGTGTAGCGATAGGTGCGCCCGGCGCCGATGTCCGACACAAAAAGTGTTTTGCCGTCAGGCGTGCCGGTGATGCCGTTGGGTTGTTTTAAGTCGCTGGTGACGCGGGTCGGATTTTTTCCGCCGGCCGGGAGATGGTAAACCTGCTCGCTGTCCAGGGCCATGGTTTGATGGTCCCACCATGTGCGTTTATAAAATGGGTCCGTGATAAACATTTCGCCGTTGGGCGCGACCCACACGTCGTTGGGGCCGTTGAGATATTTGCCCTGGTAATCCTTGATCAGCACCGTCACCTTTTTGTCGGGAGCAATGGACCAAAGCTCGTTTTTTTCGTCCGCGCACGCGATCAGGCAGCCTTTGGCGTCCATGTACATTCCGTTGGCCCGGCCCGAGGGTTGCATAAAGGTGGAAAGCACGCCATCCACGCTCCATTCCATGATCCGGTTGTTGTTCTGGTCGGTGAAAAAGACGTTGCCGAGGGCGTCGCAGGTTGGTCCTTCGGTGAACGAGAAATCGCCGGAAAGCTTTTCCAGTTTTGCGCCCGGCGCAATCACGCTCTGCGCGGAAGCGCAAAGCAACGAGGCCGCCAAAACGCCGACAAAGGTTGCGACTGTCTTGAAATCAGACACGGATTCGAAAGCCATATGGCCGATAGTGCAATCTGGCGGGCGGGTGATGTCAACCGCGAATATGCCGGCCGCCTGCCGCTTGAGTTTGCCAGATCCATCCTGCTTGACGGGGCGGGTTGTTTCTTCACATCATGGAGACGGGCACACGTCCCGCTTATACATATATGAATCTCGACAGCCTTTATTCTCATCTGACCATTAAATCGAACGCCAAACTGGTGTTACTCGTCCTGGACGGGCTGGGCGACATCGCCGTCAAGGAAAACAATTTTCTCACGCCGCTGGAAGCTGCCGTGACGCCGAACCTGGACCTTCTGGCCAAGGAAGGCGCGCAGGGCCGCCTGATCCCGATCGCGCCCGGAATCACCCCCGGCAGCGGGCCGGGCCACCTCGGCTTGTTTGGTTATGATCCCTTGGAGTATCAAGTCGGGCGCGGTGTGATTGAAGCGCTGGGGTTGGGCATGGAACTTAAGGCCGGCGATGTCGCGTCCCGGGCCAATTTCTGCACCCTTAACGAAAAGGGCATCATCACCGACCGCCGCGCCGGACGCGTTGAGACCAAAGTGACCGAGGAATTGTGCGCGATGCTTTCGCGCAAAATCAAAAAGATTGGCGACGTGGAAATCATCATCAAGCCGGGCAAGGGCCATCGGTTCGTGGTGGTTTTTCGCGGCAAGGGGCTGGAAGGCCCGTTGACCGACGCCGATCCCAATCGCGAAGGGCTGCCCATTCCCGCTGTTGCGCCGACGGATATGAAGTCGGCCAAGCAAAAGAAAACCGCCGCTGTGATCGCCGATTTTTCCAAGCAAGCTTTGGCGGCGCTGGCGGGGCGCAAGCCGGCCAACGGATTCCTGTTGCGCGGCATTGCCCATCAGCCGGAAATTCCCACCTTCGAGCAACGTTACCAGCTCAAAGCCGCCTGCATTGCGGTGTATCCGATGTACAAGGGGCTGGCCCAGTTGGTCGGCATGAAAAAACTCGAGGGGTCGCAAACGATAGCCGAGGAGTTTCAGCGCTACCTTGATGAATACGACAATTACAATTATTTCTTCATCCACTTCAAATACACCGACATGTACGGTGAGGACGGCAATTTTGCGGCCAAGAAGAAGGCGATTGAGGAATTGGATGCCGCGCTGCCCATCCTGTTGAAGAAGCGTCCGGATGTTCTGGCTGTGACCGGTGATCATTCCACGCCCGCTCCGCTCAAGGGCCATTCATGGCATCCGCAGCCGGCGCTGCTGGTCTCGAAGGCCAGCGGTTGGGACAAGCTGGACCGCTTTACCGAAACCGGCGCGAACGCCGGTTCGCTGGGTGTGCTCGAGGCAAAGTATCTCATCCGCCTGATGCAGGCGAACGGGCGCATGTTCGACAAGTTTGGCGCCTAATTTTCTTTTGACAGGACTTGCGGGATGAACAGGAATAAATCCTGTTCATCCCACCCAGACCCGAATCAATCCAAACCGCAGGCCCGGCGGGCGCGGTGCAGGACTTGGTCGGCGAGGGCGCGGGCTTTGGCGGCGCCTTCCTTTAAGATTTGTTCAACGTAATCCTTGTTCGCCACCAGTTCGGCGCGCCGGGCGCGGGCGGGGGCGAAATAATCCCAGCAAGTCTGGAAGAGCGCCTTTTTCAAATCACCGTAACCCAGGCCGCCGGCGCGCAGGCGGTCCTCGTAGTCTTTGGCCGCGGCCGGCTCGGCCAGCAACTTGAGCAACTGGATGGCCAGATTTTTTTCCGCATCCGGTTTCGGTTCCTGCGGCGTCCGGCTGTCCATCACCAGGCCCATGATTTTTTTGCGCAACGCCTTCTCCTCGCAGAATATTTCAATGGCGTTCCCGTAACTTTTGCTCATCTTCTGCCCGTCCAATCCGGGGACCACGGCTGCTTCCCCGTGGATTTTCGGTTCGGGAATTACGAAGGTGTCCCCGTAGGCTTCGTTGAACTTGATGGCGATGTCGCGGGTGACTTCGACGTGTTGTTTCTGGTCGCGTCCCACCGGCACGATGTTCGAGTCGTAAATCAAAATATCCGCCGCCATCAGCACCGGATAGGCCAGCAAACCGTGGTTGAACGAGATGCCGCGGGCCAGTTTGTCCTTGTAGCTGTGGCAGCGCTCCAGCAATCCCATTGGCGTGATGGTGGTCAGAATCCAGGCCAGCTCCGTCACTTCCGGCACATCGGACTGCCGGAACAGGAGCGCCTTTTTCGGGTCCAGCCCGCAGGCCAGAAAATCCAGCGCCACCTCGCGCGTATTGTTCCGGCGCTGGTTGGCGTCGAAGAGCGAGGTCATCGAATGATAATTGGCGATGAAATAAAGCGCCTCGCCCTGGTTCTGTAATTCGACGGACGGCTTCATCATGCCGAAGTAATTTCCCAGGTGAAGCGTTCCCGACGGTTGAATGCCCGATAAAATTCGCATCAGACCAGTAAATCAAATCCGGCGACCGACGCAAGTTTAAGCTCCCGCAACGACGGAAGGGGCGGAAAGAAGATACGGAAGGTCAAAAGCAGAAATTTGGCGGCGGGCAGTGTTCACGCAATCGTTCCAGATTCGTCAACTGTTTGTAACATTGGCGGTGCTAGGCTTCTTGCAATGCGGTTCGCTTTTTTTAAATTGTTTTCAGCGCCGATCAGTCAGACTGGCTGGCGGGAGGTCAAAGCGCCCTTGTTCGGCGTGATGTTCTTCCGCGCCGGCGAGGCTGGGCGGTCAGCCGCCCGATTTATAAGAACACCCTAAAATTCCAAGCACCATGGTTCCATTTTTTCACATCACTCCGCTTCTAGCCGCCAACGCACTGGAGTTCGCCATTCGGAAGGCGACTCCCGAAGGCAAAATGACGATGAGCGCGCTTTTGCTGCTATCGCTTTTCAGTTGGACGATCATCATCACCAAGGCCCGCCAGTTGACCATTGCGCGGAAAACGGCCAGGCAATTTTTCGCCGCGTATGAGTCCACGCGCGATCCGTTGGAAATCAAGCGCAAGGATGAGAATTTCGATGGGGCTCCCGCCTACCAGCTTTATGTCCGCGGCACCGATGAGCTGGAGTATCATTTGAAGAACTATCCGGTGCGGGTGAAGCATCGTGCCGATGTCACTTCCGATCCCAGCCTGGGCCACGGCGGCACCGAAATGTTTGTCCGGTCCGGCACGGTTCGCGTCAGCACCGCCTCGTTCGAGGCGGTCAAGGTGGTGATGGAAGAAGCGGCGGCGGCGGAGGCGATGTCTTTGGAGAAGGGCATGATTGTGTTGTCCACGGCGGTGGCGGGGGGGCCGTTCATTGGATTGCTTGGCACGGTTTGGGGTGTGATGGAAACCTTTTCGGGCATCGCAAACGCCGGGTCGGCCAGTCTTACGGCGATGGCGCCGGGCGTGGCCGGGGCCTTGATTTGCACGGTGATCGGCCTGCTCGTGGCGATTCCCGCCATGTTCAGTTACAACTTCATGGTGACGACCATCCGCGGCATCACCCAGGAATTGGACGGTTTTGCCAGCCGGCTGGCCAACCAAATGGAACATCGATACGTGGATAAGCGGCCCTTGTCCGAAGAAATCAAGGAGGCCAATGAAATTCTGGTCGAACGCATCGTCAACGCATTGAAGGCGGAGAACGCAGCCATCGCGCTGTAAGCCGTCCGAGGTCATGAAAAAATGCTCGCGCTCATCGCATGAATCGCTGACAGAGTTAAACATCACTCCGTTGCTCGACCTTGCGTTTGTGCTGCTGGTCATCTTCATCATCACGACCACCCCGATTGTCAATGACTTGGACCTGAACCTGCCTGCCGCAGCCCGGCATCAGAAAGACCCGCCGCACAAGGCGAATTACATCACGGTTGAGGCCGGCGGGAAATTGTGGATCAACAAGGCTGCCGTCAATATATCCAGATTGCAGGAAAAGCTGGTCGAACTGCGGTTGGATGACCCGGATTTGAGTGTGATCGTGCGCGGAGACGGCAAGGCAAAGTACAGCCAGATACGGGCGGTATTGGACGCGTGCCAGCAGGCGAATGTGGCGAAAGTGGACTTGGCGACCGAGGCGGCGGACAAGAAATAAGTTGGAGACGAGCCGATGCTTCCGCAGACCAAAAAACGAAAAGCCCGGAATTCGACGAAGGTAAATCTCATTTTTGCCGCGCTCTTTCACGGCATCATCGTGCTGGGGCTGGTTTACTTTGCGGCCCGCGAAGGGTTGCTTGGCCGGCAGATCAAAAAGATCGCGGTCGAGATGGTCAAGGAAAAGCCGGCGGAGAAGCCCAAAGAGCAGGAGAAGCCGAAAGTGGAACCGCCAAAATTGGATATTTCCAAGCTGGTTCAAGCTCAAAAAATCGAAGAGCCGAAGACTGCGGCGCAAACTGCGCCACCAGTGGGAGCGGCGGTTGCCGCGCCGCCGGTTGCCGCGCCGCCGACAGTGGATGTGCCGTCGTTCGAGTTTGCGGGCGGCAAGGCGGTTGAATCGACTTCCGATCCGGTGCAAATCTATAAAAACCTGATCGAATACTCGTTGCGTTCGCGCTGGAACCGCCCCACGGATATTGAGGATCACGAATTTGTGGCGGAAGTCGAAGTCTCGGTTGATCCCACCGGGCAGGTGGGCGATCCCGTTTGGAAGAAAGGCTCCGGCAACAAACGATGGGACGAATCGGTGCGGCAGGTTCTGGTCGAAGCAAAAGGGGTGGATCGTCCGCCCCCGGTACATTTTCCGTCCCGGTTCACCGTGCGATTCGATGTCGTCCAAACCGAACCGGTTGCCCCATAAGCCATGAAAAAAGTTTCCCGTCGCAGTCACAGCGCGTTGAGCGAGTTGAACATCACACCCTTGCTGGATTTGGTGTTTGTGCTGCTGGTCATTTTCATCATCACGACGCCGCAGATGATCAACAGCCTGGAGATGGCGCTGCCCTCGGGCAAACCGCCCGCGGCCAATCCCAACGCGCCCAAACCCAAGATCCACCGCATTGTGATTGACAACAGCGGGCAGGTTTTTCTGGACGACGCCGTTGTGCCAGGCAGCCAGTTGATGGAAAAATTGCGCGGCCTGAAAGCGGCGGATCCGGACCCGAAGATCGTGGTCAAGGGGGCGGATGACGTGGATTACCAGAGCATGATCAAGGTGCTGGACGCGCTCCAGCAACTGGAAATCACCAAGATCGGACTGGCCACGCAGGCGGGAACCTGAAACTGATTTTCGACCGGGCGGCGCCAAATGGATTGTTTCAGTATCGTAACATTTCCGTCATCTGACTGACACTTGGTTTTGTGAGTCTCTTTCGCATATGAGAAAAAACCCGCTGCCGGAGCCTCACTTGGTTCTCCGTGAGGTTCGATTGCAAAAAGGGGCGGAATGGAGACCCCAATTCCGCGGATGGTGTCTGTTGCAAACGGGCAGCGGCGCCAGCTATTGGCAGGAAGCAGGCGTCATGCGGGAGGTTCCGCCGGAGTCGGCCCTGATTTTTCCCGCCGAGGCGCCGGGCATTCTGCGGGCCAGTCAACTTAACGATGTGGCCATCCGCCATTTTTGCGTGGAACCCGGCAAACTGCTCGGACTGCTGACGGTGCGGGAACAACATGTGCTCCAGCAGATCGCACACCGGAAAAACCCGGTTGCGCGGTTGTTTCCGCCATCCAGCCCGGCGATGGAGCCTATGAAAGCGCTCCCGGCCAATGGCTCCGATTGCCCTGCGACAACCCGGCTACGGCTGCTGGAAGTTTTCATGAACCTATTCGAATCCGAAATCATGGGGGAGCCGGCTTTGACGGCGCCCTGCACGAACGGCCGCAACCGGTTCAGGCAGATTATGAATCAAATGACGGTGACGGATTTTGTTGATCTGTCCATTGCCGACCTGGCGCCGATGGTGCCTTGCAGTCCGCGGCATTTCAACCGGTTGTTCCGTGAAGAACTGGGCGCTTCCTTTCGGGAGAAGCAGATTGAATTGCGCATGGCCAGGGCTTGCGAACTGCTGGCCGCCTCCGACGCCAAAGTAGTCGATGTGGCGCTGGAGAGCGGTTACCAATCGAGCAGCGTATTCAGTGATTTATTCAAAAGGCATGTAGGGACCAGTCCGGGCCAATGGCGGCTGCGCGGATTCAAGTCGGCGCCGTTATCTCGCGTCCGCCACTGAACGGCAGCCATGTTTTTCCGAGCAACCGTTCATCATTTTTTTTCACCGCGCGGGTTGAAAGGCCTGCCGGCCGCCTGCCGTATCGGGTGGGCCATAGGATTGGCAGTCGCGGCGTCCGGCGCGCCCGCGCCATCCGCAAATCCGGCCATTCATTTTGAGGTCAAATCATACGAGGTGACGGGCAACACGCTTTTGCCGCAAAAGGTGATCAACGATATTTTTTCCCAGCATACCGGAACAAACGTCACATTTGACGACGTCGCCCGGGCTGAGAAAGAATTGCAATTGCAATATCACAATCGGGGTTACGACACCGTTAGCGTCACCATACCGCAACAGCGACTGACCAACGGCGTTTTTAGGGTGAGGGTGTTTGAGGGGCGTTTGGCTGAAATCGTCGTGATGGGCAACCGTTTTTTCAGTTCCAATGACGTGATGCGGGCCTTGTCGGGTTTAAAGACGAATGTTTTTCTCAACAGCAAACTGCTGCAACCGCAGTTGGACCTGGCCAACGGCAACCGGGACCGCCAGATTTATCCGGAAATCCATCCGGGACCGACGACCAATACGACCACGCTGATACTCCGGATCAAAGATCAACTGCCGCTGCACGCCAAAGTGGAGGCGAACAACCAAAGCACGCCTGGCACACCCGATATGCGGCTGGCCACTTCGGCCGAATACGACAATCTGTGGCAATTGGAACATTCCATGGGAATGCAGTACACGTTTTCCGAGGAACAATACAAACAGGGCGGCAATTGGAATATGTATGACAAGCCGTTGGTGGCCAACTATAGCGGATTTTATCGCATGCCGCTGGCCGCGCCGCAATCGCCGGCGGATGAGGCGGCGAACAATCCGGGCAAATTTGGTTACAATGAGGCGACGCGCAAATTTGTGCTGCCTCCGTCCATCGGGGCGCCGGAATTGAACATTTATGGCAGCGGGTCAACCATCGATACCGGCGTGGTGCAGGGGGCGCAAAAGACACTTTTCAGCACAAACACCGGGATTATTCAGCAGCAGACATTACACCAGGACTTGACCTACAACGATGCCTTGGGATTTCGGGTTACCTCGCCACTGCCGGAGTTTTACGGTTTTCGTTCCCATGTGCAATTCGGGGGGGATTACAAGCAATACAAACAGGAGAACTTTGAAACCAATGATTTCATCTTCACCCAATTTTTGACCACCGCCTCCGGCCAGCCATTCACCCGTGTGACCACCACGCCTTCTCCGGTCCCGACCGCCATGCAGGCCGTTGATTATTTTCCGCTCACTTTGCACTACGATGTTGACCGGCCTGACCCTTACGGAAGTTCCGGGTTGGGGGCCAATTACAGCCCCAACATCTGGTATTCCGGCTCGCGCTCAAACTTGGAGAATGTCGCCGGCTCCACCGAGGCCAGCGGATTCTGGCATGTGGTCACGGGTTATGTGAACCGCGATCAGAATCTGCCGCACGATTGGAAGCTGGCATTGCGGGGGGATGGCCAATGGTCCAGCGAACCTTTGATCAGCAACGAGCAGTTTGGCGCGGGCGGCATCAATGGCGTCAGGGGTTATCATGAGGGCGAGGTGTTCGGAGATTCGGGGTGGCGGGTGACATCCGAATTAAAATTGCCGCCCTATCGGGTCGGCTATGCGGGGCAGGGGACCGGACGTCCGCTGATAGTGCGGGCCTCATTCTTCATGGATTACGCCGACACATATCTTTCGGATCCGGGCGGGCGCAAGGGTGAGACTCCATTGTGGGGGACGGGCATTGCCGGCGCGGCCTCGCTGGGTTCCCATTTCAACGGGATGCTTTCCTTCGGCTTGCCGTTACAGAACACCCCCACCACCGAAGCCTATCATCTGCGGATAGCGTTTTCCTTGAGCGCCCAATTCTAAGCGGAGCCGCCGATGCCTTTGTCACCTGAAATTAACATTCGCCCGCTTCCCTTTGATTGCAGGCGAACCTATTGTGCCTATTGGAAGTGAGATGGACATGAAACGATTATTCTATTTGACGAATACTGGCGCCCGTCTGCGGTTGCACGCGGCTTTGGCGCTGGGTCTGTCCGGAATTTCATCGCCATGGCCGTTGTCCGCCAACCCTTCCCACCCGGTGGTCACGCAGGGCGCGGCCAGCATTGCCACCCAAGGCTCCCAGTTGACCGTTACCACGACAGGCAATACGGTCATAAACTGGTCGAGTTTCAACATCGGCGCGGGCCAGACGACCACGTTTATCGAGCCTTCCGCCAGTTCGGTGGTCTGGAACCATATCAGCGATCCCAATCCCACCCAGATACTTGGCCATCTCGACGCCAATGGTTATGTGGTCTTGCAAAATCAATCCGGCTTTTACATTGGCGGCAATGCCGTCATCAACGCGGCGGGCCTGGTTATGACCACCACGCCGGCCGTTCCGTTGAATGTCTTTGGCGGCGGGTCCTGGGATTTTAGCGCGCCCCCTCCCGCCGCCAAGATCATCAATTATGGTGAGATCAATGCGGGGTCGGCCGGTTCGGTTTTTCTCATCAGCGCGGACATTGAAAACAACGGCAGCATAACGGCGCCGGGAGGCAACATCGGGCTTTGCGCCGGCCAGCAAGTGCTTATTTCAACCCGTGCGGACGGACGCGGCTTGAGCGCCACCGTCACCCTGCCGCAAGGCTCGGTCGATAACTCCGGCAAGCTGATCGCCGACGCCGGCACCATTGAACTGAACGCGCAAGTGGTCAATCAAGGCGGCTTGATTCAGGCCAACACGGTTCAGAATCAAGACGGGGTCATCGAAATTGTCGCCAGCGACGCCGTTACACTTGGTCCCAACTCCACCATTTCCGCCAAAGGCGACACTCAGGGCGTCAGTTCCGGCGGCCAGGTGCTGGTCAAATCGGGGAACACATACAGCGATTCCGCCACGTCCGTCATTGATGTTTCCGGCGGCGTCCAGGGAGGGGTGGGAGGGCAGGTTGAAATATCCGCGCCGCAAATGAGCGCCATCCAATCTTTAATCAATGGCCAGGCCTGCGCGGGCTGGGTCGGCGGCAAGTTGACCATAGACCCGTCCAGCATAACGATCCAGAGCGGTGGCTCGTCCGCAGGGTCGGGCACTGTCGCCGAAAGCACACCCGGGACTTTGACTCTGGACCCCGCCTCGTTGAGTTCATTTTCCCAAATTCTCCTGCAATCTTCAGGAAACATAACCCTGGCTTCGCCTTGGACTGTGCCGGACAGCGCCAGCGCCACCACCCTGACCTTGCAGGCGGGGGCCAATATCATCTTTGACACTGGCGATAGCTTGAGCGTCGGAAAAAATTGGACGGTCAATCTGGTTGCGGGGGCGAATTTCGCCTCGCCCATTGGCGTCACTCCCGGCACAGGCACCATAGCCCTGAACGGCACCGCCGGGGTGCAATCCGTCGATGGGAATATCAACCTGACCGCCGGCAAGAGCATCCAAACAGGGACGGGTGTCATCCAGTCCAGCGGCGGCGGCTCTGTTCTCATGCAAGCCATCAGCCAGAATATATCCGTGGGGAGCCTGAATCTGGCCGACAGCGCGACCCCGACGTCGCTGACCATGCAGGCGGGCGGCAACATCACATCCGGCACCGGCATCACGGCCGGCCAGGATTGGACCCTTGACCTGGTCGCGGGGGCCACCTTTGCCACTCCGACGAGTGTCAACACAACAGGCACGGGTTCGGTGACACTTTCGGGCGGGGGCGTGTTGCAAACCATGAACGGGGATATCGACGTCACCGCCGCCGGTTCGGTCACGGTGGGCACGGGCGCGATCCGCACCATGGGCGGAGGTAACATTGATGTGAACGCAGTTCAGGGCAACGTGAATGCGGGCCAAAACGCCAACGGTTATAATTTTAATTTAGGCGGAGTTTCCGCGCTATTGGGCGGCATCAGCACCGGCGCGGGCGGCAATGTCACGATTACCGCCGGCGGCAACGTGACCAGCTTTGTGCCCAGCACCACAGGCTCCTCGGATGCGGGTTCGGGCGCGTTTGGGCCGGAGCCTGGGGTGGTGACAGTCACGGCGGGCGGGAGCGTTTACGGTCATTATGTCGCGGCGGACAGCGTGGTGAATGGAGTGATCGCGCCGAGCACAATCACGGCGCAAACCGGCAACGCCGGTTCGGCCGCCGCGGTCAATGATTATTTGGCGTTGAGTCTCGTGACGGGCAGTTGGGTGGTCAATGCCCCTGACGGCAATATTTGTCTCCAAGAAGTGCGCAATCCCAATGGCACCCTCAACGGCCAGGGAACGCTTATTAGCGCCGGAGTCCGGACGCCGCCCAACGTGTTCAACTACGATCCAGATGACACCGTCACGCTGAATGCGGGCGACGGGGTGGACTTGCTGGGGGAAAACCTTCCGCGTTATAGCGGTCAATCCACGTTGCCTAGCATTTATCCGCCCACCCTGACGATCAATGCCGGGCCGGGCGGCGTGACATTGAACGCCAATGTCATTTTATTCCCGTCGGCAGAGGGCGAGTTGACCATCAATACAACCGTTCCGGCGGGAACTCCGGCGAACCCCTTTGGAACGCCTCCTCCGGGCAGTTTCAACGGCAATGGATTTACGCTGGCCATGTCAGACAGCGGTTTCACACAATGGATCGGGTCGGGGGCCGGCACGGCCACGGATTTTATCAACGAACATGCCCCAGTCCCCGTGCAATTGAACAATACCCAGCCAGTTGTCCTGAATATTGCCGGGGATTTCGATAATACGACTCTCGTCACGCCCAAGGAAACGGAAGTGACAGTGGGCGGCAATATGAATGACGTCAGCTTCACCGGGCAGAATTTGCAGAAAGGAAACACATCTTTCTTTCACGTGGCGGGAAGTATAACGGAGCCGAATACTTATTCCTTTGTCACTCTGAGCGCGCCCCTGACTTTGCCTCCGGCGTTGTATCCGGGGGCCACAGATGACTACCTTGAGCTTTTGGAAAATGCGGTTGTGCCCGGGTCCGGTCCCAATTCGTCTGCCGCCGGGGCGCTGTTCCCGAGCCTGGATTTTTTCTATATTCCGAGCACGCATCAATTGGGCTATTACGGGACAATGGATGCGGGCACCGAAGCCTTGCTTTTGGGAACACTGCAGGAAAAAACCTACACTGCGGGCGGCCAGGTGATTCTTGATTCCCATGGCAACTACGTCACCGTGCCGGTCACATTCGCCGCCGCCACGGGGAGCACTGAGCCGCTTTACCAGGCCGTAGAGGCGCTTTATACCGCCAGCCAAAATTCGGTCAACCCTTCCGGCGCGCCGCAGGGTTTGGTTATTGGCGGTCCGGGAGCGTTGAACATCACGGCGCAGTCGATCAATCTGGGCGCGGCAGCGCAAGGCATCAGTTCGGTTGGGCCTCAGAACAACCCCGCGCTGGCCAAAATCGCCGCGCCGGGCGCGACCATTAATATTGATTTGACTGGCGATCTCGACATGTTCGCTTCGCAGATCAGCTCTTTATTTGGCGGCAACATTAACATCTATGCGGGAGGCGAGGTTAATGCCGGTCTGGCCGGCCTGCCATTCCAAGCGCCAGATGCGGCCAACGGGATTTGGACATCCGCCAAAAGCGACATCAGCGTCATAGCCGCCGGGGATGTCAACGTTGATGGCTCGCGCATTGCGGCCTTTGACGGCGGCAACATTTTCGTCGAATCCCTGAACGGCGACGTCAATGCCGGAACGGGAAATCTGACCGAGGTTCTGGTTAACGAAGTAATTGTCAATCCCGTCACCGGCGCGGTGACGACGCCGCAACAACCCATTGCCGGCAGCGGCATTCTGGCCACGACTTTGCCTGACGCCAGCCACAATTTGCAGGTCGGCAACATCACGGTGGACGCGCCGCAGGGAAACATTTTGGCCGGTCTCGGCGGCATCACGCAAGAACCTGAGAATGGAAACACATCCCTCCAACCGGCGGTGAACCTGACTGCCGGCACGGTGAACCCGCAAACGGGCGCCGTTGTTTACACCGGCAACATTGATGCGGGCGACACCGGCATCATCGCCATCAATGTTAACGCGCAAGCTTCGGGAAAAATCAACGGGCTGTTCATTTCCAGCGGCAACTCGACCATTCACGGCGACACCATCGATGTGACGGCCCTGGCTGGCGGGACGGCCAACCTGAGCGCCAATGGCACCATCTCGGGAATCGCCATCGCCGGCGGGGGAATCAATATTGGCGGCGGCAAGTTTGATGGGGTCGCGCTTTCCCAGAACGTCTCCGGGGGCGGCGCCACTTCCGCCCTGGCTTCGAGCGCCTCGGCCGAGGCGGGCAGCCAGACATCGGCGGCGGCGGAAGCGAGTTCGCAGAAAACCGAAACCTCCGACCAACCCACCGCCACTGCGGATGAGGAAGATTTGAAACACGCCCGCGCCCGCCCGTTGTTGGCCAAATACACCGGACGAGTCACAGTCTTGCTGCCGTCCAAGCCCTGACCGCCGGGGTTTGGACACGATTCTATTTCCACCAAGTTACGTTCCTGCAACAACGGCGTCTTTCCAGACAGTCATATTGTTAGCAAGTATTATAACAGATTGTAAACCAGTGAGTTGTATGCGTTGCGGATCGCGTCCCAATCGAGCATGAACGTGTCCTGAAACCGGAGGCGGAAGTGAGTGGGCTTTAGTAATGTCTAACCGCTCACAGAAGTGTGAGTTAGTAGCTAACATAACGAATTCCGGTATTTGAAAAAACACATGAAAGCACCAAAAATCCTCATCGCAGGCTTGCTCGCCCTTTTGACGGCAGGCGTGGCTTCGGCACAAACCGTAATCCACATCACCGGCTCCACTGCCTTTCGCGGCGCGGTTCACACGGCCCTTACCCATATTCTCACCAACTACACCTACGCTTATTCGGGCACGTCGCTGACCGGCGCCAGTCAGGCCATTTTCACCGGCACGGCTTTGACCAATAACCTTTCGGTTATCATCAAGACCTCCTGGTCCGGTTCGCTTGCCGGCATTGAGACGGTGTCACAAGCCTATCCTTCCACCGTGAGCACTTTCCTGACCAACACCACCACTCAAAGCGCCGGCGGAACTCCGAACGCTCCGGCGGCTTATGACCCGCCGGTCATCCCCGAAGTTTGCATGGCTGACGGCTTCCAGGCCACTTCGCAATATCCCACACCTGTCTTGACGGCCACAACCGTCGGCGCGGTCAGTTTTGAATTCTTCAAAAATGCGGGCGCTCCCGCCTCATTGACGAACATGACGCCGTTGCTGGCCCAGGCATTGTGGAATAACGGCTCGCTGCCGCTTTCCATGTTCAGCGGCAATCCTGCTGATACGACCCTTGTCTATGCCACCGGTCGCGACCCCGATTCCGGCACCCGTAAAACCGCTTTCCTGGAAACAGGCGTGCAAACCTTCGTTTCTGCCCTCACCCCTGCGGTGGTGTTGCAATACGAGCCGATCAACGGTTCCGGCCAAGTCAACAAAAACAACGCCAGCGCCATCACCGGCTTGACAAACTGGCCGGCTGAGACGGTGGATAATATCAGTTTCCCGGTCGGCGACGCCGGCTACTCCAGCGGCGGCGACTTGGCCACGGCTCTTGGACAAAGCTCCCCCTATATTCTCGTGGGGTATCTGGGCCTTTCCGACGGCGCCACCGCGTCCGGGTTGGGTGCGACTCCCATGAGCTACAACGGGGTTCCTTACAGCCATGCTGCCGCTGAGAACGGCCAGTACACCTATTGGACCTATGAACAACTGGATTACCTGCCCACCTATAGCGGCAATGGCCAGAAAGTGGCCAATCTGCTGGCCAGCCAGATCGCGGACGAAACTCTGACCTCATACGGCGAGTCGCTCTCTTCCATGACCGTCACCCGGTCGCAAGAAGGCGGACCTGTGACTCCCAAGTGAGTCGCAACTTGACGGCCCGGTTCGTTTTTTGGAACCGGGATTATCCAACTGAATTTTCTTAAAGCCGATCAATTATATGAAATTTAACTTACTTGGGATGACAGGCATTCTGTTCTCCGTGGCGGGGGCGTGCGCACTGGTGCAGAGCGCCCAGGCAGCCGTCCCCTCATTCACCGACACCAACCGCGATCTGATTCTCACCTTCCGCAAGACGGGCTTCGATGGCGTGGGATCCGTCGGAACGGTTGTGTTTGAAGTCGATATTGGCCAGTCGTCGATCTATTACGGCGCGGCCGCCGGCACATCGATTCCAATCACCGCCTACAGCGCGACCGCGCAATTGGGGACCTTGTTTGACAGTCTCAGCGACATGAGTTGGTCTGTGGCTGGCTGCGTGCCCAATGCGGGCGACAACGGCAGCGCCAGCAAACCCACCCGGACGCTGTGGCTGACCGATCCTCGTTCGAATCCGGGCACACCGGCGGCTCCGTGGCTGCAACAAAGCACCTTCACCCAAGGCCAGCCGGATTCGCACATTGTGGCCATATTGAACAATGCGCTGACTTGGGCGCAGGCAAACTCCAGGGACTCTGTCACCAATACGCCCACCGCCCTGGCCATACCGGCGGGCAACGGGGACAACGCCGGCGGCTCTTTGGGCGCGCTGGGGAACTTCCTTGGCACCTTCGGAGGCAACGGCTCCCAAAGCGACGTGGAGAACACCACGGACTCGACCTTTGGCTTGGGCGGCGAGGTTTCGCGTTCCGACTTCTATGAACTCCAGCCCGGCAGCGGCGCGGGGACTTACTTGGGCTACTTTGAATTCGATTCGAACGGCTCAATGACGTTCTATGCGCAGCAGCAGGCGGTGGTCTATCCGTCGCCCACATTGGGCGTTGGCGCGGACGGCAATGGCAACGCGCTCATTTCGTTCCAATCGACCGCGAACGGAACCTACTCGCTCCACTATACGAACCAGGCCGGGTTGACCGCGCCGGTTTCGCAGTGGCCCACGGTTGGCACGAACATCATTGGCAACGGATCAATCCAGACATTCACGCGTCCGACCAGCGGCGCCGGAACCTTCTACGGCGTGAGTGTGCATTAAAAACCATCGGACAATCCACACCAACCCACACAGGGCGGCCCTTGCTGGAGTTCCTCAGCCCAGGTCCGCCCTTTTGCTGACATTATAAACGTCACACGTTTGTAACATTCCCGTCTCTTTTCTGACTCAATCCAACTTTAGCATCTGCGCCATGTTTAGTTCCGCCCGACCTTTTTTGACCGCGCTGGCAAGCAAGCTGCGCGGTTTTCCCGCGCCTTTTTCCCTCGGCGCGATGTTGTGTCTCGCCGGCCTCCATGTCATTCCCGGTGTTTGCCATGGCCAAACCACCAACAGCGCGAGCAGTGGCAACAAGAGTAACAATAACGACAACGCGCTATTGCTGGATCTGCTGGTCAAAAAAGGCTTTGTCACTCAAAGCGAGGCGGAACAAGTGATGGCGGAGTCGGACCGTCTTAAAACGAATTTCAGCACCAACTCCTACACCAAATGGAAAATAGGCGACGGGATCAAAAACATGGAACTGTTCGGGGATATCCGTCTGCGCTATGAGAATCGCCAAGTGCGCACGCCTGACAACGGAGCCGTCAACCTGGATCGCTACCGTTATGCTTTGCGACTCGGCTTGCGCGGGGATGCGGAGGGGGACGTTTACTATGGACTCAGATTGGAGACGTCGTCCAATCCGCGTTCTCCGTGGGTGACTTTTGCCAGTTCCAGCAGCGGCGCTCCTTATCAGGGGCCTTTCGGCAAAAGCACGTCCGGGATCAATCTGGGCCAGATTTACCTTGGCTGGAAGCCGAATGAGGATGTGGATCTCACCTTGGGAAAGATGGCCAATCCGCTTTTCACCACTCCCATGGTGTGGGACTCCGACCTGAATCCGGAAGGCGCGGCGGAACGGTTCAAGTATGACATTGGTCCGGCCCAATTTTTCGCCACATTCGGCCAGTTTATTTATGAGGATGTCAATCCCACCACCTCGACGCCGTTTCTTTTTTCGAGCACCGATCCCGGTCACAATGCTAACCCTCCCTTCCTCATGGCAATGCAGGGCGGCGTGAATTATAAACTATCGAAGGACATGTCGTTCAAAGTCGGCGGGACGCTTTACAATTACCTCGGCCACGGTTCCGTTACTCCGACCAATGGTCCTTTGCAGGGCACGCCGGGTTTCTCCGACGACTACGTGGGGGAGGGCGCGGGCGGCGTGGTTCCCGGTTATCCCGACGCGGGGGCCAGCGGGTATCCCGGTGGAGCGGCCGACGGTTTTTACTACAATCAAACCGGAGTCAACGATCTGCTTGTGATGGAGTTTCCGGCTGAATTCAATTTCAAGCTGTGGGGGCAGCACGTCAAAATCTTTGGCGACTTTGCCGAGAATCTTGACGGGGAGCAGCGGGCGGAAGCGGCGGTGGCGGCGGCGGCCAATCCAAACATTTACGCCACGCCCATGACCATTCCGCTGCAAAAGAACCAGAACAAGGCCTACCAGGCCGGCTTCGCGGTCGGCAACAGCGAAGAGTTGGGGCAGGCCTACGGCTCGGCCATCAAACGGGGCGCATGGGAAACGCGTTTTTATTGGCAGCATGTCGAACAATACTCCCTGGATCCAAATTTGATTGACTCCGATTTCTTTGAAGGCCGCGAAAACATGCAGGGAGTCTATCTCGCTTTCGCCTACGGATTCACCGACAACCTGGTGGGGACGGTGCGCTACGGATACGCCTCGCGCATCGACAAAAAGCTTGGCACCGGCGGCAGCAATCTGGATGTTCCGCAGGTCAATCCGGTGGATCAATACCAGTTGTTGCAACTGGACCTGGCCCTCAAGCTCTAATCATTTAGCAATTTCAACGCCGCCGACGCGCTCCGGCAGTCGGGGGAGTTTTTTGCGCCTGTGGCCAGACATTTCCCGAACAAGCCGGCGGCGGCGGCTTTGTCGCCCGCAAGGATTCGTTTGGAGGCGGCGTAAAAACAGGCCTGGCACTGTTGCGCCTCGCCTGCCGCCGCTTGGAAGAGAGCGGATTCGGTTGATTGTCCCGCCAGATAAAGGGCGATTTGCGACGGCCAATCATCCGGTTGGCCCGCCTTGTGACCGGCCAGCCAGGGCCGCAATTCAGCCTTCGCCGCCGCCGCGCGGCCCAATCTAATGTCAATCAAACAGGCGCGGAAACGGGCATGATCCCGTGGTTGCGCATCCAGGCCGGAGGCCTTGTCGTAGTCAGCCAGGGCGTTGGTCCAGTCGCCCAGATCGTAAAACAAATCAGCGTGGGAATCATAGGCCGCCGCGTCTTTTGGATTCAGGGCAATGAGCCTGCCGCAATCCGCCAGCGCCCCTTCGACGTCTCCCTGGGCTTCGCGGGCTTCAAGCCGGCCGCGATAGGCTTCCGCCAAATCCGTGTGGAGCACGATGGCCTGGCTGAAATCGGATATTGCGCCGTATAAGTCGCCGTTGGTTTGTTTCAAGCGTCCGCGATAGATGTAGGCGGGGGCGAGGCTGGGTTTTAGGGCGATGGCTCTGTTATAGTCGGCCAGCGCGCCGGTTGAATCTTTTTGAGCCAGCTTGATTCCACCGCGAATGATGTAGGTTTCGCCCATGTCGGGCTTGAGTTCGATGGCTTGATCGCAATCCGCCAGGGCTTTGGCCCAATCGCCCTTGATTGTCCGCAGCATGGCGCGGTTGCTATGGGCTTCAGGCAAATCGGGGTTGAGTTTGATCGCCTGGTCGAAGTCGGTGAGCGCTCCGTCCAGATCTCGCCGGGCCACCTTGACGGAGCCCCGCCCGGCGTAGGCCTCGGCCAGCCCGGAGTCCAGTTCGATGGCTTTGTTGAAGTCGGTGAGCGCTCCGTCCAAATCGCCCTGGCTTGTCTTCGCCGTGCCACGGCCGCTGTAGGCCGGGGCCAAGGCGGGGTTCAGCTCTATGGCTTTGTTGAAGTCAGCCATGGCTGGTTCTAAATCGCCTTTGATGGTTTTGATTCTTCCGCGATTGTTGTAAGCCACGGCCAAATCAGGCTTGAGTTCGATGGCTTTGTTGCAATCGGACAGAGCCTCGTCCAAATCGTTTTTGCGTATCCATACCAGACTGCGATTGGCGTAGGCGTCGGCAAAATCCGGGTCGATTTTCACGGCCGTGGTGTAATCGGCCAGCGCGCCGTCCAGGTCATATTTGGCATATTTGACTTCGGCGCGGGCGCGGTAATTTTCCGCCGAATCGGGTTGCAACTCGATGACTTTGGTGTAATCGGCCAGCGCGCCGTCAAAATTCCCTTTGGAGAGCAGAGCGCGTCCGCGATCCCGATAAGCTTCGATAAAGCCCGGTTTCAAATCGATGGCTTTGCCAAATTCAGCGATGCCCGCGTCCAGAAAGCCAAGATTCGTGGCGATGGACCCGGCTTGCAAACGGTCTTGCGCCGGATCACCGCAGGCGATGCCGGCCACGAGCCACCACGCAGACCCGACCTGGAGCGCGTTTTTCATCAATTTCACAGTAAGCAAGCTTATCATTGATTCTCACGATTGAGGCAGCTTGGTTCAGTTTTTTCAACAACTGAAATCTGAATGGGAAAGCGACCGCATGGGAGCCTCTGTGTGGTTCATCACTGATGTTCATGTTTCAGTTTACTCCGACATGCACAGGGCGTTTTTCCGAAAGGCGCATCCGCGCTTGATTTAAACTCATTTGCGGGCCATCATAGCGGCAGAAATGGGCACCGCTGAAATGCTTTTTGAGAAGGCGAAGCATTTGCCGGAAAATCTCCAGGCAGAAGCGTTGTATTGCGTTGATTTTCTTTTGAGCCGCCGCGCCGCCCAGAAAGAGGACAAAGAGTGGAGCCTGTTTTCAGCGTCGCGGCTTGCCTGTCGGTATTCGCCGGAAGACGCAGTTTACCAAGCGTGGAAAACATAACGATGCGAAAGAAAACCCTCAGTTTTACCGCCGTCATTTACCCCGATGCGGATAGTGACTGGCTTGTGGCGCACAATCCCGAAACGGGAACGACTACCCAAGGCAAGACGTTCGAGGAGGCTCTGGCCAATTTGAAAGAAGCGACGGAACTTTATCTCTCCGAATTTCCCTTGGCAACAAAGGGTCGGGCGATTCTTACGACGTTCGAGGTGTCGTCGCTGGCTCATGCCTAAACTCCCGGATGTTTCAGGCAAGGAAGCGCGCCGCGCTTTGGAGCGGTTGGGTTTTGTCTTCAAGCGGCAAAGCGGCAGCATGTGATTATGCGCCGGGGCAATCGCGGTTGCGTTGTGCCGATGCACCGGGAAATCAGCCGTGGGACGCTCAAGGGAATTCTGGAGCAGGCCGGGGTCAGCGCGGAAGAATTCATTGCGGCGCTGTGATGGTGTTCTATTCTCGCCTTCCATACTGATGACGGTTTTTGGGGCAAAAAATGGCAAACTACGGCCAAAGCCGAAGGTTCGCAAAATCTGCCAGGAGAAGAGCGGAAAGCGGGGGCGGTTAGTGGCTTGGGGGCGGGGAGGAGGGGGCGAGTAGCTGGATTCCGGGTTTTGGAAGGTGATGCGGCGGCTTTTGTAGAGCTTGCCTAATGCTTGCTTGAAGGCGTTTTTGCTCACGCTAAATGCCTGCCGGATCGCTTCGGGCGAGCTGTCGTCGTCGAACATCAGGTGGCCGGCATTTTGTTCGAGGGCGTGGATGATTTGATCGGTCAGGGCGGCCACCCGCTTGTAGCCGGAGGCGTCGAGGCGCAGATCAATTTTTCCATCTTCCCGGACGGCGCGGACGAATCCTTTTACTTTTTGGCCGATCACGAGCTGGGCGCCGATGTTGTCGTGGTAGAGCAGGCCGCGGTGGGCGTTTTCGACGATGGCGTTGTAGCCCAGGGGCGTTCTGCCGGTGATGAGGAGGTTGACTGGCTGGGCGTCGCGATAGGTGGGCGTGTCGTGGCTGAGATGGCGGTTCAGGCGCGCGGTGGCGAGGATGCGATTCGTCTTATCGTCGAGACAGACATAGACGACAACCGAGTCCCCGGCGCGCAAGGGGGATTCCTGTTCACGGAAGGGCAGGAGCAAGTCCTTGGATAGTCCCCAGTCGAGAAAGGCTCCGATATCGCGGTTTACGCTGATGACCTTCAGGCAGGCGAATTCGCCCACCATGGCCAGAGGGGTTTCGGTGGTGGCGACGAGCCGGTCTTCGGAATCGCGGTAGATGAAGACGTCCAGTTTGTCTTTGGGTTTCAGGTCCGCCGGGATATAGCGGCCGGGGAGCAGTATCTCGCCCAAGTCCCCGCCGTCGAGATAAAGTCCGGGCGGAGCAGCTCTCACGATGGAGAGCGTGTTGCGTTTTCCAATGATGGCCATGGCAGCAGCAAGTTACACCGGCTGGGTGGTCGCCGGGAGAAAAAATGACGCGTCCGCGGTTCCGTTTAACGGGTGGCGGCCTCGAACATGGCGGCCAAAAGGATCAATTCCGGGTGGGCCAATGATACTTTGGGCAGCACAATGCGGATGCGGGAACGGTACATGGCCAGTTTGTCGCGCAACGGCTGCAAGTTTTCCACTTTGTCCCAGCGCAGTTTTTTAAAGTCCATGACCAGTTTGCTTTTGCTCCCGGCCAGCGATTCCCGGATGTGTTCACCGAGGACTTCCGCTTCGGAGGGGGATAAGACGCCTTCCACGCTCATCCACACCTCTTTATTGGCGGGTCTGAGTTCCACTTGGACGGAGAAGTTTTTCGAGGCGGATTTGCGGCGGAAATCCTCCCACATTTCAAAGGCGCCCCAATGCTTGTTGGGGATGCGGTAGGTGGTTCGCGATAACTTTGGATGTTGAAAGAGATTGAACTTCAGGGTGAAGCCCGTCCAGAGGGCGGCAGCGACGGCCAGAACGGATTTGGCCCGCTGAACCATGGGAGGGGCGCCCACTTCCGCATGAACGCGGCGTTCCAAATCGCCAATCCAAGCGCGGACCTTGGCGTTGGGGCCGAGCAAGCGTCCGGCCAGGAACACGGGGTAAGCGTAGCGCAATTCGCCCGCGAAATATTCGGCTTTGGCGCGCATGAGGGGGTTGGGCGAATTTTTCAGCTTTTGCAAGCCCAGCAGGCGGGTTTCGAGAATCCGATAAATGCTGGGTCCGAGCCGCTGAAAATCCTGTTCAAAACACCATCTCTGGATGGCCTCGATTTCCTCGGGCTTCAGAGTGGGGTGCTTGATCATGGTGCGAAAACCATCGGCGCGGCGGTAGAAAAGGTCCTTGTTGTCCGTGTAAACGTCCTGCAAGAGGTTTTCCTTGATGATGCGCTCGTGGAAGGGGGTGCCCGGGACGGGCCCGTAAATGAGAAATTGCCCCAGCGAAGGTTTGAGTTTCATCAGCCCATCCAATTCCTGGGCGACGACTTCCTGGTTTTGGTAGTCAAAGCCCACAATCATGGAGGCCAGGATGGTGATGCCGTGTTCGCGGAATTCGGTGAAGATTTCAGGGACGGGGCGGCCTTGTTGTTTGGCGTAATTGGAGCGGGTTCCTTCGTAACCGATCCAGAAGCCGTCGATGCCCATTTCCAGGATTTCTTCGACGGTGTATTGGCTGATGGCCTTGATGCTGGAGAAGACGAAGATGGATAATTTTTTGCCGCCGGCGATCACGCAATCGCGAAACTCCATGGCGCGTTTTTTGTTGAGCAGGAAATCCTCGTCGATAATGAGGAAGACGAGCTTGGGATCGACGGCCAGGTAACGTTCGACCACGGCATAGATGTCCTTACCCTCCGGGAGCAGCCGGATGTGTTTGCGGGAAAAGAAATGCGAGGTGCAGCAGAAATCGCAACCGTTGGCGCAGCCCAGGCCGGCAAAAATATCACCCGTGCCGGAGACTTCCCATCCGAATATCTTCAGGCGGCTGATGATGATCGGCTGCTTGTAAGGCATGGAGATTTCGGGTTCCTGGAGCAGATTGCGAAAGAAAGCCACCCCTTCTCCGCGGCAGATGTAGTCGGCGTAAGGTTTGAGCACCTCATCCTTCAAGACGGTGCCATAGCCGCCCAGGACGATTTTGGAATTGGGGGAGTATTGCCGGATCAGCGCCACCATTTCCTTCATCTTGTGCATGACCACCATGATGAAAGAGATGCCGACGTAATCGTACCCCTTCTTCAATTCCTTGATGAATTCGCGCTTGGAGGGGTATTGCAACACGACAGCGGGCGCGTCGAGGTTGGCGGCGATATACTCGAGGGAGAAATGGATGTTGACCGTGCGGGGGCTGAAAATTCCCTGGGCACGCGTCACTTGGCTGTGGAGCAATTCATAGCCGACGGAGGTGGCGTCCCCGCATTTTGGCCCCAAGGGGCGGCATACACTGGTCAAAAGTATTTTCATAGGGACGTACTGAGCGTAACGGACATCCTCTCACTCTAAGTCCGATAGTGGATACCAACCAGTGAAATGAGGGATAAATGATTGCCGTATATTGCGAGTTGCTGCGCAAGAAATGCTTGGTGCTTGGATGCGCTCAAGAAAGCGCGTGCTGCCATACCCTTATTTCTCGATCCACTCGATCATGGAGATGACGGCATTGGAGTCCTTGCGGGAATTGACGGCACGGATGGTCACAACGCCGTCAGCGGTTTGGGCGGCGGTGATGGGGCGCTCGATCCATTTGCCATCCTGGAAATTTTCGATGGGGCCAAGTTCGTCGCCGGCGATGACCAGCTTTTCCTTGCGTCCGCCCATGAAGCTATCGGGGTCGATGACAAACACGCGGACCAAACCGGAGACGTTTTTGGGCACGGACAGATTGATGGCGACCTCCTGTTCGCCGGCGCGGGCGTGATAGACGGGCGGACTCCAACCGCTCCAGGCGAAACCATTTTTGACCGTCGCGTCGTAGCCTTTGGCGGCGTAAATGATTTCGTGGCCGGGCCGACCGCAGAGCATGGAAAGCTTGCCGCCGCGACTTTTCAACTCGTCAACCGAGGGCAGCGTTTCTTTTTCGGGCCAGAAGGGTTGTTCGGGAGCGGGGGCGCGATCCGCCGCCGGGAGCATGGACGGCAAGGGGGCGTGGGGCCGGGTTTGATACCAATAAACTGTGCTTGACAGTTGCAGCATGCTGCCGGGCTTGGAAAATTCGCGCCGGAAAAACGGGTCCTCGTGGACGCCGAAACCAACGGTGACACGGAGCGATTTCTCGAAGCTGATGGCGTCCTGAATGAAAAAGCGGTAGGCCGCCGCGCCTTTCATGAAGGGAAAATAACCGGTCAAAGGAAAGGTGCTGTCGCTTTCCGGGAATCCCCAACTGAACCCGAATGAATCTTCCAGCCCCTGGAATTCAACGGAAGCGGCCGGCTCGCCATCGATGAAGAACTTTTCATTTTCGTCCACGGGATAGCCGTCGCGGCCGGGGCTGCGCACGGTGACGTTCCAGCCGACGACTTTGCCTTTGCCGGTGGCCTCAAGGGCGACGTAATCGCGTTTGCCGAGCATGACGCCCTCCTGCCGCCAACTGGCGTGGAAGTAACCGACATCGCTGGCGATCTTTTTTTCCGAGCGATACATGACGTAGCTGTAGCAGGGCATTATGTTCCAAAGTTCAGGGCCGGGAGCGACGGGGCCGTCATAGACCAATTCAACTTTTGCCGAACGACGGAACGGCATGGGGAAATAAGCGTTGAAGCCGCGGCGCTTGTTGACAAGCGCGGTGTTGACCGACTCGCGCAGGCCGGCGGGGTCGCAGAAGAAGTCCACCAAGGGCGTTTCCACGCTGGGGGTGGTTTCGCCGTCCCAGTAAATGCGCAGCAGGAGATCGCGATTGAGCTTGAGAGTCGCGGGCATGGCGAAGTGCATCATGGTGATGACGGCTGGGCCTTTGAGGTCGGCGGCGACGACGTGTTTGGAGGAATTGAATCGGACGCTGAGGTCGTTCTCGATCCAGAGGGCGTTTTCGGCCTTGGTGCGGCCGGGGGTCAACCGGGCGAGGTTTTCAACCATCGGTTGGGCCAAGAGGGCCGGGACGCAAAAACAGAATAAAAAGAAGGCGCGAAGATATGGTTTGGGGGAATGTTTCATAAAGAACAAGCGGCTTGGCGGAGAGAGACGAAAGTCAGGAATTCAACACCAAACCGGGCAAACCACGGTTTGCCCTCCCGCACCCCCGACCCCACGCGGAGCAGATTTATTTTTTGAGATGCTTGTGGTGCTTGTGATGATGCTTGTGGTGTTTGCCCAGGCAGGGAGCACTGGTGTTCGCCGCCGCAGAGATGCTCGTTTGAGCCGCCGCCGTAGCCGGTTGGGAATCACTTGGCGCGGAAAAACCCGAAAAGCCAAGAATGGTCAGGAGCAGAGTCAAAGTCAGTTTTTTCATAAGCGTATCGTATAAGCTGTTCTCAGCATCTTACATGGAACCGCCGTAGAAAGCCAAGTCTTTCCAGTGAAAATTTTGGAACGGGGAGGCGCGTTTTGGCGGACGAGGAGGTCAGGCTTTGAGGACCTGGCCGGGGCGCGTTTTGATCGACGCCATGGCGTTGCGCGTGTCCACGATGGCGGCGGCCCATTCAGCCAGTTCGTTATAGTTGACACATTGGTGTTTGGTGGCGATGACCACCAGGTCGAAGCCCTGGATGGTCGGGGCGTTCCATGGGACGGATTTGGCGCCGGTGCGGTGGGGGTGTTCGCGCGTGGGCCGGATTACCGGCACGTAGGGGTCGTAGTATGAAACCTCGGCGCCGCGTTCCTGAAACAAATCCATCAGGACGTAGCTGGGCGATTCGCGGTCGTCGTCCACCCCGGCCTTATAGGCCAGGCCGAGGATGAGAATTTTGGAGCCGTTGACCGGTTTCTTCACCGTGTTCAGGGCGGCGGCGGCCTGGTTGACGACGTAATCGGGCATGGCGGTGTTGATTTCGCCGGCCAGTTCGATGAGGCGGGTGCTTTGCGAGTATTCGCGGGCTTTCCAGGCCAGGTAAAAGGGATCGATGGGGATGCAGTGTCCGCCCAGGCCCGGTCCGGGGTAAAAGGGCATGAAGCCGAATGGTTTGGTTTTGGCGGCGGCGATGACGTCCCAGATGTCGATGCCCATGGCGCCATAGACCACTTTTAATTCGTTGACCAGGGCGATATTGACGCTGCGGAAAATGTTTTCGGTCAGCTTGGCGGCTTCGGCCACGCGGCAGGAGGAGACGGGGACGAGAGTTTTGATGGCGCGTCCGTAGAGGGCCTTGGCGCGTTCGAGGCAGGCGGGGGTGAAACCGCCGATGACTTTGGGAATGGCGGCGATCTGGCTGTCGGGATTGCCGGGGTCTTCGCGTTCGGGCGAGAAGGCGAGATGGAAACCGGCGCCGGCTTTCAGGCCGGAACCCGCTTCCAGAACGGCACGCAAATCCTCGTCGGTGGTGCCGGGATAAGTGGTCGATTCCAGGACGACCAATGCCCCCTTTTGCAAGTGCGGGGCGAGACTTTTGCCTGTCTCAAGGATGTAGGAAATATCCGGTTCGCGGTTTTTGTTCAGGGGGGTGGGGACGCAGATGATGATGGCTTCGACCTCCCTGACGCGGCTGAAATCGCCGGAGGCGGAAAGTTGGCCGGATCGCACCATTTGGGCGATGACATCGGCCTTGATGTGGCGGATATAACTTTGGCCGGCGTTGATGGCCCGGACCTTGGCCGGATCCACATCGAGGCCGAGGACGGCGGTGTCGGAGCGCGCGAATTGGAGGGCCAGGGGAAGGCCGACATAACCCAAACCGACGATGGCAATTTTCATGAATGAAGCGGGTCAGGTGTTATTCGTCTTGACGCTATTGATCCAGTCCTGGTTGTCCAGATACCATTGGACGGTTTCGCGGATGCCGGATTGGAAAGTATGGGCGGGGGTCCAGCCGAGGGCGCGCTGGATTTTGCCGGCGTCAATGGCATAGCGGCGATCATGGCCGGGGCGGTCTTTGACAAAAGAGATGAGGCGGCGGGAATTGCCGCCCAAAGCGGGGGCGAGTTCGTCCATCAGATCGCAAATCAATTCGACGATACGGAGGTTGGCCCATTCATTGTGGCCGCCAATATTGTAGGTTTCGCCATTGGCGCCGCGGGTCAGCACCTGCCAAAGCGCCTCGGCATGATCGGTGACATAGAGCCAGTCGCGGACGTTCATGCCGTCACCATAGACGGGGATGGGGAGGCGGCGGCGGATGTTTTCGATGATGACGGGGATGAGTTTTTCGGGAAATTGGCGGGGGCCGTAATTATTGGAACAATTCGTTGTCACCACCGGCATTCCGTAAGTGTGATGATAAGAGCGCACCAGCAAATCGCTGGAGGCCTTGCTGGCGGAGTAGGGGGAATTGGGGGCGTAGGAAGTGGTTTCGGTGAAAAATCCCGTCGCGCCCAGGCTGCCGTAAACTTCGTCGGTGGAAACGTGATGGAAACGTTTGCCGGAAAAATCGCCGTTCCACGCTTCGCGCGCCGCTTCGAGCAGGTGGAAAGTGCCGACAATGTTGGTCTGGATGAAATCGCCGGGGCCGGTGATGGATCGGTCCACATGGGACTCGGCGGCGAGGTGAAGGATATGGGTGATGGCGTGTTTTTGGACGACGGCGCGGGTGGCGTTTTTATCGCGCAGGTCGGTTTTTTCGAAGAGATATTTTGGATGATGCGCGACCGCCGCCAGACTTTCGAGATGGCCGGCGTAGGTGAGGCAGTCGAGGTTGACCAGACGGCGGATTTCGGGTTTATCAATAATATGGAGGATCAGGTTGGACCCGATGAAACCCGCCCCGCCGGTGACAAGTAAATTCATGGCAATGGCGCCCACCTTTCGAGCGCGTCCATGAGGGCGTCCGTGACCGGACGGATTTTCACGCCGGCGGCGCGCAATTTGCCGGCGTCCAGGATGCAATTGGAGCGGGGGGTTTTCGCCGCCACCCGGTAAAATTCCTCGTCATTGTTCCAGAACTCGAAGGGACGCGCCGGGCGCAGGACCTTCTGGATCATCTCGACCACCTGGCGGGAGGTGACGAAGCCGGGATTGGTGACGTTATAAGTGCCGAACGGGGCGCGTCTGAGCCAGAGATCGAGGCAGGCGGCGACAAAATCAGCGCGATGGGAGAGGGAGTTGACGTTTTGGTAAACCTTGGCGTAATTGCGCAATTTGCTCAAATAATTGCGCGGGCTGTCAAATTGATCGAAGGGGATGCGCAGACGCCAGATGTAACCGCGGCCGGTGTGTTGCAAGGCTTCCTCGGCCAGCGCCTTGGTGCCGCTGTAAAAACTGCAGGGCGGCTGGCGGAAGGTGAAATTCGGCTCGTCCGCTTCGGTGAAGCCATGAAAGGCGCCGGGGTCCTGAGCCAAAAGGGCCTGCAAATCGGGCCGGGTCAGATCGCGTTCAACGCGGCATTGGCCGTGGACGGTGACTTTTGCGCCGCTGTAAATGCAGCCGGAGGAGACATGGCCGTAAGGGATGTGGAGGCTGGCGCAGGCCTGGGCGGCGGCAGCGGGGAAAAGGGTGTTGCCTTGGAGGGTGTCGGCCCAATTTTTTTCGCAGGCGTCCACGTTGGGCTTGCCGGTGTAGCCGGCGGCGTTGATCAAAAATTCCGGGCGGGTTTTCTCGAGGAAATCGCGCAAGTCGGTGAACCGGCTGTAATTCACTTCGGCGCGCAGCGGAGCGACAAAGGGGATGGCCCGATCCTTCAGGGTTTGGGCGAATTGCCCGCCGATATATCCGGTGCCTCCGAGAAGAACGATCATATTCGTGCGCCGCCTCCGCGGGGGATTGGGATTAAGATTGAGATCATGATTAAGGTTAGGATTATTGCCGGGATGCTTCCGCCAGGACGCGGTGGAGATAATCGCGGTATTCGCATTGGGGCATGCGCGCGGCCAATTTCTCCAATTGGTCGCGCGTGATAAATTTCCGGCGGTAGGCCGCCTCTTCCGGACAGCCGATTTTGATGCCCTGCCTTTTTTCGATGGTTTGCACGTAGGCGGAGGCTTCGTGCAAACTGCTGCTCGTGCCGGCGTCGAGCCAGGCGAAGCCGCGGCCTAATTTGTGAACCTGCAATTGCCCGCGCCGCAAATAGGCGAGGTTGACGTCGGTGATTTCCAGTTCGCCGCGCACGGAGGGTTTGAGGTTTTTGGCGATGTCGATGACATTGTTGTCATACAAATAAATACCGGGCACGGCGTAATTGCTGCGGGGGGCCTTGGGTTTTTCCTCGATGGACGTGGCGCGGCCCTCGGCGTCAAATTCGACCACGCCGTAGCGTTCGGGATCGGTCACGCGATAGCCGAAAATAGCCGCGCCGGACTTGAAGCCGGTGAAGGCCCGTTTGAAACCTTCCGCGCCGTAAAAGATGTTGTCGCCCAAAATCAGCGTGACCGCATCCTTTCCGATGAAGGATTCGGCGATCAGGAAGGCTTGGGCGATGCCGGCGGGTTTGGCTTGTTCGCGGTAATCAATGCTCAGACCCCAGGAGGCGCCGTCGCCCAGGAGTTGCCGGAAACGGGGCAAATCCTGCGGTGTGGAAATGAGGCAAATATCGCGGATACCATGGTCAATCAGCGTGGTCAGCGGATAAAAGATCATCGGCTTGTCATAGACCGGTTGCAACTGTTTGCTCGCCACGAGGGTGAGGGGGAACAAACGCGAACCAGCGCCGCCAGCCAGGATGATGCCTTTCATGAGTGTGTCACTTTCTGTTTTAGATGCATGGTTACATACCAATCCAGGGCTTCGTCCAGTCCATTTTCAATCCTGTGGGTGGGTTCGTAGCCGAGCAGGCGGCGGGCTTTGCCGATGTCGGCGCGCGAATAGCGGACGTCGCCGGGTTGAAAGGGGCGGAAAACGGGCTTCGCTTCGCGCAGATGCGGATGCCGGGGCAAGAGGCGTTCGCGCAACATCTGCCAAAGTTGGAGCAGGGTGGTTTCGCCGCCCAGGGCGATGTTGTAGAAATTATTGACGGCTTCGGCGGTGGCGGTGGCGGCGAGAATATTGGCCTGGGCCACATTGGCCACATAGCAAAAATCGCGGCTGGTGGAGCCGTCTCCGTTTATATAAACGGGGTTGTTTTGCAGCATGGCCGCGATCCACTTCGGGATGACGGCGGCGTACGCTCCGTTGGGGTCCTGGCGGGGGCCGAAGACGTTGAAATAGCGCAGGCCGATGGATTGCGTTCCGTAGCAGCGGGCGAAAACGCCGGCGTAAAGTTCGTTGATGTGCTTGGACACGGCGTAGGGGGAGAGACCGTGGCCGATATTATCCTCCACCTGCGGCAGGGCCGCGACATCCCCGTAAACGGAGCTGCTGGAAGCAAAGACGAAGCGTTTGATGCCGCTCTCTCGCGCCGCCCACAACATGTTGAGAAAGCCGGTGACATTGCTGTCGTTGGTTTCCTTCGGGTCGGCGATGGAGCGGGGGACGGAACCGATGGCGGCCTGGTGCAGAACATAGTCCGCTCCCTTGAGCGCGTCGGCGCAAGTGGCGGCGGATCGGATATCGCCTTCGATCCATGTGAAATTTTTCCAGAGTTTTGGGCCGACGGTGGTTTGGACCTGGGAGAGATTTGAAGTATGACCGGTGGCCAGGTTATCCAGACCCGTCACTTTCTGGTTCAGGCGCAACAATGCCTCAAGCAAATTCGAGCCAATGAAGCCGGCCACGCCCGTGACCACCCAGGATTTGGGAGCGGCGATCAGTTCGGATTTTATCTGCTCAAATTTCATAAATGGGTCAGATGTCCCCGCCTGAATCCGTGTTTTGGGCGGCTGGCTTTTCGTGTTGCTCCAGATACTCAATAATCCGCGCGACCGATTCCGCAACGGTGAGTTGATGGGTGGGCAGTTCCAACTCCGGGCGTTCCGGCGGTTCGTAGGGGGCGGAAATTCCGGTGAATTCCTTGATTTCGTTGGCGCGGGCCTTGGCGTACAACCCCTTCGGATCGCGGCGCTCGCATACTTCCAGAGGGGCGTTGACATAGACCTCGACAAACAGGCCGGGCTGCAAGATTTTCCGGACCAATTCCCGGTCAGACCGGTAAGGCGAGATAAAGGCCGTGACGCAGATAATGCCCGCTTCCGCAAAAAGTTTGGCGGTTTCGCCGATGCGCCGGATGTTTTCCTTGCGATCTTTCGGTGAAAAACCGAGGTCGGAACAAAGGCCGTGGCGCATGTTATCGCCGTCGAGCACGTAGATATTCCGGCCCTGGCTGAAAAGCTCGCGTTCGAGTTCGGTGGCGATGGTGGATTTGCCGGAGGCGGACAAGCCGGTCAGCCAGACGACCCGTCCGCTGTGATTGTTGCGCGCGGCGCGTTGCTCGGCGGTGATTTTCCCCTGGCTCCAATATATGTTATGGCTCTTTTGCAGGCGGTCGGCGGTGCATTTGGGATAATCGCCCGCGGCGACGATGCCGCCGCCCGCGACCTCAAATCCGTCAACAATAACGAATCGGCCGGTGGCAATGATCGCGGCGTGGGGATCAAAGGCGACGGGGTGCTTGGTGCGCAGGGTCAATTCGGCCACCTCGTTCCGGTCCACCCTGACCTCCTGGCGGGCGATGGTTTCCAAGGTGGAGGAATCAATGATGCGCTCAATGGAGTCAATACTGCATTCAACCTCCTGGGTGGCGAGCTTGAGCTTGTAGGTCTTATCCTGGCGGAAAGGGGAGCGTCCGAGCCAGAAGAGGCGGGCCTTGAAGCGGGACAATTCGCAGGGAGCGTTGGATTCAAGAGCGGCCACCTCGCCGCGCCGGACAAAGATTTGCTCGGTGAGGGTGATGCCGATTGATTCACCCGCGCCGGCTTGGGTGGCGGGGGGGGCGTTCCAGCGTTCAATCGTCTTGACGGTGCTGGTTTTGTTGCCGGGGATGAAGATAAGGCGGTCGCCCACCTTGATCGTGCCGGATTCGACCCGTCCGGCGAGGATGCGGCGGGCGTCAAAGCGGTAAACATCCTGGATGGGGAAGCGGAGCGGTTGCGCGGTGGGCGGTTCGGCCAGGTTGAACTCATCCAGGATTTGCAAGACAGTCGGGCCGGTCCACCAAGGCATGTTCGGGCCGGGCGCGGCGAGGTTGTCGCCGTTTTTGGCGGAGACGGGGATGAAGCATTTGGGTTCCACGCCGAGCGATTTGAGGAAGGCGCGAAATTCCTGTTCGATCTGCCGGAAGCGGGTTTCCGAGTAATTTTCCAAATCCATTTTATTGACTAAAATGGCGATTTGGCGGATGCCGAGGAGATTGAGCAGATAGCCGTGGCGGCGGGATTGTTCCTGCACGCCTTCGTGGGCGTCGATGAGCAGGAGGGCGGCCTCGGCGTTGGCGGCGCCGGTGACCATGTTTTTGAGGAATTCCTTGTGGCCGGGGGCGTCGATGATGACGTACTGGCGTTTGGGGCTGCGGAACCAGATTTGGGCGGTGTCGATGGTGATGTTCTGGTCGCGTTCGGCCTGGAGGGCGTCCATGAGGTTGGCCCATTCGAAGGGGACGCCGCGTTTGGCGGCGACGGCCTGCAATTGTTCGAATTTGCCATCGGGCAGGGAGCCGGTGTCGTGGAGCAGGCGGCCAACGAAGGTCGATTTGCCATGATCGACGTGGCCGACGATGACGATTTTAAGCTGTTCCGAGGGAGGATTTAAATTTTTATCCATGATAGACCCGCGGCTCACATGTAGCCGTCGCGGCGCAATTTTTCGAAGGCGTCTTCGCTTTCCTTGTCCTGGGCGCGCCCGGCGCGTTCGGACGTTTTGGTCTGGCGCAGTTCCTCGATGACTTCGCGGACGGTGCGGGCGTTGGACTTGATGGGGAAAGTGCAGGGCGCGCAGCCGATGCTGCGGTAGCGTTCCCCTTTTTCGTTGGCAAAGTAGAGCGGAATGACCGGGATGTTTTCCCGTTCGATATACTCCCAAACATTCAATTCCGTCCAGTGGAGCAGGGGGTGGATGCGGATATGGGTGCCCGGGGCAAAATCCGTTTTGAACTGGTTCCACAGTTCAGGCGGTTGATCCTCGACATTCCACTCCATGTTTTTGTCGCGCGGGCTGAAATAACGTTCCTTGGCGCGGGTGGGTTCCTCGTCGCGCCGCACGCCGACGATGACGCCGGTATAATGATGTTTTTCCAGGATGGCTTTGAGGCCGTCTTTTTTCAAGGTGCCGCAGCATTGCACGCGGGTGGCCTTGTTATTGGGAAAGGTGACGCCGCTCTGGAGGACGGCGGTGTTTTTCCCGACGATGAGGGTGAGTTTCCAATCCTTGGCCAGGCGGTCGCGATACTCGATCATGCTGGGGATTTTGTAGGAAGTGTCCACATGAACGAGCGGGAATGGGACGTGGCCGAAAAAGGCTTTGCGCGCCAGCCACAACATGACGGTGGAATCCTTGCCAATGCTCCAAAGCATGGCGAGATTTTCAAATTTGTTGAAAGCCTCGCGCAGGATGTAGATGCTCTGGTTTTCGAGTTTTTCCAGGTAATCCATTTACTTCATGAGCCTCAAGTTGAGCGGTGATCGCTTAAAAACGCGGCGATGGAATTCACGACATGCGCGGCTTGGGCGTCCGACAATTCAGGATAGACGGGCAGGGCCAGCGTCTCGGCCGACGCGCGTTCGCTTTCCGGGAAATCCCCCCGGCGATAGCCCAGATAGCGGAAACATTCCTGCAAATGCAAGGGCAGCGGGTAATAAATTTCGGTGTCGATCCCGGCTTTTTTGAGGGAGACCCTCAACTCATCGCGGTGGGGGACGCGGATGACGAATTGGTTGAAGATATGGCGGGTGGTGGAAACGGCAGGGAGAACGACCGGGACGCCGGCCTGGCGAAAGAGCGATTCGTAACGGCGCGCGTTGTGTTGGCGGGCCTCGGTCCATTGATCCAGACTCTGCAGTTTGGCTGTTACAACAGCGGCCTGGATGGCGTCCAGCCGGAAATTACCGCCGACCCATTTGTGGTAATATTTCTCCTTGGAACCATGCCCGCGCAGGCAGACCAGTTTTTCCGCCCGGGCCGCGTCGTTGGTCACCACCATGCCGCCATCGCCCGCGCCGCCGAGGTTTTTGGAGGGGAAAAAGGAAAAGCAGCCATAGTGGCCCGATGCCCCGGCGCGCCGGTTTTTATTCTCGGCCCCGATGGCTTGGGCGGCGTCTTCGATCACGATCAGATGATGTTTTGCGGCAATGGCCATGACCGCGTCCATGTCCGCCAACTGTCCGTAAAGGTGGACGGGGATGATGGCCTTGGTGCGGGGGGTGATTTTGGATTCTATTTGATTGACATTAAGATTGAAGGTGGCGGGGTCAATATCGACAAAGACCGGTTTGGCGCCAAGGCGGGCAATGGAACCGGCGGTGGCGAAAAAAGTGAAAGGGGTGGTGATGACCTCGTCGCCGGGGACGATGTCTTCGGCCATGAGCGCGATCAAAAGAGCGTCCGTGCCTGAGGAGACGCCCACGCCGTGGGCGCAATTCGAGTAGCTGGCGACGGCTTTTTCACACTCGACGACTTTTGGGCCGAGGATGAAATACTGGCTGGCCATGATTTCCAACACGGCCTTGTCCACCTGAGGTTTAATGGAGGCGTATTGCGCTTTTAGATCCAACAATGGAACATTCATCAATACGAATAGCTTATGGAATTAAGCGCTTAAAGAGCAACGTCTAAAAAGAGCAAGTTGCCCCAATAAAAGGACGCAGGATGGGGAGTTGAGGGGAAAAATCATGAAAAAAAGACGCCGGGAATTGGCGTAACTAAAAAAACGAGCACTGGGGCATCGAGAATACTGCGATGCCCCAGTGCTTATTTTAATAAAAGCTGTGTGTCGTATCAAGGAGAAAAATGAACAGATCAAGGAACGGATCAATGAGCGCGAATAAATGCCTAGGGCGCTAATGGGACGCTGTGGACGCTGTGGACGCCAATAAACGGGGGGGAACGTGGGGAAAAGATATGCGGGAAAACACAGAATCCCGGAACCATGAGTCAACTATAACTTTTCTTCGGTGGTTTTCAGCCATTTCACAAACAGGGCGATGCCTTCTTCAATGCGAATCTTCGGGGTGTACCCGAGCATTTGGGAGGACTTGGAGACGCTGGCCCACGTTTGCGGGACATCGCCGGGCTGGTTT
>Ga0181535_10000449_pt1 | contig 62284 bp, 47 predicted proteins | sample PEATcosm2014_Bin_44_FD_119774 | JGI IMG/M metagenome (GOLD analysis project Ga0181535, IMG submission 119774) | Peatland microbial communities from MTU Mesocosm Facility, Houghton, MI, USA - PEATcosm2014_Bin17_30_metaG | ecosystem: Environmental > Terrestrial > Soil > Wetlands > Peat | place... | reverse complement strand
CCCCGTCCAGAAAGTACCCGACAGACCACGAAAAGCGATGGTCTGTCCTACTTGATAAGATCAGGCTGGCTCAGACCGGCACCGGCGTCTACCCGTAATAGCAACGGGCTTGCGCGAGGCAGGACGGACGATCGGTTTCTGTCGTCTGTCGACGGCCCCGTCCAGAAAGTACCCGACAGACCACGAAATGCGATGGTCTGTCCTACCGAGCGGAATCATGCAGGCACGGCGCGGATGAGCATCTGCTTTCCTAAGGGCTTGACCGGCAGAGCGAGGTAAAGCCGGATCAGGCCGCGCCATACGGGCAGTCTCGACTTTACCGTCAGCGGAAGAAAGCGGGGCCTGCACTCGATCACGCGAAAGCCGTTGGCGGCCAGGAAATCGGCCAGGCTGTGGTGCGAGTAAATGGCAACGTGTGTGTAGTCGTCGAAATACTCTTTGTACGCGAAGCGGTAATTGGGCTGGAGGATGTTCAGCGTTCCGCCGGGCTTCAGCTTGGTGCGCAGTTGCAGCAGCACGCGACCGAAATCAGCCTGCGGCAAGTGTTCGAAAAGGTTGCTGGCGAAGGCGAAATCTACCGAGGCGTCTTCCAGGAAACTCAAGTCGGTCACGCCGCCGATCGAAGCCACTACGCCGGGCTGCAGATATTCGCCGAGGCCCGCCCACTGGTCGAGGGCGATGCGTTTCGCGCAACGGATGTTATTGATGAAGTGGCCGTAGCCGGCGCCCATCTCGAGCACACAGGCATCCGGTGAAATCAGCGGCTGAAAGTAGTATTCACAGAGCGCCTTCCACAACACCTCTCGCCTGGCGTCATAGGGGAGGCGGGTGTCGTGGTAGCCGCTTATGTCGGGCATGACAGCGGCCTCCAGCTGAACACGATGCCGAAAATCATGCGCAGCCCGACGCGAAGCGCACGAAGATTGTCGATATTACCGCCCTTGCTGGCGCCGACCCTGGCGTGAAATGTGACCGGACACTCCACCACGCTGAAGCCATAGCGGAGCGCCTGGTCCAGAAAATGAGCATTGAACTCGAGATTGATGGTGCGGTCGAGGACGGGCAGCAGATCGCGCAGAGCGGAATTGCGGCACAGCTTGTAGGTGGTGCCGACGTCGGTCAAGGTTCCCTTGCCGATGTGCTTGGCTTCCAGGAGCTTGCCGGCGAAAAAATTCCCGTAAAACATGAAGGTCGTCAATTGCGTGCGCATATCGCGCAGTTGCTCGGCGATGCGCGTCCCGTTGACGATGTCGGCGTGCGGCGCGTAGGCGAGGAACTTATCGATGTCGTATGCGCGGAAGGTCATGTCGCCTTCCGAGAGCAGCGTCAGCCCGGTGTCGGTGAAGGCGGCGCCATCCTCGAGGGCGCGAAAGACGCAATGCCCGTAACCCTGGCGAGGTTCGCAGACCACAGCAGCTCCGGCCTTCCGCGCAACCTCGGAGGTGTGGTCGGAGCTGTTGTTGTCGACCACGATGACGCGCTTCACCTTGGGATGGCGGCGAAAATCCTCGACAGCCGGACCGATGCTGGACTCGTCATTGTAGGCGGTAAGCACGACCGTGAGATCCAGGTTCGCCGGCGGATCCCAGCGAACGGTGACGCGCGTCCTTTTCCGCGGAAGGAGGACGAACAGATCGAGCAGGATTAAAAGGAACCCGGCGACTACCGGCATGCCGGCATACCAAACCAACTCGCGAATGATGCCCAGCCAGCGTCCGTGCGGATCGGCCAGCAAGCCGACGAAGCGAAGCAGAACAGCCAGGAAGAATACGGTGAAGCCGGCTCCGGCGATCAGGATGCCGTACAGGAGAGCGGGCAACGAGGAAATTCCTCGTGCGCCGCCGGAAGGAAGGGCTGGTGTGCTCATCGTTGGCGTCTACACAGCCACCGGCTGCCGACAAGCATACCATTCATCAATTGCGCGGTCCGCGGGGTTCGGAGCGGCCAGACAATGGCTCGACGACGCCCGATCCGCAGACAGCAACCCCGGTTTCGACCAGCGCGTTCAAAAAGCCGACCAGCAGGTTGTAGAACACCGACTCGGTGAGCGGCTGGCTGCCCGGCAGGCGGAAGGTTACGGGCAGTTCCTTGGCGATCCCGAGACGCACCGCGTTGGGGCTCAGCCGGCCGCTACGGTCGCGCTTGTTGGCGACGCTGAGCGGCGTCTGCATCACGACTCCATTGCGGCCATCGACGTAGAACTGGCAGCGCGAAAACCAACCCAGGTTAGCGGGATGGCCGGCGTCGAACAAAAGCAGGGGCGTCACGCGGCTGGGCGCGGTCAGCTCCAGGCTGATCGTCCGGGCGCCATCGCGGGCGCGGACTTCGAACCCCGCCTGCCGGGCGATGGTGGACACCATCTCCGGCTGGAGCTCCATGTAGATCAGCTTGTGCTGCCCGGCTTGCAATACCTGCATGGCGAAGGGACATTGTATCGCACGCGGGGCGGACTCTTTTGTCTGAAGCGCCATGACATGAAATGATCGAGCTTTTCTGGCGGTGAACGACCGATATGGAGTTGGCCCGAGGCGTGCGTTGATTCATAGCACCACGCCGGCAAATGGAGCGTAAGTAGTTGAAGCTGGCGAGGTTGGGAGGGGTCCCATGGTAAGGGTAGAGAGCAGGATGGGGGAAATGGCGCACACGGTTACCCCTGTGCGCGGGTATCGCACTGGGGAATCTCACGCAATCTGGCCGTCGCAGCCGCGCGTTCAGGCCCAGGCCGCGAGCAGGGTTTCGGCAACGCCCAAGAAGCCCAGCTGCAAAACCTGCTCCGGGGAGGGGTGCATCGGGCTCTGCCGCTCTTGAACGAAAGCCCGTCACCGCGAGTCGGGGGCGATCCGTCGAAGGTTGTGTCCGGTGTGTTCGGCCTTCGAGCTTACTGTTTCTTCCCTGCTGGGCGGTTGCGCGGCAAGGCGAACCAGGCGCCGATCAGAGCCAGACACGAGCCTAGAACCAGGTACACCGCGGTGGCGACGCCAGTTCCCGGGGCAAAACGATAGCTGCTGAACAGGTAGCCCTTGACCAGCATGAACGCCACCACCAGGCTCCAGAGAAAGAGCAGCCCGCCGCGTCCGCGCCTGATGGAGCGCATGATGGACGCCAACCCGATGAGGGAAGTGAAGAGGAGGGTCCAGGCGAGCGTAGCTCCCTGCCACGGCAGCATCTCGAGGCGGAGAGAAGCGGCGCCGGAGCTCAACGCCATCACCGACACTGCCAGCAGGAACAGCGCCAGCAAACCGTGGTATAGATAGCTGAACCAACGCAACAGGGCTTTGACGGCTCCCACGCGGGTGACCTCCTGGCAAACGGAACGGCTATTCTAACGCATCCGAGGAGGGCATGTTGACCCTTCCCTTTCAGACGGTTAGAATCGGAAGAGGGGCATTGTAACCGTACTCCATGAGCCAAACCGAGGCGCTCAAATCCCGGCACCGCGAAATCCTGAATGCGATCGTGCGCAATTACATCGAAACCGGTGAGCCGGTTGGTTCGCGCAGTATCGCCAGCAATCGCAGGCAGAATCTGAGCCCGGCTTCGATCCGCAACGTGATGGCGGACCTGGCCGAGGAGGGTTACCTGTCTCAGCCTCACACCTCGGCCGGCCGGGTGCCGACGGAGAAGGCTTTCCGATTTTACGTGGGATCGCTGGTAGCCGCGCGGCTGGCGCTGGCCGAAGCGGAGCGCCTGCACCAGGAATTCCGCACTCTGCCCACGGTGGCTGCCGGCGTGGAGCGGTCCAGCCAGATCCTGACCGAGTTGACGCGCAACGTCGGCATCGTCGCCGCGCTTCCGGCGCTGGCGCAGGAACTGGATCAGATCGAGCTGCTGCCCCTGGCCGACCGGCGCGTGCTGATGATTCTGGTGACGCGCGACCAGATGGTGCGCAACCGCGTAGTGACGCTGGAAGATCCGATCCGGCCGGACGAGCTGCTTTCCATCCGCAACTACGTCAACCACAATTTCAACGGCTGGCGGTTGGGCGATGCGCGCCGTGAACTGCTGCGCCGCGTACTGGAAGAGCGGGCGCTGTACAGCGCCGTACTGGGCAAGCTGCAGGTGCTTTGCAGCAAGGGGCTGCTGGACGTCGACACCTCGCCCGAGGTTCACATGGAAGGCGCGTCCAACCTGCTCGGGCTGGACCTGCATCTGACGCGCGAGAAGCTGCGCGAGCTGCTGCGGGCGCTGGAAGAGAAGCAGCGGTTGATCGATCTGCTGGATCGCTTCCTGGAACTGCCGCCGGGCGAGTTGGAGGTGCGGGTCGGCCTGGAGAAGGCGCATCCCGCGATGAAGGACCTGGCGCTGATTGGCATGACCGTGCGGCTGTCCAGCGGTTTGCCTGCCAAAGTAGCCGTGCTGGGGCCGATGCGGATGCGTTACGAACGCGTTATGGCGGCCGTGATTCAAACCAGCCGGGCGCTCGAGCGGGCGGAATTCTAAGAGCCGGCTGGAATAGTTATCTTTTGACAACTCCAAGGCCTCGCGGCGGCGAACGCCAGCGCACCTTTGGTAAGCTGAAAGCAGTGGATACCCCGAACCCAGAACCTGAGGTTTCCGAAGTGTCTGAGGACGAAAACCTGCCAGTGGAGACCGCTGAAGGACAGATCGCGGCACTCGTCGCGGAGCGCGACCGGCTGGCGGCGGCCAAAGCCGAAGTCGAGGACCGTATGCTCCGCGCGCGCGCCGAGTTTGACAATGCGCGCCGCCGGGCGGAGCGGGAGCGCTCCGAGTTCCTGCAGTTTGCGGCCATGGATTTAGTCAAGGAACTGCTCCCCGTGGTGGACGATTTCGAGCGGGCGTTGAAGGTGGAAACCGCTGACCGCAACTACGCGAAGGGGGTCGAGCTGATCTACCAGCGCCTGGTTGAGACGCTCAAGAAAATCGGGCTGGAACCGATCGAGACCGCGGGGCAGCGGTTTGATCCGAACCTGCATCAGGCGATCGACCGCGTGGAAACCGAAGAGGCGGAAGACATGGCGATCCTTGGCGAATATCAGCGCGGCTACAATTTCAAAGGCAAGCTCTTGCGGCCCGCCATGGTGAAAGTTGCGGTGCGGCCATAACCAATTCAAACCCTGTGTCGAAACGCGATTATTACGAGGTCCTCGGTGTCGGCCGGGACGCCGGGGAACAGGATATCAAGAGTGCCTACCGCAGGCTGGCGCTCAAATATCACCCGGACCGCAATCCGGACGATCCGGCAGCCGAGGATCGCTTCAAAGAGGCTTCCGAGGCCTATAGCGTGTTGAGCGATGCGCAGAAGCGCTCCGCCTATGACCGCTTCGGCCATGCCGGTTTGCAGGGCGCGGCGGGCAGCGGCTTCGATCCCAACCAGTTCTCCGATTTCAGCGATATTCTGGGCAATTTCTTCGGTTTCGGCGACCTGTTCGGCGGCGGCGGGGGCCGGCGGCGAACGCGCGCGGAACGCGGTGAGGACGTTCGCTACGATCTGGAAATTGCCTTCGAAGAAGCGCTGTTCGGCATGAGCGCCGATATTCAGGTGCCGCGGATGGAAGCCTGCGAACGGTGCCACGGATCCGGCGCGGAACCCGGCAGCGGGCCCACCACCTGCCCCACCTGCCACGGCCGTGGCGAGGTGCTCTACCAGCAAGGTTTCCTCACCATTCGCCGCAGCTGCTCCACCTGCGGCGGCACCGGCCAGATTATTCGCAACGCCTGTGCCGAATGCCGCGGCCAGGGCTACCGCCAGGCGCAGCGCAAGCTAAAAATAAACATACCGGCCGGCGTGGATGATGGTACGCGCCTGCGCCTGTCCGGGGAAGGACAGCCCGGCCCGCAGGGCGGCCCTCCCGGCGATCTCTATGTGTTTCTCAAGGTGCGCGAGCATGCGTTCTTCGAGCGCCACGAACACGACCTGCACTGCACCATTCCGCTCAACGTGGCGCAAGCCGCGCTGGGCTGTGAAATCGACATCCCCACATTTGAAGGACCACAGCGCCTCAAGATTCCGGAAGGCACGCAGAACGGCGCGCAATTGAAACTGCGGCACAAGGGTGTTCCGGTGTTGAACGGCGGCGGCCGGGGCGACCTGATCGTCCACATTGACGTGAAGGTGCCAACCCGCCTCAGCCGCGACCAGCGTCGCCTCCTCGAATTGTTGCGGGACAGTCTGCCGGTGAATAACGCACCGTCGGAAAAAGGGCTGTTCGAGAAGGTGAAGGACTACTTCGTATAGGCGCGTAGGATAGGCCATCGTGTTTTGTGGCCTGTCGTGCTTCGCTCGCAACGCCCTGACAGACGACACAAACCGATCGTCCGTCCTACCTCCGTTACCAGGTAGGACAGGCCATCGCCTCTTGTGGCCTGTCGATCGCTCTCTCGCTGACAGGGCCGAAAGGCAGGTTCAGCTCGCGCCAGTGCGGGCACCGCGGGCCGGGCATGCCAGGCCCCTGCAAGGACGAGCGCGCGGCCCGGCTCGATCGAGAGCATTTTCATCCGCCTTCGCGGGCGGAAGGCTCACGGGGAGACGACAGACACCGATCGTCTGTCCTACCTCCGCCCACAGGGCAAAGTGACTACGACGAGTGGTAGTAGCGACCCGTCCGCGCTAGCCTGTGAGTACTTTCGCGCCGGCACTGGAGCGAATCCGGTTCGCAGTCTGAGGGTTTTGGGCCAGACTTTAGGCCGGCCGATGTTGAGGATCGAATTGAAACTCCATCGCATATTGGCCGGTGAATCTCCCCGTGCCGGAGCGTTCCGAACACTCGCCGGTCTCATCGTGCTCGGAATCTGGCCGGCTCCGCCGGCGGGGATGGCTCAGGATTTCCGTGGCAGCCTGGCCGGCACGGTGAGCGACGCCAGCGGCGGCCGCGTGGGGTCGGCCGTGATCCTGCTACGTGCTGCCGAGTCTTCCGTGGAACGGACGGCACGGAGTGACGGTCGCGGCGAATTCGGTTTCCCCGACCTGCTGCCGGGCAGTTACCAGCTGCGCGTCGAGGCGCCCGGGTTTGCAGAGGCCCATTCCACCGTGAAGGTCACAGTAAGCTCGGTAAGCGAAATCAACGTCACCTTGCAGCCGGCCGCCGCGCAGCAAACGGTCATTGTGCAGGGGCAGGCCTCTTCCATCGCGACGCAGCCCGTCGATACCAGCAGCGCGATTCACGGCGGCGCAGTAACCGCCGGAGACCTCGCGGCCATCCCGTTGGCGAGCCGAAGCTTCGCGAATATCGCGTACCTGGTTCCAGGGACAGAGCCGGTTGAGCCGTCGGATCCAACCAAGGCGCGCATCACCGCGGTTTCGTTCGGCGGCAGCTCCGGCCTCAACGACGTGCTCTCGGTTGACGGCGGCGACAATTCAGACGACTATATCGGGGGCTTCCTGCAAGGGTTTTCTCCCGATGCGATCCAGGAGTTTGCCGTTCAGACATCGCAACAGGCCGCCGAAACGGGCAGGACGGTGGGCGGTTCGGTGGTGATCACAACCAAACGCGGCACCGACGTCTGGCACGGCGGGGGGGCTTTCTACGAGCGCGCCGCGGCAATGGACGCGCGCTACCCTATCGAGAACCCTGCGCCTCTTCCCAAACAGCCGTTTTCGCGGCAGAATTACATCGCCACACTCGGGGGCCCGGCCGTGAAGAACAAGCTCTGGTTCTTCGCATCCTTCGAAGGGATCCACGAGGACGCCAGTATTGCTTACAGCCCGGCGAGCCTGACGCAGTTCGACGCGCTGGCTTCGCTAGCCGCGCAGGGACTGGTCCCCGGAGTAACTTCGATCCCCGTTCCCAACAACGTCTCCGTGCCGTTCCGCGACTACATGGGAACCGCCCGCCTCGATTGGGCGCAATCGGCACGTTCCCAGTGGTTCCTTCGTGCGGCCGTCGAGAACTACACGTCGGACAACGCCTTCGTGGAGCAGGCCACGCTGCCCTCCACCGGCGCAACCTCGCATTCCAATTACTGGAACGTGGTATTGGGGCAGCAATCGATCTTCAGCCCGTCCTGGATCGGATCATTTACTCTCGCGGCAAGCGGGCTGCGTTTGACCGAGACGCGCAACTCCGACCTCGGTTTCGCGCTGGCCTTTCCCTTCAGCTCCACGTTCCAGACGATTTCCGGCTTCGAGACGTTCGGCGACAACCAGTTCGTGACGCCGATCACCGCTTTTCCGGTGGAACGCGACCAGGAAAAATACCAGATCCGGTACAGTGTGAACCACTCGTCCGGCCGCCACTCGCCGAGCTTCGGCGTCGATTTCATCCATGAGCCGGTGCTGAGCGGCGCCCTCCCCGGCAACGCGGAGAATCTTACGGTATTCGCGCAGGACCCCGTGGATTATCTACAGAACCCGCAGCAGTTCGGCGTGGATCTGACCTGCACGCCGACTGCGACCCTGCAGGTCACTCCGGGAACCAGTTGCTCCAGCACTCCTGCAGGCAACGGCAGCTTCGCCCAAAACGTGCAGCGCCTCGGGGCGTACGTGCAGGATTCCTGGCGTGCGACGCAGCGGCTCACGCTGAATTACGGCGTTCGATACGACACCACATTCGGATTATTCCAGGCCTCCGGCCGGTCGCAGCTGGACAATCCCGCGCTGCTCACCCTCGCGGCTCTACAGGTGCCACTCTTTCAGCATCCGGGCGCGCCTCACGATTACCGGCTCGCGTTCGCGCCCCGGCTGGGCCTCGCCTACGCCATCGGGCAGGACCGCAGCACGGTGATTCGGGCTGGCGGCGGCCTCTACTTCAACGACCTGGCGCAGAACGGATGGGTGACGGCGTTCCAGGCAGTGAATGAAGCGCCGGCGCCGTGCGTTCTCCCGTCCGATGCCGGCTGCCTTCCGGGTGCGGCCAATGGCGGCGCGGGCGCCATTATCGATCCGGCCTACCACACGCCCTATGCGCTCGATGCCAGCGCCGGCCTCGATCATGCGTTTGGCGCCGACTGGAAGATCAGCGCGGATTGGACCCACGAGACCGGCATGCACGGCTACCGGCGGTACCAATACGAGCCCGGCTACACACTGGTTTCGCCGCTGTTCGCGAGCGATCCCGAGACGCAGCAGGCCAACGTCCCCAGCATCGCCGTTTTCCGCACGGATAACCGCTCGGTGTACGACGGTCTGTCGATTCATCTACAGGGCAGGATTTCACGGGCCAGTGTGATCGTGAACTACACCCTGTCGAGGGCCGACACGTGGGGCTGCGTGCTTGGCGAGCTGTTCGATTATGTGAACGGGGTGTGCAATCCGCACGACGCGTTTGCTAAGGGGGACTATGGGCCGTCGGGCGAGGACGTCACCCACCGCCTGGTGATTGCTGGCACCGTCCGGCTGCCTGGCGGCATCGAGTTGTCGCTGTTGAGCCAGGCGGAAAGCGCGCGGCCTTTCACGTTGACGACACCGGTGGATGTCAACGGGTTTGGAGATTCGCTCGACGACCGGGCGGTCATCAACGGAGTACAGACCGGCATGGACCAGTTCCGTGGCACGCCTTATCTGCAAACCGACATTCGAATCAGCCGGCCGTTCCGCTTCCATGAACGCTGGCAGGCGATTCCGTTTCTTGAAATGTTCAACCTGTTCAATCGCAACAACCCCGGCGCAAACTACGTGACGAGCCTAGCCGCGTTGCCGACACCGGTTAACAATCTTGCCAACGCAACCGCCTTTTGCCTGAATGCGGATTGCTCCCAAACGCAGCCCATCACCAGCCTGAACCAGTTGCGCGTCCCCGCCGGCGGCCTGGGCGATTTCTTCGGCCCCGGCACCACCGTAGGGATTCCGTTCGCTGCGCAGGTCGGGATACGGTTGAGCTTTTAGGCGGAACACGCATTCCCTCGTCCGCTCCCTAACGGTCGCGGCTCCGAGCGGCACTGTGGCGCACGCACTCCCGCGTGCGGGTCGAGATTCCTCTCAACGCACGGTAGCGTTGGCGGTCTTCGCCGCCGGTGATTTCTCGTCGCCGAATGCGAGGCGTACTCAAGAGGCCGGCGGCAAGACCGCCGGCGTTCCGACGGTGAAGAATTCCAGGACATCCATGCGCCGCAAGGAATGCGTGCGCCGCGGTCCCGGATGTTATACTGCCACGCAGAATGGCGAAGATCACCTCTGTCTACAGCGTGCACCCCAGCGTCGCGTTTGCAATGAACTGGAAGGAGAGCCTCAAGGAGAAGACGGGGCGTTCGCTGAGCGCGTGGGTCACGCTGGTGAAGAAATCCGGGCCGCCGGAGGAGAAGGAGCGGATCGCCTGGCTCAAGCAGGAGCACAGGCTGGGAACTTACTCGGCCGTGTGGATCGGGGAGCGAGCCTCCGGTAAAGACGCGGATATGGATAGCCCCGAAACCTATCTCAAAGCCGCGGAACGATACGTGAAGACCATGTTTCGTGGGCCGTATTCGGTGCTTCGGCCGATTTACGACGAGTTGTTGCAGCTGGGATTCAGCCTCGGCGAAGACGTGAAGGCCTGCCCCTGCAAGACGATGGTGCCGCTGTACCGCAACCACGTTTTCGCGCAGATCAAGCCGGCCACGCGGACGCGCATCGATTTTGGTTTCGCGCTGGGCGCGCGCAAAGGCGCAGGAAGGCTGATGGAAACCGGCGGCTACGCCAAGAAAGACCGCATCACGCACCGCATCGGCCTCGAGTCGGTCGCCCAGATCGACGCCGAGGTGAAGCGCTGGCTGAAAGTGGCCTACGACGAAGACGTGGACTGAGCGGGCGTGGGCAGGTGGTCCGGCGCAGACGAGGGCGTCTGCCCCACAGCCGGCACGCTTTGGATCAAAATGAAGCTTATGCCGATCCATCCTGCCTTGCGCGTGGGCGCTCTCGCTGTTCTTTTGACCTGTTGCCCTCGCATGGGAATGTGCGAAGCAAGGCTGCCGGGGGTTCTCAGCAGCCACATGGTGTTGCAGCGTGACCGACCGATTCACATATGGGGGTGGTCGGCGCCCGGAGAGAGCGTCGCAGTCGCGTTCCGTGGAAACAGCCGCACCGTCGCCGGCGACAGTCTCGGCAACTGGAGCGTCTTCCTGCCCCCAGCGCCGGCCGGCGGCCCGTACCAACTGGCGGTCACCGGCACCAACAAGATCGTGCTGGACGATATTCTGATCGGCGATGTCTGGTTTGCGTCGGGCCAGTCTAATATGGAACTGCCCATGAAAGGCTGGCCGGGCGCACCGCTGAAGAACTCCGCTGAAGAGATCGTGCACGCGAACCAGCCGCAGATTCGATTGCTGAACATTCCCCACAAAGCTGTGGACTTCCCGCTCTTCAATAGCGACGCGTCGTGGACGGTCTGCTCTCCGGAAACGGCCTCCAGCTTTTCGGCGGTGGCTTACTTCTTCGGACGTGAGCTGAACGCACGCCAGCAGGTTCCCATCGGGCTGATCGACGCCACCTGGGGCGGCACGCCGGCCGAGGCATGGGTGAGCCTGCAGTCCATTTCCGCCGACGCGGCTCTGATGCCGGTGTTTGCGACGCGCGCCCACATGGTGGAGACACAAAGCGAAATGGAGGCCATCGTGGCCGAGGAGCGGCGCGAAGATGCGGCCGCCAGGCAGGCCGGCCAGAAGCCGCCGAACCATCCCTGGCACCCCGACCCTGCCTCCTGGGCTCCCGCCTGGCTGTTCAACGGAATGGTCGCGCCCGAGACGCCCTTCACCATCAAAGGCGTGATCTGGTATCAAGGTGAGTCGAACAGCAGGCTGGCGTTCGCTCCCATGTATGGCAAGATCTTTCCCGCGCTGATCGCCGATTGGCGCAAACAATGGCACGAAGGGGATTTCCCATTTCTCTTCGTGCAGATCTCCAGCTTCACCTCGGACGCCACCGAAGCATGGGCCAGCATCCGCGAAGCACAACGCCGCAGCCTGTCTGTTTCGAACACGGCAATGGCAGTGACGATTGATATCGGCGATCCGGACAACGTCCATCCGGCCGATAAACAGACCGTCGGCGCGCGCCTAGCCCTGGCTGCGCGGGCTTTGGCTTATGGCGAGAACGTGGAGTATTCCGGTCCGCTGTTTCGGCAGGCCACGCCGGAAGGCGACGCAGTGCGGGTCTGGTTCGATCACGCGGCTCACGGGCTGACTGCCAAAGGAGACGCGCTGCAAGGCTTTGAGATTGCCGGGGACGACGGCCGCTTTGTGACCGCGACCGCACGCATCGACGGCCAGACGGTGTTAGTCACCAATGCGAAGGTAGCGGAGCCGAAGTACGTCCGCTACGGCTGGGCCAATGCGCCGGTGGTGAATCTTTTTAACTCCGAGGGCCTGCCGGCGTCACCGTTCACGTCGGAAGACGAGATACCGGCGCCGTAACGGGAAAGTGGCAAGGCATGCTTGCGACTGCCGTCGCATCATTGCAACCCTTCAGATCCATGCAGGCGACGGGGCACACTCGGATGCCATTTGGGCAAGCTGAAGCATGCCCTACCTACAGCTTCATCCGCTCCAGCTTGCGATAGAGCGTCTTGCGCTCGATGCCCAGCACCTGCGCGGCTTTGCTCTTGTTGCCGCCGGTGGCCGCCAGAACTTTGCGGATCTGATCTTCTTCCGCGTCGGCAAGCGTTTCGACGGGGCGCTCGCGAGAGTCCATGGATGTGAGGGCGTCGAGCACGGTTTCGCCGTCGATGCGATCGGCCAGGATCACCAACCGCTCTACCAGGTGCTGCAGCTGGCGTACATTGCCGGGCCAGGTGTAATCCTTGAGCGCCTGCACGCCGGAATCCATCAGCTTCACCTCGCGCTGGTAGCGCTGGTTGTATTTGTTGGCGAAGAAACGCGCCAGCAGCGGGATGTCGGAGCGGCGCTCGCGCAGAGGCGGGATGGAAATGCGGACCGTGTTCAGGCGGTACCACAAGTCCTCGCGAAACTTCTTTTCCTCCACGTGGCGTTGCAGGTCGCGGTTGGTGGCGGCGATCACGCGCACGTCGACGTCTTTGGGCCGCGCGGCGCCAACTGGGCGAATCTCGTGATTCTCCAGGAAACGCAGCAGAGCGAGCTGGAAATTGCCGTCGATGTCGCCGATTTCGTCCAGGAACACGGTGCCGCGGTTCGCCGCCTCGAAGACGCCGGTGCGGTCGCGGTCGGCGCCGGTGTAGGCGCCGCGCACGGCGCCGAAGAGGTCGCTTTCCAGCAGCGACGGAGCGATCGCTCCGCAATCGACGGCGGCGAAGGGATGGCCGGCGCGCAGGCTGTTGCGCCAGATCATGCGCGCCACCACTTCCTTGCCGGTGCCGGTTTCGCCTTCGATGATGACGGTGGCGTCGGTGGGCGCGACGCGCGCGATCACCTTGTAGATCTCTACCATTGCCGCCGTGTTGCCGATCATCTCGGTTTCCGGCATCTCTTCGCTCTCGGCCTCGCGGCCTTCGTCGAGGAGGGCAGCCTCGGCGCGTGCGATGGCGTCGACCATCACGTCCAGATCGAAGGGCTTGGCGATGTAGTCGAAGGCGCCGCCGCGAGTCGCGGCCATCACGGTCTCCATGGTGCCGCGGCCGGTCATCAGAATCACCGCGCAGAGCGGGTCCCGGCGGCGGGCGGCCTCCAGCACGTCCAGGCCGGTGCGCTCATCCACGTAGATGTCGGAGACCACGATGGGATAAGCCTCGCCGCCGCTCAGGCGCTCGATGGCGTCGCCCGTGGTCGACACCGCATCCACCAGATACCCCTTTGCTTCGAGCGCCGTCTGAATGGTGAATTGCAGCGCCGGATCGTCTTCCACTAACAGTAGCTTTAGCATTCCATTCTTTACGCCAGGCTGGAGGCGCCCACCGCCGCCGCCGGCAGCACCAGCGTGAAGCAGGAACCGGCGCCCGGCTGGCTGGTCACCTCGACAGTGCCGCCGTGCTGCTCCACGATCTGTTGGACGATGGAGAGCCCGATCCCGCTGCCCGCCTCTCCCGATTCCTCCGCTTTCCGCGTGCGGTAGAACTTCTGGAAGATCTGTTTCACTTCCTTCTGATCCATGCCGATGCCCTGGTCCTTGACCGCGATCCGGAGGTGCGCGTGATCCTTCCAGCCGGAAACGGTCACCTCAGTGCGCTGCGGCGAATACTTGATGGCGTTGGAAAGCAGATTGTAGCAGGCGTACTCCATCAGCTCCCGGTCGCCGGTGAGCAGCAGCTCTTCGGCGACAGGCTCCAGCCTCAGGGCGATGTGCTTCCGGTCGGCCAGCGGGCGGGCGCGCTCCACACAAGTGGCGATCATCGTCCCCAGCGTGATGCTTTCGCGTTTTAGTTCCATCTGGCCGGCCGATAGCCGCTCAACGCTCAGAAAGACTTCGACCATGCGCGCCAGGCGCTTGGACTCCGAATGTATGACGTCCGCTACTTGCCTGCGCTTTTCCTCCGTGAGCGGGTAGCGGGAAATGAGCTCGCTCGATCCTTGAATAGCCGACAGAGGCGTGCGCATTTCGTGCGTGACAAATTGCATCGCCTGCTGGTAGCGCGTGCGGGCAGCCTGCTCGATGTGCCAGTTGCGGCGCACCACAAGGTGGTAATAAGCCGCCGCCGTGAGGCTGCCGAACCACGCCACCGAAGCCGGTGTTACGAAGGAGAACACGCGGCCGTGGGTAAAGAAAAAATAGGGCGTGATGTGCGCCGCGGCCAACACGGCCAGGGCACCCAAATACGCCCACCATCCGGGCAAGTAGCGAAAGCTCAGGCCCGCGCCCGCCAGCAGTGCCAGGCTGAACAGCAGCACCCAGGCCGGGCTGGCGTCAGTGATGAACAGGCCGCGGGCGATGGTTTCGAAGGCGCTGGCGTTGATTTCGATGCCGCTGATGGGCATGGCCGGCGCCAGCGGGGTCGGCAGGCGGTCATGCAGCTCAGTGACTGCGGTGAGGCCGACAAAGACGACCTTGCCGGCAAACGAGCGCGCCAGTTCGGGGTGGTCGATCAGTTGCCGCATGCCAATGCGGGGGATGGAATCGGCGCCAGTATCCGGGTTTCGTGGCGCGAAGCGGACTCGCATGAACCGGCTGTCGTCGCGGTCGCGGCTGTGCCGCCATCCGGAAGGGACCCTCGGAATCGGGATCCAGCGGGCGCCCACCTGCAGGCCGGAGGGGGATTCGACGATTTCGGCGCCGCGGCTCAGCCGGAAGGCTTCCAGTGAAAGCGCCCACAGCCGCTGGTAGCCGAAGGCCTTTTCGAGCGGAATCGAGCGCGCGATGCCGTCATCATCCGGCTTGGCATAGACATGGCCGCGGGCCGCGGCGGCGCGGGCGAATTCCGGGATCGGGCTTTCCCAACCGTCGCGGAGCAGTTCGCTGGCCAGCACCAGGTTGGGGGTTCGCTGAAATGCAGCGGCGAGGTCGGCGTCGACGCGCGGGTCCACGCCCGGCGCGGCCAGAATCACGTCGACGGCCACGGCCTTGGGCGTGACGGCTGCCACCAGGTTGAGCGAGTCAGCCAGCGGCCCCCGGATTCCCGGCATGCCCCCGCAGGAATTCAGCGTGGATTCGTCAATGGCGAGCACCACGGATTCGGTCTGCCATGGCGGCGGGTCGTAGACGCGGAACATGAAATCGTAAGCGTTGTCGTCCAACTGGCGGCCAAACTTCCAGCTGCCCGCTACCGCGACTACGAAGGCAGCGGCCAGCAGCCCTGCGTATGTAGCCGTGTTCTTCCAGCCGCGCCGTTCCATGCCGTACCGATACCTCCAGTATAGTGAGGCGGCTCCCAGCGCGGCCGGACAAGCCCTGCTTGGTATGGAACCCGGAGCGGATAGCCATCTCCTGAGCGCGGTGCCAGGCCCTGGACTGCACTAGACTATAAGCATGGTCCGCTGGGGGTTGATGACGGCGCTGTGTCTCGCAGCACCTGTATGGGGCGGGGAGGCCGAAAACCTGGCTCGCGCCATCCGCGAGAACAGCTTCGACCGGCAGGAGTGCTACCGCGTCCGCGACCTCAGCCTGGCCATCGAGGACTTTAAGATCTACCTCACCGACGGCCACCTGATTTTCAGCCGGCCGGTGGGCGGCAAACGGATCGCGGCGGTGTTCGTGGCCGATGTGGAAGGCGGTGACGCCGAGGTGATTCTGCTTCCGCCCGACCGCGCGGAGCGGCGGTCGCTCGCTTCGTACATTCATTCGCCCAACCTGGACGAACATTTCCGCACCGGAGTGTTCCTGTTCACCGGCGACATTTATGAAACGATCCTGGCACAGCTTCCCTCGAATCCCGCCAACCGGCGCACTCCCGAGGTAGGCGCGCTGCTGGAGGAACAGTTCACGCCCACGCTTCGCAACCTGAGCGCAAGCTACCAAACACGCCTGGTGCTGGATCTGCTGAACCACGCAGGCGGCGGGGACGCAGTCTTTGCCTCCGTGCTCGAAAGCGCGAATCTGGGCCCGTTTGACCTGGTGTACGATCCGCTGAGGGCCGAACCGATCATCGCCGGCCAGATGACCAGCCGCGACAACCGGCTTTTTCTAGATGCCTGGACCAGCTTCAAGACGCGGTCGATGCGGCAAGAGACCACGCCGCGGCCGCCGGATCTGGCGCTCTCCGATTACCGCATCGAAGCAACCATCGGCACTGACCTCGAGTTAAAGGCCACCACTCGCGTCAAAGTGCGGCCGCTGCATTCCGGCGTGCGCGCGGTGACATTCGACATCTCACCTCTGATGACGGTGACTTCCGCCACTGTGGACGGGCGGCCCGCCGAGGTCTTGCAGCGGGAATCGCCGCGCGGCAACGCCATGCGCGCCGGCAATGAAATGTTCCTGGTGGCCCTTACGGAGCCTTTGCAGGCCGGCCGCGACTACGAGTTTGTGTTCGGTCATACCGGCAAGGTGGTCTTCGACACGGGCGACCGGGTTCTGTTCGTCACCGCCCGGGGGAACTGGTATCCCCTGCACGGCCTGCAGTTCGCAACTTATGATCTGACTTTCCGCCATCCCAAGGATCTGGACCTGGTGGCGCCGGGCGAGTTGGTGGAAACGCGCGCCGATGGAGACAGCCGGTTGACGCGCTTCCGCACACGCTCGCAAATCCGGTTTGCCGGCTTCAACCTGGGCAACTATGCCCGGGCCCGCGCCGAACGCGGCGGGTACCTGGTGGAGGTGTGCGCCAACCGCGCCTTGCAGCCGGATTTGAAACGGTCGCCCAGCATGCCGCTGCGGGACGTGATCAACATACAGCCCTCGCGCCGTGCCAGCGAGACGCTTTCGGAGCCATTCCCAAGTACGGCCCCCAACCCGCTCGACCGGCTGCAGGAGATCGCCACCGGCGTGGCGTCGGCGCTGGAATTCATGGCCGGCCGGTTTGGGCCGCCGGCGCTGGACCACCTCACGGTTTCGCCCATTCCCGGCACATTCGGCCAGGGCTTTCCCGGCCTGATCTACCTTTCCACTCTGAGCTATCTGAGGACCGTGCCGCGCAGCGCCGGCAGCCTGGCGCAGGCGCAGGAGCTGTTTTTTCAACAGGTGCTGCAGGCGCATGAGACGGCGCATCAATGGTGGGGCAACCGCGTCACTACCGGCTCTTATCGCGACTCCTGGATGATGGAGGCGCTGGCGAACTATTCTGCCTTGCTGTATCTGGAGAAGACCTCGGGCGCGCACTCCGTGGACACCATGCTCGACACGTACCGCTCGGAGCTGCTGGCTAAGGGGGAAAACGGCCAGCTGGTGGACTCCGCCGGCCCGATCACCATGGGAATGCGGCTGGAAACCTCGCAGGATCCGGGCGCCTGGCGCAGCATCACGTACGGCAAAGGCACATGGATTATTCATATGCTGCGCCGCTACCTGGGCGACCAGCGCTTTTTCGCGATGCTCGCCGAAGTCTTGAAGCGCTATGACCACCAGGAGATGTCGACCGAGGACTTCAGGCGAGTGGCGGCGCGCTTTACGCCGCCGAGATCCGACGATGCCGATCTGGAGACCTTCTTCGACACCTGGGTTTATGGCACTGGCATTCCAGCCCTGAAAATGACATACAGCGTGAAGGGCAAAGCGCCGGCGCTGCGCTTGTCTGGCGCCGTCACGCAAGCCGAGGTGGGCGCCGACTTCTCGGCACTGGTGCCGGTCGAGATTCACCTCGCGGGCGGCCAAACGATCACGCAGTGGGTTCGGTGCGGGAGCGACCCCGGCCTGTTTGGCATGGCGCTGAAGCAGTCCCCGGCGCGGGTGACCTTAGACCCGGATCGCGCAGTCTTGCGCCGGTAGCCGGGCAGCCCGAGGTTAGGACAGACGATCGTTTTTCGTCGTCTGTCACGATGGGCCCCCGGCCCACGAAAGCGGATGAAAGCTTCCCGAACCTGGGCGCGCTGTGACACCGGGGTCTTTGCCGCTGGTGTTCTTGGACCCTGTCATGGGGTCGCGCAACCAGCGCGACAGGCCACGAAAGACGATGGCCTGTCCGACTGACAAGCCGGGCATGTCCGGCCCCTACTGGAGTACCTGCTCGAAGAAGGCCAGCGCGCGCGGGTCGTGCGTCTGTTGCAGGGCGTTCATGGCGTGCTTACGCATTTCCGGGATCTTGCTGGACTGGGCGATCTCGATCAGCACCGGGACGCCCTTGCCGGCGCGCAGATTTCCCAAGGCGGAGATCGCCCGGCGCTGGACCTGCTGATCCCGGTCGTTGCGCGCAGTAGCAATCAGGAGGCTCAGCGCATCCGGCTCTTTGCTCCGGGCGAGGGCGCTTACGACACGCGCGCGGACGGCGGACGTGGCATCGCTGGCAAGCAGGCTGCGGAGGGTTTCCAGTCCGTGGCGGCCGCGCACCGAACCGAGCCATCCGATGGTTCGGCGGCGGAGTTCTTCCGGCTGGCCGGCCGCGGCAAAGCGGTCGAGCACGGAATCGGCGGCCGCGTCGTCATGCATGGCGATAGCTCCAATGGCGCCGTTGCTGGGGATCTCGGAGTCCACCGCGAAGCTGGCTAACAGGGCGACGCTGTCCGGGGGCTTCACGTCGTTCAGCCAGTGCACCGGCACGCCGCCGGCATCGATCTCGCAGTCGGGCGAAAGGGCGCGAATCCGCTCCACGGAGTGATTGACGACGCGGAACAGGATGACGGCGTGGTCAGGCGGCTCCAGATGAATGACTCCCGGCGCCGACCAGCCATCGTGTCCGACATACTCGCAGCCCAGGCCATAAGAGCGGACCGAAGGGACTGTCCAGCCGATCCACGCCGGCTGCGGTTCCGCGGCGAGCAGCGAGCGGAACTCAGCGTCCAGGCCCGCGGCTGCGGAGCGCGTGTCCACTTTGGCATTCGTCAGCAACCGCGGCTGGGCCGCCAGCGACAGCGCGGCAAGCGCCAGGATCACACCCGCTTTCATTTGAGGATTTCCTCGAGAAATGCGGTAGCTTCCGGCGACTTCAGTTCCACCAGATGCTGGACGATGTGCCGCTTCATGTCGGGGTCTGTTTCTTTGCGGCCCAACTCGATGAGAGCCTTCACATTCCTCTGGGAATACAGCACGGAAACGATAGTGCGCTTCACGTCTTTATCCTGGTCGGACGAGTAGATTGCCACCAGTGCCTCGCTGGTGTTCGGGGCTTTGATCCCGGCTATGCTTTGGATGGCGCTGCGGCGCAGGCCGGCGTCCTTTTCGGTGCGCGCCACTTCCAGCATCTTCTCGCTGTTACCGGCACCGGCCAGCGCGTAGAGGATCTGCCGCTTGACCTCCGGAGACGTTTCGGCCTGGTAAAGCTGCCACATCTCGGGCTGCGCCGCGGTGGATCCGAGCATATGGATGGCTTGAATCCGCAGATCCTGGTTCTTTTCCGTTTTGGCGATCTGCAGCAGGCGGTCCTTGTCCTGGCCGGAGACGAAGGCGGCCAGCACGGCCCGCTTGACCGCGGCGTCGGTGCTCGAATTGTAGATTTCGGTCAGCACCTGCCCGTTATTGCTCTGTTTGCGGTTCACCACGCTCATGTAATTGATGGCTTCCAACTGAAGATCGGGGTTGGCGTTGCCGCGGGCAATGCGCTCCAGCAGCTGTTGCGCGCGCTGCGAACCGTTTTCCGCGAGCACGAACAAGGTGCGTTTCTTGAGCCGGGGCGCCTGTGCGCTCTTCAGCAGGTTCTCCAGGATGGGAAAGGCTCGGTCCGGGTCGGACTGCATGAGCCCGTTGAGCGCCAGCAGCTTGATCTCGTCATCGCTCTCGGTCTCCGGCGCCGCAGGCTTGCCCGTTGCCTGGCGCACTTCGACCTCGAGGGCTTTGGCGTCGTCCAGCCAGCGGCTGTTAGGGAACGCTTTGCGTAATTCGGCGATGGTGGCAAGCGCTTCATCGCGGCGCGCGAGACGATCCAGCGAATATGCCTTCCAATAGAGCGCCCCATCGGCCTCGGCGCCGCCGCGCGTGGCGACTTCGGAAAAGCGGTCGAGCGCCTGGTCCCAGCGGTGCTCGTCGAGGGCGCGCTTGCCGCTGCTATACAGGCCATCGTCGCTGCCGCCGTGGCGGTCGTAAGACCTGGCATCGCGCGCGTAGGCCCTGGCATCCTGCGCGTAAGCCAGCGCCATGGGCGCGAAGTCCTTCTTGAAGTCGAAGTCGAAGTTCATGCCCGCGATCTTCTCTTGGGCCTCCTGCGCCTTCTCCATCGCCCGTTCGATCTGGTCGTTCATCGCCAGTTGCTTTTCCGGCGGGAACGCAAACTCGAACGGTTCGATATGGATGTCAATGTCGGGATGGATGTCGATGTCGCGCCATGCGTCGGGGGCAATCATTGGCTCCGGTGGCTCTGGCGGCTCGGGTGGCTCCGTCGGCGCCATCAACTCCATCGGCATCGGAGCCAGCACCGGGGCCGGTGATGGCGCTGGTGACGGTGGCGCCGGGGCAACCTGTGCTCGCGGCGGGGGTGCGGGCGCAGGCTGAGATTGTCCTTGCGCCAACGTCAGCGCGCCGGCGGCCAGCAGCGTGCCCAGCATGGTCATTTTCGAAAACGAGATCATATACCTCTCACCTTTCATGATTTTCTTTCGGCGCCGGAAGCCCTTACCGCGGTCGCCTGTTGGGCTCGCACGTTGGCTCCCAGCACCCGAATCTTGAACAGAATTCCCTCGTTATCCAGCTTGTCGCGCAACTTTTCGAGTTCGGCCGGTGTCAGCCGTGCAGGCGAGTGCGTAATCTCGAGCATCACGCGGTCCAGGTCATCCAACAGGCCTGCCACCGCCGCATCTCCGGTGCGCAGTGCGGTCTGGCGGTAGAGACGGCTTTCCGCTACCAGATCCTCGGCACTCTCCTGCTCAACGGAAATATCCAGCGGCCGCCGTGGATTGGCGTTGGCCACCTCAGCCAGCACCATCTGGGAGCGGTCCAGGTAATCGCTTACCGCCAGACGCAGTATCCGCTCTCCAGTTTGCGGATCGGCCGCCGCAATCGTTCGGACTGGTTTGGGCGTCGGATAGAACGACCCGGCGAGCGACGCCGCCAGCAGCACACCGGCCGCGGCCGCCCATTGCCACACCGGCGCCGTCAGAAACGTATGCCGTGCCGGCAGGCGCGGCGCGATGCGCTCCCAAATTCGCGCGTCAAAGTCTTCCGCTGGCTGCGGTGCGGCAAAACTATCAGCGGCGTGCAACACGCGTTTTATGGAGCTATACACCTGGCTGCAGGCGCTGCACGTCTCCAGGTGACCGGCCGCATCCGGCACGCCGGTCTCTTCTCCGTAGAAATAGAGGACGAGTTGTTCTTCGTTCAGATGGTTCATCTAACCGGACTCACAATCGGTTCCAGCGCCCGCCGCAGTTTCTGCACCGCTCGAAAGACGCTATGTTTGGCAGCACCGGGCTGGCACTCCAGCACCTGGCTGATCTCCTCCAGACGCAGGCCCTCATAGTGCCGGAGGACGAAAGCGGCGCGCTCGGTCTTGCTCAACTGATTCATCGCCACCGCCAGACGCTCGCGCACCTCCCCGCTCAGCGTGAGGCGCTCCGGCGACGGATCGAGCGATGGCAGTTCCGGCACGGCGTCACCCGGCTGCTCCGTGGTCACGGGCGCCTGGTTGCGCCGCTTCCGAACACGGACCATGTCCAGAGCGCAATTAGTGGCGATGCGGTAGATCCAGGTTCCGAAGCTGGCTCGCTCGTCAAACCTGCCTAGCTGGCGGTAAGCGCGCAGAAAACTTTCCTGCACCACGTCCTCGGCATCCTGTGTATTTTCCGTCATACGAAACGCCAGCCGGAATAAGGAGCGACTATGGCGCTCCACGAGCGCTCGGAACGCGTCCGTATCACCCGACCGCGCCTTGGCTACGAACGCTCGGTCGTTCTGCTCCATCCGGCTGTTGGTTAGACTACAGGTTTTGCGGGCGGTTAGCAAAAACTATGACGCGCCGGCGGTCGCCTTCCGGGTTCTGGCGGCGCCGTCCGGTGCCTGGTGCTATCCTCGCACTTTCCGGGAGCTGTCGGAAGAGCTTTAAGACCAGGAGATGCCATGACTTACATGCTGTGCCGCAATCGAGTTTTGGACTTTTCCCGATGGCTTGCCGTGTTCGCATCTCACCGGGCGGCCCACCAGAAGGCAGGCCTTCGTCTGGTGCATCTCTGGCGCGGGGTGGAGCAACCCGATCACGTTTTCTTCCTGTTCGAAGTTGCCAGCATCGACAAGGCCCGCGAGTTCATCAGAGATCCAGACGCCGCGAAAGCGGCAGAGGCTTCAGGCGTGATCGATGGCGAGTATCATTTCCTCGGAGATGCCGGCGGCTATGGATCGCCGGGCCGTTGAAGGGTGGAGGAGTGCATCACCGGGAGATGATTCCGGGCCCGCGCCGACGCCAGCTCTTCGGGCCGCGCCTGGCAGAACCCCTGCGTTTACCCCCGCTCGCTGAGCAACGAACGTTCGGGTTGTTGTTGCCGGCCCCTCTGGGACGCAAACGGCTCCGCACAGGGTTGCGATCCGCCGGAAAATGGCGCTGAACGCGCGCCGGCGGAGTCCGCGCGTGTCCATCCGGATCGTTAATCGAGTAGAGCGGGCTCTGACTGCGACAGCACCTTGCAGGAATTTGACAGGTAACTCATGCGGTAGAGGTGGCTGCCCTGGCGATCATCAACCGTCACCTTGCAAGGCGACGAGGAACAATCGTACTTCCCCTGCGCGCCGGACGGCGCCGTCACAACAATCTCCACGCTGGCCGCCGAAGCCACGGCGCCAAGATCAAATCCAACAAATACGTCACGCAGTTGCGCTGCCTGCACGCCCCCGAAGCGCTGGGCTGGCCAACGCCAGGATGCGCCAATGCCGAAGAAGAAGCCGTACCATTTCCCGGCGCCGATTCCATAGTTCGTGGTCGCGTTCAGGTTCCCGTTTCCGCTATCGCAAGTGTTCCCGTCCGTCGCCACATAAGCGCCCGCGCTTGTAAATGAGGGATTACCCATGCAGTTGCCGTACATCATGTCGCCCCAAGCAATTGCTGCGGAACTTCCGCTCTGGGAGACGTGGTAATCAGTCAGTGACATCGAGTTCTCTATCGTGTTGACCCGCTCTGCCGTGAAACTGTAATTGGCTCCGGGAAGTCCGGTGGGAGGGTAGCCCGAGTAACAGATACTGTTGCCCATGGAAGCCGGCGTTATCGGATCGCAGGCCGGTTGAATCGCATAATAGTTCGCGCCGGCTATTGGATCGTAAACAGAATGTTCGTAGATGCCGGCGTCAATCCGCAGTTTGCGGAACGCATTTGCCACTGAGCCACTGCTGGCGTTTTGTCCCTGCCAAAACGCGTACTGCCGGATGCCCAGCATGTACGGCAGAATATTAAAACCCGTCACATTGGATGTGTAAGCGTAGTTGACGCCAGTTGATCCTGTCCACGGACGGTTCAATGTAATCGACGAAGGCGAGTTATAAATACACGACCATTCATATTGGCTCATCGGGTCAGCCTCCGACGACAGAAAGGACGTCACGCCGTCAACGTAACCGCCCAGGGCGCTGCCGTTGTCAAACATCACGCCGGCGGCGCTGCTGCTTGTTCCGGGCCACGTTCCGCCAAAACTGATGGCAAATTGCGAGGAGCTAATCGGCGTCGCATAGACCCAAAGGGTCGGCACCGGATTACCGTTTCTACCGACGAGCCCAGGGCCAGTAATCGCAACGCGATTCCACCCGGTTGTCGGAAAACCACTCCCCGTGACGATGCCGGATCCGTTGGTCACAGTGACATTCGAGGCCTGTGCGACTCCGTAGCAGAACTTGTTCGCTAACCCTGATCCTGTCCCGGCCGTGGATCCATCCGTGAGCGTGACTGCATTTGCTGCTGATTGTGATTCAGGCCAGGCGCCGAAGGTACTGCGCCAGGAATTATCCGTGTTGCCGAATTGGTTCTCGCAGGCCGCTTCATTCGCCGCGTATTGGACTAAAGCATTCTGCCAGTACTGGCGCCAGCTGATCCCGTCGGGAGCGTCGGTGGAACTCGTATCGGGATCAAACTCCGCCGCCAGCGCCAACCAGGCTCCCTGGTATCCTTTTTCCCTGGAATCGTCGTTGTTGCAGTCGTTCGCCGCCGAGGCAACTCCAGGGTATCCGCTGATCGCCGTTATCGCGTACGACCGCAGGTCTTGCCATTGAGTGCCGTGCCCCGTGTCAGAGAGCAGGGCATTCGCAAAACCACCGATTACCGGACCTCCGTAAAATAAGAGGCTGCCATTCCCACCGTTTGATTTCTGCGGATGCCTGCTCCAAATGTCACCAATCATCATCGAGGAGTCGTGGAACTGCTTCAGCCCCGAGCGAAGCCATCCAGCCAGGTTTGCTAGATCTTCGGAATAAAAGTCCAGCCCGCCCGTGCTCGACTGGTTGTACCACCAATTGCCAACTTGATAGGAATAAGGCTGCGCTGTGGTGACCTGCCCGCCGGACACGCCCGGATCCCAAGCCGGATAAATGAACGCCGATGTATCCGACTCGCAGCCGTAGGACGTCGGCCAATACTTCAAAAACGTGACCGCGGTGGAACCCTGGGTGGTTTGATACCCGAGGTCGACGAAGACATTCTGATTCAAAATCGAGTACTTTAAGCCGGAGGCCGTTTCGGCATCCGACGGAAACGGTCGAGTCAAAATCAGATGGGTGCCGTCGACCAGGCTGGAAATGGGCGAAATAAACGTAAAAGGTGTGCCGGAGTGCGTCGCGGAAACCACGACCTCATATCCGGGCGCCACCGCGGCCGGCGTCCACGTGCCCCCAGCCAGTGTGACCGCTGTTGACCCGGCTGCTACGGCCAGCGCTCCGGTGCTGTAGGTAACCTGGCCCATCGGTCCGGGCGCACCGGCCGGGCACAGCGTGGTCAGGAAACGGGTCCTAGTCCCGGTAAGTTTGTCTTGCCCGACCACATCCCCGGCGTTCCAGGAGCCAGCCGCCAGCCTCGTGCTGTTATTGGGATCCGCGAAACCGCGGCCATCGTAACAAAACGTGAGGACGTTCCCGGAGACCGAGCACACCCGGATCTCCTCGAATTGGGGAGTGCTGCGATTGCTTCCCGCGCTGGAGATGTAGATGCGTGTCGGCAGGGTAGAGAGGTCAAGGCCGGCAGCATTCGTCACGGTGCATGACGAGGCAGTCTCAGAACAGCCAGACGCAAGTGTGGTTCCGTGAACTTTGTCCAGATAGGTGGGCGCCATACCGAGGCCTATGTAGTTATAGGAGACCGTGCCCGCCTGCCGTTCTTCCCACGCGGCGTAGGGCCACGTCGGCGACATCCCGGCCGCGATGTACTGCGCCTCCCTTTGAATGCTCCCCGCCAGATGCCAGTAGTCGCCAAGCCCCCATGGATTTCGTCCGAACGCGATCATGGGTCCGAGAATCGCGTCTGCGGCCGGGTTTGCGTTGACAACCACGCCGTTCGAGTCCGTGGCGACCGCCCCTATGTGCGTCAAAGCGGTCGCGGTATCACCTGCCTGATCCGTCACAGTCAATTGGATCGAGTAGTCGCCGAATACCAGCCCGGTAAGCGTTGGCGTTTGTGATGTCTGGTCGCTCCAGAACGGAGCCATTTGCCCCGGCTGCAGTAGCACCTGCCAGAAGCACGAAATGGATGAGTTGTCTGACTGCGTGTAGCTGTTGGCACACGAGAGCTCACCCGGCTGCCCCGCGCGCCAGCTCGGTTCATACCCGGGTATTGGCGCCGGCCACGATGGGCTCAGATTCGTGTTGGTTACCAGGGGCACTACGAGGGACTGGCCGAGCGTGGCGACATAGGTAACTACTCCGCCTGGATTCCAGTTTGTCATCACGGAGGCAGTGTATTGGCCTGGACCCGAATCATTCAGGCTGCCGTCAAACTTCCATTCGAAGACGCGGCTCGAGTCGGTCCAATCTGAGGTAATCGGCGGCCTTGAACCAATTCCGACCGCGGAAGTATAGACTCTGAGGTAATTGACTACGTTGCCAGCCACTCCCCATTCGTCGCCGATCGACACCCCCGTTGAATAAGTGTTTGTCTCAGCGGAGTAAGTCGAAGTGGAGCTGACCAGCAGGGTTCCATTGACATCCCACCCTTGACAAGTATCGCTTCCTCCGCCGCCGGGCGCCGGCCTGTGCTGAAAGCGAAATGTGACGAACCCCGAAACGAAACCTGAGGAGGACGGAGCTGGGATGCTGCAGAATCCCAACGTGCCTGTTTCCGCATTGGGAATAATCCCCACGGCCATGTTGTTGCCGCTCGAAGGACAGTATACGAATGCACCCGTATTTGCTATGCTCACGTTCACGGGATGCCAGTTGCAGGTGACGTTTTGCAACGACATTTCAATGCGGTAAGGTGTGCCGGGTGCAAGCGCTGGGATGTTGTTATTGTAGGCCACTTCGTTGGCGCCAACCACCAATCCCTGGCCGCCGAAACATACTGATGCCGCGAATAATAGCAGAGGAGTTTTCATGTTAGTGGTGAACGCTCGCATGGTACAGAGTCATTTGAAACTGGTCGTTAGCGGCGAATGTCTCGCAAGACAAGCCCCAGTAGCCGGCGTTGGCGACCCCGGTGGTATTCAACTCCTGATACAGCACCCGGAAGCCGCTGCCCGTATTGTAGTAAAAAGTCCTGTGCGTCCCATCGTCGACAATCCTGGCTCGGATCACCGGCTGAGCCGCCATACCGGCGAACGCTGGCGTGCGGTCTCCGCTGATGCAGAAATTGTTTAGCTGTGAGCCGCAGGCGGTTATCGAACTGCTTCCCTGCAGGGTTGAGTTCCCAAAGGCCCAGTTCATCTGCTCCCAGCTTGAGCTTGCCGTTGCCCCACCGGCAACGCCAAAGCTGCAGGACAGAGAGGTCGCGGCGTTCGCCGCGGTGAGCAGAGTGTACGTGAATGCAACCTCGATCGTGTAGGGAGGCGAGAGCGTCAGCGGCGTGGTCATGCCCTGCCCTTCATACCATGCGACAGTGTTTGCGCCGGACAACTGAACCGTGCCGGCCACATTTGAGATCGTCGGGTTATCGCTGCCGCTGCTTGCTCCCGTCCACGGCAACGCGGTCGGCTCGGCAACTTGCATGTCGAATGCCACCGGCTGCCATAACACGCCGTCACAGACCCACTTCTTGTTCGAAACATCAGAGGCCCAGAAGAATGTGCCCCGCTCTGTGATCGTGCAGGATGGACGATTTGCGAACAGGTCGAACACGGGCGCTGGAGCCGTCCCTCCCCCGCTCTGCTGCGTCCATGTGTTCGCCGCCGAACACTCGAAGATCTGTTGCCCGGCGGCGGCACTGCTCACGAATGCCATCTCGCCTACGCCACAGGTCGTTGGAAGGTTCGCGGAGGCGCTGACAACGATCGCGGGCCGAGTGTGCGCGGCGCCCGAGAAGTCCTGAGTACCCGTCGTAAAGGTATTACTCGAGTTCGTCGCGGCGGCATTCGCCACGTCCTGCGCAGTGTAGTCTCCGGACGCGGCCATCACGACTCCCGTCCGCCCAAACACACTCTGCACGGGCCCTTGCCCCGCGACAAGGAACCGGAAAATCGCTCCATCATACCAGACTTCGCGCATGCTGCCGGCCACAATGTCCGCGGTCGACGGATCGCTGATGCCATCCGCCTGTTTCACGCGCGCCGCCCCTAGTGTGTCCACGTTGAGCGTCGTAGGCCCGCCGGTCCCGTTCACGTCGGGTATCCAGTGAAGCACCATCCCCACGGTGTAAGCGGTCGCGGTCGGTGTCATCGCGCATCCATAGGCTGTCGGCGATCCGCTACTGGAAGCGCAAAGCAGACTCGAGCCCGTTTGCTCGCCCGGCAACGTTGCGACGACCGCCGTATCCAGTGCCGACTGGATCCGGATTTCCGTGCCCGTATCGGTGATCACCGAAATCAGACCCGCGCCTGTCAGAAAGTCAGTCGTCGGACGGGAGCCGACTGTGACCCCGTTGCTCGCCACCGTCTCGCTCCCGTTCTCCAGTCTCCACGTGTTGACCGCGGTACAGCCATACAGGTTCGATCCGCCGGGCGCATCGGTCGCGAAATATGTCTGGCCGACGCTGCAGGTACCGGGCATGCCGGCAAGAGTTCCCTGCAGCGACATGCTCACCCCCGCCTGGCCGCCCAGCGCCGCCCAGCTGTTCGCGGCACTGCAACCGTACAGGTTTGCTCCCGCGGGTGCGCTGGTCAGGAAAAAGATCTGACCAATCGTACATGTTCCTGGCAGGCTGGCGCCACTCTTCATCGGCAGGTTCCTTGCTTGCGTGCCCAGGTCTATCTGTGTTTGGGCTGCGGCGCTCCATACCACCAGCGCCATCCAAAACATTTTCGGCATTCATTCTCCTCCCCCTGGTGGGCCGCACTTCGCATCTCTGCAGCAATAGGCTGCAACCAGTTAGTTGTGATGGTTGGTAACTGCCGGACCCAGGGGCTGGTCAGGGCTTGAGTTTACGTGCCCTTCTCACCCACATTATTCGCCGGAGAGGCGTCGATGGCCAGGTAGGCTTCCCTATGATCTTTCCGTCAAACAGTCTGGTTTCTGAGCATTACGGAAATCGCGTTGGCTTGTGACTGAAGCCGGCCTCGCCACGCGAACCCGAACAACGCGCTCGATTGCGCCACCGCGCCCAGTTCACCCATGGCGTGCGGTCGCGCTCAGCCCCGCCGCCGCGCTTTGATCTGCTGCCACATCGCGCTGAGCCAGAAACGCGGAACAGCCGTCCATCCTGCCTTCAGCCGGGCACCCGCTAACAAGAGGCCCCAGCCATAAAGGCATAAGAGCCACCACCCATCCGATATTTCGCGGCCCGAGGGTCGCTTCCCACGGCCGATCCAGTACCGCCGGATAATGCCGAACTTCTTCAGCGTTACCTGGTACTCGTCCCAGGCCGAACCACCGCCCAGCGCCTTGACCACTCCGTACAACTTTCCGCTGCCGCATGGGCGCGTGTGCCGTATTTGAACCTCGTCGACGATCGCCACCGAAGAACCTTGCCCCGTCAGCATCCTTGCCCACATGAAGTCGACTCCCCATCCGCTGAGGTTTTCGTTCATCGTCGGCCAGACCTGCCACAAGGCATCACAGCTGAAGCACGGGGCCATAATCTCCACAAACGTCGTAAACCGCAGCCGGAACGGAGGGCTGTGGAGCGTGATCGGAAAAGTGAAATAGCTGTCGGGAGTGAGCGATGGCTGAGCCAGCGTCAGACGGTGCTCCCGGCAGACGTCGAAGAAGCGGTTGATGGCCTCGCAGGTGCACTCCAGGTCCTCGTCCGGCAGCCAAACGTACTCGTATTGCCGAATCAGTTGTTCGTGGCTGCGAATGAACTCGTGCAGCGCCGGGAGCTTGGGGCCCTTGCTGTCGATGCGCAGCCAATCGTCACCACGGAATATGTCAGGGTCATCCCCAAAATAATTCACGATCAGGTCCCAGTTACGCTGCTGTCCGGGGGCGTTTAGCCATTGAGGATGGATTGAGGTATCGCCGGCGCGCAGTAAAACAAGATTGGGTCTGTTCGACATTCAGTGCCCTCGGCAAGCGGTTCCGGATCGTACTGCCCCTGTCCTTCTAGTCGCTCTTCTGCCCTGGGAGCGGCCGGGCACTCAATGAAACCGGTCCCGTCATGGTCGCCTCCGGGACGGCAGTCCCCTGTGACGCCCGCGCGCGCCCTTTCACCTGTTGCCACATCGCACTGAGCCAAAAGTGCGGAACGGCTGCCCACTTCGTCTGCAATCGAGGCACGGCCGCCAGGAGACCCGACCCGTAGAGACACAGAAGCCACCACCCATCGCCTACTTCGCGTCCAGAAGGTCGAATCGCTCGTTTGATCCAGTATGGGTGTCTCGAAATACCGAACTTCTTTCTTAGGGCCAGGTACTCGATCCACGGGGAACCGCCGAGCGCCCTGATGACGGTGTAGTGTGGACCAGCACCGCAGGCCCGTGTGTGCTTGATTTGCACTTCGTCGATAATCCCCATCGCGGAACAGTTCCGGGCCAGCATCGCCGCCCAGATGAAGTCGATACCCCAACTGCTGACGTTCTCTTTCATCGTCGGGAAAAGGGCCAACAGGGTGTCGGTGCTAAAACACGGCGCCATCGCCTCCACGAAGGTCGTGAACCGCACCCGGAAGAGCGGACTATGCAACGTTATCGCATGCGCGAAATGGCTATCGTAGGTAAGTGAAGGCTGAGCGAGTTTGAGCCGTTGCTCGCGGCACACGTCGAACAGGCGGTTAATTCCCTCGCAAGTGCAAGCCAGGTCATCGTCCGGCAGCCAGACATAGTCGTATTGGCGAATAAGTTGTTCGTGTCTGCCGATAAAGTCGTGCAGGCCAAGCAGCTTGGGGCCCTTGCTGTCGATGCGCAACCAGTCGCCCCCGCGGAACTTGTCTGGATCGTCACCAAAATAGTTAATGACCAGGTCCCAGTTTCGTTCCTGCCCGGCAGAGTTCAGCCAATCGGGATGGATCGAGGTGTCGCCCGCGCGCAACAAAACGAGATTTCGTCTGACCGCCATGTCGTGTCAGTCGCCGACTGCCCCAGGCCGGCAAGCACCCGGCCCTCCCCCTGACTGCTGGATCCTGTTGGTCATTCAGCCAATATAGCGAATGGGAACGTACCCGGCATACGGGTTAGTACTGTGGTCGCATATGCCAAACGTCGATGTCATACTGCTGACGAAGGAAGGCTTGAGGATTCGGCGGTAGAACTGCTACTTCATATGTGTGGAAAGCCCCGCCGAACACGCCTCAACCGTGCTTGCCGCCGCCAGTAGAGCCGGCAGCATCCCCCAATGGATGCGTTCTGTGGGGTGGCAGGGGACATCCATCTGGGCCATCCAGGGAGCCATGAGAGCTCTCGGGTTCCAGGATCCACCGACCATGAAGATCAAGCCGCGCCAGACATTGCATCCGGTAGTCGCCCGTCTGCGCGGATCGAGCGATATGGATGCCTTTAGCCAGATCTTCGCATGGGAAGAGTACGCGTGTCTGCGATCCGTTCCTTCTCCCCGCTGGATCGTGGATCTCGGCGCCAACGTCGGGTATTCCAGCGCCTACTTCCTCAGCTGTTTTCCCGGCGCCCGCGTGATTGCCGTCGAGCCGGATCCGGAGAATCTGGACTTCTGCCGCCGGAACCTGGCGCCCTACGGCAGTCGTGTGCAGGTGGTGCCCGGTGCGGTCTGGTCCAGTCGCACAAGGCTGGCGTTGTCCCGCGGCACTTTTCGCGATGGCAGAGAATGGGCGACACAGGTATCCGCCGTGGCTGACCCCGAAGCGCCGGTCGAGGGCTACGACATGCCCAGCATCCTGGAAATGATTGGCGGGGGCCGGATCGATATCTTGAAAGTCGATATCGAGGGGAGCGAGCTGGACGTCTTTAGCCACCATTCTTCGTCCTGGCTGAGCGCAGTCGGGAACATCTGCATCGAGCTCCACGGTGCGGACTGTGAAAGAGTCTTCTTCGAGGCCTTGAGCGGTTTTGACTATGTTCTGCAGCGCTCGGGAGAGCTGACCGTCTGCATGAATCTGCGCCCCCGCTCGTGACAGAATAGTGTGGGTTGGCCTGGAGGAAGAATAACGCGTGCCGAGGACGAAAGCACTCTGCATCTTCGGTACCCTGCTGGGGAACAAGGCGACGGCAGCTCGGCTCGTTGAGATATTGGATCGGCTGCCGGAAATCGAACCAACCTACGTTCACGTCAATGCAGAGGATTACACTGCGCTCCAGGCACCCTGGTGGGTGCGCGCCACCGACCCTTGGCACGTGGAATTCCTGGCGCGCCATAAAGCGCGGCCGGTGATGAATCGGCCGTTTGACCTCTTGCTGGTGAATGGCTGGGAGTTCACGGTCGCATTCCGAAGTCTTGCCCGGCGGCTGCCCGCCGCGGTCCTGCTGGACTCAGTCCCCGCTACGGTGGACGCCCAACAGCGACGACAGGGCCGGGCCGGCTGGCGCCGATCATTGGCGCATCAGGTCCACAATCGGCAGTTCGCATCGGCAGCCAGGGATTTTCGTGTCTTCCTGCCTATGGGCTCGGATTGCGCCGAGGCCCTGGAGCGCGACTATGGAGTCGATCCCGGCCGTTGCTTCACTACCCTGGCACCCCAGGATCTCCGTTCATGGAACGCCCCTGACCGGGATTATCGGAAGCCGCTAAAGCTTCTATTCGTGGGCAACGATTTCGTGAGAAAGGGTGGCGACTTCCTCCTGCAACTTTACTCGGACCACCTGGCCGGCGCATGGACTCTGACGATTGCCTCCATGGAACCGGCGGCCGCCGCGCGGCAGCTTCCGGAAGGCGTCACATGGCTGAGCGGCAGGAACCGCGACCAGATGCTCGAAATCTACCGTGCCCACGATGTTTTCCTGTTGCCCACCCGGCAGGACTTCATGCCCCAAGTCCTTGCCGAAGCCCTGGCGACTGGCCTGCCTTGCTTCGCCACCGATGTGGGCGGGATACGCGACCTTGTGCGGGACGGAGAAACCGGATTCCTGATGCCTTCTGGGGCTCCGCCGTCGACGTGGGCCAGTCGATTACACGATCTTGGGGCAAACCCGGCGGAGATCCGGAGACTGTCGATTCAGGCGCGAAGCTTTGCCGAAGAGAGACTCGGGCTTGACCGCTTCGAGAACCTCGTCCGGCAGACCGTGGACCTCTTGCGGTCTCAGAGCAGGTAGCTTTACAACTCGGCTGCAGGCAATACCGCATCTCCGCGTCGCAGACCCTGAAGAAAGCGGACGTACTGGTTCAGCGTCTCCCGATAGAACGTCCACAGGACACCGAGGTAGACCGCGCCCCCTACAGCCACTTGAATGGAAAGCCTGGCAATCACCCGGATATGCCCGGTCCCAAGCCAGCCATGGACCGCCAGAACCGCGGCAACCATCGCCGCGCATCCGGCCAGCGCAGGCATCAACATGCCTAAGTAACTTCGATATCGCAACTGTATGGACCGGAGCAACTTGACCGCCAGTGGAAGAACCGTGACCGGTGAAAGGAGCAACCAACTGGCAGCCACCGCATTCGTTCCCCAGCGGGACGCCACAATGAACGCCACCGGCATCACCACGAAGCTGGCTAGCGAAACGAACATGTTGAACCTGGTGTATCGAAGCGAGGTCAGCACCTGGCTGAACAGGGTGGATAGCGTCCGAGCGCACATGAAAACTGCCAGCCACCGGATCGGGCCCGCTGCCGCGCTCCATTTCTGCCCCAGCAACACCCGCACCGCGTCCGGCGCCACTAACGCCAGCCCGATCAGCAACGGGAAAACGCTGAGAGATACCGACTCACTTATGATACGGAAATAACGCAGCACCAGTTCGTGGTCCTTCTGCACCTTCGCGAATAATGGACCGGTCACTCGCATCATCAGCAGTCCGATCTTTTCCGCCGGCGCGTTGGCCAGAGACATCGCCATCTGATACGCGCCGAGCGCCGCTCCGCCCAGCATGCGGCCCACAATCACTCCGTCCGACATCGCGTACGCTGTGGCGGCGATTCTGCCAATCGCAATGTGTGCCCCGAGGCGCATCGGCGCCTGAATCTGCCCCCAGCGCGGCAGCGCGAAAGGTACTGGCCTCCAGTAATAGGTCAGCCCCGCTCCCGCAATTCGACTGACCAGCACGCCCACCACCAGCGACCAGTACCCGATTCCGGCCAGGACGCATCCCAGTGTGACCACAGCCTGCGTCACAATTGTGACCGACTCGCCCAACGACAACCGCCGGTAGTCGAGGTCCTTCTCCAACAGGCCGTTCGGCACCGACTGAAACCCGGTGATGACCAGCCCGAGGCCATTCACCACTACCAGCAGCCTGAGTTGCTCGGCCTGGCCGGAAGAATTGCAGCGCCCCGGCATGAAGAACGCCGCGATCATCGGCGCGGCCAAAACCAGCAGGCCGTATGCCGCCGTACAAATCGCCACGCAGGCAGTGTTCAGCTGCGCCACTGTGCCGGCCTCCAACTCGGGCATCTGCAGCACTGCCTGGCCCATGCCGAACTCGGCCAGCGTGCTCGCCAGAACGTTGATGAAACCGGACATATTGACTAGGCCGAAATCGCCGGGCGAAAGAAGGCGCGCCGTGATCACGGTAAATGTCCAGGTGAAAAGCTGTGTCGCCGACTTGGCGCCGGCCGCCCAAGCCAGCCCCCCCGCCAATGTTTTATCCAGGCTGTGAACCGAATGTGGCTCGTCCAGCTTCATGCGCCTCGCACGGCGGCCGCGATCATCGCGGTGAACTTCTTAACGTAAACTTCCTCGGTCAGCTCGGTGTGCGCCAGTTTGTAGCCGTTCTCGCCCAGCCGGCGGCGCAGATCGGGATCGGCGAGCAACTGGCGGAGCCGTTGCGCCAACTCGGGGACGTTGCCTCCCGGCACTACAAATCCGTTTTCCCCTTGACGGATCAGCTCGGGAATGAAACCCACATCGGAGCCGACGACCGGAACGCCCGCCGCCAATCCCTCAACCACAGTCCTCGGGCCCCCTTCACAACGCGCCGGATGCACTAACACCATGCTGCCACTGATAATCCGCAGGGTGGCTGGGTTCGGTACCGCGCGAACCAGTTCAATCTGCTTCCAGTCCCCCGCAAGCGCCTCCAACTCCTGTCGTTCCTCCTGGAGGTACCAGCCGACAATCTTGAGTTTGACGTCCGGAAAATCGGGGGCCAGCAGCTTGAACGCCTCGATCAACCGGTCTGCGCCCTTGCGGTGCCATGGCGAGCCCACCAGCACGATGTACCGCTCTTCGTCTTCGGTGTGAGCCTGAATCTTCGACACCGTAACGTACTCGTGAAACACCGAGGCCTTGGTTTTGCGGAGCGTCGCATAAGCCGCGAGCTGAGTCGGGTAAAGGAGATGAACCCGGTCAGCCGCCCAGACCGTCAAATGGAGGCACACATCGGAATAGAGCTTCATCAGGCGGTCGCGCAACCTGAGCTGTGCATATTCGGTCACGTACGCCAGTTTCGGGTTGATCACCACCTCGATGATCAGCTTTGCGCCCGTCAGCAGCTTCACGCAGGCCGCCATCAGACCCGTGGTCATGTGCGAATAGGCGATGATGCAATCAAACGCTCGCTCCCGGTGAAGCTCAACCCCCTTCCGAATGTAGAACCAGAATCTCGCCAGGCGCGACCGGTTCCGCCCATCCGGGTGAAATGCGAGAAACCAGTGATACCGAAATCGTCCCGACTCATACACCGGGAAGGAACCGGGGCCGAGTTCCGCTTCGACTTCTTCCCGTGACCGGAACCAAATCGGCTGCAGAACATCGCCTTCCAGAAACTCCGACATCAAATAGAAACGATCCGTGAACTTGTCGACCGGCGGCGGCACTTGGGTCGAGTGAATGTAGAGGATCCGCAGGGAAGCGGCTGGGGTAGACTTGGCGCACATCTTTTTCAGGTTACTCGATGGCGGGTTCGGGTGGGCTGCGCTTTCGAAGCTGCAGTCGGCCCAAGGGGGAACCTGCGTCGCGATCAGTGGCGATCCTCGGGCGTGGAGTGCAGGTAAAGGGTTCGCATTCTGGCGGTCGCCCATCTCGCCCTTTTTGGGGCGACTCCCCCATGAGTCCGACCCATGTCATGTGCGCACTGAAGTCGAGGGCCGCTTTCCACGCCGTCAGAAAAGCAACCCCGGTAAGAGCATTAGTGTCCAAATGTGGGGCTCTCCCTCAATTTGGTTCCGGAGCCGCGTGCGGATCAGACCTTCCCCTGTTATAACTTTGGGAGAACCCTATGGCTTCCAACGATCAGGGCCCTAGCCGCCGCGACCTCCTTCGTGCCGCCGCTATTGCTGCTTCGACTTTGGCCGGTGCCGCGCAGCCCGCCGGCGCCGACGGTTGGTTCGACCGGCCCATGCGCTGGGCGCAGCTCACTTTGGTGGAAGACGACCCGGGCAAGTACGATCTCAGTTTCTGGCTGGATTACTTCCACCGCACGCATTCTGACGCCGCGTGCCTCAGCGCCGGCGGATGTGTGGCCTATTATCCCACCAGGGTTCCATTTCACTACCGCAGCCACTGGCTCGCCGGCACAGATCCGTTCGGCGACCTCGTCGCCGGATGCCGCAAGCTGGACATGGTGGTGATTGCTCGCACCGATCCCCACGCCGCTCACAACGACGCCGCCGAGGCCCATCCCGATTGGATCGCCGTCGACGCCGGAGGCAAAATGCGCCGCCACCCGGTGATGCCGGAGCTGTGGGTCACCTGCGCGCTGGGCCCCTATAACTTCGAGTTCATGACCGAAGTCACCAAAGAGATTGTCTCGTCCTATAAAGTCGACGGCGTCTTCAGCAACCGATGGTCCGGGTCCGGCATGTGCTACTGCGAGCACTGCCGGCAGAATTTCCATTCCGCCACCGGCATGGACCTCCCGCGCACCGCGGACCCGCACGATCCCGGCCGCCGCGCATACATCGCCTGGCGGCAGCAGCGCCTGTTTAACCTATGGCATCTGTGGGACTCCGAGATCCGCGCGATCAACCCGGCTGCATGTTATATCCCCAACTCGGGCGGCGGCGCTTTGGCCGATCTCGACATGAAGACCATCGGCGAGCGTGCACCGATCTTCTTCGCCGATCGCCAGGGGCGGAGTGGTGTCGCTGCTCCGTGGGCCGCGGGCAAAAGCGGCAAAGAGTTCCGCTCCACCATGGGCCGGAAGCCCATCGGCGGCATTTTCAGCGTCGGACTCGAAGAGCCTTATCGATGGAAGGACTCCGTGCAAAGCAGCGCCGAGATCCGCCTCTGGGCGATCGATGGAATAGCGAACGGCCTGCGGCCGTGGTTTACCAAGTTCTCCGGCACTCTCTACGATCGGCGCTGGCTCCCCGTGGTCGAGGACCTCTACGGCTGGCATTACCGCAATGAACGCTACCTGCGGAATGAGCGGTCTCTGGCGCGGGTTGCCATGGTCTACTCCCAGCAAACAGCCCAATTCTACGGCCGGCAGGTGGAGGATCACACGCTCGGCTACTATCAGGCCCTCATCGAGGCGCGCGTCCCTTTCGAGATGGTGCACGATCAATTGCTGGACGCGGCCCACGTCGATCCATTCAAGGTTCTGATTCTCCCGAACATCGCCGCTCTCTCCACGCGACAGTGCGAGCAGATTCGTGAATACGTCGGCCGCGGCGGCAGCCTCGTCGCCACGCACGAGACCTCGCTGTACGACGAGTGGGGAGAACGCCGGCCCGATTTCGGGCTGGCTGATCTGTTCGGCGCGTCCTTTGACGGCGCGATCGATGCCCGCATGCAGAATTCGTACCTGCAGCTCGGCGGTCGCCATCCCATCCTCAAGGGTCTGGAAGGTGCAGGGCGCATCATCAACGGCGTCTCCCGCGTCCACACCCGAACCATCGGCAGCTATCCCAACCCTCCGCTGACGTTGATTCCCTCTTACCCGGACCTGCCCATGGAAGAAGTTTTCCCCCGCGTTCTCCAGTCCGGCATCCCGGAAGTGTTCGTGCGCGAAATCGGCAAATCGCGTGTCGTCTATTTTCCCTGGGATATCGATCGCACTTTCTGGGAAATTCTCGCGGCCGATCACGGCAAGCTCTTACGGAACGCCGTGGAGTGGGCCGCCAACGAAGCACCCGCTGTGATCGTGACAGGCCCCGGTGTTCTCGACGTCACCATCTGGCGCCAGCAAGAGTCCCTCACCGTTCACCTCGTAAACCTGACCAACCCGATGATGATGAAAGGCCCCATCCGCGAGTTGCTACCCGCGCCCCCGCAACAGGTAAAGCTTCGCGCCCCTTCCACGCCAAAACGGGTGCGCCTGCTGGTGAGCGCGCAGCAGCCGGACGTGCGGCAATCCGCCGGCGAAATAACCCTGACTATCCCATCCATCCTGGATCATGAAGTAATCGCAGTCGACTTGTAGCCCCGGCCAGCCTTCTCTTCGCGGAACATAGGTAAACTCTGGCGTAAACTGTGTTGGTGTTACTAAGGATCAGCTCATACCCCCCAGTATCATTGGACTATGGCACGCCGGACCGTGATACTGTGCTTGCGCGGGCTGCTCCTGGCAGTTATCGCGACCGGTGTGCAGGCACAGCCCCCCGGCGCCTCGGGCGCCGGAGGATATGTTGGCAGTAATGCCTGCAAGACCTGCCATGCCGACATCTGGCTGAACTTTTATAAGAACCCGCATTTCAAGAGTGTGGCGTCGGGCGATTTAGCGCCCAGCCGCACAGGTTGCGAAAGCTGTCACGGGCCGGGCGAGGCCCACGTGGCCGTGCGCGGCGGCAAGGCTACCATTCCCAACGCGTTCTCCGTCATGTCGCAGGCCAAAGCGCTCGAAGCCTGCCTCACCTGTCATGCGCGCGATTTTCAAAAGGCCAACATACGCCGTTCGGAGCACACCCTGGCCGATGTCGCCTGCACCTCCTGCCATTCCATTCATCATTCGCCAACGCCCAAGTTCCTGCTCGCCAGGAAGCAGACAGACCTCTGTTATGGATGCCACGCCGGCATACGCGCACAGTTCGAAATGCCGAGCAAGCATCGCGTCAATGAAGGTTTCATGGAGTGTTCGGACTGCCACAATCCGCACGGCGCCTTCGCTCCCACATGGCGAATGTCCGATCGCCCACGCATGGTCGATCAGGCTCTGAACAACGAAGAGCCGTGCCTCAAGTGTCACGTGGACAAGCGCGGTCCATTTGTGTTCGAACATCCGCCGGTGCGCGTGGAAGGCTGCGAGATCTGTCATTTCCCTCACGGCTCCACCAACGAACGCCTGCTGCGCCGCCCGGTCGTGTTCACGCTGTGCCTGGGGTGCCATAACGGCGGCGCATCCGGCACCCGCAACAACGGCGTGCCCATCCAGACATCGCAGCACAATCTGCTCGATCCCCGGTACCAGCGGTGCACTACCTGCCATGTGCGCATTCACGGGTCGAACGCCGACGAGACTTTCTTGCGATGACCGCCATTCTCACACGCTGCTGCCTGGTTTTCGCACTCTGCGGAGCCCTGCGTGCGCAGGAAGTGATCGCCCCAACGCCCGAAGCGGTGGGCGTTGCGCGCGGCGGCGATTTCGCCAATTACAACATTGTCGATTCAATCGAGCTTGGCTACCGCTGGCGGCTTACTGATGGGAGCGTCGACACTTACCGCAGCGACGTCAATTACGGCGACGGAATTCGCCTGCTGGCGTCCAACCTGAGCATCCATTCGAAGGACGGCCACGGCCGGTGGTTTGACGAAATCGTGCTCTCCACCAGCGGGCTCGGCAACGACCCATACCAGAATGCCACCTTGCGCATTCAGAAGAACGGCCTTTATCGATACGATCTGCTGTGGCGCCAGGACGATTACTACAATCCCGGCCTGCTCATCTCCGGCGGCGATCACCTCATGGACACGGTGCGCGGCCTGCAGGACCACTCCCTCACGCTCTTCCCCCAGTCGCACGTCCAGGTGGATCTCGGCTACAGCCGCAATACCCAGAGCGGGCCTGCTCTTTCCACCGTGCAGGGTTTCGAGACTACCTCCTCCGCCTTTCCGGTCTTCGAAAACGTCCGGCAGCAGTGGAATGAGTACCGCATCGGCGTTCTGGCAGACTGGGCCGGATTCCGTTTCATCGCGCGCCACACGTGGGATTATTTCAAGAACGATTCCACCTACAACCTGGCCGCCGCCGAGACCTCCGGTGTCCCGGCCGATCCCACCGTGCCCCAGCAGTTCGTTCGTACCGAACCCAACCACGGATCGAATCCCGGCTGGTTTGGAAATGTCTATGGCACTCGTAAGTATTGGGCCTTGAACGCGCGCCTGACGTACAACCTTGGCAACGGCGGATTCGCAGTGAATGAGCTGACCACCGGCTTGAACAGCGTTGGCGCCGCAGACAATCGTCAGATTGTGGTGAGCGGCGATGCGCAGCGGCCAGTCGTGGCTGGAGACTTCAGCGTTAGTCTGTTTCCGACGAAACGGCTCACTATTGTCAACCACACCGCGGTGCACGACACGCGCATCGACGGCGATTCCTACTTTACCCAGTTCAATGACGGTACCGGCGCCGCCACCACACTAAATTTCAAGTTCCTTGGCGTGCGCACGATCGCCAATTCGACCGATTTGAACTACCGTTTCAACAATTGGTTTAGCGCCTATGCCGGATTCACGGACTCCGACCGGCAGATTCGCTTCCTGGAGGCGTTTTCGTTCCCCTCGGTGGCTGGCAGCGCCATCAACGACCTCTATCAGCAGGAAAGCCGCCTCAATTCAGGCAGCGTCGGCGTCCGCTTCCGCCCTATCCAGCCGTTTTCCATTAACCTTGAAGCCGAGGCCGGGCACGCCGATCACCCCCTGACGCCCATCAGCGATCGGAACTACCACACGCTCGGCGGGCGCCTCCAGTACCGGACACGCAAACTGCAGCTCTCCACCGGTTATCGGGAACTCTATAACGAAAACGCCCCGCTCTCATTTGCGACTTACAGTTCGCGGTCCCGCCAATACAACTCGGCGGCGTCTTTTGCCTTACGGGATTGGCTGAGCTTTGACGCCAGTTACTCCAAGCTGCACCTAGACACCGTAGGCGGCCTGGCGTTCTTCGCCGGAACCCAGTCCCCCCAGCTCCAGACCAGCTACGACTCCATTTACCTCAGTAGCATCCATGCCGCCAACGCCGGCTTGCGCTTTGCTTTTCACGACCGCGCCGACTTGTTTGTCGGCTACACCATCACCAAGGACACCGGCGATGGCCGCGCCTCGGCGGTGCCGGTGGGGGTCACGGATCCGATCGCATCGCTGCTCGACTCTGTTCAGACCTTTCCGCTGACTTATCAGTCTCCCATGGCGCGGCTCTCGATCCGGATCTCACCGAAGCTGCGGTGGAACGCCGGCTGGCAGTTCTATGGTTACGGCGAACTATTTCATCTGCTTGGATTTGACCAGGATTTCCACGCCAACACCGGCTATACGAGCGTGCTCTGGTCCTTCTGAACCCAGCCTCGATACTTTTACATCCTGTTTACAAATCCCTAACGACCTCTGAGTGCCCATACCGTTAACATCTGTATCGAGGATTGAAGCAACATGGAACCACTTTGGGCTGCAAACACAAGTCAGGAACCCTACAGGGACACGCGTTTGACGATCGATTTCACGAGCCGGGCGGTGACTCTGGATTCCCAGTCGGTCTCGTTGACCGCCAAGGAGTACCTGCTGCTCAGCTTTCTGGCATCGCACAACGGCGAGACGTTTAGCCGGACGGACCTCCTGTTGGCCATCTGGGGCTACGGCGGCCAGATACGCACCCGGACGCTGGACGTGCATCTGGCGCGGTTGCGCAAGAAACTCGGCACTTTTGGCCATCGCCATCTGGAAACTATATGCGGCAATGGATGCCGGTACCAGCCGCCGCGGGAGGTTGCTCTTTCCGCTTCCTATCGCGCGTGCGCGCCAATGGGGAATCCGTTAGAATTAGGTGCCTAAGGGATGCAGACCATTCTGGTCATCGACGATGATGCCGGCATACGCGAAGTCATCGGCGTCATGCTGGAGAAGGAGGGCTTCCGTGCGATCTTTGCGGCCGATGGCAAGACCGGCTTGCAGGAAGCGATGACCGCGCGTCCCAACCTGATCGTCGTTGATCTGCGCATGCCCGGACTGAGCGGAGTAGACGTCTGCAAGTCGCTGCGGAGTGCCGGCGTGCTGACCCCGCTGATTGTGCTCAGCGCGGTCGGCGATGAAATCGACAAGGTGCTGATGCTCGAAATCGGCGCTGATGATTATATTGTTAAGCCTTTTGGCACCCGTGAGTTACTGGCGCGTATCCGAGCCATCTTACGCCGCACGACTCCCGAGGCCAGCCACGCGATCACGTTTTCCGACGTGGAAATCGACCTCGACCGTTCCCTGGTGCGAAAGCACGGCGACGAAATCAAGCTCACCCGGGCGGAGTACAAGCTGTTGGTCTTTTTCGTGCAGAATCCCGATCGGGCTTTGAGCCGCGACGTGCTTCTCAATTCGGTTTGGGGCTACGACGCTTTTCCGAATACGCGAACCGTGGACGCTCACGTCGTGCGCCTGCGCCAGAAACTGGAAACCGAATCGGAAACGCCCCGCCACTTCGTGACTATGCACGGCGTCGGTTATCGTTTCATCCCATAGGACGTGGAGAAATGATCCTGCGCAGCACGGTGCTCCTGGTCGAAGACGAATCCAACTGTATCTCAACAATGGAGATTGCCTTCGAAGGTGATACCGAGCCGCAGCTTGCACACACGTCGACGGCCGAGGAAGCGCTGCGGATCCTCGACTCAACCGAGATCGCGGCGGTCATCACCGATATTCACCTGCCGTTGATGGACGGCTTCGAGCTGATCTCGCGTTTGCGAAACCAGCCGCGCTTTGCGCACTTGCCCATCGTCGTCACCAGCGGAGATCCGGATCCGGATTCTCCGGAGCGCGCGCTGAGCCTGGGCGCGAACGCGTTCTTTCCCAAGCCCTACTCGCCGAGCGCCATCCGGCGCAAGGTCAAGGAATTGATCCATGCACCCTAAGCTGCGCCTCTGGTTGCTCGTGCTAGTTCCCGGCATATTGGCCGGGCAATCGCACGAGCCGACGGACCTCGAACGAATCCTCCAGCGCCTCGACGTGCTGGAACAACAAAACCGCGAATTGATGACGGAGATTCGCGCGCTACGCGAACAGATTGCCTCTGGCACCGCCGCAACCGCATCGCCGCCCGCCGCTCCGCCTCTCGCGGAGCGCGTCGACGTCGCGGAACAGCAGGTCCGCGGCCTCGCCCAGGACCGCATCGAATCCGAGCACCATTCGGCCGTCCAGCTCACAGGGATGGTCCTGTTCAATTCGTATGCGAACGGCAAATACGGCGACGGCGGGCAGGATCCCGTCGTAGCCGGCCCTCAGGCCGGCGACCGTGTGGACGGAGCCAACCTGCGTCAGACCATCCTCGGCTTGAAGTTTCAGGCGCCGGAGCGCATAGCCGGCGCTGAGGTCTCCGGTTCCGCTTACGTTGACTTGTTTGGCGGTTCCGGTGCTGATCTGGACCAGTTAGTCCGCTTGCGGATCGCGTCGATCGATTTCCGCTGGACGAACACCACCTTCAGCGTGGCGCTGGACAAGCCCATCATCGCGCCCCGCGACCCGGATTCACTGGCGCAGGTCGCTTTTTCGCCCCTCACCGGCGCCGGCAACCTCTGGCTCTGGCGGCCGCAGGCGCGCATTGAACAACGATTTCGATTCGGCGATTCCGCTGGTCTCCGCGCCCAGGCCGGTGTTCTCGAGACCAGCGAGGCCGGCAATCTGCCGGCTGAGTATTCCTCAGGCGCTCCGACCGGCCGGCCCGCGCTCGAAGGTAGATTCGTGTTCTGGAAACAAGCGGCCGGGAACGGTGATTTTGAGATCGCACCCGGTTTCCATGTCAGCAATTCGCAGTTGCTCGGGTACTCCGTGCCGTCGCGCATAGTTTCCCTGGACTGGCGCGTTCCGCTGACGCGGGAACTCACCTTCACCGGCGCCGCCTTCGTCGGCGAGAACCTGGGGGTGATCGGCGGCCTTCGGCAAGGCATCGTGGTAACCTACAGCGGAGCGCCGAGCGCGGTGCATGGCGCCGGTGGTTGGGCGCAACTCGAGTACCGCGCGACTCGCCGCCTCGCTTTTCATGTGTTTGGCGGCCAGGAAGATGACCGCAACCGCGACCTGCAGACCGGTCTGATTGCCAAGAACCAGTCTTACGGAGCGAACGCCCTGTACCAGATTGTCTCGAATGTAGTAGCGAGCTTCGAGTCGGCAGTAGTCCAGACTGCCTACATCGGATCACCAACCCGCCTCAACCCGCACTATGACCTTGCTTTCGCGTATCTGTTTTAGCGTTGCGCTGGCCTGCCCGGGCTTCGCAGCCACGCTGTCGGGCCGCGTGGAGCTGGTCGATTCCCACGCGCCGGCGGTGCGCCAGCGCCACGACTATTCCGGCGTGGCGGTCTGGCTGGAACCGGTCGGCGCCGTCCTGCCGCCGGTCCCGCTGCACGTCCGAATGCTGCAGAAGGACAAGGCCTTTCAACCGCATCTGCTGATCGTCACGGTGGGCTCGACGGTGGATTTTCCCAACCTCGATCCGGTCTTCCACAACGCTTTCTCGAACTACGATGGGCAGCTCTTTGACGTCGGCTTGTATCCACCAGGCTCGACGCGCAGCATACGCTTCAGCCGCCCAGGCGTCGTGCGCGTGTTCTGCAACATTCATTCCAGCATGAGCGCCGTGATCGTGGTGCTGGACAGTCCGCTGTTCGGCATTACCAAGCCGGACGGCCGGTACGAGATCGACGGCGCGCCAGAGGGCACGCACGATCTCACCTTCTTTCACGAGCGCGCGACGGAGGCGGCGCTCAAAGCCGCTGGCCGGCGCGTGACTATCTCCGGCGACCTGGTGTCGCTTCCGCCGGTCGCCATCTCGGAAACCGGCTACCTCTCCATTCCGCACAAGAACAAATACGGTCAGGACTACCCGCCTGCGCCGGATGAGGCGGGCTTCTATCCCGCCACTCACAAATAACCGTGCACCGTTTGCAATCCATGTCGCTGCTGTGGAAGATCATGCTTTCCACGTCGGTGGCCATCACCTGCCTGCTGGCAGTTGCCGGATGGATGGTGCAGAACCACTTCGTCGGCACCGCCACGCTCATGTTGGACGAGGAAGTGGCCGCCAGCTCTCGCGCCTACGAATCGCTGTGGCGAGCGCGCGCCGAGCGCCTGGCGTCGGTCAGCCTCGTTCTGAGCCGTATGTCCGACGTGCGCGCCGCTTTCGGGACGCGCGACCCGACCACCATCCGCGACACGGCCAGCGACCTCTGGAACAGCATCGCGCCCAGCCGCACCTTGTTCTACGTACTGGAGCCGGGTGGGGCGGTGGTTGCCTCACTCGGTCCACCCGTGGAAATCGCGCCGCATTTCCCTCTCGCCGCCGCCGCGGCCCGCTTTCCCGGCCAGTCCACGGGCTTCGTGATTGAAAATGGCCGGCTCTACCAGACCGTGGTGACTCCAGTCTATGTGGCCGCTGCTCACGGGTCGGCCCTGCTCAACATATTGGTTGCCTGCTTCGAGGTGGATGCCGCCTTGGCTCATGAACTGAAGCAAGCCACCGGCAGCGACTTTGTTTTCTTCTCGCGCGGCCGGCCGATTGCCTCCACCCTTCCCGTCAAAGTGCCTTGGGATCTCACGCGCCAGGAGCAGGTTCGAATCGGCGATTTGAATTACGCGCAATTCGTCATGCCGCTGGCCGACATCGCAGGCGGGCAGGCTGGCGAGCTTCGCATCTTGCGGTCCTTTCAGGCGGCGGACCACCGGCTGGCCACCCTGCGGGGACAAATGGTGGTGATCTGGATGCTGGCCATCTCCCTCGGGCTCGCGGGCACGTATCTGCTGGCACGGCGTATCCTGCAGCCCGTGCGGGCGCTGGAGCAAGCAGCGTCGCGAATCGCGACGGGGGATTACGAGGCGCAAGTCCCTGTCTCCGGTTCCGACGAGCTGGGACGGCTGGCAGAGAGCTTCAACGAAATGTGCGCGTCGCTCCGCATCGCCCGCCAGGAGCTGATTCGCCAGGAGCGGATCGCCACCGTGGGCCGCTTGTCGACTTCCATCATCCACGACCTGCGCAACCCTCTGGCCGCAATTTACGGCGGCGCGGAAATGCTGGTGGATGCCGAACTCTCCAGCGACCAGGTCCGAAAGCTGGCTGCCAGCATTTATGGTTCGTCGCGCCAGATTCTGGCGATGTTGCAGGAGCTGGCCGATGCCAGCCGCGGCCGTAGCCGCCGCCGCGAGGCCTGCCGCCTGCGCGACGTGGTCCTCGCCGCGTGCGATTCCCTGGCCGACGCCGCCTCGCGTCCGGGAGTGTCTTTGGCCTGCGAGGTTCCGCCTGAGATCGAACTTACACTGGACCGGCCGTCGGTCGAGCGGGTCTTTCAGAACCTGATCGCCAATGCCATCGACGCATTGCCGCATGGCGGCCACGTGCGCGTCTCCGCCGAGTCCGCCGATCACTCCGTGGTGGTAAGTGTGGAGGACGACGGCGCGGGCATCAGCAGTGAAGTGCGGCCCCACCTGTTTGAGCCCTTCGCCACCGCCGGCAAGCGCCATGGAATGGGTCTCGGGCTTGCCCTGTCGAAGCGCACGATCCTCGATCACGGCGGCGAGATCTGGGCCGATGCCCATAACGGCCGCGGCGCGCGCTTCCTGATCCGCCTGCCGGCCTGAGACGGTACCGGCCGTCCGCGATTTTACGCTCTGTTTACACCTGTCGAACAAGCTCTGAAGCGTGCCGGCGCTACGATCAAAGCAGGTGCAGCCATGGGTTCCATCGGCATCGCTCGTGAGGCGCCGCCCACCACCGACCTGGCCTGGCGAGCGATCGGGATTGGGGAGCGAGTCGCCTCCGCCATTCTACTCACGATCGTCAGCCCGGTGATCGGCGCCAGCGCAGCCGCGCTGTCGCTGATGTCGCGCCGTACGCCGCTGATCGCCCATCGCCGCGTGGGATGTTGCGGATCGACACTCTGGATGCTCAAGTTGCGCACCATGTGGGGACAGGACTCGCCACCCGCCGCCAAAGGCCTGCGCTGGGTCGAGTATATCCACGACGACGAAGGGCCCGAGAATAAGCAAACTTCCGATCCTCGCGTCACGAACTGGTTCGCGCGCTTCTGCCGCCGCCACTCTCTGGACGAGATCCCCCAACTCTGGCACGTGGTCTCTGGGGAAATGTCACTGGTTGGCCCGCGCCCGCTCACCGCAACCGAACTCGACCGCTACTATGGCGCCGCGGCTCACGAGATCCTGCGAGTCAAACCGGGGCTGGCTGGCCTCTGGCAGGTGTCCGGGCGCAACCGGCTCACTTATCTCGAACGCCGCGCCCTCGACCTCGAGCTCGTGCGAAATCGCTCGTTACGGATGCATCTGTTCGTCCTGTTACGGACGATTCCTGAAGTACTACGTGGCACGAATTCCTGGTAACTCGCGGTTGTCAGCTTTTCCCCAGCGAGGTCGCCTGGCTAAGTGGCGTAGCCGGCCGTAAACAGGCCGGCCCTCCCGTCGCCGACATGGTTAGCAAACCGTATCACTAATTCGTCACGGCGATAGTAACTTGGTCCGTCGTGGTGATCCCGTTCATCACGATTTGCAGCGGGATTTTGTCGCCCGTCGGGGTGCCGGCACCAATGATGATATTGAGTTGGTAGATACCAGGGAACTGAGGCTGCATCCCAGAAAAGACCACTTGGGCCTCAACGCCGCCAACCATCACGGTCGGAGTCACCACGGTACGGTGAAGCTGCCCATCGGTGACGGCACTTCCAGTTGTAACAGGCGGATTCACGGCGCCGAGGCCGGTAGCGAGGATCGCCAGAGTGTTCGGGTCGCCGATTGCTGCCGGGTGGGTGGTCAACCCGGGGACCGAGCCTGGCGCCGCCGCCAACTGGCCGTCGTTATTGCCGTACGCGATCGCTTGACCGGTCCCAAAGTTCACCGCAAAAACTCCAGGGGCGGCCGAGATTACATTGAGATTCGTAGGCTGGGATGGGTTGCCGGAGTTGGTCACCACTACCTGCGCGGCGCCGGCGGGAAGGGCGAAGGGCAGCTGAGCGTTAATCTGATCGCCGTTTACCGGATCGTGATTTACAAATAACAACGGCGCGGGTATGTTGTTGAAGCTCACACTCACGTTGCCCAGTGAAGTCGAAAGGGGGATCGTGTCGGCTGTAGCGAGGCCGGAGGCTAAATTCGTCCCAAAGATCGAGACGAGAGAACCCGCTGCCACTCCCTGGTTAACGGCAAAGCTGGCGGCATTCAGCACTCCCCCCTGCGGCACAACGGGCGTCTGAGCGGAGGCGATGGTCGCGCCTGCAAGTATGAGTAGGGCCGTCAGAACCGATTTCATTGGGAGTCTCCTTTCCTCTATTCTAAGTGGCACTTGCTGTAGGTACACATCTCGCCGGGAGATTTTACCTAGGTAGCCTGAGTTGAGGTAGCAAAGTTTACTTATGTTGCGCGGTTGTTTCGCGCTGTTTCGCACCGATCTCGCGCCAGGTGAGAGTGACTTCGGGGAACTTGCCGCCGTCCAGCATTGCGGCCAGGTCGCTCTCCCGTTGTGCTTCGTCCAGGCGGGATTCCATGAGCAGTAACTGCGCGAGGGCCCAGTGCGGTTTGAACCACTCGTGATTGGAGGCGATTGCTGCGCGCAGGCTAGACTCCGCGCTGGCGGCATCGTTTTGCGACGCATAGAAGGCCGCCAGGTTATACCATGCGTTGGCGGGGTACTCGGCTGTACCCGTAGCCCGCAAGGCCGCCCTGCCTGCCTCCACCGTTGCCCCGACCTCCGCGACAGGGGTTTTGGTCCGGTGGACCAGGTCCAGCAGCGCTCGAGAGTACCAGAGGTCAGCGGCGGTTCCCGGGAGCCTCCAGTATTCGTATTGGGCGTAATGTTCGGCTGCCGCCGCCGCAGCACCTGAATGAATGTCGTGCTGGGCCAGCGCCAGCGCGCGATCGGCTGCGGCGAAGCGGGCGCCGAAGTAGACAAGTGCGATTGCCGCGGCAACCGCGGCCAGCCTGACCAGTCGAGGCGACGGTCGAGCCTCCGTCTCGCACGCCAGCCCGGCCGCCACGGCAACGAGGGTATAGAAGATCAGAGCCGTTGGAATGGTGAACACCACAAATTGCTGGCTTACGATGCCCGCTACCAGGGCGGCGGCGATCCAGCCTGCCAGCGTGCTGTTAATCCTCCTCAGTCGCCAGGCCCCGGCGAATCCGGCGGCGCAAAGACCACAGAGGGCTGCCAGCCCGGGAAAACCCTGCGCTACCAGGGCATCGAGAAAAATGTTGTGTGGCGATTCGTGGGCAAAGTCCGGATAAGCAGCCGCCAGTTCGCGCGACTCGTATTGTGGGAACGCGGCACTGAAGACTTCCGGGCCGTGGCCCCACGCAGGCTTGTCGAGCGCCATGCGGGCACTGTCGCGCCAAAGATACAGCCGAGCTCCGCCCCAGGGATCCTCGGCGATCCATCGCGCCCTGCTGCGAAGCTGCCAGCCGGGAGGCGAGAAATAAAGAGCCAGTCCCAGCGACGCCGCGAGAGCAACGCCGGCCAAACTCCGCCTGGACGGGCGAAATCCCTTCCAGGCGATCCATGTGAGCGTACCGGCCAGCAGGCCCGCGTAAGCCCCGCGCGTTCCGCTCAACAGCACAGCGACCACAGCCAGGAGCCCCGACGTTCCGGCCAGCCGCCGCCATGTTACATTCGTATCGCACTCCGCCACGGCCATGCTGGCAAACGCCGCCATCACGAGCCAGACGGCGTAGTAACTGGAGTAACCAAGCGTGCCGGGCGGCCGGACAATCGTCCACACGCCCTCCCCGATATGGTAAGCCGAGGCCGTTAGAAACGGATCCCATCCGAGGTACTGGGCAATTCCGTACACTGCGGCGAGCAAGGAGCCGGTCGAGATCCCCCGCAGAATGGCGCGAGCGCGCTGCGGCCGCCCGGCGACGTAAATGGCGACAAGCAGAGAAACCGTGATTATGCTGCCTTGGGACAGCGAGCCGAAGCGCCGCCAGGATGTTCCGTAGAAAGATAGGGCCGGATTCGAAGAGCAGATTGTAGATAAACTCAAGGAAGCTGATCCAAGGAGCAGGACTTGCGGGAGCCAGGGGAATCCTCTCATTCGCGACGGGCTCCGATATGTCCAACCTACCAGCAGCCCGCTCACAGCGCACAGCAATAGCACTAACTTAGGCGTAACGTCGAAGTAAAATAACAGGCCCGGCGTAACAATTAACGCCACCAGCGGGACAACCAGGGCCACTAAGAATGCCATAAGGGTTACACTAGCTCAAGTAACCAGGATGGCTGACTCGACAGACGCGTTTCGTTACATCGGTTACATCAGGTTGCGCTGGCGCACGATCTCGATCAGTTGCGCGGTTGCCGTGTTGCTTGCGTTCGCCGGCACCCTGCTGATGCCTCGTCAATACACGGCGACGGCACGTATCGTCATCGAGCCGCCGGCCGGGACCGACCTCCGCGCCGCGATGGCGGTTAGCCCCATTTACCTTGAATCCCTCAAGACCTACGAGAAGTTCGCTACTGCCGGCAGCCTGTTTCAGAAAGCCGCGGAGCGCTTCGGACTCCGGCAGCTGCTGGGCAACCGCCCCATCGAATCCCTGCAGAAAGGCGTGTTGCGGGTCGAAATCGTGCGCAATACCCGAATTCTGGAGATCGCCGCCACGCTGCCGGACCCGCAACGGGCGCAAGAGCTGGCGCGATTTCTAGCCCAGGAAACCGTGGAGATGAATCGGGCCGTGGTGACAGAGGGCGCCCGCGACCTGGTGGAAACGGTGGCCGCCGAGGAACGCCAGGCTCGGGCACGTTTTCAGGAAACCGACGCCGCCTGGTCGCACGTGCTGATCGACGAGCCGGTGGACGCGCTGCAATCGGATCTGGGCGAGGCGGCTGGCTTGCGCGCCGGTATCGAACAGCAAATCGCAGCCGCCGAGCTCGAGGTATCGGAATCCGCTGATCGGGCGCGGCGGGCGAACGCCAGTGTCGCCCCGAGCACGGCCCAAGCGCGCTTGCAGGAACTACGCAGGCAGCTGCGCGTGCTCGATCAAGAGGAGGCAGCAGAGCAGAGAGTGCTGGCTCAACGACTGGCGGACCGCGACAAGATTGCGAGCGAACGCAAGTCTGCTGAAGTCGCGCTGACGGCCATGGAGCAACGGCTCAGCGAGGCTCGCGGCGAGTCCGGCTACCGCGGCGAGAGGTTGCGCATCATCGATCCGGCGACCGTTCCGGAACGGCCTTCGTCGCCGAATCTGCCGCTCAACCTGGCGGTGGCGCTGCTGCTGGGCGTGATATTGCCTGTGACATATTTCACGCTCGAGATGAGTTACCAGGAGCAGCGCGCTGGGTTGCGGCGCGGAGAGTTTCGCGCGGTCGGCGAGAGCGGCCGGTGAATCCTCTTGCCCAACCCGATTCGCAAGGAGCTTGGGCCTGGGCGGCGCTGGCAGGCGTCTGGGCGGCCGCCATCGCGGTAGTTCCGGGACTGGGAGCCAAAGCAGTGCTGGCTGCCCCCGCGGTGCTGATTCCCTTCGCCTGGTGGACGCTTGGCGGGCCGGGACGGTGGTTGGCCGCATTTCTCGGCGCGGCACTGCTACTGCCGCCGCTCCCGATTGCGATCGGCGATTCGGGGCCGCATCCTTCGCTTCTGCTGGCGGCATGGGGAGGGTTCTGCGGCTTGGTTTGGCTCGGCGAATGGCGCTTCAAGTGGTCGGGAGTGAACGCGCCCCTGCTGGCGCTGACCGCCATTCTCACCGCAAGCGTTGCTGTGGCGGCTATGTACTCTGGCGTGGAGACGGCCGCCGGCAGCCTGGCGCGCGTGGCTCTATTCACAGTTCCGGTTTATGTCTTCTTCTACACGGCGCACGGCCCGTTCGCCCCCTTCGATACCTTCCGCGCTGCGCGCTGGCTGTACATCGTTGCAGCTGGTTCCGCTCTCTTCGCCTGCGTTGATTTCTACTATCAGTTCCCCACGCCGGCTGGCTACGGACCGCAATTCGTCTGGCTCGATTCCGGTGTCTACCGTCGCGCGCAGGGACTGTTTTACGAAGCCAGCACGCTGGGCAATTTCTGCGTGTTCTTTCTGGTAATGATCGCCGTCTGCCTTTCGCGCCCGCGGGCGGAGGCGCCTCTGTCGTGGAAAGCTATAGCGATTGGAGGCGCGGCTTTCTTTGCCGCTCTGCTGCTCTCGTTCTCCCGTGGATCCCTCATCAATCTGATGGTGGCGCTCACCGTTCTCGCATGGCTGAACCGGCGCCGCCTGCGGCTGCTGAACAGGGCGCCGGCTCTCGCCGTGTGTCTGGGCGCCGCTGCGCTGCTCACCTGGAAGGTCTTTCCGGCATTTATTCAGATGTACTGGCTGCGGCTCCAGGCCTCGGCGCAATATCTTTTCTCATCCACCGAAGGCGTGCTCTCCGGGCGCGTGGCAAGCTGGCGAATCCTGACCGATTGGATCGCCGCCCATCCCTGGCAGTTGCTGTTCGGAGTCGGATACAAGACGCTGCCGTACAGTAACTACCTGGGTAGCACAGTCATCGCCGACAACATGTACCTCAGCCTGCTGGTGGAAACCGGCATCGGCGGTCTGGCTGCTTTGGTGTGGCTGAATGTCGCCATCCTCCGCGAGGCGCGGCGTGCGGCGCAGTCGCCGGATGCACGCCGGTCGTTTTTCGGCGCCTGGATGCTCTGCTTCTGGTCAGGCCAGGTGGTGCAGATGGCCTCCGGCGACTTACTCACGTATTGGCGCGTGTTGCCGGTGTATTTCTGGGTGCTCGCACTGGCGGTTCGGGCATGAGACTGCTCATTCTGGATCAGTTCAGCGATCCCGGGGGAGCGCAGCAGGCTCTGGTCGAATTGCTGCCCGCCATGCAGCAGCGCGGTTGGGATGCGCTGGTCGGCATCCCCGGCAACGGTCCGCTGTTCGATCAGATCGGTGCGCTCGGTCTTGAGACCGCGAAAGTGGACTGCGGGCCTTACCGCTCCGGCCGGAAATCGCCGGCAGACGTGCTGAGGTTCCTGCGCGGTGCGCCGCGCCTGGCCCGTCAGATTCGGCTGCTGGTCCACCAGTTTCAAGCCGGTATTGTCTACGTCAACGGCCCCCGGTTGCTTCCGGCCCTGGCTGGCGTGCAAGTGCCAGTCGTTTTTCATTCTCACAGCTACCTCGGCGCAGGTCTGGCGCGGCGGATGGCTGGCGAGGGACTGCGGCGCTCGCAAGCTTCGATTATCGCGGCATGCCGGTTCACAGCAGAGCCGTGGCGGAAGTATGTCCCGCGTGAGCGTCTTGCCGTGATCTACAACGGCGTAGCGGGGTCTTCGAGAGCCGGAGAGCGGCACGCTGGCTGGCCCCGCATCGGCTGCATCGGCAGAATCGCGCCCGAAAAGGGGCAACGCGAGTTTCTGCGCGCAGCCGCCATCATCCATCGCGCGCTGCCGGAATGCCGGTTCACGATCTACGGCGCGCCGTTGTTCTCCGACGCGCGCGCGGAGCGCTATGCTACGCGGGTTCGGACAGAGGCGGCGGGTCTGCCGGTGGAATTTGCCGGGTGGGCGGAAGACGTCTACGAGGCTCTCGCCGGGCTGGATTTGTTATTGGTGCCATCCGTTGGCCCGGACGCGACCCCTCGCGTGATTCTGGAGGCGTACGCGGCCGGCGTGCCAGTGATTGCCTTTTCCACCGGCGGGATTCCGGAATTGGCCGCCGGGCTGCCCGGCACGCTGGCTGGCTCGGTGGAACAGATGGCGGCGCTGGCGATTGAACTGTTGACAGGTCCGCCTGAGCGGATGGCGCGGTTGTCGGAAACAGTCAGAATGCAGTGGCGCCAGCGGTTTACGCTCGAACGGTACCATCACGAGGTGCTGGCAACGATCGAGTGCGCGGCGCGAGGCTCTGCCGCGCGCGAATTGACGAATGCCTGAAACAGGCCGGCAGCGGCCAGCGCGAGCAAAGCCGAGCCAGCCAGCACTACGCCGTAACCGAGGTGCGCCAGGAGCTTGCCGGCCCCCAGGGCCGCCACCGCTTGTGCGGAAAACGCCACGGTGTAGTTGAGAGCGGAAGCCCCGCTCCGCTCCCGCTCCGCCACGCGGCTCATCAACAGCGCGTTCAGGCCAGGCTCGCTCATCCACTGGAAAGCCATGTACCACCCATACGCCAGTATGGCGGCGGTTCCTACCGGTTGGGTTGACAGCCCGGCCAGCCCGATTGCGGTGGCCGCCATCATCCAGACGATGCCGGTCACCAGGCCAGCCTTGCGGAAGATCGCGGGAGCCATCAGCACGCCCGCCAGCTGCGCCAGTTGGGAACCGGAAAAGACGCTCCCGATCCGCTGCGTGGGAAAGCGCAGATGCGCGAAGTAGACGTTGGCGAACGGATTGAAGCTTCCGGTTGCCAGGTTCCACACCGCAAATGCTGCCAGATACCGAAGCAGAAACGGGTTGCGCGGATAGACCTTGGCGCCTTCCCGCCGCGGCTCGCTCAGTTTGAGATGCCAAGCCGGAACCAGCGCCAGGGCTACCACCAGCGAAGCCAGCAACAAAACCGGCTGCTTGCTATGCAGCCAGCCTGACAGCAAGCCGCCCGCGTAGTTACCCGCGATCCCGACGGCGAACATCACAGCGAAGAACATGCTGAAGGCCAGCGGCCGGCGCCTCTCTTCCACCGCCCCAGCGATCGCCGGGTTGATCACCACGGCCCAGACGGAGAAAATCGTTCCGGCGCCGAAAGCCAGCGCGATCAGCGGCAACCGCGAAGTCGCCAGCGCACGCGTCGCCACAATTGCAGCAGTGCCGGCGATGTCGGCCAGCAGGACCTTGCGCAAGCCGAAACGCCGCCCCAGAAAGGCAGCCGGAATCGTGCCTGCGATACTGCCAATGGTGGCACTGGCGCCGACCACACCCAGGAAGTCCTCGCGGTAGCCGAGGTCGAACAGGTGCAGGTTGTACAGCAAAAAGAAGATGAAGAGCCCGAAATTGAATTGAATCGCGGTCGCCAGAAAAATCCAGAACTGATTGCTCAGGCCATTCGCCCGGCCCCACCACCGCGCCCCGGAAGCTGCCGTTCGCACAAGGGACACCGCGTGCCGCCGCGTTCGCCGCGCCACGTACGCCAGATGCCGCAGCTTGTAACGCGCGCGCTTCCGCCAGGTCAGTTCGTCCTTCGGGATGTGAACCGCGCCGCCGTCTCTCGGCAGGTTGCCGGGCAATAGCCGCCGCCGCGCCACGCTCCAACCGTCGCGTCGGGCGTCAATCAGGCTCAGGTGCAGCCAGAGCTCCTCTTTGTTGAAGTTGAACGCCGAAGCAACCGGGGCGGTCGCGTAATCGGTGAGCCACCGCTGGGTAGCCGCCGGCAACTCGGACATCTCCCGCTCCAGCGCGGGCGCCGTGCGGCATCCGAACCACTCCCCAGCGAGCCGGAACGCCACCGCCTGCAGGCGCTGCAGTTGCGGGGAATGGAGCGCGCTCCATTCGGTCCAAAAATGCGTGTCCTCGGCCCTTGTGTCCAGGAAACAGGCGATTTCATAGGCGTGAAACGCGATCGTGTCGCCGCGCAGCACGTGCCGCAGAAAGTGCAGCCCGGCATACGCCAGGGCGTCGGGCAGACTCAGTACATCGCTCTCCACATCCGCGATCCGCATCTTCGTCCGCCGGCCCCAGAACTCTTCGGATCCCGGCGCGGGCAGCCGCTCCACGGCCTCGTCCCATAATTGGAAGTGCAGCTCGACGGACAACGGAATGTCGACATCGAAAAAATCGCCGCGCCATTCCCAGCCGGTCTTGCGGATCAGCGTCGGCAGATGATCGGTGGGGATGGCGTCCATCCGCGGGATTCGCTCATAGCCGAGCTCGCGCAAGGCAGCCTCGGCGTCGTGAACGGCCTGCGGCGGTGAGAACAGATCGATATCGTACTGCACCCGCTCCGCGGCCGGCGTGCCAGACAGAGCGCAGTGCGTGATGCCTTTCAACGCCAGGAACTCGATGCCCTTCCCGCTGAGGCAGTGTGCGGCCGCGCGGTACGACTCTTCGGTGCGGTGCAGGCGCTCCAGGTTCTGGAACGCGTTGCGATCCGTTCGCTCACGCACCCAACCGGGCATCGCATCCCGCGCGGCGCGCCGCAGGGCGAGCGTCAGGTGCGACCGGTCGCAATAATCCAGAGTCCGGCGCCAGTCGCGGTCGCTCAGCCGGCGGATGCCGCCCAACTCCGGATCAGCCAGATGCAACGCGGATAGCGCAGCCGCAGGACCATCTGGAAGCGCGCGGCACCCTGGCCACGGATTGAGCCGCGTGCCTGCTTGGGTGCTCATGGGCTAGAAGTCGTACCGCAGCGCGAACTGGATGCGCCTTGGATCTCCAGAAGTGAACAACCTGCCGAAGAAAGGTCCGAAGTCCGGATTGCCGCCGGGGATGCCCCAGTTCGGGTGATTGAATGCGTTAAAGCTTTCAGCGCGGAACTGGATTGCATGGCCCTCGCGGACCTGGAACTGGCGGTGCAGGCCGAAATCGAAAATGTTGTTGCCGGGCCCCATGATCGTGTCGCGCCCCGCGTTGCCGTACGTAAATGGCGCCGGCGTGCTGAAAGCCGCGGTATTGAAGAATTCGTCCGTGCTGCGCACACTCCGCGGTAGAGCGATGCTCTGACCGGGAACGATGTTGGGGCGATTGGGCGTTCCGGAATTTGCGATGTCCAGCGCGAAGTAAAACGGCGTGATCGGCGTGCCGTCCTGCAAGGTGACCGTTCCGGAGAGCGACCAGCGCCGAAAGAGCGGGCCGGCAGCTCTCCATTCGGGCAGGCGCCACACGTAACCGCCGCTGATGCGCCGTCCCGGATTGGAAAAGGACAACCCGCGCTCCAGCCGCAGATTGCCTTCATCCTCCGCGCCTACGCTGTCGTACAGGCCTGGAATCACGCTATCGGCATCGTCGATCGATTTCGACCATACGAAACTTGCCAGCAGCGACAGCTTCGCCGAGAGACTCTTCTCAGTCTTCACCTGCAGCGAGTTGTAGGAGGAATTCGCGATGTGTTTGCGTTGGATGATGGGACCCAGCATTGGGAAGGTGCGCAGCGATTGCAGATCGCCCGGTCGTGGTGGCAGATTCTCGCCGAGCTCGGTATGCGCCGGAGTATTGTACCGGTCATAGCGGCCCAGGTGTGTGCCCTTGGAGCCGATATAAGCTACCTCCAACAACAGCTTGCCGGGTAGCTCGTGCTGGATGCTCCCATTCCACTGCTGCACGTACGGAGTGGGCGCGTTGGCGTCCACTCCGAAATAGCTCGGAAAACCGCTGGATGCCGTAGCCGGAAAACCATCGCGCGTCGTCAACACGGGCGCCTGGTTCCCATTGGTCTCGTTCATCTCGTTCAGCAGGCCGTTCAGCACCAGGTCATAGGTTTCGATCGCAATCTCCGGGCTCCAATAGATGCCGTAGCCGGCGCGGAACACGGTCGGCCCGCCGGGCAGCGCGAAGGGCAATTGCCAGGCCAGGCCCACGCGGGGCGCGAAGTTGGCTGGGCGGGGCGCCATTGCCTGGTGAACGCGCTCCAGCGTGGGCGCGTTTGGCAAATCAGCATAGTCCAGGTTGAGCAGGTTGTCACGCTCCTCCGTGTACGGCGCTGCGTACTCGTAGCGGACTCCCAGGTTCAAGGTCAGGCGGTGGCTGATCCGCCAGACGTCCTGCGCATAAGCGGCGTACACGTTGGAGCTCAGATACGCCTGTCCGGAACCGAAGGTCCGCGTCGTGTCCTGAGGATCGCCCAGCAGAAAGTCAGCGAAGGGATCTCCCGAGCCGACCCCCGAACCGTCCTGGCTGGTGAACACTCCCGTATACGTGTATTCGCCCCGCGACAGGTTGCTCTGCAGATATCCGAAATCGAAGCGAAGAAAATCCACGCCAAAACTCCAGGAGTGCCTCCCACGCAACAGCGAGAAATGGTCCGCCACCTGCCATACGTTGTCGCGCTGCACCTGGGGCAGCGAAGGCGAATCGGTGACCATCGAGTAGTCGGTGGCGTTGAAGTAGGGCAATCCATAGCTGAAAGGGTCGGTGGGCGCGTCGGACAGGCCGAGCTCTTGTGCCACATTCGTTTTGAACGCGCTTTCCGGCACGTCGTACATGCGGAGGCGCGTGAACGAGAACCGGGATTCGTTGATCCAGTCAGCGGCGCTGATGCTGTACGCCACGCCTGCCAGTTGCGCGCGCACCTGCTCGGAGGTCGGCAGCACCGGGAACGAACCGGCCACGATGTTCCGCTCGCCGTTAAACGTGTACCGGGCGGCCAGTGCGCCGTGGCTCCCGAACTGCCGGTCGATGCGGCCCTGCGCGCTGTCCGTCGCAGTCTGGTTGGGTGTGGCATCCAGGTAGTTGCCGCCGGGACTGTTGCTGTTCGGCAGGGGTTCGTACCGGTTCAGGAAATTGGTAGCAATGGGATCGATCAGGCTTTGCGGAATCGCGTCATTGGGAAACGGAGTCCGCGCGCCGGTTGCATCGAGCGATAGCGGATTGTAAATGATGTTCTCGCCCGTGAAATCGCCGCTGCGCGTGGCCTGATTGGGCACAATCGCTAGCGCCGAGTTGCCTGCATCCTGACGGAAGCCTTCATAGATGCCGTAGAAAAACGTGTTCTTCAGCTTGGGCACCGGGCCTCCCAGCGAGGCGCCGAACTCGATTTGGCGAAAAATCGGCCGCGGCAGCGTCGGGTCGTCGAAGAAGTTGCGGGCGTCGGTGGCCTCGTTGCTGAAGTACTCGAATCCGCTTCCGTGCAGGGTCTTGCTGCCGGACTTGGTCAGCACGTCGATGGTGCCGCCGCCGGCTTCTGGAAATTCCGCGCCCGCTAGCGAAGAGCTGATGTGAAATTCAGCTACGGAGTCCATCGGGGGATAAACCGCGATGGCGAACGTGTTGCGGTCCGTGTCATAGGCGCCGTCGAGCAGGAACACGTTGGCCGTGCTCCGAGCGCCGTTGATAGGCGGGTTGAGAGCCACCGAGCCTCGCGAACCCTCCTGAATATCGTTGTTCACGTCGTGCGTGAATCCGCCGAGCTGGCGCGGGATCGCTCCCGGGCCGAGCGTCACCAGTTGCACCACGTTGCGTGATTCCAGCGGCAGGTCCGCAATCTTCGAGTTGTCCATCCGATAGCCGACGGAGGCGCTGTCGGCATCGACCGGCGAAACCGAGGCCTGCACGGTCACGCTATCCTGCGCCACGCCGACCAGCAGCCGGATGTCCTGCCGCGCCATCTGGTCTACTTCGACCGCGACTCCGGTAGCTTCGTAGGTCCGAAATCCCGGCTTCCGCGCCGTGATCGTGTAAGTGCCGGGGGGCAGCGAGTCAAAGACGTAACTGCCTCGGGAGTCGCTGATCGTCGAGCGGGAAAAGCCTGTGGATGGCTCTGACGCTTGGAGCGCCACGCTTCCCACCACGGCGCCGGACTCATCGCTCACCGTGCCCGAAAGCGTCGCCGAGGCCGCCTGCGCCAGCGTGGCCATCGGAGCTGCGAGCAGCAGACAGGCAGCAAGGGTTGAGCGAAGAGCACACCTTTGATATCTCAAGCAGCCCCCCCTGTTGAGGCTCCCGCGTCGATGGCAGCGGCGAACTCGGTCAGCAGCCTCAGGCCGTCGTCCAGCGATTCATACTGCAACCGGCATGCCGGCAGGCCGAACAGCCGGCTAGCGGCCTGTTCGTGCATCGCATCGACCGCCTCGCCATAGCTGCAGGAATTCAACATCTGCTGTGCCAGCTCCACGGCATTCACGCGCTCCAGCAGCGGTTGCACGCCGCTGCGACGGTCCAGCAACGCCATGCCGCCGATCTTGCATTGCAACGCCGTCCGGAGCTCCGGGAAGGCGCTCAACGGCACTTCCATTCCGAACTTGCCGTTGGGACGCTGGCGCGCGTCGTACGCTGCCAGGCGCGGAAACAGGCCCGGCGCATCGTCCCGAAATCGCACCTGGTGCGGTTTTCCTACCGCGGTCGCATCGGAGCCGGCGGCCAGCAGCCAGGTACAATCGTCCGAAAGAAACGTCCAGCCGGCGCAAACGGCGGCGAATGACAGCGTGCTCTTGCCCGCTCCCGAGGCGCCGCCGAGCAGAACACCGATTTCGTTGCGGGCGACCGAGGCCGCGTGCAGCGGCGCCGCGTACCGCTGTGCCAGCAGCGTATAGGCGATCGATTCCAGGAAACACCAGCGCAACAACGCGTGGTCCGCCGCTGTGCCTTGCGACACATAGATGCATGCCAGCTGCGAGTGAAGGTCAACCACAGCGAAGTTATGGGCATCGGACACGATCGACAACAACTGGTGTTGCATCCGGAACGAGGGCCGGCTGGCGACGCCCCCCGCCGCTTCCACCACCACCCGGAATTCCATCGATTCGCACTCGAACTCCGGCCCGTAACCGGCCCAGCACTCCGCAGCGGCATCGATCACATCTCGTGCGTTGGTGGCCAGGCTCAGCTGGAAGCCGATCGGGTGATAGACCCGCCGCAAGCCCAGCTCGATGTTGCAAAGTAAGGGGTCGGGCCGCGCCAGCCGCTGGGCGTCGTGAGTGGGCACAAACCCTTGATAACATGGCGGACCCTGTTACAACGGTAAAACCGGTCCGCGGGCCCGCATATCTTCCCGAGTGCGCAGTAAGCTGAAGTTAGGTGCGGGTAGCAATTGTACATTACTGGCTGTTAGATCGCCGCGGTGGTGAGAAGGTGCTCGACGCGCTTTGCAGCCTGCTGCCGGGCGCGGATGTTTTTACATTGTTCTCGGCGCCCCAGACACTCAGCCAGGAGGTCCGGCTGCACCGGATCACAACCTCATTTCTGAATCCGCTGCGGCGCTGGCACCGGGCGATGCTGCCGTTCATGCCGATGGCGCTCGAAAGCTTTGACCTGCGCGGCTATGATCTGGTGGTTTCGAGTGAATCCGGCCCCGCCAAGGGCGTGATCGTTTCTTCGTCCACCCGGCACGTTTGTTACTGTCACACGCCTCCACGGTACTTATGGGATCGCTACCCCGCATATCGCAACGAGTGGACCACGTCGCGCTGGAAGCGCGCCGCGATGACGCCGCTGACCAACTACCTGCGTCTCTGGGATTATGCCTCAGCGGCGAGGGTGGACCAGTTCGTCGCCAACAGCCGCAACGTGCAGGCGCGCATCCTCAAAACCTACCGCCGCGATTCCGAGGTTGTTTACCCGCCGGTGGACGTGGATCGCTTCTATTGGAAACCGCCGGAAGACTACTTTCTCATCGTCTCGGGATTGGTGCCTTATAAGCGCATTGATTGCGCCGTGAGTGCTTTCAACCGCAACGGGCGGCGTTTGATCGTGGCCGGCGGCGGACCGGAGTACCGCCGGCTCAGGGCTTTGGCGCGTCCCAACGTCGCCTTCCTCGGGCCCGTGCCGGACGAGGAACTTCGCGAACTCTATGCCCGGTGCCGTGCGCTAGTGTTGCCGGGCGAGGAGGACTTTGGTCTGACTCCCGTAGAGGCGCTGGCCAGTGGCAAACCCGTGATCGCACTGGGGCGCGGCGGCGCCCTGGAAAGCGTTCCTGATTCTGGCGGCGTGCTATACGGCGATGCTTCCGGCGAGTGCCTGTCCGCTGCCGTCGAGCGCTTCGAACGCATTGAGGCTCGCTTTCGCCCAGCCCCTCTGCAAGCGTTTGCCAGGCAGTTCTCTCCCGCGGCGTTTGCTTCTCAAATGATCCCGCTTCTGGAGACGGACGTCTGCCCGGACACGCTCCACGCTTGAAGGAACATCGCCTCCCCGGGACCCTGGGGGCCGCTATCCTTAATCGCGACGTTCAGGGCCCGCGACGGGGAGAAGATGAAGCGGGAACGCCCGCCAAGAAACCGGCTTAGCTCGCTTCCTCGCCCGCGACCAAGCCGTACACCAGCCCGGCTAAAATCGCACCGGCTATCGGCGCAACCCAGAACAGCCAGAGCTGCTCCAGGGCCCATCCGCCGGCAAAAATCGCCGGTCCGGTGCTCCGGGCGGGGTTTACCGATGTGTTGGTGACGGGGATTCCAACCAGATGGATCAGTGTAAGCCCCAAGCCGATTGCGATCGGCGCAAAACCCTTGGGCGCGCGGTGGTCCGTCGACCCCAGGATGATTATCAGGAACATGAAGGTCAGTACGACCTCGGCCACCAGGCAGGCCACCAGCGAGTAGCCTCCCGGTGAGTGCTCGGCATAGCCGTTGGAAGCAAACCCGTCCACCACGAATCCGGCCTTCCCGCTGGCGATTACGAACAGCACCGCCGCGGCGGCAATCGCACCAACCACTTGCGCAAGGATGTAGGCTGGCAGTTCCGACGCCGGAAACCGCCTCCCTACCGCCAGGCCCACTGAGACCGCCGGATTCAGGTGACATCCCGAGATGTGACCGATGGCGAACGCCAT
>Ga0181535_10000448_pt1 | contig 62382 bp, 54 predicted proteins | sample PEATcosm2014_Bin_44_FD_119774 | JGI IMG/M metagenome (GOLD analysis project Ga0181535, IMG submission 119774) | Peatland microbial communities from MTU Mesocosm Facility, Houghton, MI, USA - PEATcosm2014_Bin17_30_metaG | ecosystem: Environmental > Terrestrial > Soil > Wetlands > Peat | place... | reverse complement strand
TGCTGAAGGAAGTCCAGAACAGCTACAACCAAGGCGTCCAGGCGACCGAGATGGAGATACTTCGCCCCATCTGCAATGCGGAGGTCCTTGTACTGGACGAACTCGGCGCGGCGAAGCCGAGCGAATGGGTGTGGGATACCGTGGCACAGGTACTCAACTCGCGCTACAACGACCGTCGTACCACCATCATCACCACAAACTACGCAAACATCGCCCCGCTAGGCGTCGAGCCGGGCTCAAACGGACAACTCCGAGCCTCGATACGCGAAGAGACGCTGGGCGACCGTATTGGCGAACGTATGCGCTCGCGACTGCAAGAGATGTGCCTGGTGGTGGAGGTGCAGGGAGAGGACTTCCGCCAGAAGATCAAGCGCGCATCCTTTGCTTAGAACAAAGTGAGTCGCCGAGCCTGATTAACAGTGAGTTTTCGGCAAGGGTGCGAAGCATTTTTGTTTGAGAGTGCGCCCGCTGCCGGCGAGTGTATCGGTACGGGTCGCACTGTCGGCGGATGCGGCGCTGGATCGAACAACGGGCTGCTACCCCACAGGCATCTTAACTCAGCGCGTGATCTCATGACCGGGTCGGGGCAGGATAATCGGACCCTGGGGCGTTTTTCAGGACCGATCCAGGACTCTAGTGCGTTTCCAAGGACGCGCAGTTGAGATAATTCATAGAAGCGAACCTCTCTCAGTCCACTGGATGCAAAACATCCGCTGTCGAAATTATCGTTATCGACCTTGCGCCTCGTGTAAGCGCAACGTACAACTCCTTCTTTGAAAGGCACGCTGCATCAAGAACGATGGCATGATCGAACTCAAGACCTTTGACAAGAAGAGTTGTGCCGATCAGCTTTCTCCGGCCAAGAGGACGGCCTTTGTGCCGAAATTCAGCTTGGTATTCTTCGGCCGCCTGTATGAATGTCAGGTGGGGACGGAGCGCATGTTTGCGTAATACACCCATGGTGCGATTGAAAAGATCGGCGCGCGTGATTCTCACTCCGTCTATGCATTTGACCGCAGAAAGAAAATGCGCCAGATTGCACGAGGAGGGAGCGGCGAGGTAGGCATTCGCAGCTTCAGCAGCTTTCTTGTTGCGCGTGCTTTGGCTAATACCGGTATGCTCACCACGCAACGTCGCGGCAGGCAGGTTCAGCTCTACAGCTGTCATGCATTGTTTGGCGAATGCGACAGCTCCCTTCAGTTTCGCGCGATTTGTTCGAGCGTCCTCAATCTTCTCCACGAAGGAGAAGAGCGCCTTGCCTTCAATCTCTTCGATCGAAGAGAACGCTCCCGCTAGATTTCTGGCGAGGACATGACATTTGGCCTTGTACTCCTGGCTCCCCTTGTGTATGGCGATTGCGGTCTCATCGGGGCCGCATCGAAGGTAACGGCAGGCATTTGCCTGGATTCGAAATAGGCTTTGAGCATCCGCAGATTTGAAGGTAACGCCGTGCGGCAGGTCTCGCGCCAAATTCACTGGCTGCCCCGCCTCGAGGTTGCGGCGCACATCGGCCAACCAAGTGCCAATCGCGGGCGATCCAGTCCGGATCCAACGATGTGGCGTAAACATCTGACCAAGAGAGACGACTGCCGAGAAGATGTCCCGGCCCCAATCCAGTTGTTCTTCGTTAAAGTCAAAGATTCCTTGTAGCGGGTCGCCCAGCAGGCGACAAGGCAAGTCACGTGCGAGCTTGAGCACTAGATTGTGTTGCGCAATTGAGCAATCCTGGTACTCGTCCACATAAAGGCCGCTGTACGAGGCTTTCAGTATCCGACGGACGAAATTGAATTCAAGCAGCGCCGAGCACTCCCTATACAGGCCGCACCAATCGTCACCGGTGGGACGCTCGATGGCCCATCGCGATGTCGCTGGATACGAGAGAGACAGACGGAGCGCCCAACTGGCAATCGTATCAATCCGAAAACAACGGGAAGACACTTTGAGGTCCCGCATTTTGCGGCGCAACTGGTTGACTCCAGCGTATGTATGGGTAAGTACAAGCTGTCTCCTGTCGGTTCGTGAAACAGCCTCGGCTATGAGATGCGTCTTCCCGAATCCGGCGGGCGCAACGACGTACCCGATACCTCGATTTGCGGCCAAAATCTCAGAAAGCTCAGGCACAGTCTATCCAGGCGCGCACGGCGTCGATTTTACGAACAAGGTCCGTACTCTGAATTGCGGTATCGCCAAGATACGTAAAGATTGCATCTGCGAGTTGTTCCCCCCAATTTATCCGCTTGAACCAGCCGCAGTCTTTTGCTGCCTTTCCAAGCGCCACTCTTAAGGCCAAATGATCCGTCCATGTAGTAGGGTCACGTTGGAACCCGGGTCCGTATTGAGATTGAACCTGATCAATCAATTTGTTCCGATTGTTGTGGATTGCGGAAGCCGCGTTGAACACGGCGAGGGCAGCAGGCCACGGAACATCGGCGAATATGCGAGATTCGACGCATAGACCCTCGTCCCAAATTGTGACTGTCACCCCTATATCGCGAAGAGTTTCTGCATCTGTGTTCGAGAATTGTGCAGGGGCATCACCATCAGCGAGGACACTGACACAGTAAGAAAGCTGTTTTAGACCTTTTGCAGCCTCTTTGATTTTCGCTGCTCCCTGAGCGTCGAGGAGCGCTATCCCCTGATACGCGAATGAACTCTTCGTGTTCGCTGCCCAGTGCTTGTCTAGTCCACGCAAAAAGCCGACCTCTGTTGCTCCCTCGCAGACAATAATCTTCGGCGCCAAGAATGCTTCGGCTCCTGACCTGATCTTGCCCTGGATTGACTCTGCGATGGAAGGCTTATTTGCTGCAATAACCTCCGTTTTGCCGTCATTGCTGTGAACAATATAGAGATCATTTACTGTTAGCTCTCGCAGAACAACCGGGGAATGCGTGGTGAGGAAATATTGGCCGGTCGTATCTTGCTTGAGATGATGAAGCAAGCGGGCGATCCGATGAGGTTCGAGCCCAATTTCTACCTCATCGAAGAGGGTTACGTGGGGAGCGTGAAGGTTGTTCTTCTGAAGTCCCGTCATGAGCATTCGCTTCGAGCCAAGCCCAAGCTGACGAAGAGGCATTTCGCCGTCATGCAAAGCCAACGCACCAATTCGAACATTGATGGCTTCGGAGTCAAGTTGCGCCTTGTATTGGGACGCCACTTTGACTCCAAGGTCTCTGGCGGTCTGCTCTGTGGTCCTTGCCACTTCATCAAATCTGGTCAGTTGGTCAGCACGACAAGTCTCCAGAGCGGCTTTCGCCGCCCTGCCTGCATCGGCGAGGGAAGAGGAGATGGTCTCGTCGCCGGTGAGGTAGCTTAGGAGCGAACCGCGGGACCATGTGAGATGACGGTCTGTAACCGTGCCGATCAGGCTGACCGCAACCCTGGCTCGATCAGCCACTCTAAACGGGACCCCTTCGTCATCGTGATCTCTCATCACCCGCCACGATGGTTCTAGGTCGCGTCCAACGGAGAGGCAGACGTGGAGTGCGTCCTCCATTCCCTCCACTGGTTCCGACTGGCCACAAAGGGATTCGGTATTCCAGCCGCAAAGCCAATGACCGTATGTAGCTAGGTCCCGGTACTCCTCAGGAATATCGCCGATGGTGACTTCGATCCTGATCTCGTTTTCCGGAGCGCATTGATAGAAATCCGCATCATCAAAGACCAGATTCCATTGCGGACAAAAAGCCCTTCGGAGGGCCTCAAGTATCGTGGATTTTGTGGAATCGCCTCGGCCGATAAGGCAGAACAAGGGGCTATCGGGAAGCGACCACTCCATCTCACGGATACCACGAAAGTTTTTGATGGAGAGGTGACGCACGCGCATACTTCCCACCTGGAGCTTCCTGGCTCAGCTTGCCACTTGAATTTCCTTCAGATTACTCCTCAAAAGTCGGCATCGCGACTGGAATCTCATGACGGAGTCCGGGATCGAAGGTTACCGTCGCAATGGGCGTTTACCGTTACTGATCCGGATAGGTTTCGGTCTGCGCGCCAGCTGAGAAAGAACAGGTAACCGGATTCCCGAAACGCGGGCTGTCCTTCTCGGGCGAAGATCGCCGGTCAAATTTAATTAAGTGTAGTTTCCACCCGAGATTAGCTGATCAGCTGCAAAAAATGATCTCCCTTTATTTCGTGTACCTCTCTCCCATGCGCCTGCAGATGTTTGATTTCCGCGTCGGTGAGGTTGGTAAAGATGATGACCTGAATCTGAGTTGCCGTCGGAAGGCCCGCCAAGAGAAAGCGCACGAAGAGCTCTCGGTGCTGGGGGTCGGGATTCTGCTGGAGTGGTTCGTCCAAAAGCACAAAGCCAGGATGATATCCCTTAGTCGCCTCGGCCGTTACTGCCAATGCCAAGGTGTAGGCCGCTACCAGGCGAGCCTGGTCACTTGCGGAGCCGATGGCTCGCAGCCGACGTCCATCCAGATATGGCGTGTATAGATTGTCCAGATAGAACTGACCGGGGTTTGGGGACTTAAGGGCCATATGCCCTAACGCCCGTAGGTACTGAAGCAATGTTGTCGAGAACTGTTCAACCCTAAACTTTCGATCGGTGTCAGTGCCGGCGGGGACCGTAGACTGTTTTACGCCTGCCACCCATGCATTGACTTGTTTCTGTAGGGACTCGATTTCGCTTTCCACATCCTGAAGTCGTTGGTAATCCCGCTCAGCTGAAGACAGGTCTATAGCCAGTTTTGCCATTTGTTCGCGGGCGGGGCTGGTGCTCTGCGTGACCACCCTCAAGGCGCTTTCGGCGGTGCGGAGTTCATCATCCGCCGATGCCAGCTCTGCAGTCGTCGTGACTATGGCTCGCTCAATTGCGCTCAAATTGTCGAGCATCATTATTCTGTCCCTGTCCAGGGCTTGGACATGGGCTTCCACGGACTCCTCTGATTGCTGCTGAAGCGAAAAGGTTTCGGCATTTAGGTCGCGGTGGCAGGTCGGGCATTCCACGACCTCCAACCTACCGACGTGCGACTTCTTATACCTTAATAAATCGCTAGCTGACTTCAGTTTGTGTTGGATCGTAAATGTCAATTGCTGGGCATTCTCCTTTTGGAGCCTTAGGGTGTGTAGTTGCTTGCTTAGCTCGTTCCTCCGCGTTTTGAGATCAATTGCGGCTTGCGAGGCTATGGCCGGCACTGAATCGTCATGGCCCACGTCGCCCTTAGTCAACAAAATGCGGAGATTCTCGGTTCTCTCGATGTTGGCCCTCTTGCTGCGAGCGATGTCCACATTGGCTTCCCTCAGGAGAACTTCGGATATTGAGGGTCCGCTCCACCGTTTGAGGATGCTTGCGACTGTGCCGGATCCGGACCAGGTAATGTCCCAGCCGAAGCGCAGCAACGCGCTACGGACTCGATCAGCTATCGAGTGTGCCTCATCTCGGAGCGATTGATCCCTCTGCTCGGACTGCTGTAATGCAAATCGCTGTCTGATGGACTCGATGGCACCCAATAGGTATTCGACTGCTGTTTCAGCAATCTTCTGTTGTCCATATCGGCTGATTTGTAGTGCTTGAATATTCGTCCAACCTTCGGCCTGATCGATATAAAACAGAGGCGCTAAATTCTCTAGATATATTGATGCCTCTCCCCGGAAGGTACTCACCTTCTCTCGAGGCCACTCCATCCACTCAAATAAGAAGAACTGCATCCCGCCCGTGGGGTCCTGCATTGTTTCGAGGCGGGTGTTTAGCCTGCTTGATTTAGTTTTGCCGGAAGCTGACGTCTCGATCACGTCGATGACAGAGGCGTCTCCCTTTATGGCGCGCCACAGCTGCAATTTTCGTCCGTCAGTGTGCTTAATGAAGAGCCCCGCGCGCGAGGTGATGACTAGGTGTTGGACCCCGTCTCCAAAATCCAGTCTCTCTCGAGCGGCCTCTGGGAAGCAGAGCGGCTGATTGTCCGAGATTCCAAAGATAGGCTCGACGGCAAGGCACCAAGCGATTGCGGTAGCCGTGAGGGATTTGCCGTAGTGGTTCCGGCCGGAAAAAATCTGCAGCCCGTTGCCAAGCTTCAGTTCGCCTGCGTACGCGCCAGCCGTAGACAGGCCATTAATCACGATCTGTTCAATCTCAATCATGACCCCTCCAGCATTTCGTTTGTCATCGTGATGGCGGAAAGTTCCTTCAGTACCTCGAGCTCAGCCGTAAATAATGAGCTTTGGAGCGCTGTTTCATAGATCCTGCGAATCAAGGGTGTTGCGCCTTCAAGGAGATGAGACGCCCCCCTGACTAGCGAGCCCCGCGCGACCAAGAAATCGATGACGTCATCAAACATTGTGTCGGCTAGGTAACCCCTCCGGAGGTGTTGGGGGACAAGCAGCGAGGCCTCATGGTCCCGCCTTGAGTTGCTCCAACTGCGTATCACTGGCAGCAGCCATGGGCGCTGGGATATGAATTGGGCGAGTTTGAGTTGCCCTGTGCGAACCCGCCGCACGTCCGGAGTGAATGGTTTCGAATTCACTTGGAACGCCAAGGCCACAAGAGCAATGCGATAATCGAGGTCGTAAACAGACGACGGCGCAAGTCTATCGACGTCAATGACCGGCTTGGCATACCCTGACAAGAGGCCTGCCAGCCGACTTAGTGGACTATTAGTTCTGGGCATTGGAGGCACTCTGTATTTCCCACCGAATTGGGCAGTCCCCTATCAGCGCTGCCACCTCTCCGTTACAGACATCGGCCGTTAGATCTCCAAACCAGTGCTCTAGGGATGGCCCTAATATCTCTTCCGCGAGCTCGCCGGCCCTTGAAATCTCGTTCCAAGGCTCGTCGGATTCGGTCATCAGCTTGTTAATCCTGGATAGAAGACGACGTTTTCCTCGGTCGAGGGCGCGATGAATGTTGGCGGCAGCGTCGCTTAAGTCCTTCTCCGATGCGAGCGCGAATCTCCAGTCCGTCTTGAAGTCCTCAGCCATTTCGTCTATCGCGCGGTCGTGTCCCGGCCGGATTTGCTTTAACAGGGCGATTTTCGAGTCAAAGGTGCTCGATTTCGAATTCGGAAGGTCCATTTTGCCCGCGGCTTCATTCAAGCGCTCGAATAGCATCTGGCGATTGACGAGGGCGAGCGTTAGCTCGTCGATATGATGCTCTTCAGCTAGTTGTTGCGGGCCGTCCAATACCAGAGTTGCCTCGCTCCAAACGAAGCGACACTGGCTCGCTAACTTGTAGCGATTCAACGCGCTTTGCAGCCGTCCGAGGGCTTTATTGCTTTCAAACCGATTCACAATGAGTCGAATGTGTCGGATCTTGACATCTTTTCCTAATACGCTCGCTAGCTCTTTGTTTGGGACATGCTGGAGTTTGGACTTTTGAGCTTTTTTTTGCGCGCCTATCGTGGCGGGAGGCGCTGGCTCAGTGGATGTTCCCTGCGCATCCCCAGCGTTCTTCGACGCCTCCTTTAGTTCGAACAGGCGACGCAGATCCTTTTGAAATTTGTCGACGATCATTGACACGTAGTCGTCTTCAGACTTTGCGGGATCAAGCTCGAATCCATAGCAGCAATATCCAACCTCCCCGTTATGAGAGTAGCCGTCCAGTCCGCCGTCACCGTCTTTGACCGGGATCTTCTGGAAGCTGGGGATCGCACTCCGAAGGCGCGTACAGACGGCGTCCTGAAAGGGCGTGCCAGTGAGCTTTTCGAGTGCTGACGCAAACTGCTCAACAAGGGACATAGCGCTCTAGCGAAAAGGAATGAGGTAAGGGTAACACAACGTAGGGACCCTCGGTCATGAGGCGTTTTGATTTGAGGGGCATTCGCGGATACCCCCAGTGCGGAGGCCCCACCGGGGTCCGTCTGTGCGCCTCGTCCAGCAGATCGGTCCCGAGTCGGCTAAGCGGTTCCTATCGGCGCACAGGGAGGTGCCTGCGGCCGCATAACCCCGAGGAAGAGGCATACGGGAGGAACGGTAGCCGCGTTAGCGTAGGGTGCCGGACCCTGGTCGGTTGCATAGCACTGCAGCATCAAGCTAGATAGAATGAGGAAAGGCAGCTCCCACAAGATGGTCCCATTTGCGTCGGCTACTCCCTTGAATGCTGCTGCATCGGTTTCGATGAGCTAGGCCCAATGCCGTTTCTGCTGAGCAATGCTTCTGACGAGTTGAAGGCCTCGGTTCAGGCTATTGAGGATCGAGCCGACGAATGCTACAAGCTTTTGCGCCTGCTGAAGAGACCGGCCAACGAAGCGAGGTGGGCTTTGCTGACCGCCATGGCTCTTCAATTGGAGACGATTCAGGAGCGGTCCGGGGCCAACAGTCCACGCCACAAGATCAGAATGGTCACGCTGGATCGTTGTACGTGCGGGTTCAAATTCATCGCTGAACATGGCAAGCCGCCATCCCGTCTTGCCGGGAAATTCACCTGGCATGGATCGCTTGTCGAGGACGCTAATCATGCCCTCCATGTGACGGACTTGTACACCCACTTTCTGAACGTATTTCCGATGTGGCACAAAGGGCACGAAGAAGTAGACCTGCAGCCGGATGGACGTGTCCGGTTCTACATACCACGGGATTCTCCAAGGCAACGACAAGTCATCGCTTTTCAGCAGGGCTATCGGCCCAGAGGAAGTGAAATCACGTACCCGTACACCGGGCCCCCGAAGCCCGAGTCTCCGGAAGCCATGAAGCTACTCGCCGAGCTTTACCAGAAAGCGCGGCCTGACGGGAGCGCGAAGAAGTTCTCTTACGAGCCTTCGCGGGAACTCATTGAGGCATTGCGGTCGAAGTACCAAGACCGCCTCGACCAAAACTTCAGGCACCCCGACACGTTCCAGCTCAGGGGATACACGCTGGGCGAATTCAAGTCGTTTTACATCGCGCTGCTTATCCTGTGCTCGATTCACGAATATATCTGTTACCCGTTCAACAAGGCGGGTCAGCCGATCCCCGTTTCCTCCCTGGTGATGGTAAAGACCCGTCCAGCGTGGGCAGCGAAGTTGAGCAAGATCTCGGGTCTGTCGAAGGACCTCTGCGCAACCATCATTGAAGACCTCCTCCTCGATCCGGTGGCCCAACCTGGCGCCAGCATGTGCATTCACCCGTTCGTGCCGCTGGATGGATTTGCCCTCGCGGTAGCTCCGCAGTTTCCTCTCGCGAGTGCCGTCGACGACAACGTCCTTCGTTCCTACTCGTATATGTATCCCGCGCTCTTCTCCGCTCAGAATACGGAGAAGGAAGCGGTTATGAGAGAGAGAATCAGAGACGCGTCTCCTCAATTCCGGGTGGAGCACTCGATTGAGCTGCCGGACAAGACAACGGAAATCGATGCGTTGCTGTCGGACGAGGCCTCGTCCACGGTTGTTTTTGCGGAGCTGAAATGGATTCGCAAGCCTAACAGGACGCTTGAACGGATTGCGCGCGACAAGGACGTGGAGAAAGGGCTGAGCCAGCTCCGACTGATCCAAGCGTACGCGCGGAAACATCCTGACTTTCTCATGAAACGTGGGAAGCTTCCGTGCAGTCTCAAGGACTACACGAATGTTCATTGCCTGCTCGTGGTCTGGGATCATTGGTTCTGGATCGAGCCGCAGAATGGAATCGCCATTGTCCATTTCGACGCTCTGATTCCAGAACTCAAGAAAAGCACAAACCTTCAGAGCTTGGTCACCGATCTGCTCAGCTACGACTGGCTGCCTGTCGAGGGGAAAGACTTTCGTGTCCAGTATGCGGCGGCGGCCGTCAACGGCGCCGTCCATGAATCTTCGATCTTCAGTCCTGCAAGCGAGAACAGGGCGATTCTCTGAAGTCTCTCTGACCCAAGACCGGCAAGAGGTTCCGCGGCTTACCCTCTGTGCCAAGATGAGTGAGACAAGTAGACCCTGGACAATTACTGTAGGGCGGGAAAAGAAATCTCACATTGATCAGCACAAGCAAGACGAGCACTTCTTCCGCCGAGTATAAGCGCTCCATCCTGGACCAGGCCGATGCCGCCCAGTGAGTCGGCGCCATGACCGAGCCGGAACTGGAGAATGAAGCACACTGCGGCGTTTCCCGATACCGACACCAAACTCCTGAGCAACTACCCGTTTGCTAGGGGCGGCTAATGCTGTGTGGAAGCTAATAGCGGCTAGGACGATAGAACCTTTGTGACGGAAGAAGATCCTGATCTCCCCCGTCCGGATCCTCTTCCACGCTTCTAAGTTCGTCGTGGTCGGATAGAGAATCGCTCCAAAGAACCGTCAGCGTACGTCCGTATTCTCCGAGGCCAATTGCCTCTTCATTGAGCGCCTGATCGCGTTCAGCATGGAACCACTCAGCAAGAGATGCCTCTCCTGACATACGTCTACTCATTCGGACATTCGCCTCATCCGAGTTAAGTAAGGCGGTCGTGGATTTTGGTGGGATGCCCGCTCCTCGCCTTGGCCAAGTCAGATGATAGCTCAGCCTCATAGCATCGGACATGACTGCAAAATTGACCTTATCGCCAGTGGAACATAACACCGCTAGGGGCTGAGTCGAAAGCTTTGCAAGCCTAATGGCTGTCGCTGTGAGGGATGTATGGCACAGGCAAGCTAAACCTTCGATGGCACTGATACCTTCGCCGGCGTCTTCGATTGCACGTTGAAACGCGGACTTGGGCATCAGCAGTCCTGCCGCGAACGCATCCGCTTCCCGCTCATATGTGTCCGACGACAAGAAACCGCTTTGAGACTGATGACGCATTTGGCCGTTTGCAAAAAGATGTGACACATGGCCATCCATAAAGTAGTGCCCGAGTTCGTGAGCTACGGTAAATCGTTGAAATCCTTCACTAGGAAAGCGGGTACTGTAGAGAATGCCGAAGTTGTCACCTACCTTCATCATGCATCCGGAGATTCCTAATCCCAGCGAGCTATTCTCTTGGCAGGCGATGTCTTTGCGAGCAGCGATTTCGAAAGGATCGATCGGCAGATCCAGTATTTCGAGATCCCTCAAAACCTCGGCAGAACGCAGCTCTGCTTTCCAACCCGGCTCGATCGCCATGCTTCCTCCTATTTCCGTTTCCTCGCGAGCATTTCGGCGAAGGATGTCAACGTCTCTAAATCTTGCTGCGACATCTTCTGAGCGTGGCGAAAAAGCTGATCAGCGACCTCGCCTTGGAGTTGCGGATCATCCACACGTCCCAGTAGGTAGTCGGTTGTAACCTCCAAAGCCGTGGACAGGGCTTTCAGATTGTCGAATGACGGTGCACGCCGTCCCGTCTCGAAGTGCGATACGGCAGACGGTTGCAGACCGGCTTTGGCGGCAAGCTCCGATTGACTGAGCTTTCTTAGTTGACGAGCAGCCTGGAGCCGCTCCGGGAAAATTCTTTCTGGGACTGTTGACATGCTATAGACGTTTCCGTATAGTAAAAGGTGACGGTTCCGGCAATAGGTGCGGAGCCAGTTTTTGGATCGTGCTATAGACGACTTCGTCATATCATAGCAGACGAATTGGATACTTGCACACTATTTTTGAGCAGATTGAGGACAAAATTCACTAACTAGGAGAGTCGCACATGATTTACCTAAACTGCATCAAGCACGCTCCCAACGGGAGCATTGCCATAGTTGGGGGCACCGATGGTGTCAACGGGACGCAGAAGCATTACACCGAAGCCGAGGCGATTGAGGCAATCGATGCCGGAACCGAGAGTTTTTTGGTTCGCGACGCCAGTGGTCATCATGCAAGCGTGAGGGTCGCGCATAACGGCGTGCGACACTTCTTGGAAACGCATCGTGACGGCGTAAAGACGGACAACTTAGGGCGACTGCCGATTTGCCATCACATGCCAATCCCTGCTCCGATCCCGACACCGCCGTATCGTCCGGTTCCGGTCCAGCGCGGCCACGCTGTAGGAAGAACACGTCGGAGCTAGAGCAGGAAGTTATGCTCACACCTGACTATCCTCAGTTTGTTGAGGTAATGCCGCTCGCTGACGGGTTGACGGTTTCTGCCTGGAGGGGGCTTGTTCAGCCATTCTCAAGCGATGTGGCCGCGCGTGCCATCCTGTGCGATATGGAAGCGGAACGCACGCTGTGGGTGTCGGCAGGCTCGATCCGTCCAGGAGAGTCGACGGGCCAGCACTGGGCGCATCCACTGCTGATTGGAATGAATACCAGGTGCGATGTCTTGGTCTGTACTCAGAAGGATGCCGCGATGCCGCGCGCCTACCTGCTGAATCCACGCTTCCAACTTTTTTATGCAGACACTATGATCCACCCCCACCCGCGTGCGGATCATACAATTCTGTACGAGGGTAAAGAGCTTCCCGGCTTATGCGTATTCTCAAGCGCGGAACTGGCCTTCGACGAAGAGACGAACTTCCACACCCAGTTTCTTGACCAGCTTACGCAGTATCTCGCCAAGCATCTGATCTGGCTCCGCACTCGACGGCTTTGCCGCCGGTCGGGAGGCGTGATGAGCGTGCTCTATCAGCCCTACCCGGGGGAGTTTATTGTTGAGCAAGCGCCGGTGGCGCATTGGGTGCAACTGCCGTCGGGCCGAATCCTAGTGGTTGACTATTGGTCTGGCTACTGGCCGGGGAAGGCAGCCAAAGCTGTAACACCTGCCGAGCATGTGAGACAGATCAAACCGATGCAGCGCTGTTGGTGTGGCTTGAACAGGAAGTATGGCGAGTGTCACAGGGCGAACGATGTATTACTGGCGAAAACTGTGCGGGATTGAATCGGTACCCAGAAGTCGGCATCGCGACTGGAATCTCATGACGAGCCCGGGATCGAAGGTCGCCGTTGCAATCGGCGTTTGTCAGGACCGATCTTTGGTTGCGGGGCATTTTGGGTAACTGACGCGCCTACGGGGGGTCGAGCAGGTCGATGCCCTGGTTGCGTACGTTTCCGACCTTGGGGTTTGCCGGGTGGATCTGGAGTGTGGTTTTAGGGAATGTGCGGAGCAGCTGGGTGGGCGGCCGCTCGGTCTCGCCACGATCGAGCCACTGATCGTACTCGGGAGGCATCAGGATGGCAGGCATGCGATCGTGGATGGTGCTCATCGCGACGCTGGCCTCCACGGTGATGATGGAGAAGCTCTGCAACCAGTCGCCAGCCGGATTCTTCCAGGCATCCCACAAACCAGCGAGGGCATACAGCGGCTCGTCCCGTAGAGTGAAGCGGAAGGGTACTTTGTCTGGCTTGCGCCATTCGAAGAAGCCGGAGATGGGCACGAGGCAACGGCGCTTGTGCAGTGGAACGCGCCAGAGGTCGCTCTTGGTGAGATTCTCGCTCCTGGCGTTGAAGGTGGAGCGTTTGGGGTCTGGACCGTTGGAGCCGAAGCCGACCAGGCCCCAGCGCATGCCGACCAGCTCGCGGGCTCCAGTGTCGCGGCCCTCCCGAATGACGGGCTGGGAGGTGCCGGGTGCAATGTTGTAGCCGGGCGGGAACGGCTCATCGGTTGCCGCAGGGGAATGGAAGTGGTCAACAATCGCCTGCTTGTCGGCGATTCGGTAGTAGCGCCCGCACATGCCGAGAGCGTACCACGGCAGGGCCCTGGTGGACCCACCCGAGCCGGGCCAATCAGCGTCCGGCAGTCGGCTTCGATGAAATGGACGCTCCACTACCCCCGCAGTGTTGGAAGTTGAGCAAGACCCGCGGCACTGCTCACCAGCCGCCCGTCCGTCTCCGCGTGATGGACACCTGTTGCTGTACGAGATGGCTGTCAGGGAAGCCCAGATAGACCTCAGAGGGCCGGTAGCGGTGTAGCTCACCACACAGCGGGCATTGGACCACCAGATTGCCTCTGGGGAACTCCTGAGCGCCGGCTGGGATGCTGCGGGTGCATTTCTTGCACGTCACCACGTAGACGTTTGGCTTGACCGCTCCTTGTTGGCAGTAGTGCATTGACATGGGAGAAGAATAGGCGAATATACAAGGCGTGTCATCCACAGATGTGGCGAGCCGAGTTCAACCTCGCCGGCCGCCAGGCAATCGAGAAAGGTCTAATGATGGGCACGGGTGCTGTGTGGCTGAGTCTGACGCGAGAGCAGTAAGCCAAGCTGCGAGGGTGATCGTGAAATGGCCCATTCCGGAAATGGCCCATTCCGAAGAATGAAGCATGGGTCTATATCGTGCTCAGGTAACGGTGGCGAGCGAGACGCGGCGGGCGTTCTGCGGAGCGTAGGTGAGCTTGGACCAGGTGTCGAGCGAGGGCGGAGCGACTAGACCCGGCCCGAGCCGTCGAAGCGAATGTGAAGATGGCACGTGGCGGCGAAGTTGGGGATAATGGCGACGGGGAACGCTCGGCTTTTTGCTCTTCCTTGGAATGGATGCAAAAGGACCTTCAGCTGGGTACTGGGGTATATTTGTCCTTAGCCAAGATGCAATACCGAGCTTTACTTTGTTCCCCTGCAAGTAGCCGAACGCCCTCTGGATCGACTCCTTCATTGCACTCTCGATGCCTCCGGCGAGCCTCAACTTTTGACTGCGTGAGCGCATCCCAACGGAAATAGCAGGCAATTTCTCAATTTTCTACTTTGGAATTTGGAAGTTGCTGCCTGCGATTGCTGCGCTCCTGGCCGGAGCTGACGCCGGAGGTCTTTCGGCGGGCGATGTTCTACGGCGGCGTGATGGGTTCGTTCGCGTGCGAACGCTTTGGCACAGAGCGGCTGCAGGCGGTGACGCGCTCGGAAATTGAGGCGCGCTTTGAAGTGTTCCGGGAGATCTCGCATCTTGACGGCGCGTCGGTCTAAATCGGAGCGAATCGTCATAGCCGAACCACGACTTCACCGTCACCACCATATAGAAGCAGCACACGCCGGGGGTACGGCCCGATGCGGTGCGGCGACGGTGGCGGCGCGCGCGGCTGCGGTGGACGATGATATTGCCCACCTCCAGCTCGATCGCCTCGTCCCGCGCATCCAGATGGATTGCGTTCTGGGTGCACTTCCTGGCGCAGGCGCCGCACTTCTTCCCTTCACTCTGCACCCACAGGCAGTCCTCGGGGTCGATCATGTAGGTATTCGGCACGGCCTGCGGAAAGGGAATGAAGATTCCCTTGCGCGTGGCAATTCCCATATCGAATTCACTCGGCACAGTCACCGGACAGAAGCGGGCGCAGTCGCCGCAGGCCACGCAGGCGCTCGCATCGACGCGGCGGGCGCGCTTGAGCACTTTCACCTTGAAGGCCCCGGCGCTTCCCGTTACCTGCTCGACCTCAGAGAGCGCCAGAATCTCGATATTCGGGTTTTGTCCGGCGGCCACCATCTTGGGAGTCAGAATGCACGCCGCGCAATCGAGCGTGGGGAAGGTCTTGTCGAACATGGCCATGCGTCCGCCGATGGTGCCGGCGCGTTCGACCAGATAGACCTTGTTGCCCGATCCTGCGATCTCCAGCGAGGCCTGGATGCCCGCCACTCCGCCGCCGATCACCAGCGTAGCGGCGCAGAAAGATGCCGGCGAAGATGCGGGGGGAGCGGCGGCGAACGTGAAAGGAATACCTTGAACGGCGGCGGCAATCAAGGCGTTGGCGCGCTCCACGCTGTGGCCATCGCGGCCTTCGCCGAAGGGGGCCAGCCGAACCTGCTCTCCATCGTGGCCCGTCAGTTCCAGGGCGCGGGCAAAGGCAGCCTGATAAAAACCGGGGTGCTCCGCGGCAAGCACGACTGCGTCCAGCTCATCGCGGCGCAACTCGCCCGCCAGTTGCTCCGGATGCAATGCGCCGGATGGGCGCAGGGTCCGTACCACGCACACGCCGGGCAGATGGGCCGCAAACTCGGCCACGCGCTGAAGATCGAGGCCGGCCGATGCGCTCCCGGCGTCTTGGAGAAGATACACTCCAACACGCTGCGCGGCTGGCTTCCCGGCTTCGCTCCTGCCCGCTGATGCTTCGACTTTACTCATCTCTTGCAACTCTCCCAGGCCCGTGCACGCGACGCTAAGTTAGAACTCCTGCGGCATCCGGCCCATCTCGGCCGCCGTGAAGACCGGCCCGTCCTTGCACACGTACGTCGCGCCGATATTGCAGCGGCCGCACTTGCCGAGGCCGCACTTCATGCGATTTTCCAAAGTGGTATAGATGCGCTCGGCGGCGAAGCCCAGCCTGGCCAGCACCGGCAGCGTGAACTTGATCATGATGGGCGGTCCGCAGAGTACCGCGAAGGTGTCCTCCGCCGTAGTCACGGCCTTCTCGACCGCGGTCGGAATGCGCGCCACTTCGCCCTTCCAATCCGGAGTCTCGCCGCCTGGATCGACCGCCAGGCAGAGCCGCAGATCGGCGCGCCGAGACCACTCCTCCAGCTCCCGCTTGTAGACCAGGTCGCCCACCGTGCGCGCGCCATAGACGATGGTCACGTCCTTGTACTGGTCGCGCAGATCAAGCACGTTCCAGATGGCGCAGCGCACCGGCGCCAGGCCGATGCCGCCGGCGATGAAGACCACCGAGTGGCCCTTCATCTCCTCGATCGGAAAATGGTTGCCGTACGGCCCGCGAAATCCCACCGTGTCTCCCACGCCCAGGCGGCGCAGCGCCTGCGTCACCTTGCCGGTGGACTTGAAGCTGCACTCGATGTAGCCCTGGCGCGTGGGCGAGGATGCGATGCAGAATGTGCTCTCGCCTTCGCCGAAGGCGGAGTACTCGCCAAACTGTCCGGCGGAAAACTTGAACTCCCGGGCCATGGCCGGGGCTTTGAATTCGAGCTTCAGCGTGCGCGTATCCACGGTCTCATCGGTGATCTCGACGATGCGCATCAGATGGGGCTGATAGATATTCATCGGCCGCTCCCCTCCGCGCCCTTCTTCGCCAGGGCGATCAGGCCGCCGAGGATCTCCGAAAGGTCCATGCCGCCAGCGCAAACTCTGCAGCAGCGGCCGCAGCCAGTGCACAAAATCTCGCCAAACCGTTTGGGATAGATGGAAAATTTGTGCTGAATCCGCTGCCGGAAGCGCTCGCTCTGGCCCTGCCGGGGATTGTGTCCGGAGGCCTGGAGCGTGAACTTTGCCGTCTGGCAGGAGTCCCAGTTGCGGCGGCGCACCCCCTCATCCGAGCTGTCGTGCTCATCGACGATATCGAAGCAATGACAGGTGGGGCAGACGCCGGCGCAGGCCCCGCAGCCGTGGCAGCGCAGCGCCATCGTCCTCCATACCGGATGATCAAAGTTCTCCTCCAGCCATGCGGCGAATCCATCGGGAATGGCGGGCGCGTTGTTCTCCACCTTCTGGCGTGCCTGTTGCCGCGCCGCTTCCGCCTGGGCCACGGCGGCGGCGCTCGCCTCCGTCGCGGCGCAATCCGACAGCAGCGCCTCGCCCTTGGGCGTAATCACCTGCGCCAGATAGCCGCCTTCCACCGGCGTCAGCAGCACGTCCGAGCCGCGCGGCGAATCGGGCCCGAGCCCGATCGCGCTGCAGATACAACTGGAATCCATGCTCGAGCACAGCAGGCCCACGATGGTGGTTGCCTCGCGGCGGCCAAACCACAGTTCGTCGCGATACTCCCAGTCCATCACCTTGTCCACCACCTCCAGCGCCGCGGCATCGCAGGGCGATGCGAACAGAACCACTTGCGGCTGCGCCTCGGTGGGGACTTCCTTGATCTCCACGCCCTCTTTGGTCTGCCGGTAAGAGAGCAGCACCTCGGTGGGTGGAAGGAAAAACTCTTTTAATGAGCGCCGTGGAAGGGCCGCTCCCAGCGCCGCATCGGCCAGCGCACGGATGGGGAGGTAGTCGGTTTGCCGCGCATCGTCCCTGGCGCGGACCGGCGCAATCACCCGCCTATGCGCGGCCACCAGCGCGCCCAGGTCCGCATGGGATAGAAATCGCTGCGTCACCGTATAAACTCCTCGCCATCCTCGGTGCTGAATACGCCCAATGGCGCCGGCGCCGCGGGATCGTCGCAAGCCTTGTATCCGAACCGCGTCTCCACCGCGCCGGCAATGTAGCGCGCGAAGAGCCCAAGCGGAATATCTTCAGGACAGGCGCGCTCGCATTCCAGGCAATCGACGCAGCGGCCGGCCTGATGCAGCACACGCATCATCTGCCAGGCGCGGTTGCCATGAAGCGTCGGCGAGGGATCGATCCACTGCGGCAAAGCTCTTTCCGCCGTGCATTGCACGCAGAAGCACATGGGGCAGGCCTCGCGGCAGGCATGGCAGAGAATGCAGCGCGACAGTTCTCCGTCCCAAAAGCCCTTGCGCTCTGCCGGAGTCATCTTTTCCAGCATCGCAATCTGCTCGTCACGGCTGGCATTCACGGGCGGCGGGGGCGGAAGTTCTCCCAGAATGTAGTCGTAGAGCCTGGGCTCGCGGGCATCGCACCCGGCGCAGCGCACCGCGGTCGTTTCGCTGCTCAGCGCCGCATTCTCCTCCGGACGCTGCAAGACCCCGCCGCAGCGCACCGCAATCACAACCACGCTCTCGCGCGCAATCTGCCGTTCGCGAACCAGTCCCGCGATGGCGCGCGCGTCGCAGCCTTTGACCACCACCGCCGGCTTCCCCAGCTGCACGATGTGCTGGCGCCGCGGATTCAAATATGTGGCCAGGTTCTGCACGCAACGCGCATCGAAGACCAGCCGTCCGGCCTGCGCGGGGTCCGTGATAAAGGCCGGCCGCACACCGCGCGGCCCTTCCTCATACCCGAGCACCACCTGGACGGCGCCATCGGCCAGCAGCTTTGCGGCAAGCTCCTGCAATTCCTTCATGGCGTCTCGCCACCTTTTTCTTGCAGCGGCGCATGGAGGGCCCCCAACGCCCGGACGCGGGCCGTGGTCTCGTTGACCACCTCCTGCCACTTGTTGCCCTCCGAGGCTGAAACCCACGAGAACGTCACGCGATCGTCGTCCACGCCCATGAATTGCAGCAGGTCGCGCAGGATCGCAAAGCGCCGCCGGGCATAGTAGTTGCCGGTGCTGTAGTGGCAGTCGCCGGTGTGGCAACCGCTCACAATCACCCCGTCGGCGCCGCGCTCGAATGCCTTGATGATGAACAGCGGGCTGACCCGGCTACTGCACGTCAGCCGGATCACGCGCACATTGGCGTCCATCTTCAGACGGCTGGTCCCGGCCAGGTCGGCCCCGGTATACGTGCACCAGTTGCAGACGAAGGCTACGATTTTGGGAGACCACGCACCACCGCTCTCCTGCTTTTCGTCATAGGACATATAAATCCTGCATCGCGGGTCCTCGCGGATGCTTTATCTCCCACAAGGTTATTGGATTCCAGTCGATATTGATGTGCTGCATGTCACAACAAGGCCTTACTCACATCGCACCAATCAGATACGGAATATGCCAGGTGCTGGGCCTTCCGCGCGCCGCGTCCACGGCGACCGCACGCGAGACGCGCGCTGCAGGATACAGACGCCTCGCCGACCGTCCCGATCGCTGTCCTCGTCGCCTTGCCCCGCCACGGCAATGGGGGCATATCTCGACAATCGGCTGCACTTCATGAGCGCAAAAGGGGGCTGGCACGTCTCGTTCCTCGAAGCAGGACCTGAAGACTTCCCTGCCCCGGCGATTCGTGTTTCAGGATGAGGTCAAGGTCCTGGACCTGGCCAGGCGGCGCGAGTGCGGGGGTGAACCAGCCGAAGGTCTCGGCGCTGATGGGGTACAAGCTGGAGGGGTTCTCGGTGGAGCGTCCTGATTGAACAGTGACGACCGCGGCCCGACAAACTCAGGTCGCCTGCGAGAATGCTAAACATCTGTGTCAATTCACTGCTGCTTCTACCGCGAAGCTCCTTCAGCAAGTGTCTCCAGCACGAGGGAGAGTGCATCTTCCCAAGAAGGCATCATGATCCCAAAAGTCTCTGCCAGTCGTTGGCACGACAAACGCGAGTTGGCCGGACGCCTGGCGGGACGAGGATAGTCGCTGGTGCGGATTGGAACCAGGTTGGGAACCGCAAAGCCGAAGGTCGCAGCCGATTGGGTCAACAACGCCTTGGCAAATCCGCACCACGAGGTCTCTCCCGCGCTGGTCAGGTTGTAGATGCCGCTGCGTCCATCCAGTCCACCGCCGGCGGGCGCAAGCAACTGCGCCAGAATACCGGCGGTAGCCTGAGCAATGCACTCGCTTGAGGTTGGCGCGCCGATCTGGTCATCCACAATCCGCAACTCCGACCGCTCCCGGGCCAGGCGCAACATGGTCAACAGAAAGTTGCTTCCGCGCGCCCCATACACCCAACTGGTGCGCAAGATCAGGAATTCGCCGCCCACCGCCTGGATGGCCTCGTCGCCCGCTAGCTTCGTCCTGCCATAGACATTGACCGGATTGGGTGCATCGGTCTCAACATAGGCCCCCTGCTTGGTTCCATCGAAGACGTAGTCCGTGGAGTAGTGCACCAGCAGACTGCCCAGCCGTTTGGCCTCCTCCGCGATTACCCCCGGCCCCGTGCCGTTGATGGCCATGGCCAATTCAGGTTCGCTTTCGGCCTTATCGACCGCTGTGTAAGCGGCAGCATTGATGAGGACCGCGGGCTGGGCCGCACGCACCGCTGCCCGGATCGAGTCAGGCTTGGAGAAATCGATCTCCGGATAATCCACCGCAGTCACCTGCCCCAAACAGGCCAGCTTGTGGCGCAACTCCCAGCCCACCTGGCCGAGGCGGCCGAATACAAGAATCCTATTGTTTTGCATTCGCATCCTTCAGGAGAAAAACACCTTCAAATACTTCCGCCTCGCGAAATGGCAACCCCGCAGCATCTCTTGCGGAGAGGACCGGCTCGCCCGCCAGCGGCCACGCTATGCCCAGATCCGGATCGTTCCATAGGATGGTGCGCTCAAACTCCGGCGCATAATAGTCGGTCGCTTTGTAAAGAAAGTCCGCAAAAGCCGACAGAACGACAAATCCGTGGGCCATTCCCGGAGGCATCCAGAACATGCACTTGTTTTCCGCCGACAACTCCGCGCCCACCCACTTGCCGAAGGTAGGAGAGCCGCGGCGGAGATCGACGGCGACGTCAAAGACCGTACCGCACACCACACGGACCAGCTTGCCTTGCGGTTGATGGACCTGGTAATGCAATCCACGAAGCACGTTGCGCTGCGAACGGGAGTGGTTATCCTGCACAAAATGCGCGTCGATCCCTATTTTGCGCATCTCTCTCTCGTTGTAACTTTCCAGAAAGAAGCCCCGGTCGTCGCCGAAAACATCCGGTTCGACGATCAGCACTCCTGCAATCTGCGTCGGTTGAACTTTCATGCACTATAACCCGGGATTTCCAAGGACCTCGCGTAGATACTCGCCATAGCCGTTCCTAATTCCGGCGGCCAGGGCCTCCAATTGTCCCGCATCGATAAAACCTGCGCGGAAGGCAATCTCTTCGGGACAGGCCACCTTCAGCCCCTGCCGTTTCTCAATGGTCTGCACGAACGCGCTGGCTTCCAGCAGCGAGTCGTGCGTGCCCGTGTCCAGCCAGGCAATGCCGCGGCCCAACACTTCAACCGACAACTCTCTCTTCTCCATATAGATCCGATTGACGTCCGTGATCTCGAGCTCTCCGCGTGGCGAAGGCTGCAAATTCGCGGCGATATCCAGTACCTGATTGTCATAGAAGTAGAGCCCTGTGACGGCGTATCGCGACTTGGGCTGCCTGGGCTTTTCTTCCAGACTCACGGCAAGGCCGGAGGCATCCAACTGGACCACTCCGTAGCGCTCCGGATCTTTGACCGGATAGGCGAAGATCGTCGCTCCCGAAGGCCGCGCCGCGGCAGATTTCAGCATCGTCACCAGTTGATGACCGAAGAAGATATTGTCGCCCAGCACCAGTGCGCAATCATCCTTGCCAACAAAATTTCGGCCGAGAATAAATGCCTGCGCCAGCCCCTCAGGTTTGGGTTGAACCACATACTGGAAGTTCATTCCCCAGGCCGATCCATCCCCCAGCAACTGCTGAAAGCGCGGCGTGTCCTGCGGCGTGGAGATCACCAGGACTTCGCGGATGCCCGCCAGCATCAGCACGCTCAGCGGGTAGTAGATCATCGGCTTGTCGTAGATGGGGAGCAGTTGCTTCGACACCGCATGGGTGATCGGATACAAGCGCGTTCCCGATCCTCCCGCGAGAATAATTCCTTTGCGTGTTTTCATTGGCTCACAGCACCTCGAGGGCTGGAGGGGGCGTATTGCAAGTCGATCCAATCGCGGTACGAGCCGCTGGTCACGCGCTCCACCCATGCAAGATTGTCGAGATACCACTGAATTGTCTTGCGCAGGCCGCCGGCAAACGTCTCCCGTGGCTGCCAGCCAAGCTCGCGCTCAATCTTCGCAATGTCCATGGCGTAGCGGCGGTCGTGGCCCGGGCGATCTTTGACGAAGGTAATCAGGCTCGCATAGGGCTTCTCGGCAGGTTTCAGGTCGTCCAGAGCGGCGCAGATCTGGTTCACTACTTCAAGATTGGACATCTCCTGCCTTCCGCCGATGTTGTACGTCTGTCCCGGAACGCCCCGATCCAACACGGCACAAATTCCGTCGCAGTGGTCGGCCACATAGAGCCAGTCGCGCACGTTCTGGCCGTCGCCGTACACAGGCAGCGGCAGCCCGTTGAGGGCATTCTGCACCACCAGCGGAATCAGCTTCTCGGGAAACTGGCGGGGGCCGTAGTTGTTGGAACAGTTCGTGGTCAGCACAGGCAGGCCATAGGTGTGGTGGTAGGCACGCACCAGATGATCGGAGGCCGCCTTGGAGGCCGAGTAAGGGCTGTTCGGCGCATAGGCCGTCTCTTCGGTGAAGGCCGGGGCCGTCGGTGTAAGGCTGCCGTAGACCTCATCGGTGGAAACATGCAGAAAACGAAACTCCCTCCTCTGCGGCGCGGGCAACTCCAGCCAGTATTCCCGCGCAGCTTCCAGCAACTGGAAGGTTCCCTCGATGTTGGTGCGAATGAATGCAGCCGGTCCGAGAATGGAGCGGTCCACATGGCTCTCCGCGGCAAAATGCACGATCGCTCCGGGGCGTTGCTCATCGAGCAGGCGGCGCACCAAGGCGCCGTCCACAATATCGCCACAAACGAAGCGGTAGCGGCTGTCCTGCCGCACCGAAGCCAGGTTCTCCAGGTTTCCGGCGTAGGTCAGCTTGTCCAACACCGTTACCGGCGTCCGCTGCTCGGCCAGCCACTGCAACACGAAATTGGAACCGATGAAACCTGCGCCTCCGGTCACCAATACAGGTGAATTCAACGACATCGATTCTCACCTTCCGTGGTAAATATAATAGCAATCATAATCGTCGAGTATAGCTGACGCATGCAGCAAGCTCTATCGTTGCACGGTCGCTCGTATTCGGAGGCACCTTGCAGATTCCACAAACGCGCCGAGCATTTCTCGCTGACGCCACCCTCGCCGCCGCCGCAACCAGCGCTTCTTTCGCTTGGCCGGGCCTCGCCCGCGCCCAGGCAAACTCGCCTTTCAAACTCAGCGTCATCAGCGACGAGATATCCCCCGACTTCGATCACGCCTGCTCCGTCGCCTCGAAGGACTTCGGCCTGCAGTGGGTGGAAATTCGTGCCCTCTGGGGAAAGAACATTGCCGACCTCAACTCCGACGATGTCTCGCGCGCACAGGCCATTCTGGCCAAATACAACCTGCGCGTGACCGACATCGCAAGCCCGCTCTTCAAGGTCGACTGGCCGGGTGCGCCACGCTCCAGGTTCAGTACACAACACGACTCCTTTGCCGCGACCGCCGACTTCAAGAAACAGGATGATGTCCTCGCTTCTTGCATCGCCCTCGCAAAGCAATTCAAGACAGACAAGATCCGCTGCTTCGACTTCTGGCGTCTCGACGACGCCTCGCCTTTCCGTGCCGCCATTGACGACAGGCTGCGTTCCGCGGCTGAAACTACGCGCAAACAGAACATCGAACTCATCCTGGAAAACGAGTTCGAGTGCAACACCGTCACCGCGGCCGAAGCTGCGCGTCTGCTCGCCGCCGTGCCTGCGCTGGGGCTGAACTGGGACCCCGCGAACGCCGTCATGGCGGGAGAACTCGACGCCTTCCCTGCCGGCTGGGCGCTCCTGCCCAAGAACCGCATCCGCCATTGCCACTGCAAGAACGCCGTGCGCAATGCAGCCGGCAAAGTGGAGTGGTCGCCAGTCGACATCGGTTTGATCGATTGGACCGCTCAGTTTCGCGCGCTCAAATCCATCGGCTATAGCAACGCCGTCTCGCTGGAGACCCACTGGCGCGGCGGCGGCTCGCCCGAGGCGTCGAGCCGCATCAGTTGGGTCGGGATGAAGCGCGCGCTCGATGCCTCCGGCACACTATAGCCTCCAGATCATTGCGCTGTGGAAGCACGCTGCGCCCTTCGAACTAGTCGGCACGGGTATTCGTCCTTGTTGCCGGTGTGGTCTTACGAAACCAGCCTGCAGGACGTACAATTTGGATGAATCCCTGCAATAAATCTTGAGCAAGTCCAAACAGAATATGAGACTCCCGCGACGCGTACGTTGATTCCAGCATCGTCAGTATGGGAAATCTGAATGTTCGCAGGCGGAAGGGGCGTAAGGGTGAACAGACGTTTGGCCGGACAACATATCGTTCGCTGGGCAACTTTGTTGGCTGCACTCTTCCTGATGGCCGCCAGCCCGCTTGCCGCGCAGTTGCCGCCGGCAGCGTCACAGGGCGCTGGCCAGGGAGGCCCCGCTCCCGCCGGCAGCCAATCGGATGTCTGCGAGTCTTCCGCAGCAGGGTCGCCATACATCCCGGTCGACAGTTGGGTCTATCCGGCTGTGATGCGACTTTACTCCCTCGGCTTTGTGGATTCCGTCTACCTTGGCATGCGCCCGTGGACGCGTTCCAGCGTAAACAACATGCTCGACGAGGTGGGCAGCCGCATCGAAGACTACGATTCAGGCCCCGCCACGGACGAAGCGGCGAGGATTTACAAGGCACTGACCCGCGAGTTGCGCTTCAATCCTCAAGCCTCCTGCCAGGCCCCTGAGGACAAAGTGCGGGTGGAGTCGGTCTACTCCACGGCGCGCGGCATCAGCGGCACGCCGCTGCGCGATAGCTATCATCTCGGCTCGACCGTCATCAACGACTACGGACGTCCCTATCAGGGCGGCTTCAATAACTACACGGGCGTCAGCGGCTACGCATCCGCCGGCCGGTTTCTGCTCCATGTGCGCGGCGAATTTCACGCAGCGCCCTCGGCCACAGGCTACTCGAACACGCTGACCCAGACGCTGGCGAATCTGGATGTAGGCGCCTTTCCGGTCGCCAACAATCCAGCCACGGGCAGCCCATATATCCAGACCACGATCCCGCAGGGGCCTATTGGCTCAATCACCGACTGGCGCTTCATCGAGGCGTACGCCTCCTATCGCCTGCTCAACCACGAGATATCCTTCGGCAAGCAGGACGACTGGCTCGGCCCCGGAGTGGGCGGCGGGATGGCCTACTCGAACAACGCGGAGAATATCTACTCCTTCCGCATCAACCGAACTGAACCCCTGTTCATTCCGCTGCTCTCCGTTCTCACCGGCCCCTTCCGCTATGAGTTTCTGGTCGGCTCACTAAAAGGCCACACCTATCCCAACGATCCCTGGGTTCATGTCGAGAAGATCAGCTTCCGGCCCACCGAGAACCTCGAGTTTGGCTTCGAGCGCACCGTAATCTGGGGCGGCAAGGGTCACGAGCCCATCAACCTCCACTCCTTTCTGCGGAGTTTCTTCAGCCTCACCGCTCCCGATGCCGCGGTCAAGGAATCAAGCGCGGACCCCGGCGCCCGTTTTGGCGCCTTCGACTTCAGCTACCGCCTTCCCTTCGTGCGCAACTGGCTGACACTCTACTCGGACTCAGAGGTGCATGACGATGTCTCCCCCATCGACGCTCCCCGGCGTGCCTCCTGGCGGCCCGGCATCTATCTCTCTCACGTTCCAGGAATCCCTCGCCTCGATCTGCGCCTTGAAGCCGCCTCCACCGATCCGCCCATCACCAACAGCAACGGCGGCCATTTCATGTACTACGAATACGTCCAGCAACAGGGATACACCAACCAGGGCCAGATCTTCGGCGACTGGATCGGACGCGAAAACAAAGGCGGCCAGGCATGGATCACCTATCATTTGAGCGGCGACGAGTGGCTCCAGATAAGCCTAAGAAATCAAAAAGCCGCCAAGGACTTTATCCCTGGCGGCACCACCTTGAACGACATCAGTTTTCAAGCAGTCAAACGAATCGGCAAAGATTTCGAGGTCAACGGAACCTTCGCCTACGAGCACTGGAAGGCCCCCATCTACCTATCCGGCCAGCAGACAGTGACCACAACCACCATCCAACTCACCTGGTTTCCAGACAGGAAGGTCAACTTATCTCACACTATGGATAGGCTCTCGAAGAGATAGTTGTGTAGTGCACGCTGCTAGAACGTAAGCGTGGGGTGTTGGCCGGGTGTACAAGTGGCGGGGTAGGCTTCAGTGCTGCGAGAGGAAGGACGATAAGTCTTCCGGGGTGTTGATTCGTCCATGCAGCATATCCGCAATGATGTCGTGCTCAAGCATCTCAGGCACTACAGCATGAATATCATTCCCGGACCTCTGGCCCGGAAAGTGGATTAGAAGCACAGGTCTGTCGTCGAAACGGCCTCCCGAGGCGCGTTCTTCTTCGCCACTCCAGAATCTACCATGTCTCCACATTGGAATGCGCCAGGAGTGATCCGAAGAGACGATCACTGTGGTTTGCCCAGCGGACGGTGTCGCGTCGATTTCCTGCAACAATGTGCCTAACGAATCGTCTGCAAGCACCAGATTGTCAAGATAAGTACCGCTTGGGCGCAGCTGGTGACGCTGACGGTCATAGATTCCCGGTGGGTGGGGAACCGGAAGATGCAGGAAAACAAGCTGAATCTGGCTGTCCTCGATCAGCGCGTGGGTGCGCCCCATCACGTTGCGGTATTGCTGAAGATGGGCATTTACTGGTGGTGCTGTTGAGCTGGTTAGCCTCGCGAGAACTGCGTCCGGATGGATCGCCGCATTGGCCAATACCGACCTATTTTCCGATGCTCCGTATGCTTCCAAGAGTAATGGATCATTGGGTTCCCAGATGCAGTCATTGAGTACTGGAGCCAGAATTCGACAGTATGGGTTGACCCACCCATCGACACCAGTACTCCATCCGTTCTGCTGAGCCAAGCCAAAGAGTGTGGCGTTGGGATTATAGGCCATCCAGTGGTGTTGTGATTCGTTATAGTACCAGAGGTCCCCAACGACCGTGCTGCGAATCCGATCAATGCGACGCCCCAGGAACAAGGACGGTATTATGTATTCCGTATAGAATCCGGCGGGTGTCAGGTTGCTGAACGAGTCGCTCTCGCTACGCAATCGATCGAAGTTGGGAAGTACTATGCCAGGAGCTGGATGGTCGAATGTCTGATCGTAGGAAAGCTCGTCGAAGAGAATCCAGATGATGCGCCGGTCGGAAGTGCTACGCAACGCGGGAGAGATCCGGATGGTAGCGGTACTCTCGTCAGGCGTGCGAACCAGCATGAGATGAAGAAGTTGCGGGATAATCCAGAGAGCGCAGAAAGCAACCGCCGCGACCAGAAGATGAACCGCGCGCGCAGCAGGTCGGGCGATGCGCGGAAAAAATAATGCTGGCACGCATAACAACAGGACGACGGCAATGCAGACCCAATCCCGCAGGCCATCCCAATACGCTACGAGTCGAAAGTTGGTCTGCATCAGGATTGCAAAATCTACGATGCGCCATAGCATGAAGCCTGTGTACAACCCAATGATAATTCTTTGCAGCGCCCCGGGGAGATACTGAACGGCGACCAGGAAGCCCATCGCCACAATGGAAAGGACAAGCAGATCGACCAGAGCGCCTCCAATCAGATTTGTGATCGGCAGGCGATGTAGGTAGATAGCAAGATTCGAGGCTAGAATTGGCAGGAAGTAGGGGAATAACAACAATAACGCAGCGCCAACCCCTTCCAATACTATTTCGGTCCGTACTTTCACTCAATTAACCCCACAAGCCAAAGAGAGCCGCTGTTCCGATGTTGGTCACGACTACGGAGTACAAATCTATTTGAAAGTGTTAGAACAGAATTAAATTTGTTCGGTGTCGTTGCGCAAGACGAAGGTGTAGAATCCAGAACGAATCATGTGGAACCGAAAGCATGCCTAAACTGGAGTTGCATGTTGATGGCTGGTTCCGCGCATAGTGCGATCACCATCCTGAGAAAACCGGCCATGAAAATAACCAATAGAGCCATCTGCATTCGATGAACTTTGGCTCACTGCTTGGTGACTTTCTCACTCTTCGACGCGAAGTCTCTGGCTCCGATGAGACGACGGACTTTCCTGCGGATCAGAAAGACAATGCCTAAGATGGTAGTACTGATTGTCTGAAGTGCAAAAAGCCCGGAACCGGGGTCGATGTATGCATATGCAGGTTGGGTAAATACACAGAGCACCGCTAGGACCTCAATAACAGTCAACGAAAGCACTAACGTGGTGTATGCACACCTCATGTATTCGCCGCTACTGTTGTGGTAGGCACCCATTTGTCCTTTTCGAAGACCCAATTGTTAACGATTATACCCCAATCTGCTCCATAAATATCCAAAGCGCACTTGATAATCATCCGTGGACCTCAGCGACAATTCCTAACTTCGCGAACACGGTCCGAACGATGGACGCGGCATCCAGGGAGTAGACCGTCCGTAGATACGTTTGACTGCCAACCACGTACGAGAAAGTGTTGCGCAGCCCCATTCGGACGAAGAAACTAGGGAAGTCCCCCGCTTCCATGAGCGATTCGGCAATAGCACCGCCCAAACCGCCATCGACGGCGTGTTCCTCGACGCTGATAATTCCGCCCGTCTCGGACGCGGCAGCCGCCAGCGTATCGGTATCAAGAGGCTTGATTGTATGGACGCTGAGAACGCGACAGAAAATACCTCGCTCGGCCAGGCTATCCGCAGCCAGAAGGGCCTCGCCGAGAATTCCGCCGGTAGCAGCGAGTGTCACGTCCGATCCTTCGCGAACAGTTCGAATTTTGCCCGGCGTGAATATTTCTCCATCTCTGACATTTATCGGCGCCGCCGATTTATCGAGGCGCAAATAGGCAGGGCCGCGATGCGAGAGGAGATAGCGGGCAGCCTCAGCGGCTTCCCATAGATCACAGGGCGACAAGACCAGCATACCCGGAAGGGTGCGGAGTATAGCCAGATCCTCTGTAGCGTGATGCGAGAAGCCCACGGCCCCATAACTCATGCCGCCGCCAACGCACACGATCTTCACGTCTGCGTCGTGATAACAGATGTCATTGCGTATCTGTTCCAGGCAGCGGAGTGTCGGGAAGTTTCCAATGGAGTAGGTAAAAACTTTGTAGCCTTCCATCGCTAGCCCGGCGGCGAGACCGGACATATTTTGCTCCGCGACTCCAACATTGAGGAACTGTAGTGGAAATCTGGCGATATACTCGTTGAGAACGGCAAAGCCGAGGTCGCCGCTCAAAAGGAGAACCTCCGGGTGCTGCGGGGCAAGCTCAGTCAGTACGCTGAGAAAAGCGTCTCTCACGATTGGCCCTCCAATTCAGCGAGTGCTGCGTCAAACTCGGAGCCTCGCGGAATACGATAATGCCAAAGGACAGTGTTTTCCATAAAGCTAACGCCCTTGCCTTTTATAGTATGCGCAATCAGGCAGGACGGCTTGCCTGTCACAAACGGAACGGTCGCGAGAGTGCGCTGTAGAGATTCGTGGTCATGTCCGTCAACCTCGCGGACAGCCCAACCAAACGCGGTCCATTTATCGGCAAAAGGTTCAAGTTCTATGACTTCAGAGATAGGCGCTATCCCCTGAATCCGGTTGTAATCAATGATGGCCACCAGGTTCGTGAGTTCGTGGTGGGCAGCGAATAGGCCGGCCTCCCAGGTTGATCCCTCATCGCATTCGCCGTCACTTAACAGACAAAACACCCGATGCGATGCGGACTTTAGCTTACCAGCATAGGCCATGCCTGCAGCAATCGAAAGTCCGTGCCCCAGAGCACCCGTGGACACATCCACGCCAGGCAGTTTGTGTGACACATGTCCGCTAAGATCGGATCCATCTTGATAATGAGTAAGCAGCTTCTCTACAGGGAAAAATCCGCGCTCTGCAAGGGCAGCGTATAGACCACCACCGGCATGACCCTTGCTGAGGACAAACCGGTCGCGATTCAGACTCTCAGGCTCCGCAGGATCGACGTTTAAGATGTCTCCGTACAGCACCGCAAGAATATCCGCGCAGGAGAAGATCGCGCCAATATGAGCACCACCACCCAAACTGGTCATTCGTAGGGCGTGGATGCGAATACTGCGGGCGAACAATTCAGTATCTGAAATAAGTTGAATACTCATAGATACACTCCATGATCCGACGCAATGATGAGTAGTGATTTAAGCAACAGACTGATCAGAACTGCACCTTCATTTCGTCTCACTCTTCCCTTCCTTCTAGGTATCTGGCCTCTCTCTCTGAGAGATGCCATCCCAGCGATCCTACGTTATCTTCAATCTGCCTGGGAGTCTTCGCTCCAGTGATCACTGAAGATATGTCTTGTTTATCTAGGAGCCACCGCAGCGCAGTTTGAGCAACTGATCTGCTACCATCACTTGGCGCGATATCCTTCATTCTTTCTATCAGTTTCATATGTCGATCAAAAGCGAGGCCTTGAAAATGAGCGAGCCTGCTTCTACGATCATTCGTTTTAAAACAATCGGTTATACTGTATTTCCCACTTAGAAGCCCCTGCGCAAGTGGTCCATAGACAACCATGCCAATACCAAGCTCTTTGCAGCAGGGAATAATCTCGCTCTCGGGTGTTCTATCGATGAGGTTGTATTGCATTTGTACTGCAGACAAGCGAAGTATTGCGTTCGCCTCTCGTATTTGGCTTGCCGAGAAATTAGAGACTCCGACGTTCCTAACCTTTCCTTCGTGCTGCGCCCGCTCGATCACATCGAGCGTATCTTCGAGTGGAGTCTTCGCATCAGGCCAGTGAAGCAAGTATAAAGGAATAGCCTCTATTCTTAGACGACGAAGACTCTCCTCTATGGCATATTTTACTCTTGCAGGTCGTAAGTCTACAAATGTTCTCGCTCTACGAGATCCTTGATTGTTTTCCCAGTTAACGCCAACTTTAGTTGCAATAATAACGTCTCGCCGTAAGCCTCCCAATGCTTCAGCAAGAGACTCTTCCGACCCGCCCAAGGCGTATACATCCGCGGTATCAAAGAAATTGATACCAAGATCGACCGCCCGCCTGACTGCGTGCATCACGGACTCTCGATCATAGGGACCCCAGTCGACACCACCTAGTTGCTCGCATCCAAACGCTATACGCGATACAAGCAGATCAGATATGCCAAGTTTAACGTATTCCAATTGACGACTCCGCTAACTTAACAATTGTTCTATAGATAATAATCAGATCATTCATAAGGCTTTGTTTTTTTACATATTGAACCCGCAATGCGTTCTTTGCTGGCCGAACTATCTCCTCATAGACTTTGTCCGCGTCTCTCTCGCCCAAGACGCGATCTAGTTGCGAGAAAGTAATGGAGGAATAGTCGGTAATACCTGGAAGAACCGTCAGAATGAGCAATTCATCACCAGCGTATAGTCGCGTATATGCTGGCACCTCTGGACGCGGTCCAACAACACTCATCTCACCGCGCAAAACATTGAATAACTGAGGCAGTTCATCCAGCTTAATTCTTCTGAGAAGCCTTCCTATCCGCGTTACACGCGGGTCGTTCTGCGCCGTGGAATAGCCGCCCAGACTCTCCGCGTCAACAACCATCGACCTGAACTTGAAAATAAAAAATGCTTTGCCATATCTCCCGGTTCGTTCGCCACGATATATTGCTGGCCCAGGAGAATCGAGCTTGATCATGATTGCGATCAGCAACAACAGTGGCCAAATTAACAACAACGCTGCGCTAGCCGCGAATATATCAAAAGCGCGCTTCACCATGTTCAGCTGGTCGCCTCTATAATTGCTTTCCGCACAATACTATATCATGCATTCGATAGGTTACTCAATTCACTACACGTTGCTTAGTTCTGTATATTCCCGTAAACGGTTCACCATGTGCTGTCGTATCTTTGCACTATCAATTTGAGCGGTAAAGAATCGCTCACAGTTCTGCGCCATGGATGCCAGGTTACTCTCGTTAATCTGCGTAAGACACCTTTTTAGACTGTTTCGATCTCCGCCGAGATAATTAAACCCTAACTCGTGCTCCGCAACCAACCGGTGCAAGTCCCCCACCATGGAGTTCAGTATGGGAAGGCCAGCCGCGAAATACGTATTGGCCTTATAGGAAAATGCGGCTGTAGTGTTGTAGTAACCGTTAAATCCAAGGTGACAACTGCGAAGGATTTCAGCCAGCCGACCCGTATCGAAAATTACACCAAAAAAACGGTATCGAATCCTGCGTCTTTCTAGTTCGCCGATAAGCCAATCCTGCCGATCTCCGGCGCCAATTATAAACACCTGAACTTTGCTCCTGAGTTCTTCCTCTGAAAGCACGTCAAGCAGAGTCTCAAAATCGTAAAGCCTGCCCAGGTTTCCAACGTATGCAATGGTAATAATCGACTGCTTTGGCACTGTTGATGCAAGTAACTCGTGACCAATGTAGAAGCGGTATAGTTTTGTATCCTTCTTCGCATATCTACTCGCCGCTCCCATAAAATCGTCCGAGACGGCCATAACCAGATTCGCTTTTATAACGCTTGACTTGAAAAACCACTTCCAGATATAAAAGACCGGTGCCAATACCACTCTCACGAACGGAGGAAATGGCAACACATCAGGCCATATATCCACAACGTCGACAATTTTCAATTTGGCGGATGAATTTCGAAGCACATACCATGCAATAATATTAAAAGGAAGTGTGACATATACAATGTCATACCGATTCCTTTGCTTTCGGAGATACAACGCTGCCCTTATCGAGAACCGCAGATGCGAATACAGCCTCGAGAAACTGACATTGTTATAGTAAGTCGGTGTCTTCAGGTAGACTATTCTCTCGATTGATCCTATCTGCGCATTCTGGTTTTTCCTTGTCGAATGATCAAAGTCCGTCGTTACTACATCAACAGTTGCTAGTTCACTCAAAGCTCTCGCCACCGAAAGCGGCCGATTCGCATGCATAGAGGTACTGAAAAACGGTGCTAGCACTAAAGCACGCTTCCGGTTTCCGGTGAGATGGCTACTCATGCTTCTGCAGTCCTGCTCTTCGACGCGCAACAAGCGCCTGTAGTGGCACGGTTTGATGGAGACGCCTCATATCCCTCGCCTGATATCAAGTCCTCGACCGTAAGAAAACTAGAATTTCTCGCGGGCACCGGCCACCATCTTTTCGACGATTGCGGCCACAACCTATCGTTCCGCAATCGCGACGATGTTAATAAGATGCTCAGTCATGGTCCGCGCAACGAAGCCAGAATATTCGAGCATCTGTCTAACCAGCAATGCGTCAAATACGTGATGATGTAGGCATCTGTTTTCGAAGTTACGCTCTGACCGCGCCCTGAACATCTCGTAGGTTCCCGCAGGATTGTCACGCTTTAGATCATGCAGGCTTATAATTTCCATCAAGTGTGTCCGATCATCTTCCCCAGTTGCTGCGTCGAAATCTGCGATCAAATGCTCTAGCTTTGTAACCGGACGCCGATGATCAAACGTCCATCGCTTATTTGGCAGCAGAATAATTAGGCTCCCTTTCGGCTTTAGGATCCGACGCCATGCTAGAAGAACCTTGATCGGATTGGCGCTATGCTCGAGCATGTGACTAGATAGCAAGAAGTCGTAATGTGCATCCGGTATCTCAATAAGATCGGCAGCTTCGAGAATGTATTGAGTACCAGGAGACTTTTTGGGGGAGAACATGAAGGTTTTCCCAGCGGTAAGCTGCCCCTCCCATGTCGTACACGTTGCAAAATTACAGTTGTCTAAAGACCCTACCAGATCATAGATCGGTATCAAGCCTCCAGGTTTGAATACCACGCTCGGGCCGCCTATTTCCAGCCCGTTCAACCCGGCCACGCACTCCACATATCTGGCAAAATGCGTAATTGGCCGGGGAAATAAGTGGAATACAGCCTTCCGTGCAGTTTGGCTCGGCCCATAAGTGCAAAAACTGTTTAGCATCCTGGATATCATGCTGTATCCCTATTTCCCCAACTTAGAACATCCATCGTCGATTCGCTACTCTCGAGTCCGCAGAGTTCCCACCGATTCATAGAGCCCTGCAATAGGATATGCAATCTGCCGGGGAGAAAGCGGCGTACAGTACAGTTGAGAGGCATAGGCAGAAGCTTCCAGAGATACTGCTGCAACCCGCTATCGTTTCTCCAAATAGTACTTAAGCGCCCGCTCAATGCCAGTCTGAAAGTCAATCTTGTGCTGGAATCCCAGTTGTCTCTGTTTCGTCGTATCACCGCCCCGTGCATGCACTCCGGCTGGTTTGTTGGATAAGCCCTTCACCTCGGGATGGTAACCTGCGGTTCCGGCAGCCAGTTTCGCGAAATCAATAAAACTGGTAAAAATACCGGTCGAGAGGTTCACCGCGCCGCCATCATCAATCTTGTCGATCGTTGCCATAACACCATCCACACAATCTTCAATGTGAATGAAGTCACGCATCTGTGTGCCAGTTCCCCATACATTCAGGGTTTTCGATCCACGTTCAGCCAACACGCGCTTGCAGATACTAGGGAACGGGTAAGCGTCGTCCTGGTCCTCCCCATACCCAGAGAAGGGGCGATAGCAGATCGACTTCAGTCCATGCTTCTCGTATGCCAACTGAGCCAGATATTCGCAGGTCAACTTTGCCCAGCCGTAACTCATGTCGGGCATGCCAATATCGCTCTCGAAGGAGATCATCTCCTCTGTCAGAAGCAGGTAGCCTTCGGGCCGCTGTAGTTTGACCGGGTAGGCAGCACTGGAACTAAAACAAGCGGTCTTCTTCGGCCGGGCTTCCTTGGCCCATCCCCAATACGCCGCGTCGATCGCCAGATCGTCCGCCACAGCCAGCGGGTTGTTCTCAATCATAAGACGCCCGCCAACCATGGCCGCCAAGTGAAATGCGTATTCGAAATCCGTATCCTTCACACGCGCGAACCAGGTCCGGCAATCCTCTTTGTAGAAATGGAAGTGCGGGTAGTCCCGCGGGTCGAATAGAGGCCAGCCGTTCGCCGGATCGATGCCTCCGGTAAACTCGGCCACGCAGTCCACGGCATGCACTTCATTCCCAGCATCCAATAGCCGCTTCACCATGTGCCGCCCGACGAAACCGGCGGCGCCTGTAACCAAAACTTTACGCATGCTGAAAGTGCCTCCAGTAGTAACTTGTTTAATGAGTGTCTGAATGCTCCTATACATGGCGAGGAGTTGATCCATTCTTAAAGGCAAATGCGACTCAATTGCTCTGACTCAGGATTTCCAAGAGGATATTCTGCATGCTGACCTTCATATCGTATCTCTCCGCAAGGAAAGCCTGAGCATTGCAGACCAGAGATTTCGCCAAGACCGGGTCGGTCAGTAGTTTCCGCACGCAGCCGGCAAACTCCTCGACCGTATCCGCAACCAAAAGATGTATCGAGTCTTTGAACCCAGTCCCCTCGACCCCCATGGAAGTGGTGACTACCGGCAGGCCAGCCAGCAGAGCATGGATGAGTTTCACTTTAAATCCAGTTCCGCGAATAACAGGATTCACAAATACTGCCGCGCTCTCATAGATACCATCCAAAATAATTGGGTTTTCTATAAGGGAGACGTTTTTGTGTTGCTGAATCAAATGTTTCAAGGTGGGAATCGGTTGACCTGCTGTGCGGCCAGCCACCTGGAAGGCATAGCCTTCAAGATCACACAACAGAGGGTGAATTTTTTCGATATACCATGCCACAGACTCAACATTATGCGAGATTGTGAGTGTGCCAAGGAAGAGGACCGTTCTACTGCTCGCAGAATACGGTCGCAACGCCGATGGGCTTACATGTGTGGGAAGAAAGAAAGATTTTCGGTCGTCCTGAGGATTCTTTCTCACATATTCCTGTCGATCGCTGTCTGAGATAAACCAGAGATAATCGCATTGCCGCATCACAGTATGAGAAAAGAAACGAAACTTGAATGACTCGGAATAATAATAGAGCTTTTTCAACCAGTTTCCAGTACCTTGCGCAAATTCGCGAAAATGTGCAACTTGCTCATTGTGAATTCTTAAGATCAGCTTGGTCTGCCGAGCGGCTGGATTTTCCAGGAAGGCCGCGACATAATCGGCCTCAAGAAGAACTGCATCGTAGCGTTGACCTAGCATGACATCCTGTAGGTCGATTCGACTGCGCACCTGAAACGGAATGAAAGATAGAGCGGATCGCAGGCCGCATCGGCGTCGTACAACCCAGAGATTTCCCACGCGCTCCCGTACAGCCTGCATCCTGTCTTCGTCCGGCATTTCTCTTACACTTGCAAGCAGATCAACTGTGTATCCCATCTCTGCCAGTATTAGAATGCGAGCCCATATATCCACTGCGGCTCCGTGATCCGGAGGATAGGGAAAGTCCATTGCGACAACTAGGATTCTCTTCATTTGCTGTTTTCCTCTGGCCAAGGCTCTGCCAACCTCATAATTTTATTCTTCGAATCCAGAACTCGGCAAGAGCTAATAACAGGTCGAGCCGATTTCGAACCTTGCGAGCCATGGTCAAGGGTTCCCTTCCCGTCGCCGTTGACGGATGGCGCCTGTTCAGGACTAACGGTTCCTGAATGTAAAGAGTCCGGCGACCGGACAACGAGTTCCTGACCCCGATCCAGATGTCATGGAGCACATCGTACCTGTGCGAAAACGGCAGAATATCTCCAATCAATTCGGCGCGGAATGCCATTGTGCAACCGCCAAAGCGATTACGGAATAGATTTGCCCAAAAACCGGATCGAAACTTGCGTCCTCCAGTATAAAAGGTTTCTGAAAGTTGAGCGCCATTAGAATCGAGAACCACTCCGTCGGTTGTAATGAGGGTGACATTTGGATGGGATCGAAATGCTTCCAGAACGACCGCGACCTTCTGTGGCATCCAAAGATCGTCCTGATCGCTTAGAAACAGAATCCTGCCGGATGCGCCGCGAATGGCGTCCTCGAAGGTGCGCGATACTCCCAGATTGCTGGGATGCACGATGAGTCGAATTCTGTCATCCTGAAGACCCAGCACACAATCCCGCGTAGCATCAGTCGAAGCATCGTCGACCACGATCACTTCATCTCCCTCGCCAAGCTGGCTAAGGATCGATTGCAATTGGGCGGTAACATACCGTTCTCCGTTGTACGCAGCCATGCAAACAGAGATAGCTTGCCGTTCCTCTGAAGGCTCTCGGTCTTTTCCTTTGTCCTGGGCACACAGCATCCGCTGCTCCATTTCATTTTTCCAGTCCTGAATCCGGCTCATTTTCGACTGCAGAACTCGCCTCTTTAGCGCATTCCACGTCAGCTGTCGAATTGCAATGGTTTGGCCGCGCCTCCGTTGCCGCCAGATGCGGCCGAGTAGCCGCCCTGTAAGTGCGAGGCCTTCAATCCGCCCCCCATACAAATCACAAAACGCAGACTCAGCCTTAAGAAAGTTCCAGAAACGGTCAGCGTTGAGGTTCTCACCGTGAAGCAGGGATAGCTCGTGCTCCACATGTATATCTCCTGCTACATAAACCTTTCTGCCGTGCAAGTGGAGCTGCCTATATACATATGCATCCTGATGATCCAGCCAGAAATATGGATTAAAGTTCCCAATCTGCCTTAGCGCACTGACGCGGAAAAGTGATGCTGAATTGAACGCATGTGTTTCTCGCCTCGCGATTCCTGAAAAGCTATGACGCAGATAGCTTGCCCCCCAGAATCTGACGAACACCGGAGACAGTAGTCTCCCTGCATCCGAGAGTTGTGGCACAATTGCGGCAACACTGTTGTCCGACTCTATGTTAAGCGCAAGTTTGCTTATGCGAGAGAGATAATCAAAGGGCAGCTTCGTGTCCTGGTCCAAGGTCAGTAGCCAGGTATATTTCTCTCTTTGAGCAATCGATAGGGCGCGATTATAAGCATTGGCAAGTCCAGCGTTTTGCTTTACAGATTCATACTGCACGCCCTCTGCCAAAGGGCCAGGGTCGCATCCTCCTGGAGTATTGTCATAGAGAAGAATTTTTAGCTTGAGATTTCCGGGCGACACATGACGAAGAGATTCCTGCAAGCTTTGAAATACCGCAGAGCCCGCAGGAGTCGTATGGTATAGCACAACCACGGCAATGATACGAGGTGCAGTTACTGTTGACGAGACGCTCATGCTCTACACGTTTCCATACGGATATTCGTTGCAAGCTGTTGGCACATCATAAACATCACCTCCAATATCTAAGCATAGCCTGAGTAAGTCCACACCTTGAACGTTCAGGACTTAAGTCTCACTATGTAGCTTACTTTCACAACGCTGGAATTATTCTTATGTATTATCACGGCTGTCCGGTTAAAAGTCGAACAGAATCAATTGGTTGGAAGATTGCTCTAACTCATCTTGAGAGTTGTATCGCTGAAGTGCCAGTAAAATGGGGGTTTTCTCGAACAGGGTAACACTGAAAATCTGTAGAAGTTGGTAGAGGCTGGCCTCAATGCCCACGCGTTTGCGCACAATGGCCACCAGGATATAGATCGAGACAGCGATCCAGATTTGCGTCTTCACGGCATTCTCGCTGGTGCCATAGAAAGCCTTGATGCGCAGATGCTGTTTGATCCAGCGAAAGAAAAGTTCCACCGCCCTCCTTTTCTTGTAGATTTCGGCGATGGCCAGCGGTGGAAGCGTGAAATTGTTGGTCAAAAACTTCAGCCGCCTGCCGGTTTCCGGATCGCAATAGGTGACGCGGCGCAGTGCATCTGGATACGCCGTTGCCGAAGCGAGAGAAGTCAGAATAACTGTATGGTCGCTGCGCAGGCCAGTAGACTTATCGACCGGGCGCAAATAGCGCCGCTGATGCAATACATTCGTTTTGGTGCGCACGACGAAGAAAGCCGACTCCAGCGTGAAGCGATAGAGACGCTCGAAGTCGATGTAGCCGCGATCCATCACGTAAAAGGCGCCGGCTTCGAGGTTGATTTCGTCCAGTACGTTCACGTCTGCCACCTTGCCGTCGGTGATGCGGATGAAGGTGGGGATGTTGCCGCGCAGATCCAGCAGCGTATGCATTTTGACGGCACCTTTATGCTTGCGGAACCGGGCCCAGGAAAACAGCGCCAGACAAAGATCGATGGTCGTCGAGTCCAGCGCGTATAGATCGCGCACATCCTCGATGCCGGTCGCGTCGTCGGCGTAGAGCTTAACCGCCGTGCGGATCAACACCTGCGCAAAGTCGGCAAAGATGCGCCAATCACGGTCCTCGTTGGCGTCGGCCAGTGTGGAGCGCGCCACTGCCGCGCCAAAGCCCATGTGATACAGCTTGGGGCCAATCGCTCCCAGACAGGCTTCAATATCGCGCAAACTCTCGCGGTAGGCCAGTTGAGCAAAGGCCATGGCGAGGAACTGCTCCCAGCAGGAAAGCTTTTTGGTGTAGCGGTCGCCACCGTAACGCGCAACACAGCGACGGAACTCGCGATCAGGAAGAAAGTCAATCAACTGGGAGAAGATGCTCTTGCCTTCGTTCATCCCCTCATCATGGGCGATCAGGCAGGAGGCAGGTATGCATTTCAAATCGCGGCAAGAGAAATACGCCTATAACGTGCCTGTTTTATATCGGTTGCGAGACAGAAACATAACTTTTACCGGACAGCCGTGATGTATTATAGACACCGTTTACGTTGTCAGACACTCATTCGTTATTTCTCTCGATCCAGCTCGTCAGTTGAAATGCTCATGACACGCGTTGCAACAAGTACCAGTCGTCAAACTCCGATATTTCCTCGTATTTTCTTGTATATCCGTTTTCTGTCAACAACGAGTGTATTTTGTCTCTTTGGGCAGAATAGTTATGCTCGCAAGTAATTGCTCTGATCTTATATTTTCTAAAGTCGAAATTACTTAGTATTTCGTATTCGCTACCTTCCGTATCAATCGATAGATAGTCTATTTCCCTGGGCGCATTGTATTTTACGAGCATATCTTCCAGGGAGATCGTATCGACATTATAGGTCTTTCCTTTTTTTCTCAGGTCTCTATGGTTATCCGATAAACTATAGGATTCTATGGTCGAGAGTTCCCCGTATTCCACCTCATTGAAGGTCAGAATTAAATCCGATTCGCGCCAAACGCAATTCGTTGCGATATTGCAATTCCGGTTATTTGCTAGATCCTTGTGCCAACATCTAGCAGGCTCACAAACAATTCCTTGCCATCCAAATTCCTTTTCGAGAAGATATGTATTGCTCTTATCGACACCATTCGTTGCTCCAAATTCGACAAAGTACCCGCCCGTCTTAAAACCCAGTTCGCATAAAACGAACATATCCTGCCCCAATTGAGACTTTGAATGTCGCAAGGCTCTTAATATCCAGGCGTTATGCCCATCATGACATTTCTTGAGCAGTTCCATAACAATACCGCCCTTGGCGCTAGATTCAAGCCTTTGTAGGCGGTAATATTCCGTTATGCCGACACCTAATCTTTTCAGTGTCGCTTTCACTAGGTTCTTGAGTGCAATACGCATTCTATTATTCCGTAGAGCGTGTTTCATAAATAGGTACGGCCTCAGATCAGGCACTTCCGGTTGAGGCGGGTAGCTGTTGAACTTCTGTTATGAAGAAGCGACAGAAGCTATTGACCGACGAACAGTGGAAACTGATTGAGCCTTTGCTTCCCCAGCCGAAACAGCGGCGGGACAAGCGAGGCCGACCGTGGGCGGCGAACCGGGCCTGCTTCGAAGGCATCCTGTGGATACTGCAAACCGGTGCCGCGTGGCGCTTTTTGCCCGATGAATTTCCGTCGCCCCCGACCTGCTGGCGACGGCTGAAGCAGTGGGAAGAGCAGGATGTGTGGCTCGATGCATGGCGTGCACTGCTCGGGGCACTTGATGGGGAAGGCTTGCTGAAGTGGGACGAATGCTTCCTGGACGGCAGCTTCGCTCCGGCCAAAAAGGGGGCGCTGCAGTCGGTAAAACCAAGCGCGGCAAGGGCACGAAGTGGATGGTACTGGTCGACGGTCAGGGAATCTCTGCACAAGTTCTGCATCCACGGCCTAATTGATTAATCTTATGGATGGGGGTGGAATGCGATGCTTCAGCAGACGTTTGCGTCACAGATTGGCTTTGAGAAGTATGGGCGGAAGTCACGCCGGGAGTTGTTTCTGGACGAGATGAACCAAGTGGTTCCCTGGTCTGAGCTACAGGCTCTGGTTGAGCCGCACTACGCGAAGGCTGGAAACGGTCGCCGTCCTGTTGGGCTTGCGATCATGCTGCGGACTTACTTTGTGCAGCAGTGGTTCAACTTATCCGACCCCGGCGTGGAGGAGATGTCTCTATGAGTCGGCCGCGCTGCGGCGATTCGTGGGCGTGGATCTCGGCGTGGCTCCGGCACCCGACGAGAGCACCATCTGCCGCTTCCGCCATCTGCTGGAGAAGCACCATCTGGGCGAGGAGATTCTGGAGACGGTGAACCGCCATCTGGCGAGCCGTGGCATCCAGATCGCGACCGGCACGATCGTCGATGCGACCATTATTCATGCGCCTTCGTCGACCAAGAACGCCAGCGGCGAGCGCGACCCAGAGATGCATCAGACCCGCAAGGGGAACCAGTGGTACTTCGGCCTGAAGGCGCACGTCGGCGTGGACAGCAAGCAGGGCGTGGTGCATTCGGTATGCACGTCGGCGGCCTCGGTGGCCGACTGTCACATGCTGCCCGACTTACTCCACGGCGAGGAGCGAAAAGTATGGGGCGACGGCGGCTATCAGGGCCAAACGGAGGCGATCCGCGAGGCCGCGCCGCACGCCCAGGACATGACCTGCCGCCGGACGAAGTTCAAGAACTATGTGGACGAAGTAGCTCGACGTAAGAACACAACTAAGTCGAGAGTAAGAGCAAAAGTAGAACATGTGTTCCGTATCTTGAAACGCGTCTTCGGCTTCGACAAGCTGCGCTATCGGGGGATCGCGAAGAACCACAACCGGCTGTGCGCAAACTTCGCGCTGGTGAACCTCTACCTCCACCGCAAACATCTGGCCACGCTCGGGACGTAGTGCGTCCGAAGGCCGAAAAATGGCCTCCACGAACGACAAATCAACCCACATACCCCTTCGTCTGGGAAAATTCTGCTCGTAAATCCTCGAGAAAATGCCGAAACTCCCTGGCGCTACGAAATCAGTGACCTGCGCAGAGCTTCCTTAGAGTCCGCAGGAGTCGTATGGTATAGCATAACCACGGCTAAGATCCGAACAGCAGTCTCTGTGGACGACATACTCATGGTATGCTCGTTTCCAGACGTTGATTCAGCGCCGATTGGTGGTAAGTCACAAAAATCCCCTCCAGTATATAAGGGTACTCTGAAGAGATCCATTCTTTGAGTACATTACCAGCTTGACACATCACGGAAGATCTAGCGGTGGCCGATACACTCCAAGCCTAACGGATTCTTTCATAATAGGCACACGAACGTCGAAGTTTCCCTTGTCCATCTGATTTTGAAATGCCGGATTGCCTTTAACCCCGGCGTCATGAATTGCTGTTGGATCCTTCATCCACTCAACTTTGTAGCTGTGCGTGAGAGCCAGTTTCTTGTCACGAAGAAAGTGGGCTCCGGCGACATCGCTCAATAAACAAAAAGCAACTGATAGAGCGGCCCCTGCCACCAGAACGACTCGACGAACAGCTTCTTTCTTCCATAGAGGGAGAATGTCCTCTATCAGAAATATATATGAAAACGCCAGAAAAAGGTTGGAATACGTTCTGTAACGCGAAGCCAGGCTCTGCGCCAGGCCCATATCCGACCTTAGACCGGATATAGCTATCGCGTTGATCAGAATAAAGAGCATTGAGTAGAATACTGCCGGGTTACGGTAGAAGTAGCCCCGCTTTGCGGCGCACAAAAAGACTCCGCACAAAATCAATCCGAGCGCCAGACTTGGCACAAGTGACACAAAGCGTGCCGCCGACGAGCCGAGGAAGGAAAGAGCATAAATGATATTGAAGTGCAGTAGGCTTCCCGCCGAGCCCTGCTGCATCTCGGGAGATTGTGCATGGCCATACCTGAATAGGTAAACGGCGAACATTAGGCCAGGTGTCACAATCCACGCCGGCATTCGGAGCCACCGCCTGGTTTGCGCCAACATGAGAAGGCCGACCGGTACGACGAAGAAGCCGTTAGGAGATGATGAGATGCCAAGCACCAGCGCAATGCATGCCAACGCGAATGACCATCGAGAACCCCTTGCCAGCAAATAAATCGACAGAAGAGAAAAGAATATCACTGTCAGTTGTTGCAGAGAACACATGGCAAAGTCAAGTGCGGAAGCATATTGAAGTTGAAATATCAGGTATGCAACTGGCAACAGTAGATATAGCCTTTTGATTGTGTTGCCTCGAGAAATCCGCGTCATAGATATAACAACAATAAATATCAAAGCTGCGAAGGCGTTGCCAAACTCAACCAATGGAAGAAACTCTACACGTCCGAGCATACTATATTGAGCAAGTATGATCATATTTACGAACATCAACTTATATCCATTGTGCTGTGCAGTAAGAATATAGAGAAGTTTGGGTAAAACCCCGTGGCTCACGCTAATCGTATTCACGCCTGAGAGGATCACATCGTAATCGTCCAATATTGGTATTCTAACGGCGTTTACTACTAAGACGTAGTAGAAGATTAATGCGGGAAGTGCCGTCAGCAGCAAAGCTGTGACGAGTCTTATAATGCGAGATGGTGTGGATTCTGTTTGCATCGTATGCACCAGCATTGACGAGAATAGTGCTGCTAACTGCACCTCTTCGGCAAAGTGCGAAGAGTGTGTTTCATCACAAGGTACGACCTTAAAGCATACGCTTCCGGTTTAGGCACGTAGCTGTAGAACTTCTGTTGTGAAGAAGCGACAGAAGTTGTTGACCGACGAATAGTGGGAACTGATTGAGCCTTTGCTTTCTCCACTGGAATGACAGCGGAACCACAGAATCAATGATTTCGCCATTTGATGCGATTCTCGAAGCCTATTCCTTCAGCTCCGCCCTGTCGTGCTGAAAGGTTACGGCTTGCTCACCGTATTGGTTGTCGGCACCAGACGAAATGTCATCGAGCTTACGAGAAAGTAGAGCAATCCGATGGCGAAGGCCCGCAGAAGGGTCGCTATGTCGAAATAGCTATCATCATAGATCACCATCAACACAGAATACATAGAAAAGGCGAACAGGTACATACTGAATCTCCCTCCCTGCCTCGCCTTTAGATAAAGCAGGGAGTGGAGCAGGCCGATAAAGAGCAGCAGCACTAGCATTCCGATGATGCCCAGCTCGAGATAATAGAACTTGAATACGGTATATACGTTTATTGGAAATGGGACAAACACAAATCTGTCGAGCATCGGGGTCTTGGTGTAGTTCGATATGATGTGCAGCGTGGTGGCCAAATGCAGGGGGAACTGAAACGTATGGCTCCAGGGCGTCATGAAATCAGCAGGGCTCTGTACAACTCTGTCGAAGGCGACTAACGGACCCACGATATCGCTAAAGACAGAAAATGTGGCGATGCCAGTGGTACTGTCGGTCATACCTTCGGTGTTTTTGCTGATAAAGACGACCCCAATAAAAACCGTGACAAACAAGGCTATCGGCCAGCGAAGCAGCGGTATGGCGCTGCGCAAGGTCTCCTGTTTCCTATGCAGCAGGCGAATAGCAATCAGGCCTGAGATAATGGCCAGAAAGTATCCTCGCCCGAGGCTGAGAACACACGCGGAGAACGCGATGACAGTCACGACCCAAAACTGCCGGTCTTTCTTTCCTGTGGCGAACAGCAAAAAGATGAAAGTAACAATCTGCGTGAAATAATTCAGCACAAAAGACCCAGTCCACTCCCCGGTTCTGGATTCATCAACCATAACCATGCGAGCTTGTGCGAGGAGGTTAAAGCCACCGGCGCCCAATCTACCGAGCTGCCATGTCTGGTAGAACAGAACCGGTAGGCCGCATAGCAGGACAAACGTAAGCACGTTGCGGAGGAAGTCAGATGTCCTTACCGGCTTGGGCGGAAAGGGATGGAAACGGAGCAGCTTTCGCGGTGCAAGGCCTGCGAGCAAGCCGCCGAAGCTGAACGAAGCCGCTCCAGCTGCCACGATCGCGAGCGTGTTGCCATGCACGGGATCAACCTCGATGAGGCCTGAGCGGACCGTCGCCAGATCTAGCAGCCACATGGCACTGAAGATAAACGGTGGATACAGGACTGAACGCCGCAACCGGTAATTGATAGCCGCGAGCAAAAGGAAGCAAATGAGTGCGAGGTCAAGAGGAATCATTGTAAAACGGCCCTCCCCAACTCTCCTGTATTGAACACAAACAGTCCACTCAGGCGCTTTGCATACAACGGAAGACACCTCATCCATGCGGGAATAAATATCGTTAACGGATTAATTACAGCCTGTTTGGATCGGTTGACTGGTATCCAGTCTTCAGCGCATGTTCACTCGGATTTCGCTGCATTATGGCGTTATATCAAACACATTCTCGGGTCATCTTACGGCTTCACGTAAAGGCGTGGCACCGCGCACAATGCGTTTCAGCAGGAATGCGCGCTCATTCGTTCCAAGGCCCAGGGACCAAACCGCCACGGCATATGAGGTCATTCCAATAACCGATAGAACCAGCTTAAGCGGCAGGCTCATATTGAGCATAGCTACGGCTAATGCGACTGTGATTGTAATGATCCCGGCAACGATTGATTTCTGTCTTGGAATCTTGCCTACATACCTTTCCACCGCCCAAAACAGCAGCGCGCAATCACATGTTGTCCGAACGGTCCATGCAATAGCCGTGCCTTCAATACCATATCGCATCGTCAGAATCCACACAGTCGCCACATAGAATGGCAACTCGAGAAGATGGAGCTTGCCTGTAATATCCGCGCGCCCCTTGCCCTGCACCATCGCAAAGGGCAAGGAAGCAATGCTGTTTGTGAAGGCGCCAACAGACAATATCTGCAACACAAGTGTACTGTGGCTTGCGAAGTTTGCTCCAAGCCATATACTCAATCCGTTTTTGGCAAATAAGACCATCAGAAATGTCAGGGGGAACAGTGCGAGGGTGACAAATTTCACTGCGCGCCGAAACAACATTCCTGCATGCTCCCGGTCTGCCACAAGAGCGGTAGAAAAAGCAGGAAACAGCACGCCTACAATCGCCGAAGGAAATATCCCCATCTTACCTGCTACTTCCATTGGCGTCGCATAGTACGTTACGGCAGTAAGCGACAACAACATTCCAATCAGGAAGCGATCCAGATACGACATGATTGGCGATATGATATTGGACACTGTCATCCAGGCGCCGAAGCTGAACAGCATTGGAAGCAAGCGCAGATTGATGACAACTCGGTTCATCAGAAACGGCATGTCGCGAAGCGCAAAGAATGCATAGCATAACCAGAATACAAACCTCGCCACAACCAGAATTCCAATCATCGCGACCAAGCTTTTCGACCAAGGCAGCACAAACAACGGCGCGGCAAACGTTGCAACTCCCATTGGAATGCGTATGAGGCTGATAGTTCTGAACCGTTGCCGCGCTTCGAGAATAGCCCGGAAACCAGCGGTGCTAACTACGAAGGGCACAGCCAAGCTCAGCATATAGAAGGCCCTTACCGTTTCAGCCTGGAGAGCCAGCGGTGTTTTCAACATGGTCAGCACGATCACACGCGAAAATAGCGCGAGGATAATCCCGCCAATTACCCCCATTACTCCCATAACTAGATTCGAAGTCCATATGAGCGCAGGAAGTTCATGTTTGCTATCGGTCGCGAGTTTCTGAGAGAGCAGATTAGTCACAGCACGACCTAGCCCAAGGTCGAAAAAGCTGAAATATCCGACGACCATCCAGGCGATCATCAAAACCCCAAACTTATCCGTTCCAATTGCATGAATTAGTTTGGGGATGGCAAATAGTCCCACTGCCATCGGAGCTATCTGTCCTGCAAGATTCCAGACGGCATTGCGAGCCAGTAAGGGCCCCCTGGTCAGCTTCTTGGCATCGGAATCTTGGAACGGCTCCGCTGAATCAACTGGTTCTGCTCCCACCGTGTCCAGCACACTACCCCCCTTTGCTCGCCGCAAAACACACCCCATATCTCGCAAGATATGAAAGCACTTCAGTGAAGTGCACATTCCAAAAAGCTACTAACTCGTTAGTCCTTCAGGTTGCTGTCATTTCTTCGCACCAATCCCTTGCTGCTTCCAAGTCCTCCCGCCAGAATCACACATCCCATGCGCTCTTCCCCCCTTCGGTCCTCACTCTCTGTTTGGCCATAGGAGCCATGGATACTGCCGTGCTGTTAGTCAGTTGGCTAACCCCAAAAAAGACCCAAGACTGAGTCACTTTGGCACGTCTGAGTCGGAACCGCGAATCGTGTGCAAAACTGTCAGTCCGACGGCTTTTACCGGATGGGAGGCATCTGTAATTTCCCAAAGCTTACAAGCAATGATCCATGTGATGCCCGCAAAGGATGAAGCCAAGACGACAAGTAGGACGATGGTCGCCCTATGAGGGGATGACTTTCTTTCTGGGACCTGTGGCTCATCCAGCACCTTGATAGGAGGTATCTCCTTCGATTCCTGGACTTTGGCAAGTTCTAACTGTTTGGTTAGAGTCTCATAAATGCTCTCTTGCATGGAGACTTGCCTGTAGAGATCTGCATACTTAGTCCCAAGCAGGGGCAACTGCCGAATTGATGGCATAAAGTGGTCAGAATTGAGATCTTCGCCATTCACGCTTTCACGTATACCTCCCATCTTTCGCAATTGACTTTGGAGTTCGTCAACGCGCGCCTGTGATTCGCGCACGCGCACGTTGTCATCGCTATACATGGCTTTCAACCCAGACAACTCACTCTGGGCCGTAATCAGTTCGCCCTGTAATCTTGAGACAGATTCCATCAGCGCTTGGCCTTGACTTTGCGGATTCAAGGTTGCGTTCTGACTCGAGAACTGGCTCAATTCAAGGGAACTGGCGTCCAGTACATCCTTGATGGATTTTAGTCTGTCTTCGAGAAAAAGACGTTCGCGACGGGCTGAGGAAGTGCTCACTTTATTGACGAGTTTATCAAGTTCCTCGACATATGCTTCAGCAATGTCGCGCGCCCGTTTTGGGTCACGATCCGTGACGCTGATGCTAATGATTCCGCTCTTTCTGTCCTCATCGATTGCGGTTCCTTCTGTTAGTATCTTGCGGGCATCAATATAGAACTTACAATCATAGACGCGCCGCAGATCGAAGCGATCGATGATGTCATCCTGGACGGTTTGGCTGCTAAGAATTCCGATAAAGGTTCCGCCCGGTGTCCTCGTGTTCATCAAGCCCCCCGAAAGGCTGGCTGTAGGTATAGCCCCAGTTAGCGCGGAGAGCACAGACATATTTGAAAGTGTCTGCTGGTCCGGCGGCATCAATTGGGTCGTGGACGTGTATTCTTTTGGGATCAATAACGCGATGGCAATTGCAGCCAGCGCGCTCAACCCGATAACTTTGGCCAGCCAACTACGGCGTCGCCATATTGCTATCAGAATATCAGCGAGTGGAATCTCTATCGAATCCGTTGCGTCTTCAGTCGCACTTTGATTGTTTTCTTCTGCGGTACTCAATCTTCCGTCTCCTGTGGAACGAAGAAACTGATTCAATGGAAGTCAGGCAAGCCCCAGCTCCATAGACTACTTTGGTCCGATGGGCCTCAACTGTTATTCCTCAGCGGGCTAATACTACTGTGTTATAAAGTGGATACCTCTGTCTCGATTTATCTGGCGCTGGCGACCTCGGGTCAGTACGTTGAAGACGATGAGCCGCCAGCAACCGGATTTCTTCCGCCAACCTGCGCGTCTGCAAGCCTATCTGGACGGTCTGACCCAGGCCGCCGGGCATGCCGATCGCGTTGTCCCCATCGAGAACTACACCAAAGGCCTCATGCTGCCGATCGAGCGCAAGAGCGTCGAGCCGATGGCCGCGCGTTTGGCTCCCGGCAACGTGCGCCAGATGCACCAGTCGCTGCATCACATCGTGGCCGACGCCCCCTGGAGCGATGACGCGCTTCTAAAACAGGTTCGCCGTCAGGTGCTGCCCGCGATGACGCGCAAGCATGCGATCGCGGCCTGGATCGTCGATGACACGGGATTTCCCAAGAAGGGTTCTCATTCGGTTGGAGTCACGCGGCAGTATTGCGGGCAACTGGGCAAGCAGGATAATTGCCGCGTGGCGGTGAGTGTTTCGCTGGCCACCGAAGCGGCTAGTCTTCCTGCCGCGTACCGGCTCTATCTTCCCGAGATCTGGACCAGCGATCCAGAGCGGCGCAAGCAAGCAGGCGTACCCAAAGAGATTCGCTTCCAGACCAAGCCGGAGATTGCGCTCGGACAGATCCGCTCGCTGGTCGCAGAAGGTGTGCCACATGGCGTGGTGCTGGCCGATGCCGCCTATGGCAACGACAATGGATTCCGCGAGGGACTGGAAGCACTGGAACTTTCCTACGCAGTTGGCATCCAGTCTACGACCACGGTATGGCCACCAGAGATCGCGCCTCTTCCTCCCCAACCCCAGGGCAAAATGGGCCGTCCGCCACGACTATTGCGCAGGGATAAGCAACATCAGCCGCTTTCGGCCAAAGAACTTGCCTTGTGCCTGAGCGCAACCGACCTGCGTCCGGTGAGTTGGCGCGAAGGAACACGCGGCAGGATGCGCTCGCGGTTTGCCGCCCTGCGTGTGCGCGTGGCCCATCGCGACTACTGGCGCAGTGAGCCGCATCCTGAGCAATGGCTGTTGATCGAGTGGCCGAAAACGAAAAGGAGCCAACCAAATACTGGCTGTCGAACCTGCCTGCGTCGATCACTCTGCGCAAGCTGGTTGCCATCACTAAACTACGCTGGCGCATCGAGCGCGACTACGAAGAGCTGAAGCAGGAACTAGGCCTGGGACACTTCGAAGGCCGCAATTGGCGCGGCTTTCATCACCATGCGACGCTATCGATTGCCGCCTACGGATTTCTGGTACTGGAGCAATGCCTTTTTCCCCCCTCGGGCAACTCGCAGCCCATCCGCCCAGCCGGCATCCAGCTTCGCCTACCCCGTGTACAACCCGACTACACGCCCCGAGGCGCTACCGGTACGGACCGAACGGCATAATCCACACTCCATCGCCACCCTGCGCCGCCAGATCGCAACCCACCTCGCCCGCTCCCTGCCCCGCTGCCCCTGTTGCCTCCGTGGATTCTTATGTGGAGTCGAGGTGTGGCGCGGCGGTTTAGGTTCAGCCTATCCGTTACCGGCCCTTTCGTTTGCCGGTGCCTCACTAACTGAACCTTGCTCCGTTTCCACACCCCGCTCATCGACCCGGACATGCGCAACTAACGCATCCGGCTCTCGGAGAAAGGGTCACGTTTTCGCCCACGGAAAGCTGCGTGTCCGCTCACTAAGCCGGACTAAGCCTCGCACCTCGTGGAGGGATGCTTCCGGAAACCTCTTCATCGCCGGCCACGGTACCTGATGTTTGGCGCACAGCCACTGACGCAGCCGCTTGCGGGCATGTCGTTCCACCGCTCGATAGGCTTTGCTGACTGGCCCAAGACAGAAGTAGTTAGCCCATCCGATCATCGTTCGGTTGAGCCTCGCCACTAACGCCTCCTGGTCCATCTGGATTTGATTCCGTCGGGTCATTTCGCTAATCGTTGCGCAGACGCGGGTCACCCGCTTCTTGGCGGGAACCGTGCCAAGGTAAGCACGCCCTGTCTTCGTCGAGTAGCATCGACCAAACGTATATCCTAGAAAATCGAACTTCTCTTCCGGCAAACGGCAGACTCGCGTCTTGTCTTCGTTCACCGTCAGCTTCATCTTTGACATCATGTCTCGCATGATGGTCAGCGCCTCTTGGGCTCCGCCACAACAGCAGATCACGAGGTCATCGGCGTAGTTGACGATGTACGCTTTCAGACGCTGCTCATGCCCGAGTTTCTTCCACCCGAGCACAAACCGACGCATGTACAGGTTGCTGAGCAGCGGGCTGATCGGAGCCCCTTGCGGGGTGCCTCGACCTTCGTCCCGGTTGCGCGTGCTGCGACGCCTGTTCCCCCGCTCATCCGTTTCTTCAACGGGAGCTTCCAGCCACATCTTGATGAGATGTAGCATCGCTCCGTCGACGATCCGTCGAGCCACCGACTTTAGAAGCTCGGAGTGTGGAATGCTATCGAAGTAGCCAACTAAGTCAGCATCGACAATCTGTCCATGTCCGGTGTTGAGCAGCTTGTGGACATGCCTCACGGCGTCCAACGCGCTGCGTTCAGGACGATAGGCGTACTGTTCCGGTTGCAGGTCGGTCTCGAAAATCGGTTCGAGTACCAGCACTGCCGCCGTTTCCGCGACCCGATCCCTGATCGCAGGCACACCTAACGGCCTCTGCTTCCCGTCCGGCTTGGGTATATAAACCCGCCGCACGGGCTGCGGTTGATAGGTTCGATTCTTCAGCTGTTGCGTCAGTTCGTCCAGCCATCGCTCCACTCCATACTCCTCAATGTCCTCGAATGTCTGGCCGTCCACCCCTGCCGCTCCGCCATTGGCTTTGCAGCATGCGTAGGCGAACGCCAGCAGGTCTTCGCGGTACATCTTGTCGTATAGAGCATAGAAGCGAAAGCTGGGTGATTCCTTCGCTTTTGCGTGCAGCGCCATCTGCAACTTCTGAACGCTCGGTGGAGTTGTTAGGCTCATCGCCAATCCCTCGGTCCTTCGTTGCTTCTTGCGCTTCCTTTCAACTGAGGCCCCTTCCCTCCACCGGAGTTACCCGGCTTCATCGGTACTACGAGCCTCTCCGCCACCCCATACGGCCCGGCCTGGCTCTCGCGAGTTGCCAGTTGATCAGGATGCATCACCGCTGGGGCTTCCCGTGTTGCGTCTGGTCCCCTTTGCCAGCATGCCGTCGCCAATACCCCGGCAGGTCCGATGGAATCTGTTCGCTCGTACACTTCCACCGTCGTCGGCCTTCCCTCGAGTGTCGGCGGGTCGGCTCCTGCGTTATACGTTTCGAGGCCTGCGCAGCGTTCACGTTTGTTACGGCCTGCAGACTTGCCAAGTCGCCTGAGCGACCCTCTACATCGAAGGCTTCAGCAGCTTCGTTACCTCCACTACTGCTCCGATTGCTACCGGGCGGAGCGAACCAGTTCCCGGACGGGACTTTCACCCGCTGTGGACCAGCACCTTTTCACGGCGCACAACACAGTAGTACTAACGGCAGTCCGATCATCACGTATTTGAACAGATACTTGATAACCTTGAGCGGTTCATCGACGTTTAAGTAGCATCAGAAGATTCCTGTTACGGCACCAGTGATGGCGATAGACGACATAATCTGCGCAGCACCTATCACGTTCTTCCATATCTCCGAGCCGCCAACGATCTTCTCTGGAACGACGATGGAATCGCCCGGCTGCATGCGGAGGTTCATCACGCTACTGCCCGACCAGATGCTACTGTGTCCTACGATGGATCCATCGGCGCGCACAACAAACACGGCCCTCCGGTTGCCGAACTGGGTCGCTCCGCCCGCCTTCTTCAAATACCAATCTGCATCCTTGCCTGGCATATAGGTGATTGCCTCGGTGTCATAGACTTGGCCGGAAACCATCACGAAATTCGGACGCTTGGGGATGACTATAGTATCTCCTGCACGCAATTCGATGTCGGCGTAAGTGTTCTCCCACTTACTGATGTCCGCCGAGATTCGGATCACCTGACGGCCAGTCGCCGGATGACTACGCAGCACGGCGAGTACTTGATCTCGCTGCTGCTGCATGGACGCCTGTAGGTCCTTCTGGTCCTGAGCGGACATCACACCCGCATTAATGTTGACGGGCGTGGTTTCGATTCGTTGGATCATCTGCTGGCGGGCTTGCTCGCCCAGTTCACGAACCTGCACGCGCTCCAGTACGGCACCAGCCGGATACGCATCCACTCGGAAACCTCCCGCCCGCTTCAGTACCGAACTAAGGCGCTCTCCCTGTTCTATCCCGTAGCTACCGGCGTGCTCGACCTCTCCGGTTATCGAGACCGAAGCACCAATGTCCTGCCATCCGGCCAGTTGTCGAATGCTGACGACGTTGCCTGGCTTAAGCACGACATCGGCATTCTTATCGCCATCCAGCGCCTTCTCTACTTCGACGATGCTGTGGCTAACCAGCACCTTCTGGCCATTCTGCACCACATAGCTGGAAAGGTCGGCCTCTTCCCGATAGGCACTGCGCGTAAAGCCACCCGCCATTCTCACCAATCCCGCCACGGTCATCCCTTGAGACATTGGATAACTACCTGGTCGAAGGACATCTCCATCAATTGAAACCATGGGAGAATCGATCTCATACCGGCTGAAGATGCGGATGAGATCGAACGGCTGAAGCGGGATTGCATCGTTTCCGATCAGCACGTCGGGCAAATTGAAGCTGATAGTCTCGGGCCGGAAGTCCGGCGGCTGTAGGCGAATGAGTTCCGCGTGGTCGGCTGGTTCCGGCATGATGTCCTGGTACGACTTCAAGAGATCGTTGATGGTCATTCCATCGCGGTAGGGGTACTTGCCTGGACGAAAGACATGCCCCTCAAGATAGACTGCCTGCTGGTTGTAGGGCAGAATCTGTGAAATTACGACGTCGTCCCCTCCCTGCACCTGGAAGCCGGCAATCTCCTTTTTCACCTCGTCCGCATCTCCCGGAAGCTGCAAATTCAGCATGGTGCGTCGTTCGTGGGCTTCAATTCGCTGCACGTTGATTTGTTTCAAACTCGCCGTAGCAAGCACGCCGCCGACGAGATCGAGGACCTGGTTCAGCGTCGTCTCGCCGTTCAGCTCGTAGATCGCGGGGCGATGCACCATTCCTTCCACCGTGACCTGCGGACCTACCGGCGGCACTAGGATGGTGTCGCCCGGCAGCAGGCGGTCGGTGTTCGAGCGGACGCCATGCAGCAGGAAGTCATACAGATCAATTTGTCGTACCATTTGTGTGCCGCGATACTGTCGCAGGATGCGCAGCGACCCGCGGCTGGTTGGGCCGCCGGCGGCGTATAGGGCGCTTAGCGGCGTGGACAGCGAGCTGACATCATAGGGACCGGGCCGCTGCACGTCGCCCACCACATATACGCGAACGGTGCGCAGCCGGCCCAGGGAGATTTCCACATGCTCATCCTGAAACTGCGTACTGAGGGCCTTCTGGATGGCGCTCTGCGCCTGGGCGATCGTGAGTCCGTCCAGCGTGATCGTGCCCGCCTCCGGCAGCGCGATCTGACCCTGGCGGTCGATCGTCAGGCTTAGGCGATCCGACCGGCCACCCCACATGTTCACAGCAATGTTGTCCCCCACCCCAAGAACGTAGTCGGGACCGACAGGAAGGTCCATCGGTAATTCGTTCGCATTTCCCGTGCCGAGAACGAAGGCATCGCTACCGAAGCGCCGCAGCGTTCCTCCAGCAGATGGAATCTGCGTGTAAAGATCGCGCAGCGAAAGCAACCCGTAAGGATTGGGAAGCTGTATTTCCTGTGGTATGTCCTCCGGCGACTCGAGTCTGTTTGTTGCAGGGGTCGCCGCGCGCGGACCTGCGCCCTGAGCGCTACTACCCTGTGCGGGGCTTTGGGTATTTCCACCCTGCGCAGAGGGCGCTTGGGCGTTTCCACTCTGGGCGGGAGCTTGCGCATTCCCGCTCTGGGCGGTTCCTTGCGCATTCCCATTCGCCTGGGTGTCACTACTCTGGGCGGGCGCCTGGGCATTGTCGCCCTGAGCAGAGGAAGCCTGTCCGGTCGCCTGTCCACTGCTACCCGCTGCAGATGCTTGACCACCACTGCCCGAGCCGGAAGCTGTCCCACCAGCATTCTGAGCAGGCAGGGGTTTACACAGTAGAACAACAACTGCGATTAACAGCAGCAATCCGATTGGGCTGCGACGCCGCCTGGAGTCAGAACTCCCCTGTTTATCAAGCACTACTTCGTTCATCCTTTGACCCTTTGGCAACATGATTGAATTCTTCTGCATCTGCGGGATGGCGAGATACCAGGCAACCCACTGGAACCGCGCTCCGCAACCGCATCCATTCCTCCTGTGCGGATCTGCTGATGCAACGCGTCAGTTGACGCGGGAAAGCGGTGTGAGGCTCGCCGATAGAACGCTCTCAACCTGCCCGGAAGGGACCTGAATTGTGCCCGGTTTGACATGGATAGGCTGTACCGGCATGGCGGCCTTCTGAATCTTGGATCCGGGACTGTAGCCTGGAACCAGTTCCTTGAACATCAGCAAGAGGCTGGGGACGTCTTGTTCTTCAACAATTTGCTGCAGCCGATGCATGATCTCCTTGATCTGCGCTTCATCCAGATGGTGATGGCAGACGTAGCTTCTGATCTTGCTGTGCGAAGTCGGGACCAAAGACTCATGTTGTAGATTCAGCTCTTCAAACAACTTCTCCCCTGGACGCACACCGGTAAACTGAATCTTGATATCTCGGTCCGGTTGAAACCCGGAGAGCAGAATGAGATTCCTGGCAAGATCGACGATCTTGACGGGTTCCCCCATGTCGAGGACAAAGACCTCTCCGCCCTTGCCGATCGAGAACGCCTGCAAGACCAGTTGGGCCGCCTCCGGGATGGTCATAAAATAGCGGCGCATCTCCGGGTGGGTGACGGTCACCGGTCCGCCCGCGGCAATCTGGTCCTTGAAGATCGGGACCACGCTTCCGTTGCTCCCCAGCACGTTGCCGAAGCGCACCGCAACAAATTTTGTGCCTCGCTCCCTCTGGAATGCGCCAATCAACAACTCCGCCACGCGCTTTGTAGCGCCCATCATGCTGGTCGGCCGCACCGCTTTATCGGTGGAGATCAACACAAAATCTTCCACTCCATGTCTTACCGCCGCTCGGGCAACATGCCATGTGCCGAGGATGTTGTTCTCGACCGCGGCAAAGACGTGCCTCTCCATCATGGGAACATGCTTGTAGGCGGCAGCGTGATAGAGAATGGAAGGTTGATGGTGCAGCATGACCCGCTGCAACGTCTCGGCACGGGTGATGTTACCGATCTCTGAGTGGAACACCAGATCGGGGAAGTTCCTGGCCATCTCTCTGCCCAGGTGGAAGAGCGGAGTTTCCGCTTCATCGAAGCCAATGAGAGCTGCCGGGTGGAACCGGGCGATCTGCCGGCAGAGCTCCGATCCAATCGAGCCCGCGGCGCCAGTCACCATCACAACTTTTCCCTCGATGCGCTCGCGAATACTGCCCTGATCGAGATGCACCGGCCTTCTGCCGAGTATGTCTTCGACAGCCACATCCCGGATCTGTTTGTCCAACTCCGCGCCCTGAATGAGGTCCGCCAAACCCGGCACCATCTTGTACTCCGCCCCCGCTTCGAGGGCCAGCTTCAAAATGCGCACCATCTGCGGCCCAGTCGCGGAGGGGACCGCGATCAGCACTCTCTCGATGGCATGCGTTCGCACTACGTCCGCAAGGGCTTCTCCGGTTCCAAACACCGGTATCCCCTGCAAGATCACGTAAGCCTTCAACGGATCGTCATCGATGAAGCCTACGACATCACACTTCAGAGACTGGTTTTGGCGAAGCTCCCTCAGCAGGGCCTGCCCTGCTACCCCGGCGCCGTAGATCAGCGTCCTGGTCTGCCCCCCTTCCGCACCGTTCCCCCTGCGCGCGGTAAGAATTATGCGAGCGGCCAGCCTGGCCCCCAGAGTCATCAAGCAGGAGAGCAGCCAATCGAGGATATAGACCGAGCGCGGCATTCCCGTTGGTCCGAGCACCACCAGCAGGACCACTCCGCCCAGAATTGATCCCGCCGAGTTCGCGAACATAACCCGTACGGCATCGTAGGTGGATGTATATCGCCAATTCCCCCGATTCAGCTTGCCGGCAATGAACGCCAGCGACTTTGCGACGACCCATACGCAGAGCGCCACCTCCATCGCGTGGAAGTACTGCGCAGGCACCGCGCCGTCAAATCGCAGCCCGAACGCAAAAAAACCGGAAAAGGCAAATGCAGCCAAGTCCAGAAGATTAACAAGAACACGATGCCGGATCAGCTTCGCGCTATAGTACCGCGCTGGAAGCGGTATGGGGGACATTGATTTCTCCTGTGTTCGTATCCTATACCCGCTACTGTTTCCTATCACGATGAAACGTTAATACAAAGATAAACCCGCTACGCGGCAGAAGTTGCGGGGCAGGCAGACACGGATGATTGGGGGGCCAGTATCTCCAGTTCTTCGTCGTCAACTTCGACGGCAAAACTTTGCATGATGCTATCCAGCGTGAGAACAACACGATAACTGTACTTCATTCGCTGCACAATCCCCTCCATTCCGGCAAATGCGCCGGACAGAATGCGGGCCCGCTGCCCCACCTTAAGCAGAGGGTGCGGTTGGGCGTTGCGCTGAGAAAGACCGGATCGCAGCGCGTCAATCTCACCCTCCGGCAACGATGCCGGTTCGCCGCCCGTGCCGACCACAACCGACAGCACGCCCGGCACTTCCAGCACACGCACGCGCTCGTTCCGCTGGATGCAAACAAAGATGTAGCCGGGAAACAGGGGAAGATCCAGAGTGACCCTCGATCCGTCACTCCACTTGCGATGAGTGCGATAGAGGGGCAGAAAATGCTCAATCTGCCTCATCTCCAGGTGTTGACCCACACGCTTTTCATGGCGCGGAGTTGTGTAGACGGCAAACCATTTTGGCGCACAGGGCGCAGGCGCGCAGAACCCACCCGGGAAGGAGTCCAGGGTACGGCTGCTCGCTTGATCGATGCCCCTATACCAGCTTTCAGACAAAGCTTCGCTATCCTCACTTGGGTGAGCTGTTTTCCACACCGTCCCCGCGGATGCAGGTAAAACTCAATGAACTGAAGTCGAGAACCCACGTTGCCGGAGTCATCTTCATGCTCCGCTTACATCCGGCGAGGATACGGATAGGTGTTGCGAACAATATAGCACATGGCAGCCTGTCAAGAAAGCGGTGACGCCTCGTATTCCGTGAGGCGATATTGAACATGCAGGGGGCTACCGGTATCCTCTTCTTCCGCAACACGCTCGTGGCTACCGCGGATTGCCGTGTAACTTCGTGCTCTCCGTGTACCATAGTCGAGAAGCGGCTGCGGCATGGGAACGATGCGTCGCGGCCGTCAGTCTCATCCAGCGCCAGGCCAGCGCAGCAGAGCGCAACGCAGGGCCGAGCTGCCGCGCTGAAGGTTCATAGGAGATGAAAGTTTGAAGAAAGCTCTGATCACAGGTGTTACCGGGCAGGACGGGGCTTACCTGGCTGCATTTCTGCTTGCCAAGGGATACGAGATCCACGGCATCAAGCGCCGCGCCTCCCTGCTCAACACCGCGCGCATCGACAACATCTACCAGGATCCCCACATCCCCTCGCGCAACTTCATCCTGCACTACGGCGACATGACCGACTCCTCCTCGCTCATTCACATCGTGGAGAAGGTGCAGCCCAACGAGATCTACAACCTCGCCGCCCAGTCCCACGTCCAGGTCTCCTTTGAGGAGCCCGAGTACACCGCCGACTCCGACGCGCTCGGCGTACTCCGCCTGCTGGAGGCCATCCGTATCCTCGGCCTAGAGAAGAAGACGAAGTTCTACCAGGCCAGTACCTCCGAGCTGTACGGTCTGGTGCGGGAGACGCCGCAGCGCGAGACCACCCCCTTCTACCCGCGTTCGCCCTACGGTGTCGCCAAGCTCTACGGCTACTGGATTGTCGTCAACTATCGCGAGGCCTATGGCATCTACGCATGCAACGGAATCCTCTTCAACCACGAGTCGCCCACGCGCGGCGAGACCTTCGTGACGCGCAAGATCACTCGCGGCCTGGCGCGCATCAAGGCCGGCCTGCAAACTGAGCTCTACCTCGGCAATCTGGGCGCCCGGCGCGACTGGGGCCACGCCCGCGACTACATTGAGATGATGTGGCTCATGCTGCAGCAGGAGACGCCGCAGGACTATGTGATCGCCACCGGCCAGCAGTACAGCGTGCGCGAGTTCGTCCAGCGCTGCGCCAAATTGCTCGAACTGGACCTCACCTGGCAGGGCTCCGGCCCCGACGAGAAGGCCCTCGATCCATCCGGCAAAGTAGTCGTCGCGGTCGACCCACGCTACTTCCGTCCCACCGAGGTGGAGACGCTGGTCGGCGACGCCAGTAAGGCGCGGCGCGAACTCGGCTGGATTCCGCGCACCAGCTTCGACGAACTGGTCCGCGAGATGGTTGAAGCTGACCTGAAGGCCGCCCAGCGAGACGCCCTGGCGCTGCGCCACGGCTTCGACGCATACAACGGCCACGAGAGCTAACCCATGCCAGAAACACCCATTCCAACCCTCTCGACTCTCTCATCGTTCATGCATCCCGACAGCCGCATCTATATCGCCGGCCATCGCGGCCTGGTTGGCTCCGCCATCCACCGCGAACTCCTGCGCCAGGGATACCGCAACATTCTTACCCGCACGCACCAGCAGTTCGACCTGCTAGACAAGCCCGCCGTCGATGCGTTCTTCACCGCCGAAAAGCCCGACTTCGTCTTTCTCGCCGCGGCCCGGGTCGGCGGAATCATGGCCAACAGCACCTACCCAGCAGACTTTATCCGCGACAATCTCGTCGTGCAGACCAATGTCATCGAGGCCAGCCGCAACGCCGGCGTCAAGCGCCTGCTCTTCCTCGGCTCCTCCTGCATCTATCCCAGGCTTTGCCCGCAGCCAATCAAGGAGGAGTTCCTGCTCACCGGGCCGCTTGAACCCACCAACCGGCCCTACGCCATCGCCAAGATCGCCGGCATCGAGATGTGCTGGAGCTATAACCGCCAGTACGGCACCCGCTACCTCGCCGTCATGCCCACCAACCTCTACGGCCCCGGAGACAACTTCGACCTGGCCAACTCGCACGTCCTGCCCGCGCTCATCCGCAAGACGGCCGAGGCCAGGGCCTCCGGCGCGAAGCAGGTCGTCGTCTGGGGCACCGGAACCCCGCGCCGCGAGTTCCTCTACTCCGACGACCTCGGCCAGGCCTGCAGTTTTCTGATGAACCTCGACGACGCCCGCTTCAGTTCCCTGCTCACCGAAGACGCTCCACCGCTGATCAACATCGGCACCGGCGAGGACGTCACCATCCGTGAGCTGGCTGAGACCGTAGCCCGCGTCCTCGACTTCGACGGCGCCCTTGTCTTCGACGACACCAAACCCGACGGCACTCCCCGCAAGCTGTTGGACGTCAGCCTCCTGCACTCGCTCGGCTGGCACCACACCACCAGCCTCGAAGAAGGCCTCCGTCGCACCTGGGAAGCGGTACGCGATCAGCTGACCTAACTTGATTCCCTGCCTTATCAATGTTTTGAGCCGGCCCGATACTTCAACGCAGATACCAGACACTCGCCAAAAGAAAACGGGGCCTGTGGGTATAGGCTCCGTTGATCAGGGATGTGATGACTACGCTGCTACGGGTTCCTTCACAGCTTTGGTCACCGGTTTGAGCGCTGTTTTTTTCGCTGTCTTCGCTTTTTTCTTGGGGCTGACCCAGATCTCCTCCGCAAGGCGCAGATGAGGACATGCGTCAAACTGCGGACCCTTCATATCCGCAGGGGGCGGTTTGACGACGGCCACCTGGCTGGGATGCTCCGTTCGGGCCATATCACGGCGATCCTGCGCCGCATGGGCGAGTTGGCCTCGCACAGGTCCGAACCGTTTCAATGCCTCATGCTTCCTGGACAGGCAAACGCTTAGTGTCAACCCGGAATTCCAGCTTTTCCCTTGCAATCTGCTGAAAAGAGATGATCGATAATGATGCGTAGCTCTGTTCCAAAAAGGTGTGGGTTGAGAAACAGGGGGTCATGCAAATTGTCCCGGAATAGTCGTCCGGCCTGGTGCTACTCGTCCTTGCATGTCACCGTTGCGTCAAGTGCTATGGGCGGGAGATGGGGGGCTTCTCGCTGGAGACCTCCGCGCTGTGATCGACCTCCAGGTTGGAGAAGAGCAGGTCCGGCACGACGTAGCTGACCAGGTCGGCTTTGGTCGAGCCTGCCAGGCCGGAGAGGCCCAGCAGAACGAGAAATCCCTGCGCGGGATTCTCCTCCGGCTCCTTGGTGTACTCGCTGTATACAGTGCGAGCTTTGGAGACAGCCATGATCGTTCTTAAGCTCTTGAAGGGAACGCTTACGATGCGCGCGTCGCGCACCGCCTCCTCGTGGCCGTCGGGATAGAGGCGGACCGCCTCGATGGCGCTCGATCCCGAGAGTCGGCGCACAATCAGGCCGAACTCGAGCCCGCGCGTCTTGACCACGTCCATCATCTGCGCGCGCAGCTCGGCGTTGCTGTAGCTCTTCGTCGAGTTGACGATCACGTTGCTGGGCAGTACGCCCCCGAGGCGCATGTTGCCGGTGCTGTGGGGCATGTTGCGCGCGGGCTGGCGCGAGTTGAGCAGCGTCTTCTCTATGCCTGCGTCGACCAGCAGAGTCTCCTGGGCAGGCACGCCCTCTTCATCGAACTTGTAGCTGCCGAAGAGGGGCTGGCCGTCGGAGCTTGTCACCAGCGGATTATCCACCACGCTGAGGAACTCGGGCAGCACCGAGGTATTGAGCTTGAGGCCGGAGCGGGGACGGACGGGAAAGTTGTTGGCGAAGTTGTGCGCGAAGATCTCGTCGGCGGCCTTGCCCTCGACCAGCACCGGGCCGCTGTAGCGCTTGAAGGGCTTGGCCTTCTCTCGCGCCGTGAGACGCTCGCCGAGTTGCCGGGCGCTGGCCAGAATCTCCGCCTCGCTGGGCAGGTCGCTGAGCGTGCGTGCATGCGCGCTGTAGACGTCGGTGTAGCTCTCGTCGTTCTTTCCGTGTAGCGTAGCGGTTAAGTGGAGGTATATCTCCGGCATCTGACGGACATAGCTGGTGCCCTCGCTGTTGACCAGGTGCTCGATGACGTTGTCGATCTCGAAGACGGCGGTCGTGTTGCGGATCGACGGATCCTTGCTCAGCACGGCCGAAGAGACGCGCACCAGATGCTCGGCGTTGGCCTGATCTGCAACGACCAGGGGCAGCGTCTCGGATTCCAGATGCGCTGGCTCCTGGCTGAAGTCCGGCGTGCGCTTGCTCAGGTCCTTGCCTGCATCGCCAGCCTTCTTGGCCGAGAGGTCCTGCAAGGCCTGCTTGTAGGCACTGTCGGTGGCGATCCATATCTTGGTGTCAAGGGCGGAGTAAAACCAGGCCAGTGGGGCGGAGTAAAAGTAGGCCAGTAGTTGGGGGTCAGATTGTTGAGTATTCGGGGGAGGAGGGGCGCTGGAGCGTAGCGGAAGCGGCCCTTCTC
>Ga0181535_10000447_pt1 | contig 62406 bp, 49 predicted proteins | sample PEATcosm2014_Bin_44_FD_119774 | JGI IMG/M metagenome (GOLD analysis project Ga0181535, IMG submission 119774) | Peatland microbial communities from MTU Mesocosm Facility, Houghton, MI, USA - PEATcosm2014_Bin17_30_metaG | ecosystem: Environmental > Terrestrial > Soil > Wetlands > Peat | place... | reverse complement strand
GCCGGTCCACGAATAAACCGCGTTCAGCTTCGGATTCAAGGCTCCAGCCGTCGCCGTCACAGCGACCGGGTCGCCGGGAAAGACAGAAGTCGGGGTCGCCGAGCACGCCAGCGTCACCGGCGGTGGCGGCGCGATCGATCCAGCTTGAATCACAATGCCTGCGCTCAAACGGGCTGCATTCACATCGGCGGTGCCGCCAAAGGTCCCCGTTCCAAAATCGGCATGGACATACTGGTAATCCGCCTGGAAGATGCGAATCGCCAAACGGTGGTGGAACAGAGGCGTGTTGTAGTCCAATCCGCCGCCGGCCGTGATCACCGGGCCCCAGGTATTGGCCTGATAGTGAGGACCGCCAACTGTATCGGCGCCGACCAGTGCATGAATGAAGGGAGTGATGTCCGCGGTGGGGAAACGAACAATCACGCCGGCCGATCCACCGCTGAAATCGCCGTTGGAATGGGCCGAGCCGCTGTCCGTCGGGCTCTCGGACACGGAGTGGATGTCTCCCTCGAGCTGCAAGCCGACATTCTTGTTGAAGTAACGCGCGACGCTGAAAATCGCGCCGTAGTTGACGCTGTCGTACGAGTACGGACTTCCGCCAGGAGAGGTTACCGTGCCCTTCGGAGCCAGGTAGCTGTATCCCAAAAAGATGTCCCACTTGGACGGGGAATCTGCCGCTGAAACTTTCCCGGTAGACGTGGCTGTAACCTGGGCGCCCAAGGCAACGGGCATCAGCGCCACAACGGCCAGGGCAAGAACCCGAACAACAGATTTCAAGAAATGAGAGTGCATGCGTTTATCCTCCGCAATCAAACTGAATGAACAGATGGAAAGGGCTGTTAGCGAGCTCAAGTTCTGGCTCGGACTGACTCGACTCCGCTCAACAAACGGACCGTAAGACGTCCTTACAGCACTATTAAACGTACCATAGGACGATTTCTCAGGAGCACAATTTTTTCTACAAGTTACCTTCCTAATTCCCCTCAGAGTTTGCAGATTACGCACCGTTACTTTGGTAACATTCTCTCCAAACAAAATCACGCCGCAGTTTCACTTACCCTGCATTCAGAGTCTTCAGCAAACTGCGTGGCTCGCGCTGTATCTTCTCTTGTAGAAGCGTAATTGCGTACAAGAGTTGCTCGGGACGTGGTGGACACCCCGGTACGTACACGTCCACCGGAATCACCTGGTTGACGCCCTGCACCAGCGCATAGTTGTTGAATACTCCGCCTGAGGTGGCGCAGGCTCCCATCGAGATCACCCACTTCGGCTCCGGCATCTGATCGTAAAGCCGGCGGATCACCGGGGCCATCTTTTGGGAAACCCGTCCCGCAATCACCATCAAATCCGACTGCCGCGGGGAAGGCCGGAAGACCTCGGCGCCAAACCGCGCAATATCGAAGCGCGACGCGCCCATCGACATCATCTCGATGGCGCAGCAGGCCAGGCCAAAGGTCATCGGCCACACGGAACTTTTCCGTATCCAGTTCACGGCAAAATCCAGCGAGGTCAGGAAGACTCCCTCCGGCTGTTCGTAGCCGTAGCTCACTTCGTTGAGCTTGACGCGATTCCGGGCGCTGCTCTCCAGTGCCCCGAAAAGGTAGTGGTCTCGCTCTGCCGTGGCCGCCATGTCTTTAATATACCTCCGCTGCCGTGCGGATCGCACGGTCAGAATTGCTCCCTCGCTCGTCAGTTTTCATTCCCTGTTCACCGGCCGCTAACCGCGGACAACTGACCGCTCTTCAGTCATTCCGAGCAGCCTGCCCGCGTCACATGAAGCTGCTTGGGCGCCTGCCATGTCCCCGGCAGCCACAGCGTGATCGAAAACCGCATCCAATGCAGCTCGCCCAACGGCGTGGACTTTCCCGCGCTGGCAGGCTCGAAGGTGTGCGGCGTCCTCGGCAAGGCGAGAGCCCAATGCTCCGCGTAGGGAGCGGCATCGGAGATGCCCGGCGCCAGCCGCGCGTCCAGAATGCGAAACTGCCCCACCGACGATTTCTGATTGATCTTCAACTGGCGTTGGATCGCCATCCCCTCCCGGCTGCTCGCCACAGGCGCCGCCGTCGCTTGCCTTGTCCCGCCTAGAATCTGAAACAGCCTCTGGCTCTCCCGCAGCGCATCGGGATCGGTTAGAAAGCGGAAGCTGCGCGGATTCCAGCCGATCGCATCCTGCGCGCGCAATCCAAAGGTCGTGCCCACTTCGCGCTCGTTGATGGAGTTATACGGAGGCGTGGCCACCAGCAGCGCATCTGGAAACCCCGCCGGATCTTCCCGGTCCACCACCAGGTCCCATCCGCTGTAGCCGGCCTTCCCCGGCGCAATCGGCAACACGCGAAAAACCCAGCCCTCGCCGAACGCCGCCCTCCACTCCTGCCCGGCAGTCGCCTCGCCCTCCAGCACAACCTTCTGGCAGCTCCGTGCCTGGGCAGCGGCGGTCAGGCTCGCGGCCAACGCCAGAATCGTCCATGCCACGCAAGAGCCAATCCTCCGTCCACGCAACTTCACGTTCATCCCCATCCCTCGCCACAATTCTTCGCTTGGTCTATCTTGCGCCTTCCCGTCTGCCGCCTGGCGCCGCGGAGAAGACCTGCAGCCGCCCTTGTGCCTTCTCCTGCAACCCGGCCGCCGATTTCATCGCGCAATCGGAAACGTTCTTTATCTTAAAATCGATAAGGAAGCCATGAAGATTTTTGAGTATCCATAAAAAATCATGTAAGATTTCTCCCAACATTTCCATTTAGCGTGCCGGTGCCGGCAACGCCCGGCCGTCTCATTCAATCTCCTGCTCCTGCGGCAGTCTGGAACCGTCCAGACTCGCGCTGCCGGTGTATTTTTCTTCTCTTCTCATCCGGAATGACGGCCGCAATTCCGCCATAGCGCATGTTCTTGACTCGTTGCATGTGCTTCCTGGGAGCCGAATCGTCATGTGGAGTCGTTGCATCAAGTTGCTGCTTCTGCCCCTTTTCCTGGGGTTCCCAGCCATGGCGCTCGCCGTAGCACCTGCCTTGGGACCTTCGTCCCCTGCCACGCAAGCCCAGATCGCCGCCCTTCAGCAGGCCGTGCAGAATGCCCAGTCTTCCGGCGACAACGCCTGGATGCTGGTCTCCGCCGCCCTGGTGCTGCTCATGACCGCGCCCGGCCTCACCCTGTTCTACGGCGGACTGGTCCGCAGAAAGAACATCCTCGGCACCATGATGCAGAGCTTTGCCATGATGGGCCTCATCACCGTCCTCTGGGCCCTGGTCGGCTACTCGCTGGCCTTTGGCCAGGGCAACGGCTTCATCGGCGGCTTCGAGCACGCCTTCCTGCGCGGCGTGGGCCTCGCCCCCAATCCCAACTACGGCGGCACCATCCCCGAGCAGACCTTCATGATCTACCAGCTCATGTTCGCCATCATCACCCCGGCCCTGATCACCGGCGCCTTTGCCGAGCGCGTCAAGTTCAGCTCCATGGCGGTCTTTCTTACTCTCTGGTCGCTGGTTGTCTACTGTCCCATGGCCCACATGATCTGGGGCGTCGGCGGCGTCCTCAACATCGCCGGCGGACGTTGGCCGGTCTTCGACTTTGCCGGCGGCACCGTCGTCCACATCACCAGCGGCATCTCCGCCTTGGTCTGCTGCCTCTATCTCGGCAAGCGCGCCGGCTATCCGCAGCAAGATATGCCGCCCCACTCCATGGTGCTTAGCTTCATCGGCGCCGGGCTGCTCTGGTGCGGCTGGTTCGGCTTCAACGCCGGCAGCGCCCTCAATGCCGGTCCGCTGGCCACCAGCGCCTTCGTCAACACGCAGTTTGCCGCCGCGGCCGCGGCCATCGGCTGGGTCACCGCCGAGTGGATTCAAAACGGCAAACCCACCGCTCTCGGCGCCATCTCCGGCGCGGTCGCCGGATTGGCCACCATCACCCAGGCCTCCGGCTTTGTCCAGCCCATGTCGGCGCTCCTCATCGGCCTCGTCGCCGGCATCGTCTGCTCCTTTATGGTCTTCGAAGCCAAAAAGTTCTTTGGCTACGATGATTCGCTCGATGCATTTGGCGTGCACGGCGTCGGTGGAACCATGGGTGCCCTGCTCACCGGCCTGCTGGCCTCCGGCGCCATCAACGCCGTCTTCGGCAAGGACGCTGCGGGAAAACCCCTCCCGACCGGAGCCATCGACGGCAACTGGCATCAGGTGGTCAACCAGGCCGTCGGCATGGGCGTAGGATGGTCGCTGGCCATTGTAGGCACGCTGCTGCTGCTGTTTGTGGTTGACAAGACCATCGGCCTGCGCGTCTCCGCCGCCGACGAGGCCGCGGGACTCGACCTCTCGCAGCATGGCGAGGAAGGCTACGACTTCAACGGGTAATGCAACCCGGCGGGACCTGCTCCAGGCAAGACTCCCGCCGGTTACGCTCTGCACGCGAGGAATCTGCTTATGCTCAAGATTGAAGCGGTGATCCAGCCCGCCAAGCTGGATGCTGTCAAGGAAGCGCTCATCGAGGCTGGCATCGAGGGAATGACCATCCTCGAGGCCCGCGGCCACGGCCGCCAAAAGGGCCACTCCGAGTTCTATCGCGGCCGCGAATACACCATCGACCTGCTGCCCAAGGTCAAAATCGAGATGGTCGTCGTGGATGATATGAGGGACAAGACCATCCAGGCCATTCTCGGCGCCGCCCGCACCGGCCACATCGGCGACGGAAAGATCTTCGTCAGCCGCGTCGACGAAGCCATCCGTATCCGCAACGACGAACGCGGCGAAACCGCCATTTAGCCGCTTGCCAAAGCCGGTTTGGATTCCGCGCTGGCTGAATCCGTGTTCGTCGGGAGGCCCTTCTCTCCTTGGGAAGGCCTCCCGATGAAAGCCTCCGCATCGGGCAATCCAAGATTTCCTTTAGCCTAGAAGCGATGAATTAGCCAGAGCGGTTTCGCCCCTTTCAGGCACTTTGACCGGTTTTCTCGAAAATCTTCATGGGTTCCTTATGCGGGCAACCCTAAAATTCCTTGAAGAGAATCATCTGAGTGTTGAGCCAATTGAACCCTCCTCCGGGCTGGCCCAGCCGTGTCTGAGTGTTCTCAAGCGAAATTCCTGCACCGGCAGCGGCCTCCGTCCACGCGGACCTCACCCCGCCGGTGCGTTTTTCTTCACTTCATCCGGTTCGGCGGCCGCCTTCCGCCTCATCGCATGGCCTCGGCCCTCTGCATCTTCCTGGGAGTGGAAACATATGTGTCGTCGCGCCCTTAAAGTGCTCCTTCTGTCCGCCGTCCTTGCCGTTCCCACCATGGCCCTGGCTGTTGCCCCCGCACTGGGCCCTGCCGCCTCGGCTCCAGCCACGCAAGCCCAGATCGCCGCCCTGCAGCAGGCCGTGCAAAATGCGCAGGCCGCCAGCGCCAGCGCCCAGTCCGCCGGCGACAACGCCTGGATGCTCGTCTCCGCGGCCCTGGTCCTGCTCATGACCGGTCCCGGCCTGGCTCTCTTCTATGGCGGCCTGGTCCGCAAGAAGAACATCCTCGGAACCATGATGCAGAGTTTCGCCATGATGGGGATGATCACCATCCTCTGGGCCATCGTCGGCTACTCGCTGGCCTTCGGCCACGGCAACGCCTTCATCGGCGGCTTCGAGCACGCCTTCCTGCGCGGCGTGGGCCTGGCGCCCAACACCGACTACGCGGCCACCATTCCCGAGCAGACCTACATGGTCTACCAGCTCATGTTCGCCATCATCACTCCCGCCCTCATCACCGGCGCCTTTGCCGAACGCATGAAGTTCAGCTCCATGGCGGTCTTTCTCTCCCTCTGGTCTCTGCTGGTCTATAGCCCCATGGCCCACATGGTCTGGGGCGTGGGAGGCTTCCTCAACGCCTCCGGCGGCCACGTTCCCAGCCTGGATTTCGCCGGTGGCACCGTGGTTCATGTCACCAGCGGCGTCTCGGCCCTGGTCACCTGCATCTACCTGGGCAAGCGCATCGGCTACCCCCAGACCAACATGCCGCCCCACTCCATGGTCCTCAGCTTCATCGGCGCCTGTCTGCTCTGGGTAGGTTGGTTCGGCTTCAACGCCGGCAGCGCGCTCGGCGCAGGTTCCCTGGCTACCTCCGCCTTTGTCAACACCCACTTTGCCGCCGCCGCGGCCGCCTTTGGCTGGACCATCGCCGAGTGGATTCACAACGGCAAGCCCACTGCCCTGGGCGCCATCTCCGGCGCGGTCGCCGGCCTGGTCGCCATCACCCCGGCCTCCGGCTTTGTCCAGCCCTTCTCGGCTTTGGCCATCGGACTCATCGCCGGCGCTTTCTGCTCCTTCATGGTCTTCGAGGTCAAGAGCCGCCTCGGCTACGACGACTCCCTCGACGCCTTCGGCGTGCACGGAGCCGGCGGAACCCTCGGCGCCCTGCTCACCGGCCTCTTTGCCACCCGCACCATCAACGCGGCCTTCGGCAAGGACGTTCCCACCGGCGCCATGGACGGACACTGGGGCCAGTTGCTCAACCAGTTCACCGGTGTCGCCATTGCCTGGGGCATCTCGATCGTGGGTACGCTGGCGCTGCTCTTTGTGGTCGATATGGCCATGGGACTGCGCGTTTCGCCGGAAGAAGAATCCGCCGGTCTCGACCTCTCGCAGCATGGGGAGGAAGGCTACGACCTCGCTTCGTAAGCCATCGGTTTGTCATCCTGAGCGGAGCAGGCCACGTTCTTTGTGGCCTGCGCAGTCGAAGGACCTGCGGTTGCTCCCCTCCGATTCGGTTCCATCGAATCGGTCCGACAAGAAAGATTGGGCGGGACTGGCCTAACTAGCCCTCCCGCCTGTTACGCTGTCAAACGAGGCGTTTTGCATATGCTCAAAATTGAAGCGATTCTCCAGCCCTCCAAGCTGGATGCAGTCAAGGATGCCCTGCTCGAAGCAGGCATTGAGGGAATGACCATTTTGGAAGCCCGCGGTCACGGCCGGCAGAAGGGCCACACCGAGTTTTACCGCGGCCGCGAATACACCGTCGATCTTCTCCCCAAGGTCAAGATCGAGCTGGTGGTCACAGATGAAATGAAAGAAAAGACCGTGCAGGCCATCATCGGCTCCGCTCGCACCGGGCGCATCGGCGACGGCAAGATCTTCGTCAGCCGCGTCGACGAAGCCATCCGCATCCGCAACGACGAGCGCGGAGAAACCGCGCTCTAGCCATTCGCTGCTGGACTGTGGCGGCCTGTCTTTGAGCAGGCCGCCACAATTTCAAAGCGGCAGCAGAACTCTGCCGGCAATCTCTGCGCCTCGCTTTACCGGCGTTCCCCGGCATCGGCCTCACGCACCCGATTCCGGCGCCGCGTTGTCCCATTTCACGAATCCCGGCAAGCGGAAAATTCCCATCCGCGCAATCTTCGCTTATTCTGTTAACAATCCTTTCTTGCTTCGGCAGGCCAAGCAAAAAACTCATGAATCCAGTCGCTTTGGCGGTTGACGATCTTCGGGAGCAGTATATGCGGGAGATGGCGCTTGTGCGCCAGACCTGCGAACGTACCGGTGACGGCACGGCAGCCATTCGCCGCCGTTCCGCTGTGGTGGACCGCATTCTCATTGAAATGTGGCGCCGCGTCTTCGCCGGCCAGCCCGCGCAGAACGTCGCGCTGCTGGCTCTGGGCGGCTACGGCCGCAAAGATCTCTTCCCCTTCTCCGACATCGATGTCCTCTTTGCCTTTGCCGACGAAAAGGTCGAGGAGCAATCCAAGGACGCCGTCCGCGCCATCATTCAGGGCATGTGGGACATCGGCCTGCGCGCCAGCCCCAGCTCGCGCACCCTCAAGGAAGCCGGCCGCTTCGACCCCGACAACCTCGAGTTCACCCTCGCCACGCTCGACCGCCGCTTCCTCGCCGGCCAGTTTCCCCTTTACCAGCAACTCCATCAGGTCACTTTTCCCGGCCTGGTGCTAAGCGAGTGGAACACTGTCACGCAAAAGCTGGGCGAAATCGCCCGCGCCCGCCACGCCAAGTTCGGCAACACCATCTTCCATCTCGAACCCAACCTCAAGGACTGTCCTGGCGGCCTGCGCGACTACCACCTCGCCGTCTGGTTCGCCCTGCTCTTCCACCTCAAGGAAACCAAGGAGTGGCCCCGCCAGCGCGGCGGCGTCTTCCAGAGCGCCCGCGGGGACGCCGAAGCGGCCTTCGACTTCCTCGCCGCCGCGCGATGTTTTCTCCACTTCCGCCACGGCCGCGACGACAATACCCTCGACTGGCAGTCCCAGGACGAAGCCGCCGCCAACTCCATCGGCCTTGAAACCCGCGGCACTGCCGATCCGGCCTACTGGATGCGGACCTACTATCGTCACGCCCGCATCGTCTATCGCCGCGCGGCGCTTTTAATGGAACATCTGCCTGCGCCGGTCAGCTTCTATCGCCAGTTCCGCCGCCGCCGCACCCCCATCGCCGGAACCGATTTCCTGCTCGACCAGGGCCGCATCGATATCGTCCCCGGCGCCGAATTCAACGACACCAGCGCCATCCTCCGCGTCTTCTCGCTCATGGCCACCCACGGCTACACCCTCTCGCAGGCCGCCGAAGACCGCATCACCGACGCCTTGCCCGCCTTGGCCATCCACATCCCCGAAGGACCCTACCTCTGGAACGCGCTCCGCGAAGTTCTGCTCGGACCCCACGCCGCCCACGCCCTCCGCACCATGCACGCCCTTGGCGTTCTTGAGATGCTCATCCCCGAATTCCACGGCATCGACGCCCTGGTCATTCGCGACAGCTACCACCGCTACACCGTCGACGAGCACACCTTCCTCACCATCGACAACGTGCACAGCCTTCGCCAGCCGGTCGGCGACCACGAAAAGCGCCTGGCCCAGTTGCTCCCCGAAGTCGATCGCCTCGACCTGTTTCTTCTCGCCCTCTTGCTCCACGACACCGGCAAGGCCCGCCGCACCGGTGAGCACGCCGGCCAGAGCGTCGAGCTCGCCGACGCATTTCTTGCCCGTCTGGACTTCGACGCCGAGGAGCGCGAGTCCATCCTCAAGCTCATCCGCCTCCATCTGGAAATGTCCAACGCCCTGCGCCGCGACATATTCGACCTGGAGAATGTGCGCGGCTTCGCCGACAAGATCGGCAGCCCCATGCTGCTCAAGATGCTCACCCTGATGACCTTCGCCGACATCAAGGCCGTCAACCCCGAAGCCCTCACTCCATGGAAGGCCGAGAACATCTGGCAGTTCTACATGTCCACCGCCAACTTCATGGACCGCTCGGTCGACGAGGTCCGCTACCGCGCCGCCATCGATCCCACGCTGCTCAACCGCCTCCGCTCCATGGTGCCCGCCAGCCAGTACGACGAGTTGAAGCAATTCCTCGAAGGACTGCCGCAGCGCTACCTGCAAACCCGCCTCCCCGAGCAGATTCGCCATCACTTCCAGATGGCTCTTAACCTCGACCAGGACAACGTCCAGCTCGACCTGCGCCCCAACCGTCAGCTCTTCGATCTCACCGTCATCACCCGCGACCGCACCCGCCTTTTTGCCGACGTGGCTGGCGCACTGGCCGCCTGGGGCATGAACATCGTCAAGGCCGGCGCCTTCTCCAACGAGGCGGGCGTCATCGTGGATAGCTTCCACTTCACCGACGTCTTCCATACCCTGGAGCTGAACCCCAGCGAGAAGGACCGCTTCCTCGCCAATCTCCACGACGTCGTGGCGCAAAAGGTCCCGGTGGCGCAGTTGCTCGAGGCGCGAAGCCATATGAACCACCCCTCGAACCTCAAGGTCGAGGTGACCACGCGGCTGGAGTTCGACTCCGAGTCTTCCACCCACGCCACCCTGCTCCAGGTGGTCGCCCAGGACGTGCCCGGCCTGCTCCGCCAGATCGCCCTCACCCTCAGCGCCCACGAGTGCAACATCAAGGTGGCTCTGATCGATACCGAAGGCGAAACCGCCATCGACGTCTTCTACCTCACCAGCCACGATGAGAAGCTGGCTCCCGAAGCCCAGCTATCCCTCTCCACCGACCTCACCGCCGCCCTCGACGCCATGCGCGCGTCCGCCGCCAGCTAACTACAGCCCACGCACGCTGCGGATATCTTCAACGGATGGCGGGTGCCCCATTTTCGGCACCGCATGATCGCACCTAGCGTGGGATAAATCCATCGATAGCCGGTTACAGCCCAGGGCAGCCGCAGGAACGTTGATTGTCGCCGAAGCTGGTTCTTTCTGCTGTCGAAGCGGAAAGCCTTCGGCCGTGCTCCCGTAGGGAGCGTATGAAAATAGCCCACGGTGGAGCGCAGCGCAACCGTGGGAAGGCGTCCGATTGCGAATCCTCCGCCCCGCAGGGTCGGAATGAAACTCCTCACCGGCATTCAAATGTGTTCATGCGATTGCCCTGGGTTACATCCATTTATTTCCTTTTACATGCGGCCGGTCGGGCGAAGAGAGCAAGACCACGAGCTTCAAACCGGCCGCGCCGCCCCCGAATCAACCAAACCTTAACAATCCCCGGCCGGGCCTCCCTCTACGATAGGCAGAGGAGGCAAACTGCAACCGCGGCCGGAAATGTCTTCACTTCAGATAGGCACGCACCAGGTCGATCAGGTCCTCGGCCAGCTCCGGGGCGATCTGCTCTTTGGCGCCGTCGGCCAGATGGAACCGGATATGGGTCTCCAGCACCTCGCCCATCAGCCCATTCACGCCTCCGCGCACCGCCGCCAGCAGCATCAGTTGCCCGCCGCAGTCCTCGTCGGCCGTCAGCGACCGCTCCACCGCGTCCAACTGCCCGCGCAGCTTGCGCAGCCGCTGCAACAGCTTCATTTTTTCCCGTTCGTGTTGGGACATGAAAAACCTCCTCTTGACTATACCAACCCCCGGTATAGTATATACCGTGTGGGGGTATAGTTTTACCCATTCTATGCCCATTGCCCCCCGCTCCGCACCTCAACTTCAAGGCTCTCCCATGTCCCGCTGCTTCGGCCGCTCCATTCCGCTCCGCACCGCTTCCGCGCTCTCCCGCACGCTGGCCTGCCTCACCCTCGCGGCTGCGCTTGGGGCCGGCATCGCTTCCGCGCAGGCCCCCGAAGCCGCCCTCGAGCCCTCAACCCAGCTGCCCAGCGCACCCCAGCCTCAATTCCAAACCGGGCTCGAATTTGCCCAGTTCATTCCCGTGCAGCTTTTGTTCGATCCCCAGCATGGCGGCATCGGAAGAAAGCCGGGCGACATGACTCCCGTGGGCCGCGAGCCCCAGGACGCTCCCATCGTCTCCATGGCCCCACATCCGGAGGACAGCCGCTACTGGATCTCCGGCCAGGCCAACATCATCATCCAGGGAGATTTGCCGTTTCATTCCCCCTACCAGGGAACCAACAGCTTCATCGGCAGGGGCGAATACAAAACCTCTTTGCTGGGCACGCTCTACACCGCGCTCCGGCCCACGCGCTCCATCCGCTACAACACCGACCTGATCCTGGACCTCGAGAGCGCCGGCGGACGCGGCCTCAGCGAAGCCCTGGGACTGGCCGGATTCACCAATCTGGACGTGGTGCGCAACCCCACCCTGAGCACCGTGCCCTACCTGGCGCGCTATGAGATTCACCAGGTCATCGGATTCACCCAACAGACCACCACCCAGGAGCCGGGACCCTTTGCGCTGGCGCCCAGCGTTCCCCTACGCCGCGTCGAATTTCGCGCCGGCAAGCTGACGCTGCCTGACTTCTTCGACGTCAACGGCCCCGGCTCCGACAGCCATCTCCAGTTCATGAACTGGACCGTGGACAACAACGGCGCGTGGGACTACGCCGCCGACACCCGCGGCTACACCGTGGGCGCCATGGCCGAATACGACGACAAGCAGTGGAGCCTGCGCTACGGTCTCTTCGCCATGCCCATCGTCGCCAACGGCATTGACATGGACTGGGCCTTCAGCCGCGCCCATGGCCACAACGGCGAGTTCGAGCTGCGCCACAGTTTCGTGCCCAAGCGCAAAGGCACGCAGCGCTTCCTCTTCTACGCCAATCGCGCCCACATGGGCGCCTATCGCGAGGCGGTAGAGGCCTTTCTGGCGGGAACCGACAAGACGCCCAACATCACCCTTCACGAGCACTATGGCGCGCTCAAATACGGCTTCGGTTACAACGCCGAGCAGGAGATCACCGAGAATCTCCGCGTCTTCGGCCGCTTCGGCTGGAACGAGGGCCAGCATGAGTCCTTCGCCTACACCGAGGTGGATCAGACCGTCGAGGCCGGCGCCGACTACGCCGGAACCCGCTGGCATCGCCCGGTGGACAAGATCGGCCTGGCCGTCGTCTCCAACGCCATCAAGGCCGACCACCAGGAGTATCTGAAACTGGGCGGCCTCGGCTTCCTGCTCGGCGACGGCAGCCTCAACTATGGCCGCGAGAACATCGTCGAAAGCTACTACAACTACCACGCCTGGCGCGGTCTCTTTTACGCGCTCGACGTGCAGCACATCGACAACCCCGGCTACAACCGCGATCGCGGCCCGGCCTGGGTGGGTTCGGTCCGCGCCCATATCGATTTCTGAGACAGGGACTGGGGACTACGTCTTTGACCGCTTGTTTATGTACCATCTTCCGTGCCCCATCCTTTCTGTCATCCTGAGCGAGCGCAGCGAAGTCGGGGTCCCCAACGACAGGTCCTCGTCGTTGGGGTGGGAGTCGAAGGATCTGCGGCTGGTGCTTCTGGCGAAAGGGTGGAAAACCACGAACCCGAAGATACGAAATCAAGCGGTCAGAGACCTAAACTATATCGCCACATAAAACTCATGGAAGTTACTGATGAACATAAGAACTGTCATCCTGAGCGGAGCCTCTCGCAGCTTCATCGCGAGAGGCGCAGCCGAAGGACCTGCGGTTTGCCTGTTGCGGCAACGAGCTTGAGTTGAGTTTTCGCCCGCCCCGGCCGCCTGGGCTTGCGTTAGCGCCGCAAGCCCAGATTCTTTGAGCCGGGAACCCAACATTACTCCACAGCCGCCGTCTGCGTCTCCAGATTCCATCCGCGCAGGCCGATGGCGGGCTTGTTCGCGCCCTCCGGGAAGTTGACGGTAACAACCCGCTCCTCGCCCGGCAGCAGCGAGACATAGTTGTCGCTGTAGTAGGCGGGCAGGATGCGCTCGCCCGTCGTGGCGTCCTTGAGCGTGAGCTTCACCAGCAGCGCCGGAGCGGCTCCCGCGTTCCTGATCCGCACCGTCGCCTTGCGCTCGCCGCCCGCAGCGGCAACCGTGGCCCTAACGGCGAGTTTCGCCGTCGGCAGGCCGTTCAGCTCGCGCAGGCTCGCTTCGTCCTTGGCCCACCAGTAGAAGTTGTCGCTCACCGGCGCGCCTGTTGCGTCGCTCACCTCCAGCTTCACCAGAACCGTGTGTCCATCGGCCAGCTTCTCCAGATCGGTCTTGGTCACCGGCGTTCGGGCATTGGCCGCGGCCAGCACCTGGTTGCTCTGCTCGCTCAGGATCTTGCCGTCCAGGCCCACGACGCGCACTTTCACGTTGAACGACCGCGCCTCGCCCACGTTGATCAGGTCCACGGAGTTATCGGTCAGGTCGAGCTGCGCATGGACCGGCTCGTTTGCCTTCTTTGTGGCATAGAAGCTGGAGTGCGTGTCGTAGTCCGGAGTGAGGAAGTTCCACTCCATGCTGGTCCACGCCGGCTGCGACATCCACAGCACGCGCCCGGAGTTCGGCTGCCACAGGTGCGCCGAAAAGCCCTCGAAGATGGCGCGGTTGCCCGCGTAGTCGAGCATCTGCGCCTTGCGCTCGAAGTCCTCCAGGCTGGTTGCGGTCCCGAACTGCGTCTCCATGCGCTTCATGTAGGATTCGACGTCGCCGTTCCCGGTCTGATGCCAGTCGTGGTAGGCCCAGGTGTCGCTGATGGGCCAGCGGTCCGGCTCGGGAATGAACGACTCGATGCTCTCCAGCGTGGGCACGCTGGGAATGCCCAGCTCGCTGCTGAAGCCGCGATTGATGCGATAGTAGGCCGCCAGCGGCAAAAGCTGGTACGGGCCCGAGTTGCGCAGGTTCACGGTGTTCGAGCTGGCCGCATAGTAGCGCGTGTGGTCGAGCGTGCGCACCAGCCCCACCAATCCTTCATTGATGATCGGTTGCGGCACGCCTTCGTTGCGCCCGCACCATACCACGATCGACGGATGATGGCGGTAGTGCAGAATCACGTCCTGCGCGTTCTTCAGGAACAGCGCCGGGTCCTGCGCTTCCACGTTGTAGTTCTCCGTGGATTCCCAGAAATCCTTCCACACCATCAGGCCGTACTTGTCGGCCAGCGCATAGAAGTTCTCTTCCGTATCCTGCCCCATCCAGTCGCGGATCAGGTTCAGGTGCGCCTCGCGATGCAGGCGGAAGTAGGGCTCCATCCGCTCGATGCTCACCCGCTTGCGGCTGTCGTCCATGCCCCAGTCGCCGCCGCGCACGGCGATGCGCACACCATTCACCTTGATGAGCAGGTCGGTTCCCAGCCAGTCGCCCTCGACCGGCCGGATTGACGGCGAACCTTCCGCCGCCGGTTCCAGCGATGGCGCCCAGGTGTGCCGCTCCCACTCTGGAATCCCCTGCCCCAGGTTCGGAGTTCTGTCTTCGATCTGCCGAATCCCGGCGTGGCTCTCGTCAATCAGCGGCAGCGCCTCGTCGTGCGTCCGGCTGGGCAGCACCTCTACGCGGCGCAGGTGGCCGGTCCGGTCGAAGAGCGAGGTTTCATAGCTCACTTCCCTCATGCCGAATTCGATCTGGCGCTCCGAGCTCTCTGCCTTGCCCAGAGCAAAGCTCACTTTGAGCGCGTGCAGCGTGGGATCGCCGTAGCCGTTGGGCCACCAGAGTTTTGGATGCTGCACCTTGAGCTGTGCAAACTCCGCCGGCTTCAGCCGAACCACCGTCTCGCCCGGCTCCAGCTTCACATGCTTGCTCACCTTCACATCGTCGAAGCTGGCCGTCAGATCGCCCTCGATGGCGGCGCCGGAAGCATTGGTCAGCGGAGCCTCGATCTCGATATCCGCCTCGCTCAAGTCCGCCTTGGGCAGCGTGGTGATTACATTCAGATCGCCCACCTGCACCGCGCCCGTTGCCGTCAGCGTCACGTCCTGCCAGATGCCCGTGGCCCGGTCGCGCGTTCTCGGATTCCAGTCCCAGCCTTCGGTGGCCGAAAAGGTCGGCCCATCCAGCATCTCAATGCCGCCGTTGTCGGCCGGCCCGGCCTTGATCGATTCTTCATGCGCAATGCCCGGATGCGGCGGCGGAGATACCCGCACCGCCAGAACGCTTTCGCCCGCTGGGGCCACCAGTCCGCTCACGTCAAAGGTGCCGCGCAGAAACGCGCCCGTAAAGCCGCCCAGCTTCTTGCCGTTCAGCCAAACCTCGGCCGCATAGTTCACGCCTTCAAAAGTCAGCGTCAGCCGCTGCCCGCGCGCCTGCTGCGGAACCTTGAATGCCACGCGGTACCAATAATCCTGGCGGGCCAGTTTTTCCGGAATCGCCAGATTGTTCAGCCCGTAATCGGGATCGGGATAGATGCCGCGGTCGATCATCGTGGTCAGCACTGTGCCCGGCACCGTCGCCGCCAGCCAATCCTTCGTCGCAAATCCAGCCCTGGAAATCTCCTCGCCCGTAGCCTTCACATCCGGCGCCGCGGCCAGCTTCCAGCCGCCTTCGATCTTCCAGGGATTGCCGCCGACCAACTCGGTCTTCAGCTCCGACGCGCGCAGCGCTTTGGCAACAGGCTTCTGAAAGCCGCCCTTGCCGTGCGGCAAAGTCGATGGGTCCTGGGCCTCCGTCATCCCTGCCTGGCCGTGGATCTGCACCGCCCAGTGTGGAGTTGCCTCTTCATAGCTGGCCAGCGAGAACTCTGGCCGCGCGGCTGCGATCGCCTCCACCTCGGCAGCCGTCAGCGCTTCGCGGTAGACCCAGAGATCGGCAATCTCGCCGCCAAAATGGTGGCCTCCCATCCCACCCGGCGCCGCCGGAGCCATTCCAAGCTGCGCGGTGACCATCCCCTGCCTCATCGGGCTCGTCAGCACCGGCTTGCCATCGGCGTAGAGCGTCACCTGCTGGCCGTCTCCCACGGCCACGGCCAGGTGCCACTCCGCCTTGCTCAGCGCGCTCCCGGCCGCAATCAGCCGGCTCGTGCCGTCTCCCCGGCCCAGCCATACGCCCAGGCGATTGTCCTCGAAGCCGATAAAGCGCGCATCCTCGGCGTTGGGATCGCCAAGGCCGGCCAGCAGCGCCATGCCGTTCAGCGGCTCCGAAGCGCGAAACCAGAAAGACAGCGTCCACTTGCCGGGTCCATCGAAGAGCCGATCGTGCAGATCGGGCGCTTTTTGCAGCCAGGAATACTGCTGCGGCGGCGGAGCCTGCGGGCCCAGCGGTTTGGTCAGCCCCGCCCCGTCGGCAAGAAAGATGGCGTTATAAGGGCCGTACTCCGCGACCGGCGCCGATTGCGCCTTCGCCGGAACGGCAAATGCCAGGAAGGTTGCGATGAAGAGTACGGCCGCCCCAAGGCTGAATAGGCGGCAAACGGTCAATCGGTTTTCTGAGCTCGATACGGCTTCATTTCGAATTTGCATGGTGGTTGATTTCATCCTAAGGGGTTCGATTCGCTCTCGTCGTCTGCGCTGTGTTGCGGCTTGCGGAAATAAAAAAATGGTGTTGGAGAAGAAGACAAATCCCCTCCAACACCGAAAGAAGGTCACATGAGTTGTTATGCATCCGAAGACCCGTTGCGCAGGCCTCCGGATCCTTGGCGCCGGCAACCGTCGCGGCGTTCTCCCTGGGGCCGGCCGTCCTTTACAGCCTGAACCGGCTCACCGGGGTCGCGCCTTGCTCGGGATCTCGATCCTGAGCGCCGGCTGAACTCTTTTAGATCGGCCACTCCGTCAAAACGCGTCATCGGTTGCTCCAGCCAGCCATCCGCGAAACACGCAAAGACGCTGAGCCGGATAAACCGGAATGGTCGTTCCCGATTGCATCCTGGAATGTCGATTTCCGCGGCCGCAACAAAGGAAACAAGCCTGCTGGGGGAGCGGCCTGCGTCCTTCAAAACCTTCGATGGGATCGCTATCGGGCTTTGCAGCGCCCGAATTCCGTAATGACTGACAGAATACGTATACTGCCTCCAAAATCACTCTGTCAAGAATAATTCGTTGCCGGGTTCCAAGACAATACCAGCGTGTGTTACAAATGGGAACGCTACCATTTGTGAGGTTTGCTTGGCCACCGGTTCGGGGAAGTCTGTTCTTGTGTACGACGTGGGAGGAAGTCACGTCTCGGCGGCGGTTTGCCTGGACGGCGCCGGCGCTTTTCGGCTTGGCCAGGTTGTCACCGCTCCGCACCCGGCCCAGCAGGCCAGTGAGGCCTTCGTCGCCCTCCTTTACTCGCTGGGCGGCCAGGCTGCCGCGGGGTTTCCCGGCGTTTTGGGTGCCGCGCTGGCCTTTCCAGGCCCCTTCGACTACCCCGCCGGCATTAGCCGCATGCGCCACAAACTGCCCTTTCTCTTCGGTGTAAATCTGCGCCAGGCGCTCGCCGAGCGCTTCCATTGGTGCGCCGGACAGGTCCGCTTCCTCAACGACGCCGACGCCTTCCTCTGGGGCGAGATCGGCGCCGGAGCCGCCCGCGGCGTTCCCCGTTCCGTCGGCATCACTCTGGGAACAGGCATCGGCTCGGCCTTTGGACTCGAAGGTCGCGTCGTCACCGAAGGTCCCGGCGTTCCGCCCAGCGGTGAAATTTGGAATCTCCCCTACGAGGGCGGCATCATCGAGGACTCGGTCTCCACCAGAGCCATCCAGGGCGGCTATCAAAAGCGCACCGGCAGGCTCTGCGAGGTCTGTGAGATCGCCGCGGCCGCGCCAGGCGATTCTGCGGCCGCCGAGGTCTTTGCGGACTTTGGCCGCCATCTCGGCCTGGCCCTGCGCATGGCGCTCGCCGAGTTTGCCCCCAAGGTCGTGGTCATCGGCGGCGGCATCTCCCGCTCCGCCCAGCTTTTCCTGCCCGCCGCCCGCCACGAGTTGCGGGATACCGATATCGAGCTGCGCGTCTCCACGTTAATGGATCATGCGGCCCTGGTGGGCGCCGCGGTCGCCTGGTTCACTGAATAGAAAACAAATCCAGGGAACGATGCCTGGGGCAGAAAAGCCGAAGGGCGCACCGGTCTGGTGCGCCCTTCGTGTTTCACACACTCTAGCCGCTCTTATTTGCCCGCGCCGGTTGGCGGCGTTTGTGTCTGCGTCTGCGCGGGCAGCGCATAGATCACCTCGCCCGGCTTTGCATAATGCAGCTTTTCCCGCGCTTCGTGCTCAATCGCGTCCGGGTCCGACTTGAGCCGTTCCACGCGCTTGCGCAACTGCGCGTTCTCCTGCTCCAGATCGTTGATTTCCTTCTGCAACTGCTGGTCTTCGGCGCGCTTGTGCTGCCACACCGACAACCCGTGCTTGCCGTTCACCACATGCCAGGTAAGCAGAAGCGTCAGGCACACGGCCACCACCGTGCCGGCCGGGCGCCACACCCGCAGCGTCCAGTCGAGCGCGCGCTTGGGCATCGGCCCCGGCGCCGTTGTGCTGCCCGGCCCGCTCTTCTCGCCTTGCACCTTCTCGTCCGGCATTCAACCTCGTTCCGCTCTTACGACATCACAAACTGCTCGGCCGCCGCCTTCAGCGCTTCCATATCCTGCTCGCTGCGCGCTTCCGTGTAGGCCCGCACCACCGGCTCGGTCCCCGAAAGCCGGTAGCAAACCCACGAACCGTCTTCCAGAATCAGCTTCAGCCCGTCGGTCCGCACCACCTTGACGACTTTGCGTCCGCCCAGCTCCGCCGGATCGGCCTTCAATTTCTCAGTGAACGCGGCCTTCACCTCCGGGGTCAAGCGGAAGTTCTCCCGCACCGGATAGAAGGAACCAACCTTGCCAAATAGCTCCTTCAGTTGCACGCCCAGGCTCTTGCCGCGCGTGGCCACCATCTCCGCCACCAGCAGGCCGGCCAGCACGCCGTCCTTCTCCGGTACATGCCCGCGGATGGTCAATCCCGCCGACTCCTCGCCGCCAATCGCGATCTTGTCCCCGTTGATCAGTTCGCCAATGTACTTGAACCCTACCGGCGTCTCGTAGAGCGGAACCTTGTGGTAATCGGCCAGCGCGTTGACCAGGTTGGTGGTCGCCACGCTCTTGGCCACGCCGTTCTTCCAGCCCCGCGTCTCCACCAGGTAGTCGAAGAGCAGCGCAATCACGTAGTTAGGCTGAATAAAGGTCCCGTCCGCGTCCACAATGCCGAAGCGGTCCGCGTCCCCATCGGTCGCGATCCCCAGGTGGGCTCCGATCTCCTTCATCTTCGCCTTGGCGTCGCCCAGCAGTTCGTCGGCCGGCTCCGGCGCGTGGCCGCCGAAAAGCACGTCGCGGTAATCGTGAACCGTCTCCACCTGCACGCCGGCCTCGCGCAGAATGTCCGAGCTGTACCCCCGTCCCGCGCCCCAGAACGGGTCGTACACCACCTTGATTCCCGATTTGGCGATGGCCTTCAAGTCCACCAGCTCGGCAATCCGCTTCAGAAAGGTCGGCTTCACGTCCGCCGTCTCAAATCCACCCGCCGGCCCGCTCGCGAGGGGAATGCTCGCTCCGCTCGCGATCAGCCCCGCAATCGCCGCTTCGATCTTCTTGGTCACCTCGGGCAGCGCTGGAGCGCCGTCGTGCGTCGAGAACTTGATCCCGTTGTACTCCGGCGGATTGTGCGAGGCGGTAAAGTTGATCGCCCCCGAGGTCTTCAGCTCGCGTACGGCATAGGCGATGGCCGGCGTGGGCGCGGCCTCCGGAATCACAATCGGCGTCACGCCGGCCCCAGCCAGCACCTTCGCCGCCACATCCACAAAGCTCTCGCCCAGGAACCGCGGATCGCGGCCCACCAACACTCGATGCGGCGCCGGTTGCGTCTTCACGTAGGCGGCAATCCCCGCCACCGCCAGCCGGATATTGGCCACGGTAAACTCGTCGGCCACAATCGCCCGCCATCCCGAAGTCCCGAACTTGATCTCTGTCGTCATTCCATTCTCCCTGCGCCGTCTTCACCGGCTCCAACTTCATACTGCCTCACTCCAGCTTAACCGGCAACCTCCCGCTGCACCGAAGCCCGCGATACTTGAGTCCATCGCTCGGGGAATGTCCTTCGTCCGATCGCGGCTTACTCGCCAAATCTTCTTTGACAAAAGGTGTCCAATGGAGTACAAAAGGATATGCAAACCGTCGTGGAGACGCCGGGATATCTCAAGGCAGCCGAAGCCATCTTCAGTCAGGCAGAACGGGATCGGATCGTCGCCATGGTTGCTGCGAATCCGGAGTGCGGAGAGCTCATACAGGGAACCGGCGGCTTTCGTAAGGTTCGAGTTGCGCGCACAGGCATGGGAAAGCGCGGCGGAGCGCGGGTGATTTACATCCTTCGTAGCGAGGCTTTTCCGATCTTTCTCGTTGCGGTCTATGCCAAGAACGAGAAACAGAACCTGACCATGCAGGAGCGCAACCTGTTGGCCAAACGCGCCGATGAAATCTTCGCGAAGTACAGGAGGTAAGCGATGGCAACCATGTTGGAAGACCTGATGAACGGGCTGGACGAAGTGGATGCCTTTCTGGCCGGGGAAACGGCTGGTTACAAGGTCAATCTGCCCGCCGAAGTCGATGTGAAGAGCATCAGAAAACGCTTGAAGATGACGCAGGTCCGATTCTCTGACACCTTCGGCTTCAGTCTGGACGCGGTCAAGCACTGGGAAGGCGGAAGACGCACCCCCGAGTCTTCGGCCAGAGCCTTTCTGACCGTCATAGCCAAAAATCCCAACGCCGTCATTGCAGCCTTGCACCCGCAACTCCGCCAACTCGATTCCAAGTGAGGAATGGAGGGAAGCGGGTTGCCCGCCGAGAGTCAACGAGAGGACTTACCGTCCAGAGTCCAAATGCGAAAAATATATGGATGGCATGATACTATACTTGCGGCTTTGCTTCGGTTATTGAGAAAGGCCTATGGCTACACGTAAGAAAGCGCCCTCGACACCCACTCCTCAGACCCGGCCCGGACAGAAGCGCTCAACAACTGAAAACCCGCTTGTGTTCATTAGTCACGATAGTCGGGATGCCGACCTCGCAGAGGCCTTTGGCAACTTACTAACAGATGCGAGCGGCGGGATTCTCAAATCCTTTCGTTCATCAGACCGCAAGGGTACTGCTGGTATCGAATATGGGCAGGAGTGGTATAGCGCCATCATGAGAAAGCTTGACGACGCCACGGATGTTGTCGCTCTCTTAACTGCCCGCAGTGTTAATCGCCCGTGGATTCTTTATGAGGCTGGAGTAGCAAAGGGGAAGCTCAGCGCGAATGATCGAGTATTTGGTATTGCCCTTGGCATACCCTTAGATGAGGCCGCCACGGGACCGTTCGCGCAGTTTCAGAATTCTCCAGACGAGGAAGACGCGATTACTACGCTTGTTCTCCAGCTCATTAAACGTCATCCTCAGGCAGCCCCACGAGAAGAGGCCGTCCGGCGACAAGTTCAAGCATTTCGTGAGTCCATCGCTACCCTCCTAAAGGGTCGAAAGGAAGAGACGCCTCAAACCTCCTCTCGTACCGACGAAACTTCGGTTGCAAAGTTCTACGAGGAAATCAAGGTGTTGGTCGGCGGCGTCTCGGAGCGCATTGTTGGACAACTAGGAGCCGATCCACAAACCCGACGGATGAGGCGTCGCAGGCGCATCCATCCTGGAATGATGGAGGATATTCTGCATCACCCGATGTGGCGGGAGGAGCATGGATCGAGTGGAGTTCCGATTCTAGTGATGTTCAGCTTATTCCGTGATGACTACCCATGGCTTTATGAGATTGCAACTCAGCTATATCGAGCAATTGATGATGGCGATCCGCGCAGGATCGACCATGCCAGGAGAACACTTCTCAACGCTATTGAGATGACGACACATGGTCCATTCATGCATGAAATGATGATGAACGGCCCTGATGATGAAGAGGCGCTCATGTTTTTGCACCACTTCGTCCACGAAATCGACAGCTTCATCGAGAAACCCAGGCGTCCACGGAAGATTGAATCATCGTCAAAGGAAAAAGAGCGCTAGATCGGATTTCCAGCAAGTTTAGAACCGCTGAGACTGACTGTGAACCACCCCATGCCCGGCACCCCCCAGCCCGTCTCGTACTCACCACCGCAGCCAACCCCAATGAGGCCGCCCGTCTCGCCCGCACCCTGGTCGAGCAGCGCCTCGCCGCCTGCGCCCCCTCATCCCTGCGGGTCGAAAGTTTCTGCGAAGAGTTTGCAGATAATATCCCTCCGTTGCCGCATAATCGGTAGAGGATCAGCAAGGAGATGCCTCTGCGCGCCGCCAAAGGCTCACAGCCGCCGGAGAAAACGCCGCAACTCCTTTGGAATCTAGAATCTGCAAATAACTCGATTAAAATGAAGAATTTGGAGCGGAACCACCGCTGTATCCTGTTGAAAAAAAGGATCTTCTTTACAGAATACGGAGGGGGAGGGTACCGTGATGCGTCCGTAACGGTGCGTGCCCCAAGCCGCAATGAGACTTCTTGCTGTCAAGGGCCCACCGCACTCGTACACTGACTCCGGAGCCGCCCATGCCCACTTCCAGCCCGCCAGCTCGCCTCGTCCTCACCACCACCGCCAATCCCGAGGAGGCGGCCCGCATCGGCCGCACCCTGGTCGAAGAGCGGCTGGCCGCCTGCGCCACGCTGATCCCCGGCGCCCAATCCATCTACCGTTGGCAGGGCGAGGTGGAAACCTCCAGCGAAACCCTGCTCCTGCTCAAGACCGGCCCTGATCAACTGGGCGCCCTCGAAACCCGTCTCCACGAACTGCACAGCTACCAGACGCCCGAGTTCCTGGTTCTGCGGGTAGACTCCGCCAGCCAGCCCTACCTGGATTGGCTGCAAGCCAGCCTTCACTGGTCTTGATCGCCGCCGATGCCGGGGAACGAGGCCGTCTGGTATTCTTGCCCTAGGTCCATGACCGCTTGTTTTTGTACCAGTTCCGTGCCCCATCCTTTCGCCTTTTTTCTGGCCAAAGGGTGGGAAAGTTGGAACCTCAAGGGCGCGAAATCATGCGGTCACAAACCTGGTTTGCTGCCATGCGCTGGTTACTGATTGGCCTTCTCGTCTCGCTCGGAGCGCTGCTGTTTGCCGCCGCGGCTTTGGCGCGCCACATCTGGCTCCAGCGCGCAAAGCTCGGCTTCAAGCCGTCTGCCGGCCCCGGCCGGGCCGTCGATCCGTCCGGCGGAGCCGACGTGGAACCGTAAATTCAGAGGAGGTCTCTTGAGCAAGGACATTTCAACAGGGTTTGACCTGCAATCCGTCGCGGCCATCCTCCCCTCCGTCCGGCTGCGCGCCGCCGGAATCGTGCTCGCCGGCAGCGCCCTGGCCGCCGTCTGCGCCCGCGTCGCCCTGCCTCTCTGGTTCACTCCTATCCCGCTCACGCTGGCGCCCTTTGCCGTCCTGCTCCTCGGCCTGCTTCTCTCGCCCCGCTTGGCCGCGGCTACTTTCGGCGCCTATCTGGCCGAGGGCGCTCTGGGACTTTCCGTCTTCGCGCCCGGCCCGCTTGCCTCCGGCGGCCTGGCCCATCTCTTCGGACCTACCGGCGGCTACCTGCTCGCTTATCCCTTGGCTGCGGCCCTGATTTCGTTCCTCTGGCGGCGCGGCGGCCGCGGGTTTTCAGCAGCCCTGGCCAGCGCGGCAGCCGGCAACCTTGCTATTCTGTGCTGCGGCGCCCTTTGGCTCGCTATGCTAACCCACGCCTCGGCCCGATCCGCGCTTTCCCTGGCCGTGCTTCCCTTCCTGCCCGGCGACGCGCTTAAAATCGCCGCTGCCGCCGCGCTCGCAGCCGGCCTCCGGCGTCTGCGCCGGACCGCGGCCTAGACGCATCGAAGAAAAGTTGAAGTTTTTCTCCTTGAAAGGACTTTCCCACTGTGAGTACGAATCAACCCGGATCAGCCATCCCCGCAGCACCGATCGATATCTCCATCGCCCATAGTCCCGATTCCGACGACGCCTTCATGTTCTATGGCCTGGCCACCAACAAGGTCCGCGTCCCCGGCTATCGCTTTTCCCACACCTTGTGCGATATCGAGACCCTCAACCGCCGCGCCCAGACCGAGGCCTTCTTCGACGTCACCGCCATCAGCTTCCACGCCTATCCCTACCTGCAGCAGAACTACGCGCTCATGGGATGCGGCGGCAGCGTCGGCGAGGGCTACGGCCCCATGGTCGTCTCCAGCCGCAAGCTCAACCCCGACGACCTGGGCCGCATCAAGATCGCCGTCCCCGGCGCCCTCACCACCGCCTATCTGGCGCTTAAGATCTTCAACCCGGCCATCGAAACCGTCACCGTGCCCTTCGATCGCATCATCCCCGAGATTCTGGCCGGCAACTTCGACGCCGGCCTCATCATCCACGAGGGCCAGCTCACCTACTCCTCCAGCGGCCTCTACAAGGTGCTCGATCTCGGCGTCTGGTGGCGCGAAACCACCGGCTTGGTCCTGCCTCTGGGCGGAAACGCCATCCGCCGCTCCCTCGGCGCGGACTCCATGCGCATCGTCACCAAGGCCGTCCGCGACAGCATCCAGCATGCCCTCGACCACCGCGAACAGGCCCTCGAATACGCCATGCAGTTCGCCCGCGACCTCGATTCCCGCCTGGCCAACCGCTTCGTCAGCATGTACGTCAACGACCGCACTCTCGACTACGGCCCCGACGGCCGCGAGGCCATCCGCAAGCTCCTCGACCTGGGCTTCGAGCGCGGCATCATCCCCATCAAGCCGCAGGTGGATTTCATCGACTAGGCCTCCGGCCGCTTGTTTATGTACCATCTTCCGTGCCCCATCCTTTCGCCTTTTTTCTGGCGAAAGGGTGGGAAACCAGGAATCCGAAGATACGAAATCGCGCGGCCAGAGACCTGCGCAATCGCATTCCTCGTTGTTGGAGTCATCCCGCAGATGACTCCAACAACGCGCGGTCTCGGTCCGGACTGAGTACCTCCGGCACCCGATTCCCACCCGAAAGTCATTGAAACTGCCTAAGAATCTCTTCTAGCTTCCTAAATAATTCCTAACCTTCGCCGATGCATCCTCTGAGGACCAAATCGGATGCTCGCCCAAACCAATCCGACCTTCCTGCTCGCCTCGTCCGAAACCGATCTGCTGGCTGCCGTTGAACCCGTGCTTCTGGCTTCGGGCGCCCGCGTCGAGATTGTCCTCACCACCGAGGCTGCGCTGGTCTCCATCACCGATCTCCATCCGCCCACGCTGGCGCTGCTCGATGTCAACCTGCCTGGCATGGATCCCCGCATGACCATCGCGCGCCTGCTCGCCGCCGCGCGCCCTGAAGACGGCTCCAACCGCCTCCCGATTGTCCTGATTTCAGACACTGTCACCCAGGATTGGACCGACCGCCTCGCCGAAGGCGTCGCAGACGACCTGATTCTCCGCGGCGCCGATCCCTCCTACTGGCGGCTCCGGCTCGACATGGCCCTGCGCGCCCACCGCGCCTCCCGCGAGCTCGAAGCCCTCCGCGAAGCCGCCGTGCTCAACACCCAGATCGACCGCCTGACCGGCATCTACAACCGCGAAACCATCCTCGCCATGCTCTTTCGCGAAACCGACCGCGTGCAGCGGATGAACAGCTCGCTCTGCATGATCCTTTTCGACATCGACGACTTTGGCCACTGGAACGCCCGGCTGGGCGCCGGCGCCTGCGACCAGTTGCTCTGCCAGGTGGTGAGCCGCGCCGCGCGCCTGCTGCGCAGCTATGACCTGCTGGGTCGCCCCGGCAAGGATGAGTTCCTGGTGGCGCTGCCCGGTTGCAGCACTGTCAGCGCCCTCATGCTCGCGGAGCGGCTGCGCCTCGAAGTCTTCTCCTCGCCCTTCCCCGTAGCCGGCGAATCTGTCCGTCTCTCGGCGTCTTTCGGCATCGCCAGCAGCCAGGGCCGCTCCCCGGTGGTGGTTCTGCGCGAAGCCGAACAGGCTCTGCAATGGGCCAAAGAAATCGGTCCCGAGTCCATCCAGTGCTTCGGCGGCCAGGTGCGCCCCACCCCCGCCCCGGTCACGTTCCTCTCTCCAACCTCCGGCGACGAACTCCTCGCCTGGTAGCGCAACAGGCCGCTTGAATTTAACCATGGGACCCCAGGTCCCGACTCTGAGACCTGGGGCTTTTTTTGTGGATCGGCTCCGCTCCTTCCGCCCGCTTGCTGCTCTTCTTCCCTAAAGCGTTTTCAGCTCTGGTGCATACAAAACTTTGGGTGCCCCATCCATTCCGCGTATTTTGCGGAATGGGTGGGAAAGCACAACGTACGCGTTCAGTTGTAAACACTTGAGCTGAAAATGCTCTATCCCAGAAACTCCTGAAAGACATCGTTCGAGAGAAGTTGTCCCTGCGGCGTCAGCCGGACCGTCTTGCCGTCCGAGATCAGCAACCCATCCTCCGTCAGCCGTGCCACGGCTTCCAGAGCCGGCGCCACCGTCTCTCGGCCAAACTCCCGCTCCAGCGCAGCCACGTCCACTCCCGCGTTCAGCCGCAGCCCCAGGAACCATGCCTCCTCGTGCTGCCGCGCCGGCGAAAGCCACGCCGTCTCCGCCGGTTCTCCACCCCACGGACCAAGACCCGTCCGCGGGGGCCCCGGCTCGGAGCCAGCCAGATAAGCCTTCAAGTCGTCGGTCGTAGTCGAGCGCAGCACGTAACCCGGCCCAACCGGATCTCTTCCATGGGAGGCATCGTCCGCTGCATGCAATGCCGACGACGCATCCAGCCCCAGCCCCAGGTACGGCCGCCGCCGCCAGTAGCGCAGATTGTGCCGCGACTCAAACCCCGGCCGGCTGAAATTCGAAATCTCATACTGCGCCAGGCCTGCCTGGGCAAGCCTCTCGATCGCCCACGCATACATCCGCGCAATCGCGTCGTCCGATGGAACCAGCCCGGCGTGGTAGCGCGCGCCGCCGGCCAGCATCTCGCGTCCCAGCCGCGAATCCTCGTCCACCTCCAGCATGTACACGCTGGCGTGAGGAACCCCGGAGTCCGCCAGCACGCCAAGCGACTCCTCCCAGGACGCAAAGGTCTGCCCGGCCAGTCCCGCGATCAGGTCCACATTCAGGTTGCCGATCCCGGCCTCACGCAGCCGCTCGATGTCTCTGCGCGCCACGGCACGGCTGTGCAGCCGCCCGCTCTCGTGCGCCTCGCGGTCGATGAACGACTGCACGCCCAGGCTCACCCGATTCACTCCCGACTCGGCCAGTGCGGCCAGGGCCTCATCCGCAAGCTGGCCCGGAGCGCATTCCACGGTAATCTCTGCGTCCGGCTCAAACTCGAACTCCGCCCGCATCGCCCCGAAAAGCCGCTCGATCAGCTCCGGCGCCAGCAAACTGGGCGTTCCGCCGCCCAGGTAAACCGAGTCCACCTTGCGCGGCAGTTCCACGCCCATCCGCGCCGCCCACTCCGCGCCAGCCTCCAGATCCTCGATGAGCCGTTGCACATAGCGGCCATGCTCGCTGGCCGGATAAACTCCGGAGGCGAAGTTGCAATACGTGCACTTCGACCGGCAAAAAGGAATCGAAAGGTAAAGGCCGAGCGCGTCGCCTTCTTCAACAGCCATAAAATAGATTGTTTCATGCGCCCATCCGCGCGCTTTTCTCGATTCGCTACTCTCTATTCCCTGATCCGCGCGATGGAGAACTGCGGCCCCGCGATCGCAAGAGGTCCACAACTTGGTTATGGCGCTTTGATCGGCGATCCATCCTGCATGGAACTGGAAGCATTCAAACCGATCGCCCGCAACCGCTGCCAGATTCCTCAAAATTCGATCCGCGCCTGAAATGCGATCATGCGTGGCGAACTGTCTCCACCCAACCCGACGCCCAGCAGCCCGGTCGGGGGCGAAATCGTGCTTTCCAGCGTCCCGAATTTGGCCGGAATATAAACTCCCGGCACTCCGGCTTCCACGTTGCTCGGCAATGCGAGGTTCGGATGGTTGAACGCATTGAAAAACTGCGTATCGAAGCGCAACGATACCGCTTCCGTAATCAGAACTTTTTTCGTCAGATAGATGTCCGAGTAGGTGAAGTGCGGTCCGCGCACCGTGTTGCGGCCCGAATCCCCGAATTGGCAATCGGAAACGGAATCGCCTCCGGTGCAAGCGCCCGTTGTGGGATCGACAACGGAGACAAAAGCCTCTGGATTCAGCCACTGCTTGGTTCCCGCCACGGTAACGCCGGAATATGCTGTCTTCCGGTAGAGCGGCGCGCCGGGAACCCGGCGGGCAAACTGCGGTCCGCTGTTTTGAAAGATACCATTGCCGTTTGCCGTGTAAGGCTGACTGAGCACGGTAAACGGAAGCCCCGAGTGAAAGAACGCTGTCTCAGAAAACGACCAGCCGCCTAACACCGCCCGAAGAGGCGCGCGGGAAGACCGGAAGGGTATCCGGTATATCCCAAATGCCGATATGTTATGCCGCACATCGTAGTCGCAATCTCCATACTGGCGGCTCAGTTCCCCCGGCAGCGGCGACAGGATTCCCGACGTGGAGAAAGCGAGCAAGCCTCCATTCGATACCTCATCCAGGCAATGACTGAGGGTGTAGTTTCCCCGCAACGTAAGGCCGCCGAACTGCTCGGCGATGCCGGCCTGCAGTCCGGAATAACTGCTGTTTGCGTTGGTTTCAAATTCGTTGACGTTGCCGAATCTTTGGTCCAGCGGCCTCGCGTAGGGATAGGGAGCAAAGCATCCCTCACAAACGGTCTGGTAGCCATTCAACCGCACCTGATATGGCTCATGGACGCCGCGGGTGCCGACGTAATCGATCCTCACCGCGCCGTGCGCGCCGGCCTGCTCTTCGATTCCGAAGTTGTATTGATAGTAGTAGGGCGTCTTCAGGGTGCCGCTGGAAAAAGTATTCATGCCCACGGCCAGTGGGCATGTGGGCGCGCCCACCGCTATCCCGGAGCACGGCGATGCGCCCGCGCTGAAGATGGACTGGAAGCTTCGGTTGGCATCGTTGGTTGCATCGACCGCGCTGTTGGCCACGCCCGGAGCGATCCCTGTGCCGCCCACCTGGCCGCCGATACCTCCGACAAACGTCGGCGCATACGGAGCGTTGGTCGCGGCAAGGTCTGCAAGCTGCGCCGGAATAATGTCGCTGAAAACACCAAACCCGGCGTGCGCCACGGTCGCGGGAGCCACCTGATAGGCCGCCGAAACACGCGGCTGCCACACTAGCAGCGGAGTAGCCGGAAACAACCCGCGAACCCCGGTCTCGATCGCCTGATCGAGGGGCTGGGAGATAGCATGGGAAAGATCCAGAAACGATCCCGCTGGACGAGCGAACAATCGTTGCTGATTCACAGGGTTGGTATTCCACGTCGCCCGCATCCCTGCGGTCAATGTCATGCGCCCGGTAGGCTTGTATGTGTCCATCGCATATAGATCCAGATTGCCCGCCGCCACCCGCTCCTTCAAGGAGACGGGAAACGTTTGGCTCGCTGTATACGCCGCGCCATAGGTAAACTGGGCAAGGTCGTTATAGACCACCGTAGGTACGATTCCTTCGCCCAGATCGTAGTCGCTCACGTCGATGCGTCGCGTATTGATCCCGAACTTATAGGTATTTCTTCCCCGCGTCCAGATCAGGTTGTCGTTGATCTGCCACTGGGTCACATTGCGCCCCTGGGGATAAGTGTTGTTATAGCCTCCTATGGTCGTGAACGGAGCATTGTTGGTGCCCGCCGTCAGCATAATGGGAAAGCTCTGCCGGACCTGGGCGAAGTGATCCGGCTCAAAGATGCTGCCATACCAGCTCGCGCCGGGATTGAACTGATTGACGAGATTCGCGCTGAAAAGATGCGTGTAACCGGCAACCAGGGTGCGCTGCGGCTGGGGTGAGTAGGAGTTGAACATCGGGTTGATCGGATCGGTAAAGGCGGCCTGCAAGCCCGTGTCCTGCTGAAAGCGATACCAGATGCTGTTGTTCGCGTCGATCGTATGGTCGATCTTGACCACAACAAGATTCTCAGTATCGCTGTTCGTGAGCGACACTTGCCTCTGATTCGCGCAGCCGCTTCCACTGAATAGGTTACCGCTCGTCTGTGTTCCGGGAAGCATCGCTCCGCTCGCGTCCAGAGGACAGGAACTTACTGGGACCGGCGTTCCGTCCGTGTTGTTGTAAAGCTTGAACATCGACTGGTAAAACGCGATTTCCTCAGCCTCTGCCGGCAACGCGGCTCCAGTGATCGGGTCCATTCCTCCCAGCGCCAGTTGGCCCAATACATATTGCTGGTAGGCGGGCGTTGGCGACACGGCTTGCGAAACCAGAGGTAGGGCCATCCGGATTCCTTCGTAGTGGGTAAAGAAGAACAGCTTATCTGGCCGGATAGGCCCGCCCACGCTCGCCCCGAACTCATTGACTGTGGAGCGTGGCTTCTTGGCGATGCTGTCCGCCGTGTCGTTGGCGTGAAGAAAGAAGTCTTCCGCATTCAGCAGAGAGCCATTCCACAATTCGTAAAGGTCGCCGTGAAATCTGTTCGTCCCCGACTTGGTGAAGTAATTCACCTGCGATGCGCCATATCTGCCCTGATCGACGGAGTAAGAATTCGTATTCACGGTCGCTTCCTGCACCGCATCCAAACCAATCACTAGGTTCGTCGACAATCCGATGTTCAGTCCAAGCCACGGATCGTTGCTGTCGTATCCATCCAGGATGTAACCGTTCGAGGTTGCGGGCAGCCCGTTGAATTCGACATTCCCGTAGCCGCCGGGAGCTTTGGCGTCGTTCGACGACCCCGCCGTATTCATCAGTGCTCCCGGCGCAAACTGAGTAATATAGGTTAGGTCTTGTCCTGGGTTGGGAAGGCTCGCGATCGTTTTGGCTTCCAGCGTGGTTGTAGTATTCGGGTTCTCTAGGCTGAGCATTGCCTGTTGCGCTTTCACCTCCACGCTTTGCGAGGTCGAAGACATGGAAAGATTCAGGTTCAACGTCGCCGTGCGTCCCACCCCAACCGCAACCGGGGGCGATGTCTGCTCCGCAAACCCGCTGGCCTTCACCGTCACCGTATAAGTGCCCGGATTCACCTGAGAAAATAAAAAACGGCCATCTGTGTTGGTCTGTCCAACGCGGCTGGCCTTCGTATCCACGTTGGTTGCTGTAACCAAGGCATTGACCAGCGCCGCGCCGGTCTTATCTGACACGGTCCCTGAGATAGCGCTCGAGGTGCCGCTTTGTCCCATCGATAACCGTAAGTTAACTGCGGTTAACAGCAACAAAAAGATAGGGAAATACCGGATCGTTCGATTGGATGTCATGCATAACCTCCGGGGGAAGCGGGGATTAACGGCCCAGCGCGGTTTCAATGAGCAGCCAGGCATTCAATGCGGCAATTAATACTGCCGTAAGCCATGCCAGCGCCTTCAGCCAATGCGCGTTCACAAATTCGCCCATCAATTTTCGGTTGCCGGTGAACAACACCAGGGGAATAACGGCGAAGCTCAACTGCAGCGACAGAATCACCTGACTCAGGATCAGCAGTTTCTCCGTCCCCTGTTCGCCGGTAATCGCTACCACGATGATGGTGGGGATGATGGCCAGCGAGCGGGTAATGAGACGGCGCAGCCAGGGGGAGAGTTTGAGGTGAATAAAGCCTTCCATCACCACCTGCCCGGCCAGTGTGCCGGTGATCGACGAGTTCTGCCCGCTCGCCAGCAACGCAACGGCAAACAGCGTGCTCGCCCCGGACACGCCCAGCAGCGGGCTGAGCAGCTTGTAGGCATCCTGAATGGCCGCAACCTCAAAGTGGCCGCTGCGGTTGAACACCGCCGCCGCCACGATGAGGATGGCGGCATTCACAAACAGGGCTATGGTGAGCGCCAGCGCGGAGTCGATGTTGGCCATGAAGATGGCCTCGCGCTTGCCCTTGGACGTGCGCTCATATTTGCGGCTCTGCACGATCGACGAGTGCAGGTAGAGGTTGTGCGGCATCACCGTCGCTCCCAGAATCCCAATCGCAATGTAGAGCATGTCGGGGTTAGTGACGATGGAGGACGAGGGAATGAAAAGATTCCGGAACACCGGCCAGTACTCCGGCTTGGACAAAAACATCTGCACGCCGAACAGCACCACCATGGTCCCAATCAGCGTAATCACCAGCGCCTCCACGTAGCGGAAGCCCCAGCGCTGCAAGACCAGAATCAGCAGCACATCCAGCCCGGTGATGAGCACGCCATCGAAGAGCGGAATGTGGAACAGGAGGTTCAACGCAATGGCCGAGCCGATCACCTCGGCCAGATCGCAGGCGGCGATGGCGATCTCCGCGCCAATCCACAGCGCATAACTCACCCTGGGCCCGTAACTCTGGTGGCAAAGCTGCGCCAGGTCGCGCTCCGTGGCCACGCCCAGCTTGAGCGAGAGACTTTGCAGCAGAATGGCCATCAGGTTCGAGATCATGATGACCGAGAGCAGCGTGTAGCCGAAGCGCGATCCGCCGGCAATGTCCGTGGCCCAGTTGCCGGGGTCCATATAGCCCACTGAAATCATGAATCCGGGCCCGAGAAAGCCCGCCAGCCGCCGCCAGAAGTGCGGCGAGCGGCTCAGGCGCACAGTGGAGTAGACCTCAGGGAGCGAAGGCTGCTCGTGCGGGTCCGGATAAACCTGCTCGGGATAGATGGGCGGCAACAGATTGACCTTTGCGCTCATAAAACGAGTATGCCACAACGAGTTAACTATGGTTAACTATTCTTCTTGTTTTTAATTATCCTTTCGGATCCGGACGAAGCCAGACCGCCTCCGCGGCCGGCCTTCCCAAGATGCAACTTCCAGTATCCAACTCAATTAAAACGGTTTGGTCGTAGTTCTGGCTTGCCACTTTCAGCCTCTTGCCCGGCCCAATCCCGTTCTGGTGAAGGAAAAGCAGCAGCTTGGGATCGCGCTCGTGCAGGCTGACGACTGTGTAGCTCCACCCCTCGGCGGCCTCTGACAGCGGTGCCTCGCCACGTTTCTTGCGCTCGGCCGGGCTCTCGGGCAAAACCTGGTTCCCGTGCGGGCAGGCGCCCGTCTCGCCCAGTTTTTCCCTCAGCTTGGCCTCGAAGGCCGGGGAAACGGCGTGTTCCAGCCGCTCCGCCTCCTCGTGAATCTCGTGCCACTCCATGCCGAAGACTTCGCTCAACATGCGCTCGATCAGGTGGTGACGCAGCGCCGTGCGGTAGGCAATCTCGCGTCCGGCCGCCGTCAGCCGCACAATCCCGTCCGCGCCCACCTCCACATTGCCGTCCCGCTTCAGCCGCTTCAGCGCCATGGTCACCGCCGGCGCCGAAACTTCGAGCCAGTGCGCCAGCATCGCCGGAATCACCTGGTGCCCCTCGGACTCGGCCTCCAGAATGGCCTTGAGGTAGTTCTCTTTCGAAACGTAGATGGCGTCTTTCATCGCGGGCCTCGAACCAGTCTATACAAAGAAACTGGCTTCAGGGATCTACGGCCGGCCTCGCCTCTGCGCCAGAACGCTCGGACAGGAAGATGAAGAACGAATTCCATCCCCGCATGCAAAAAATGCGAAGCCCCGGCCTATGCATCCAGACCGGGGCAGAAAGCTGAAAACTGACGACTGAAGGCTGAAAACCTTCCCTACGGCTTCACTCTCACCTTCGGCTCGACCGACAGTCCCGGCCGCAGTAGATGATCGGGGTCTTCGTTCTTCAAATCGGTAAAGTCCACCCGCACCGGAACCCGCTGCACCACCTTCACGTAGTTGCCGGTCGCGTTCTCCGGTGGGAAAAGGCTCAGCACCGAGCCGGTGGCGCCGCCAATCTGCGTCACCTTGCCGTGATAGGTCTTGCCCGTGGCATCCACTTCGATTTCCACCGGCTGCCCGGCGGCCATGTGCTTGAGCTGGGTCTCCTTGAAGTTCGCGGTAACCCAAAGGTCTTCCAGCGAAACCAGCGTGAGCAGGTTTTGCCCAGGAGCGAGGTTCTGGTTGATCTCCACGCTCTTGCGGGTAATGATGCCCGCCGCCGGAGCCACAATCTTGGTATAGCTCAGGTTGAGTTTCGCCTGATCCAGTTGCGCCTGTGCCTGCTGCACCTGGGCCAGCGCCTGCTTGGCGCGTGCGCTCTGCGCAGCCACCTGCTGCGGACCGGTCTCGGCATATTTCAAGCTGGCCTGGGCCTGCGCCTCGTGCTCGTGGGCTACCTTCACTCCGTCTGAAGCAGCCCGTTCCGTGGCGCGCGCGTCGGCCACTGCGGCCTTGGTCGCGTCCGCCGAGGCAACGGCGGCATCGAACTGCTGCTTGCTGATCACGTCTTTTTCGACCAGCGGTTTGTAGCGCGCCAAATCCGCCTGCGCCTTGGTGAAGTTGGCCTCGGCCTGAACCACGCGGGCGTGCGCCGCCGCAAGCTGTTGTTCAGCCTGCTCCACGCCGGCATGGGTACCGTTCACATCGGCGCCTGCCGAACGAAGATTGCTGCTGGTGTTCACGGTGGTGATCGGCACATTGACGTTGGCGGCGGCGGCGTTGGCCTGCGCGCTGGCCAGCGCAGCTTCGGCGTTCTCGACCGCAACCTGATAGTCCGCGGGGTCCAGTTCGGCGATCACATCCCCCGCCTTCACCACCTGGTTCTCTTCCACGTCGATCTTGAGCACTTGGCCCGCGATGCGCGAGCTCACCTGAATCAGGTGCCCGTTGACCTGCGCGTCGTCGGTATCCTCGCTAAAGGTCGAGTGCCACCAGATGCCGATCGCGACCAGCACGAGCACCGCAACCACGACCACGAGAATGGCTTTGCGGCTGGACTTCGGCTGCTCGATCTCGGTTTCTGCCTCTGCCTCGGGGTTGGCCGGTGTTGGTGTTGAATCCGCCACGTTTACTTTCCTCCCAGATAGTTCTTGTAGCTCTCGCCAGCTCCCAGCGCACGGGCCAGGCTGAGCTTGGCCACGTTATGCCGGTAAAGGCTGGTGACATATTGATCGTTGGCTTGCGCCACGGACTGCTCGGCCTGGCTCACCGCCAGGTTGTCGCTGACGCCGTTGGCGTACCGCTGTTGCGCCTCGCTGAGGGCCTCGTTGGCCAGTTCCACTGACGAGCGAGCGACCTCAACCTGTTTCTGCGACGAGGCAATGTCCAGCAGGGCGTCGCGCACATCCGCGTCTACCTGCGCGTTCTTGTCGCTCAACTCGGCCCGCTGCGTGTCCAGTTGCGCCTGGGCCATCTGGGCCTCGCCGCGCAACGCAAATTCCTTGAATGCAGGAACGCTCAGAGTGCCTGCGGCGTCTCCGGTTCCATGCGAGTGCGCCACGTTCACGCCGATGTCGCCGTAGTCGCCATCGAAGCGAAGCGTCGGCAGCCGGTCGGCCGTAGCCGCCTTGCGCTGCTCCTCGGCCGCCTTGATCTGCTCCACCATGGCCGCCAGATCTTTGCGATTGGCGTGGGCCTGGCGAATCGCCGCGTCCACGTCCAGTTGGTCGAAGGCCGAGTACGGCGCCTTGTCGGTCAACTCAAAACTCTGCGCCAGTGGAATCCCGATCGTCCGTGCCAGCGCCAGCTTGTCTTTTTCCAGCGCATTGCGGGACACAATCAACTGCTGCTCCAGGGATTGGGAGTCCACGCGCGCCCGCAGCTCATCCAGCAGCGGCGCCGTACCCGCCTGGTGATTGGCGACCGCCTGGTCCAGCGAAACCTTTGCCGTGGCTACCTGCGCTTCCACGCTCGCAATGCGGGTCTCGTCGGCCAGCGCCAGCAGATAGGCATTGCCCACGGTCAGCACCACCAGCTCGCGCGCGTCCTGAGCGCTTAATTCGGCGGCGGCGAAGTTGTGGCGCGCGGCCAGATAATTGCGCAGCGAAGCCACGTCCACCAGCGACCAGCTCAACGAAGCCCGCAGGTCGGTATAGCCGAAGGGCCCGATGATGGTGGGAAATCCCGGAATGCGCAGCCCCTCCGCGGGCAGATCGGACTGCACCACGGCTTCCTTGGCGCTCGCATCCACCGCCGGCAGCAGCGCCTGCAGTTGGCCGAGCTTTTGCCCGCGTGCCGCGGCCGTCTGCGTGCCGCTCAGAATGACGCCCAGGTTGGTCTTCAGCCCCCGCTGCATGGCGTCGTCGAGCGAAAGGCCGATGGGTTGCGCTGAAACCTCGCCCGTCGCCACGCTGCCTTGGAAGCTGGATGCGCCCGGCGCCGTCTGATTGGGCGCCTGCGGTGCCTGCGCAACCAACCCGCCGGGAGCCAAAACTGCGAGACCCAGCAGCAGGGCGCATGCGCCGGGAAGGGTCGTGCTCTTGCTTGCATACTTTAACGAAATCAAGGTCGTTCGACTCTCAACGATGCGTTTCTGCGTGAAAATGTTCGCTCCTAATGGATGCGTAAAACGGGCAGGAAGGTTCTAAATGTAGTGTACCGAAGAATCCGCCCGCGCCTGTTGGAATCCCTGCGCCCCCTGAAACCGATGGCAGCGTTCGACACGGCCCATTGCGCATACGGGGAAGAAAGAAGGTCGCGGAGAATCGCTAGGACCAAGAAAGGAAGCGGCCCTACTCCCTATTCCCTATTCCCTATTCCCTGTTCCCTACTCCCTATTCCCTATTTCCGCGCCGCCCTGGCTTGAATCAGTTGCGAGGCCAGCGAGCAAAGTCCCTGGCGGCAGAACTCGCGCACGGCTTCTTCGCTCCATCCGGCAGCCTTGGGGCCGCCATGGGCCGCCAGCAGCCCGGCGGTTTCCGCCGCGGTGAAGCCGGCCACCGCGCGCAGCACAAAGATGGTGCGCGGCACCGTGGGCAGGTTGGCCAGCCAGTTCCTCACCCGGTCGCGGTCGGGGCCGGCGAGCATCTTCAGCAGTTCGGCGCCGGATTCGCCCGCGGCCTCCAGATCGTCGCTCTCGATGCAGGTTGCCGCCGGTGTCAATCCTGCCGGAGCGGCCAGGCAGCCCGGATTGCGTTTCTCCAGGATCTTCAGCGCCGGCGCGCACAACGCCCGCCGGCTGCTCTGCCGCGCCACTACGGGGTCGTGGCAGGCGGAAACCTCCGCCGTGGCGATCGCCGTCTCGACCAGGCGCACGCTGTCTTCGCCCTCGCCCACGAGCATGGAGGCCAGGCTGTAGAGGCCGGCGGCAATCAGATCCAGCATCTCGTCCACGCCCGTGAGCGCATGAGTGATCGTCGCATCGTCCTTGGGCTGGCCGTCCATCAGGCCGTGCATCCGCTTTGAAAACGCGTGGGCCTCGGGCGGAATCGGCTGGGAAGGAATCAGGCTGTCACTCGGAGCGATGGTTTCCTGGGGCATGTAAAAGGCTCCTTTTCCAGGGGCGAAAGCAATTTGCCCTAGTCTTTATCCTCAACCCGCCGCGCCGGGGCGTCAATCGGCGTCTGGGACGGTGTGCGGGCCGATGTCAAGTTTGCCGCGCGGAGCGGCGGGCTCGGAGAAACTCGTTTTTGGTTGGACAGCAAAGATCTCTTTTTTGTTTCAATTTCCGGAATGTCACCAGTGGGACGGGACTCATCGGAGGTTGTTTCATCGAGGAGGCGGGGGCGCGGGAGGCTCAAAAAGCGGAGGAAGCGGAGCAGCAAGCGAGGTGGGCTTGCGCCGCGGGCTGGAGGTCATTTGCTTTTGAATCATCGACTTACCGATCCGCGGGGCGTGCAGCGCTGTGGATGAGTAACTTGCCTGCTGAAGTCACCCGTTGAGAACTCGCACCGATCGCCTCCTCTGAATGCTAGCCGGCACATCGGTGCCGATTCGCTGATCTACACTGTCTGCGCCTCACGAATAACCTCAATTACTGATTCGCTTCGGGCCTACTTCCATGAGGTCGAGGAATGACAAAGTAGAGGCGATGTGGAATCCATAAACGGGAGGAACATAAGCATTTTGATCGACGTTCCTCGAAGAAGTTCGAGTCGCTTCCGCATCTGTATCACTCCGAAATGTTCTCCAAAACACCAGCGACCTCATTAACTCGCCGCTCAGCCGCCTTGGGTAGTGAGAGAGGAAGTCTCATTGCGGCTGCAAACAAAAGAGCGTGCAAGGCGCAAAGAAGCAGAAACGCCGCGGTAAAGGGGCCGAGCGCAGCGTCGTGTAGATGGGCTGATGCGAGTCTCCATCCCAGGAACGTCGCGCACAGAGTCGTGAGAGTCGGCCCCCCAAGGCGCTGAATGATATTGAGAGCCGTCGTCGCCATCGCCAACTCCTGGCGCTTGACCGAAGCGTATGCGGATGCTATCGATGGCATGCCGACCGCGCTCAAGCCCATGCCTCGGATAAAGAGTGCGGACACGAGTACACCGAGAACCAGTCCGTGGCTTGCCAGGTAGAGAAAAGGTAGCGTCCCGGCAAACGCCAGAAGCGCCCCACCAGCCGACACTCTGCGAATGCCGAACCGCTTCGTCAAGCTTCCCAGCAACGGGTAGCAGCACATCATCCCCAAGCCAAGAGGAGCCAGTAGCCAGCCTGTCGCGCTGGGCGACAGACCACAGGCCCGGATCAGATAGATCGGGATCAGCATTTGACCGGCAAACGCGATCCCGTTCGCCGTGAATTGCGTGACGACCGAAGCTGAGAATGCTTTGCCCTTGAACAAGCGAAGGTCGATCAGAGCTCTGTCTCCCTTTTTTGCAGCGGTCGAGAAAAATGCCGCAAGCAGAGCAATGGAAACAAGGAGAGCCCCAAGACCGGTGCGATTGCCCAGATGATCCGAGCCATAGAGGAAGAGCACCAGTCCGGGCGACAAAAGCGCCAGCCCAACCAGATCGAGGTCTCGCGGTCTCAGCTCTTCATGATCTTTGGGCAGGATGAGAACAGCCAGCACAACTGCCAGTACGCCGACCGGAAGATTGATCAGAAAAAGCCAGCGCCAGGAAGCATATTGCAGAATCGCTCCGGCAATCACCGGGCCGAGGATCGGCGCGAACAGAATCGGCACAGCGGCATAGCCCATCACGCGCACCATGTGCTTTCCCGCGTGGCGCGCCATCATCATCTGCGCCATCGGAGCCAGCAATCCTCCGCTCATCCCTTGCAGCACGCGGAACCCGACAAGCGAGTTCGCCGACCAGGAAAAGGCGCATAGGGCCGATGAAAGAGTGAAAGCCGAAAAGCACCACAAATACAGTGCCTTGGCCCCGATCCGATCCACCAACCAGCCGTTCAGAGGGAGCATCAGCGTCAGCGCCAGCAGGTAACCGCTCGTCACCCACTGAATTGCCGCAAGGCTGCTGTGCAACTCCACGGCGAGGGTCGAGAGAGACACATTCACGACCGTCGCATCGAGTTGAGCGAGAAACGAGCCGAGCACGACAACAGATGAGATCTTCCAAATGGCCGGATCGAGCCGATCGCTCTCGGTGGACAGATTGGGCGAAATCTCTTTCACCGTGTCGCTCGCGCATCGCCGGGAGAATTGCCCCCGTTGAACCGTCCGAAGCCCCGCGCACTTATCAGGCCGATGGAACAAACGCCCAGGCCGAAAGCGACGATATCCGTTACCGAACGCAAATCAAAGTTTCCGACACGGCAGACAAGCAGATACCCAACAATCAGATTGAAGTATCCCCAAAGCACATTGACGGTCGAGGAAGAAAGCCCCTCGCCGGGCGGTTTCGCAAAGGGGCTCTGAAAGGGGCGCCCCATCATGCCGCTCACAAAATGCGGAACAGCATTTGCCAGGAAGGCGCCGCCAAAGAAGTAAGACACAGAGTGAATCCAGTTCATCGTCAGGTGCTCCTCTTCATTGTTTGTCGAAATTGTTCAACGAACCCGAGTCTTCTGCCGGTACCTTCACGCGCGGGTGCTGTCGAGCAGAGCAATGATCTCCCAGGTTGTGCCGGTTTCACCCAGGCGCGGGAAGATGCGAGTGATGCTGTTGTTGTGGGCTTCAAGGTCCCTATCGGTCATGGCGTCAATGGCGAGCGTGACGTTGAACCCCAGCTCGTGCGCCTGGCGCGCCGTTGACTCCACGCCACTGCTGGTGGCGACGCCGGCAACCGCGACCTGCGTAACGCTAAGCTTCTTCAGATGTTCATCGAGGCCGGTGTTCGTGAACGCTCCCCATGTTCGCTTCGTAACCGTATGGTCTTCCGGCTGCTGGTTCAGTTCAGGGACAAGATCAGTCCAGTCGGCAGGAGACTCTCCGCGGGAACGAGTCTGCTCCGTCCGCCCCGGTGCTCCACCCGCCACGTTGACAAGCACCACCGGTAGGCCATGGCGGCGGAATGCGTCAGCAAGTGCGGCGGCGTGCTGTACGACCTCGCCGATCGGATGGACGGTTGGATAAGCCACGATGCCTTTTTGCAGATCGATGAGGATAAGAGCGGTTTTGGGGTCAAGAACGGTGATTGCCATGAAGTTCTCCTTATCGGGCGGGATAGATCAGTTGCGAGTTCGGCAGCGGATCTGCCTACGAATCTGCGAGGCGCTTGAGCAGTTCCAGGGCAGTTGCGAGCTCTTCCTGCTCCACAGGCGAGAGTTTTGTTTGGATGGCGCGGAACAACCAATCCTCCTTCGCCGCCCGATTGGCCTTGATCAGTTCCCGGCACGTATCTGTGAGAGTCAGGATGGTCTGTCGTCCGTCGGTCGGGTCTGGTGAACCACTCACAAGGCCGGCCGCCTCGAGCGCCGATATCGTGGCGCCCATGGATTGCGGTCTCACACCATCGGCCCGCGCGAGAGCGCTCACCGTTGCGGGACCATCGCGTTCCAAGCGGATGAGCACAGCCACCTGAGACCAGGTGTAGTCGCCCAGATGGGTCTGTTCCCTGAGCCGGTGTCTCAGTTGGCTGGTGAGAATACGAAGTTCTCCTGCTAGAGCCAACGCCCGTGCGCTGCCCGAATTGCTCTTCTGTTTGCTCACAGATCAACTCTACCATATAGAAAGATAAACTGTGCAGTTTTACTTTATAACCTCAAAATCCAAGGTAATTGGCATGAACACCGCACCTTCAACCGCTTCTGAGTGCAACCCGCCGACGAGCTCATCGAGGAACTGGGTATAGCGGAACCAGAGTCGGCGTATCCCGAAAGCGCAGCATTGAAATCGACGCGGCCATCAGGGAGCGGCGACCTGGCACGAAACTCAACAGGACACATCACTCTGGTTTCGCTCTAGTCTCGGAATGTCGCCAAGGGTTCACCGATTTTCCAGGACAACAACGTCATCGGTTGCCAACAGCCCGAGGCACAAATCGAGCCCGACTGCGGCCGGCCTTTTCGAACTCCGGGTGCGTGGCCGGCTACCCTGAAACATAAGCCCGATCTCAAAGCCCCGCCGCCGTCTCCCGCGCCATGTAATCGACCACCGCTTTCAAATCGCCGCCGCTCTCTTCAAAGACCTTGAGCTGCCGGTCGGCGCCGGTTCCGGTCTCCAGAATCTTGCGGATGCCGTCGATGGCTTCGCGGCTGCCCAGTTCGTCCACCACCGGATCGATCAGGGCGAGATACTCCTCGATCAGGTCGCGCTCCGGCACCTCCTGCTGCTTGCCGAAGTCGATCAGCTTGCCCTCCAGCCCGTAGCGCACGGCGCGGAACTTGTTCTCCATCAGCAGCGGGCGGGAGTACTGGCGAAAGTCCTGGTTGGCCTCGTGCAGGCGATAAAGATAGACCGCCGTGGCCTGGATCAGCGCGGCGATGGCTACCGTCTCCTCGGCGCGCAGGGGAATGTCGCAGGCCCGCACCTCGACCGTATCGAAGAACGGATGGGGGCGAATATCCCACCAGACCTTCTTGGCGTTGTCGATGCAGTTGGTGCGCACCAGCAGGCTGACGTAACTCTCAAACTCCGAGTAACTCGCGAAGGCGTCGGGAATGCCGGTGCGGGGAAAGTTCTCGAAGACCTTGGCGCGGTAGCCCTTGTAGCCCGTGTTCAGCCCCAGCCAGAAGGGCGAGTTGGTGGCCAGCGCCATGATGTGGGGCAAAAAGTAGCGCATCGAATTCATGATGCGAATGGCCGCCTCGCGGTCTTCGATGCCCACGTGCACGTGCAGCCCGAAGATCAGGTTGGCGCGGGCCACCAGTTGCAGGTCCTTCACCACCTGGGTGTAGCGCGGATCGGGAAAAATCTCCTGCGTGCGCCAGTCGGCAAAGGGATGGGTGGCGCCGGCCACCAGCACCAGGCCGTGCTCACGGGCCAGCTTGATCATCTCGCGGCGCAGCTCGCAGATGTCGGTGCGCGCCTCGTCGATGCTGCCGCAGACGCGCGTGCCCACCTCGACGACTGAAGTGTGCATCTCCGCCTTCACCCGCTCTTGCAGGCGCAGCTTGCCGTGCGCCAGCATTTCGGTCTGGATGTGCGAGCGCAGGTCGCGCGTGACCGGATCGACGGTCTGGTACTCCTCTTCAATGCCCAGCGAGAAGGATGGCCTCATGGAAGAGCCCCTCCGGGACAGCTTGGGGCCATTGTAGCGGGAATAAGGTGTAGGGAGTAGGGAATAGGGCGCCGCTCAGGCAGCCGCGTCGTGCGGCTTGACGGAGAGCTTCAGCCCCAGCGCCTGCAAGACCTTCAGAATGGTTCCAAACTCAGGATTTCCTTCCGCACCGAGCGCCTGGTAGAGGCTCTCGCGGGAAAGACCCGCATCCTTGGCGATCTGCGACATGCCCCGCGCGCGTGCCACTGTTCCAAGAGCCTGGGCAAGGAAACCAGGGTCGGAGTCTTCCATCGCGATCTTCATGGCCTCTTCAAGATATTCCGCGATGGCCTGATCGTCTTCAAGGTATTCTGCCGAATCGTAGGGAAGGGTCTTCGCCGCCATTCGCTATTCCTCCAAATCCATCGCTATCGCATGGGCCCTTACGATATCCGCATCCTGGCTGCTCCTATCGCCGCCGCAGAGCAGCACAATCAACACATGCCCGCGCTGCACGTAGTAAACGCGATAGCCTGGCCCGAAACGAATCCGCAATTCGCTCACGCCGTGGCCAACCGGTCTTACGTCCCCCGGATTCCCCTTTGCAAGACGATCGATGCGAGCCGCTATTGCTCTCTGGGCGCGCCCATCGCGCAGGCCGCGTAGCCATTTGGAAAACACCTCGGTCTGGCGAACTTCGATCATCGCAAGTGTATCCTATGGGATACAGGCCGTCAAGGGTGCAAAGAGCTAAGGTGGGCGCCGAATAGCCCGCCCCGAACTTGTCAAAAGGTCTCTCTCTGGGGACCTGGAAAAACGAATCTACTTCTCGGGCTCAGTGGCGATGACCTCGGCGGTCTCCGTGTTTTTGCCGGCCTTCTTCGCCTTGACCGCGGGAGTTTTGACCTCCTTTTTCGCGGCAGCTTTCTTCGCCGGCTTCTTGGTCTTTGCTGGAGCCGCTTCCGCGCCCAGAAACGCCGACCAGCGCAGTTCCGGCACATGCGGGGCGATCTTCGCCTTGGCGATGGCCAGATCGGCCACTTCTTTCACGATCCAGTCGAAGTTTGCCTGGCCGACCGAGGTCAAATCGGCGTCCGGCGCGGGATTCATGAAGTCGATGGCGTAGGGAATGCCGTTTTCCACCGCGAATTCGACCGTATTCAGGTCGTATCCCAGGGCGCGGCAGAGCTTGAGGGCGTCCTGCTCGATGCGCCGCAGCAGTTTTCTGCTGGAATGCGGGGGGGCCTGCACGTAGCGCTCGGCGTGCGGCAGGCGCGGGTCGTAGGCCATGATGCGGACCTTCTTCTGCCCCACCACGTAGCAGCGGAAGTATTCGGCGAAATCGACCGCCTTCTGGTACATCATGCACAGGTCGCGCGACTGGTCGTAGGCGCGGAAGAACTCCTCGCGGTTGTGGACGTGGTGCACGTCGCGCCAGCCGCCGCCATCCACAGGCTTGAGAAAGCCGTGCTCGCCCACGTAGCCGAAGACGCCGTCCCAGTCCAGTGGATACTCCAGGTTGCGCATCGAGCGGTCGGTCGTGCCTTCGGGAAGCTGTTTGTGGGGCAGGATGACCGTCGGCGGCACGGCCACGCCCAGCTTTTCGGCCAGCGTGTAGTTGAAGAACTTGTCGTCGGCCGACCACCAGAAGGGATTGTTGACGATCGCCGTTCCGTTCAGGGCGGCGTGCTTCAGAAAGGCGCGATAGAAGGGAACGTCGTGGGAGATGCGGTCCACAATCACCGAGTAGACGGCAGGCTTATCCATGTGCACGGCGCCGGTTTGGACAAACTCGGCCCGCAAGCCGTCGATATTCCGGGCGTTGATCTGCTCGACCAGTGCGCCGGGAAAGCTGTTCTCCATACCGAACAGAATGCCGATCTTCTTCATCCCGCGTTCCCCTCCGGTGGCGTCGGCGGCCGCTTGCAGCGCGCGCCGCCGCATGAATACTCGGCTCCAGTGTACGGCAGAGAACGCGCCAAGGCGTCCCGCGGATAGTAACGGTTGAGTTTCCCTCAGTTCCCACGCTGCGGCGGTGCGCCCTGCACGCCGATTCATACGGCGTTCATCGAAATTTTACAGATGTGTGAAAGGCAATCTGTAGGCTCGCTCCCATGAGGAACATACACAGGATTTGCAGAAACCTCCTTTTCGGCGGCCTCTTGATCGCAATCTGTGGCATATCCGCAAGAGCGCAATACGAGGATGGAAGCCTGATCGGCTCCATTCATGACGCCACCGGTGCGGCAGTCGTAAACGCTGCCGTCACTGTAACCAACGTGAATACCGGCACTGTCGTCCAGGTCGCCGCCAACGGTTCCGGCGACTATGAAGTTCCAACGCTGCGCGTGGGTGTTTATACCATCGAGGCTACCGCGCCTGGTTTTGCCCCGGCCGAGGCCCGAAACATTACCGTCTCCGTCGGCGGACGCCAGCGCATCGACCTGATCCTCAAGGTGGGCCGGGCCGACGCAACCACCGTCGAGGTCACCGATGTGGCGCTGCAGCTTGAAACTGAATCCAGCCAGCGCGGCCAGACCATCACCGAGTATCAAAGCGAAGCTCTGCCCCTGGTGAGCCGCAACTTCTCCGACCTGGTGGATTACGTCACCGGCACGCGCCCGGCGCCGGCGGATGCGACCACCACCGCCGTCACCAGCCTGACCCGCGCCGGATCGTTCAACGTCAACGGCCAGCGCAGCATGTTCAACGACTTCATGCTCGACGGCATGGACAACAACGCCTATGGCGAGAGCAACCAGGGCTTCGACAATCAGATCATCGCGCCTCCGCCTGACTCCATCGCCCAGTTTGAGGTGGTCACCAACAACGAGAGCGCCGAATACGGCCGCTCCTCCGGCGGCACCATCAACGTCGCCACCCGGAGTGGCGGCAATCAGTTCCACACCACGCTCTACGAATTCCTCCGCAACACCGACCTGAACGCCTTCGGCTACATCAAGCCCATCTCCACCAATGCCGTCACCGGCGCTGTGTACCCGTTTTTCAAGCCGGTCTTCAATCGCAACCAGTTCGGCGCGGACTTCGGCGGCCCGATCGCTCAAAACAGGTTCTTCTACTTCCTCGATTACGAGGGATTCCGCCAGACGCTCACTCCGACCGTGGTTGGCACTGTTCCTACCACCAACGAACTCAACGGCCAACTGGCCGTCGCCGTGCAGGATCCGTGGCATCCCGGCACCTACATCCCGGCGGGCACGCCATACGCCAATTGGCCCAGCCAGGCCAAGTCCGACGCCGACCCGACTGCCTTGCAGATCGCGCAACTGTATAGGAACGCGCTGCCCGGCAACTGCACCGTGACCGCCGGCGTGACCGGATCGGGCGTGGCCACCAATGACTGCGCTTTGAATGAGCCCTTCACCGACCACGCGGACAAGGGCGACCTGCGCCTCGATTTCCAGCAGAGCAAGAACAGCTCCTGGTTCCTCAAGGTCAGCGACCGCAAGGAAGTGGGCAAAAACTATAACCTCCTGCCCGAGCCGATCGACATGCAGACCAACGGCCACATCCTCATTCACGATGAGCAGGTTGCGCTCGGCTATACCCACCTGATGGGCTCCAACAAGGTTCTCGACGCCCGCCTCGCGCTCTCCAGCACCAAGGCCGGCAAGTGGACCTTCGCAATCGGCAATACCTCGTTCCCCTCGAACGACATCCCAGGGCTGCCGAGCATCGCCGGCGTCTCCGGCGGCTTGCCCTCGATCGCCATCAGCGGCGGCTTTACCTCCTTCGGGCGCCAGAGCACCAACCCGCAGTGGCAGAACCCCTCCCTGATCGATCCCAAGCTGAACTTCTCCTGGGTCAAAGGCAAGCACTCCTTCAAGTTCGGCTATGAGTACGAGCACGTCTGGCAGGAGATCGAGGACTCGAATCCGCTCTACGGCTCCTTCGCCTACAGCTACGGCTACAGCGTTTGCCCGGCGTCGGCCGGATCTGCCTGCTCCAACACGAGCAACCAGGCTGACACCTACTGGGCCGACTTTCTCTTCGGCGCCAGCCGCACCTACTCGCTGGCGACCTACTACATTACCCACGTCTACCAGACCATGGACAGCGCCTACGCCCAGGACGACTGGAAGCTCAATTCCAAGCTGACCTTCAACCTCGGCCTGCGCTGGGAGTACGGTTCGCCCTGGTCGGAGCGGGACAACAACATCTCCAACTTCAACCCGGCCACCGGAACCATGCTCACCCTGGAAAAGGGTTACACCACCGCCAGTTCTCCGCTCTGCGGCACGGCTTCCTGCATCGCGCCCTACAGCGGCAGCGGCGTCTACGGCAAGACCCTGGTCAATCCTGACCTGAACGACTACGCTCCGCGCGTCGGTTTTGCCTATGGGCTCACGCCCAGCATCGCGGTGCGCGGCGGCTACGGCACCAGCTTTGTCCACTACTGGCGCGCCGGCTCAGGCAACAATATCGCCATAAACGCGCCCTTTGCCATGTATACGTCGGTCACCAACCCGAACGCCGTCTCCACCAACGGCTTCATAAGGCTCTCGCAGGGCTTTCCCTCCGGGCTGGCCTCCAGCTTCAGCGCGGGCACCGACAACATCGACTCCATCCCCAAAGACACCAAGGACGGCTACGCCGAAAGCTACTTCCTCAGCGTGCAGAAGTCCCTGGCCAAGAACATCCTTGTCGACGTGGCCTATGTGGGCAACCACGGCGTGCATCTGCAGGGCTTCATCAACGCCAACCAGAAGGTCCCGCAGGCAGGCTTCATCAACGGCAATCCGGCGCTCGGCTGGTCTCGCCCGTATCCCAATTGGGGTGGGTATCTGCTGAACAATCCAACCACCTATCCCACCTTCAACAATGGCGACATTACCGAGGCGACCAACGCGTTCTACTCCCACTACAACTCGCTGCAAGCCCGCTACGAGCAGCGTTTTGTCAACGGGCTCACCTTGCTGAACTCCTTCACCTGGTCGCACGCGATGGATAACGCTTCGTCCACCCTCGAAGCCAACACGCCGGACCCGCAGGACGGCAACAACCTCAACGCCGACTACGGCCAATCCGACTACAACCTGCCCGTCGCCAACATCACCACCCTGGTCTACGACCTGCCGGTCGGGCACGGGCGTCAATATCTCGCCAGCGCCAACCCGATCGTGGACACCATCCTCGGCGGCTGGCAGATCAGCGGCATCAACACCGCGGATGGTGGCACGCCCTTCAACCTGACCTATTCGCCGGCCGCGGCCAACGCCGTTTCGCCGATGCTGACCCAGAACTGGCGCGGAGAGAACCTGTACCGCCCCAATCTCGTTCCTCAGGTTCCCTATATCGTGAAGACGAAGCTCGCCAACGGGTACGTGCAATATGTCAACGCGGCGGCTCTCACCCTGCCTTCAACCTATGTCAACAACACCGCCGCCGACGGGCCGTCGAGTCCGTTTGGCAACCTGCCCAAGAACTTCGGCCGCACGCCCAAGTTCTACGAAACGGATTTGGCCTTTAACAAGCGGTTCAGCACTCCGGCGGAAAGAATCAAGATCGAGTTCCGCTCCGAGTTCTACAACATCTTCAACCACACCAACCTGTATATGCCGGGCGGATCGGGCGGCGGCACCGTCTCCGGTACCGACAACAACACCGCCTCGCCCACCAGCATCGGCGGAGGCACCATCACCGGCACATTCGAACCGCGCATCGTGCAGTTCGGCCTCAAGGTTCTCTACTAGAGCGTTTTCAGCTCTGGTGCATACAAAACTCGGGTGCCCCATCCATTCCGCGTATTTTGCGGAATGGGTGGGAAAGCACAACGTACGCGTTCAGTTGTAAACACTTGAGCTGAAAATGCTCTAAAATTTGCTGAAATCGATGGCAACAACCCGCGCGGCGATCGCGCGGGTTGTTTTTTGCGCGCCGCCCTGGGCGCTTCTGCCGCCCTGGGGCAAGAGCGCCAACCCCGATGCAGTTTCTTTCCTCAGTAACCCCGCAACGCCCGCGAGTTGTAATCGGCCACCGCGCGCGCCACTTCCGCGGCCGGCAGGCGCTCCGCCGGGCTCTCTTCCAGCCAACTGGTCAAGACATCGAAAACCGCGCCCACCAGGCAGCGGGCGGCGACGGCTGGATACTCCAGCCGCGGAGCGCCCGTCTCCAGCGCCTGGCGGACCAGGCTCGCATGGTGCCCGAGGATACCGCGGCGCACCCGCTCCAGCCGCGGGCTCAAACCGGAAGACTCGACAATCAGGATGCGCGCCTCTCTTGGATTGTCGGCCAGAAACAGAAAGAGCGACTCCACCGCGCATCGAATCCCTTCCAGCGGATCGGCCTGGGATTCTCTGGCCCGGTCCATTAGCTCCGTCACCTGCCGGCCTAGTTCTTCAAGAACCGCTGCAAAAGCGTCTTCCTTATTGCGAAAATGCCCGTAAAAGCCGCCCACCGAACTGCCGGCCTCGGCCACGATCATCGGCACCGTGGCGGCGTGGTATCCGTAGACGCCGAAGAGCTGGGTCGCAGCGTCCAAAATCGTCTTGCGCCGGGCATTCTTGCGGGCTGCGGTTGCGGCTGTTTTGCGGTAAACCATTTTTCACCAAACTCCTCTTGTAAAAACCTAGAATGACGTGTCATTCTTTTCTTGTCAAGAAAGAAAACCCATCATGCACGCAAGAACGATCCACTCCCATTCGCAGGCTGCGCACGAGCGCCTCGCTTTCCACCCCAGCGACAAAAATCGTCCGATGAACACCCCGGCTTTTGCTGGCCGCGGCTTCCGCCGTGCCGCGGCCCGGCTCAGACCGCGCGCCTTCACCGCGCGCGAACTCTTCACGCTGGGATGCATCGCCGCGTTGTGCCTCTTTGCGCTGCTGCCTTTGGCGGGCTGCGGCCCAAAAACCCCGCTGGCCGCCGACCAGCCGGTCCCCATCCAACTGCGCGCCCCCATCCGGGTCCAGCAGCCCGTCTCCGTGGCTGTCAGCGGGTCGGTCGAGGCCAACGTGACGGCGCAGAGCGCCTTCCAGATCGCCGGCCGCGTGGCGAAGGTCTTTGTGGAAGAAGGCCAGGCGGTACGCAAGGGCCAGGTGCTGGCGGAGCTGGACGCGACCGATTACCGCAATGCCTTCGACGGCGCGCAAGGGCAAGCCGATGCGGCGCGTGCGGTAGATAGCAAGGCGCAGGAGGGCCTGCGCTCCCAGGAGTTGGAGCAGGCCCGCATCGACTACGAGCAGTGGCGGGACCAGTACACGCGGATGAAGTATCTCTACGACCACAAGAGCCTGCCGGCCAACGACTTTGAAAAGATCGAAGCGGCGTACAAGGCGGCGCAGCAGCGCTACGAGATGGCCAAACAAGGCACGCGGGTCCAGGACAAGGAAGCCGCGACCGGCCAATACCACGCGGCGGCGGCGCAGATGCACGAGGCCGGGAAGCGCCTCGCCGACACCCGGCTTGTGGCGCCGATCTCAGGCTTCGTCGGCTTTCGGCGCATCGATGTGGGCGACACGGTGGGCGCCGGAGCTCCGGTGATCTCGGTGCTCGACCTGAACCCGGTCAAGGTGCGCGTGGCGATTCCCGAAGCCGAAATCGGCAAGGTGCGTGAGGGCGCGCCCGCCACGGTCACAATTCCCTCGCTCGATGGCCGCCAATTCGAGGGCAAAGTGGAAACGGTGGGCGTGGCGGCGGACCCGGCCTCGCGCACCTACGCGGTGAAGATCGCAGTGCAGAATCCCGAACGCCTGTTGCGCGCGGGCATGGTAAGCGAAGCCAGGGTCTTCGGTTCCGCAGTAGTCAACGCCATCACCGTGCCCGGCGCGGCCATCGTCCGCGATCCGCAGGGCGCTACGCAGGTCTATGTCTATTCGCCCGAGCGCAAGCGCGTCTATGCCCGCCGGGTTGAGGTGGGCGCGCCGCTAGGCAGCGAAGTCGAGATTCTGAGCGGCCTCAACGCGGACGAGCAGGTGGTGGTGGCCGGCCAGCAGAATGTGCGCGAAGGCTCGCCCGTCCGCGTCATGGGAGGCGGCCAGTGAACCCCGTCCGCGCGGCTCTGCGCTATCCCCAGGTGACCCTGGTCCTGTCGGGAATGCTCTTTGCGGTGGGCCTCTATTCGCTGCTGACCATGCCGCGGCGCGAGGACCCCAAGATCACCATCCACACTGGCATCGTGGCCGCCATCTATCCCGGCGCTACCGCCGCCGAGGTCGAGAACCAGGTCACGCGCAAGATCGAGGAACATCTCTTCCGCTTCGAGGAGATTCGCCGCGACAAGACCTTCTCCACCACCCGCAACGGCATGGTGATCGTCAACGTCGAGCTGAACAAGCAGGTCAAGGACTCCGACGAGTTCTGGTCCAAGCTCCGCCTCGATATGGCGCAACTGAAGGCAACCGATCTGCCGGCCGGCGTGCGCGGCCCGATCGTCGATTCCGACTTCGGCGATACGGTCGCGGTCCTGATTGCCGTGCATGGCGGCCACTACGGCTATCGCGAGCTGAAAGACTACGCGCAGACCGTGGAAACCGGCCTGCGTAATCTGCCCGCGGTCTCCAAGATTCGCCGCATCGGCGATCAGAAGGAAGAGATCGACATCGCGACCTCGACCGAGCGGCTTTCGCAGTACGCCGTGAATCCGATGAAGCTGATGATGGCCCTGCAAGGGCGCAACACCGTCGAGTTTGCCGGCCGCGTGCCGGCCGGGCAAAACAAGGTGCCCATCGACTCCGGCGGCGCCTTCAAGACCGAAGATCAGATTCGCCAGGTGACCGTGGATGTCTCGCCCACCGGCCAGCCGGTGCACATCGGCGATCTGGCCACGGTAGACCGGGTCTACAAGGACCCCTCGGAGTACGCCCGTTACGGCGGCGAGCAGACCATCCTGCTCGCGGTCGAGATGCACGAGGGCAACAACATTGTCGATTTCGGCAATACCCTGCGCGCCACGCTCAAGAGCATTCAGAGTTCCCTTCCCCCGGACGTGAAACTCGACCTGGTCGCCGACCAGCCCAGGGTGGTCTCCGAGCGCATCGCCGACTTCTTCCGCGAGTTCGGCATCGCCATCGTCGCCGTCATCCTGGTCACCATGCTGCTGCTGCCGCTGCGCGTGGCCCTGGTCTCGGCCATCGCCATTCCGGTCTCGGTCTCCATGACCTTCGGCATGTTGGACGCCTGTGGAATCGAGCTGCAGCAGGTCTCGATTTCGGCGCTCATTGTGGTCCTCGGCATGGTGGTCGACAACGCCATCGTGATCGTCGACAACTATGTCGAGCTGCTCGACCGCAAGGTGCCCATCGACGAGGCCGCGGAGCGCTGCGCCACGGAGATGGCGGTCCCGGTGCTCACGGCCACGCTGGCCATCATCGCCGCCTTTGCCCCGCTCCTGCTGCTCACCGGCGCGGTCGGCGAGTTCATCCGCTCGCTGCCCATCGCCGTGGCCATCGCGCTCGGCACCTCCTATCTTGTGGCCATGCTGCTCACGCCGATGATGGCGCGCTTCTTCATCCGCCAGGGGCTCAAGGATCACGCGCGGGAAGATGCCGGCGCGCCGCGCAGGCTCACGCCGCTGGACCACATGCAGCGCTATTACAACCGCATCATCACCTGGGCCATGGGCCGCAAGCGCCTGGTCCTCGTCTCCAGCGTCCTGGCCTTCCTGGCCGGCCTGGGGATTCTCCGCCTGGTGCCGCAGTTGCTCTTTCCCCTCGCCGAGCGCGATCAGTTTGTCATGGACGTGTGGCTGCCGGAGGGCGCCCGCATCGAGGCCACCGACGCCACCGTGCGCCATATTGAAGCGGTGCTGGCCCGTGAGCCGCTGGTCAAGTCCTACACCAGCTTCCTCGGCGAGAGCGCGCCGCGCTTCTACTACAACGTGAACCCGCAGGCGCCCGCCGCCAACTATGCGCAAATCCTGGTGAACACAAAAGATGTGAAGGGAACGCCCAAGCTGGTGGAGCGCCTGCGGCCGCTGCTGGCCAATGTGGCGCCCGAGGCAAAGGTCTTCGTCAAGGAATTGCAGCAGGGGCAAGTCATGGAAGCTCCCGTGGAAGTGCGTCTCGTGGGCGACGACGCGGCCACGCTGCAAACCCTCGGCAGCCAGGTCGAAGAGATCTTCCGCCACACGCCCGGCGCCACCTACATCCACACCGACTGGCACGAGGACGCCTGGCGCGTGGGCCTGCATGTGCGCGAAGAAGTGGCCAACCGCATGGGGCTGACCAACGCCGCCATCGCGCAGCAACTCGCGGTGGGCTTTGAAGGCGCGCCGATAACGACGTTCTGGGAGGGCGACCGCGGCGTGGATGTGGTTCTGCGACTCGCCCCCGCCGATCGGCAGAACTTCCAGAACCTGGCCGATACCTACGTGATGTCTCCCGTCACCGGCGCGCGTGTTCCGCTGGATGCCGTGGCTACGCTCCAGCCCGAGTGGCAGCCGGGCCGCATTGTGCGCCGCAACGGCGTCCGCACCTTGACCGTGCGCGCCTTTCCCGCCGATCACTGGCTGGCCAGCGAAATCCTGAGCCATGCGCGCAAGCAGATCGATGCTCTGCCTTTGCCGCCGGGCTACCGCATCGACTATGGCGGCGAGGACGAAAACCAGCGCGAGACCTTCGGCGAGATGCAGCACGCCCTGGTCATCAGCCTGGTGCTCATCTTCCTCATTCTGCTCTTCCAGTTCCGCACTCTCGTCGATCCGCTCATCGTGATGGCCGCCTTTCCGCTGGCTCTGCCCGGCGCGGCTCTCGGCCTGCTGGTCACCCACAACACCTTCGGCTTTACCGCCTTCATCGGCATCGTCAGCGTGGGCGGGCTGGTCGTCCGCAACTCCATCATCCTCATCGATTACATCCACGAGCGGATGCAGAACGGCGTCGAACTGGAACAGGCGGCTCTGGAGGCCGGCGAGCGCCGTCTGCGGCCCATCTTCCTTACTTCGGCGGCAGCCGCGGTGGGCGTCATCCCCATGATTCTCTCCGGCTCCAGTCTCTGGTCGCCGCTGGCCAGCGTCATCGCCTTCGGGCTGCTGGGATCGATGTTCTTCACTCTGGTCGCCATCCCGGTTCTCTTCGTCGTCGCCCATCGCAAGCACGCCCGCGCTGCGAAGCTCCCGGTCGTGGCCGCCATGTTGCTGTTGGTTGCGCTCGCTCCCGTTGCGCGCGCCGAAACGCGCCGCATCACCCTCGATGAAGCCGTCGCCCTGGCCACCAGCCAGAGCTCGGTGGTCAAGCTGGCGCATCTCAAGGAAAAGGAGATGCAGGCGCGCGTCACCGAGGCGCGCTCCAACTACTTCCCCGTCCTGAGCAACGACAGCACCGCCGCGCACCTGAGGGAAATCGAACATCTCGAGTTCCCCATGGGAGCGCTGGGCGTCTACCCGGTCATCGGTCCCGTGCCGGGGGCAAACGATTCGCTCCCTCTCGGGCATCACAACTTCATCCTCAGCACCACCACGGCGGCTCAGCCGCTCACCCAGTTCTTCAAGATTCACGCCGGCGTCGGCGTGGCGCAGGCGGACGCGGGCGTGGCGCGCGACGACGCCCGCCGCGCGGAAAACGAAGTCGGCCTGAAAATGAAGCAGCTTTACTACGGCCTTCTCTCGGCCCAGCGGCGCAAGCTGGCTGCCGATCTGCGCATCGAGGCCGGAGAAGAGCGTCTTGCCGAAGCGCGCCATGGCGTCGAGGCCGGCGCGGTGCTCGAATTGAAGGTCCTGGAGGGCCAGGCGCAGATCGCCGAGGCCCGCCACGCGCTGGGAACGCTGGAGGACGCCATCTCCGACATGAAGGTCGAGTTCAACGATCTGACCGGCCTGCCGCTGGACGCCGATGTAGAGCTCGTGGATCCCGAACCGGAAACCGCCGATGTCACCGCGGGCGATCTGGAGACCCAGGCTCTGGCGCACAATCCTGAAGTCGCCGCGGCCCAGGAAACCCTCCGCAAGGCGCACGCGGGCCTGAACGCGGCGCGCGCGGAGTATATTCCAGAGGTTGGGGCTTTTGCGCAGTATGTCCATCAGGACGGCGTGCCGCTGCTCACGGAAAACAACGGCGTCCTTGGTCTCAAGATGAGTTGGACCCTGCTCGATTTCGGCAAGCGCAGCGGACAGGTGCATGAGCGCCAGGCCCAGGTGGCCGAGGCCGAGGAGAATCTGAGGCACGTGGAGAGCCGCGTGCGCGTGGACATCGAGAAAGAGGTGCGCAAGGTGCGGCGCGCCGAGACGGGATTGGAAGCGGCGCGGGAAAGTGTGGCGGCGCGGACAGAGATGCGGCGCATCACCGCCGATCAGGTTGCGGCCAGCACGGCCAATCCCTCCGCGCTCAAGGAAGCCGAAGGACAGCTCGCCGAAGCCCAGGCCGGCCTCTTTCAGGCGGAGATGGAGCGCAGCGTGGCCCGTGCGGAGTTGGAGCGGACGGTGGGGCAGAAGTAAAACGGAAAACTCCGTGCACCCCAGACCGCTCGCAGGGAATCGGATGTAAGGGAGGCAAGACGTGAAATACCGGGTATTGACAGTCAACAGGGAGTTTGGAAGCGGCGGAGGACGAATCGCCCAGAAGATTGCCGGGTGGCTGGGCTGGAAGCTGCTGGACAAGGACATCATCGACGCCATCGCCTACGCGGCCCATGTGGACGCGAATGTGGTCCGCCACTACGACGAGCACGTGGACTCGTGGCTGCGCCGCATCAATCAGCAGGCCATGCGCTCGGCCGCTCTGGCCGCCGGCCTCGAGTTGGGCGAAGACTCCGTCTTCGATGCCGAAGAGATGGTCAAACTCACGCAGAAGATCCTCGAAGAAGCCCATGCCGAGGGCAATTGCGTCATTGTGGGCCGCGGCTCGCAGTGCGTTTTGCAGCACAAGCCCGACGTCTTCCACGCCTTCGTCTACGCTCCGCTCAAAGAGCGCATCGTTCGCCTGCGCGCCCGGCTGGAGAAGGGCGCCAACGTCGAGGAGCGTATCCGCACCGTCGATGGAGAGCGCGCCAAGTATCTGCAACAGTACTTCGGCAAGAGCTGGTGCAACCTCCATCTCTACGACCTGTTGATCTCCTCCCACGAGGACGAGGACTCCACCGCGCGGGTGATTCTTCAAGCTATGACCGGACAGGAGTAAACGGGGACTAAGGGACTAGGTCTTCGACCGCGTGAATTTTTACCAGTTCCGTACCCCATCCTTTCGCCTTTTCTCTGGCGAAAGGGTGGGAAACCGCGAACCCGAAGAGAGGAAATCAAGCGGTCACAGATCTCGGTCTTTGACCGCTTGTTGTTGTACCAACTATGGGTGCCCCTTTCCGGGGTCCCCACGGACAGGTCTTCGTCCGTGGGGTGGAGATCCCGATTTTGGGACCTGGGAAAGCACGAAATCATGCGCCCAGAAACCTAGTCCCTCAGTCCCTCAGTCCCTTAGTCCCTGCCCTCCCTACTTCGCCTTCACATCCCAGTCGAAGCTGATCTGCGAAATCACTTCGTTCAGCTTGTCCACCGCGACCTGCTTCTGCTGTTCTAGGTCGGCGGTCTGTTTGCGCGTGGACTGCAACAGGTCTTCGGCGCGGTTCAGCTCGTCCACAAATCTCTTGGCCGCGTCGTTGCCCTTGAGCGCGGTCAGGTTGTCGCGGTCGCGCCCCTCGTCGGTCGCGGCGGTCTCTTCCGTCTTCTTCGATTCGTCGATGCGGCGATCCAGCTCCGCCAAAGCCGTCTGCGCGTCGATCACCGGCTTCAGCTTGTCCAGCGCATCGGGAGCGCGCTTCACCAGGTCGAGTAGATACGCGGTCTGATCCTGATTTGCATTCAGGCGAACGATGTTGTGCACCGACCCGCGTTCGCGCACTTCCAGCTTCTCCGTCGAGTGCGCGGCCACCGGCAGCCGGAAGCGATAGAGGTTGGGCGAGCTCTCCGCGGCCTTCAGATCCCCGTCCAGCGTCCAGCCATTGTTGGCGCGCGGGTGCTCGATGAGAACCACGCGATCCACGTCCGCCGAATTCGTGGCCGAATAGGTCACCGAAGCCACATTCATGTAGGTTTCCACGATCGAGCCCTCGCGAATCTGTACATGATGCAGCGTGCGCTTGCTCTCGCGGTCCGCCACCTTTACGCGCACGGCCTGGTCGGCGGCGTAGGAGAGCAGCCGCTTTTCGCCGGGATGAATCGGATCGAGCAGGCCCTCGCCGGCGAACTCGCCGCTCTCGAAGATGGAAAAGCTGCCCGCGTCCAGCGTCAGCTTCGACTTGTTTTCAAGCCACACCGCGCGCAGCGGCGTGCCCTCCCGCGCGCTCCACAGCGTCACGTGCTCGGCGGGCAGTTCCTGCTGCAGGATGGGCACCATCGCCGACTCGTTCTTATGGATGGTGACCGGCTGGGTGAGCGCGTACTCGAAGAAATCGTCGAAGGCGTTGGTCGAGACGTCGCCCTCCTGAATGGCGTCGGTAGCGCGGAAGACGCTGCCGCCTGACGCCGCACCGTAACCGAGGCCGTAGCCGTTGCCCGAGCCGGAACCCATGTTGCGATTGGCGCCGGTGTTGTAGATTCCGCCCATGGCGCCGCCCGCCGAGCCCGTCGCCTTGCCGCGCAAGGCGAATCCGGGTTGCATCTTCATCAGTTCGCCGTTATTGCGGCCGCCGATGACCTTGTCATTGACCATTTCGCGATTCAGAGTATTTCGGATTTCACCCGTGTCGACAGGCCCTGCGTCCTGCTTACGCTCTTCCGCCGCCTCATGCGTCTGCGGCGCAGCCTGCTCGTTCGTCGCGATGGGAATCTCCGGCCGCCGCGTGTAGAGCGGCTGCGAGAGCGGCTGGATGAAGCTCTGCGGCGCGCCCGCTACCAGCGAAAGCTGCACGTTGTCCCAGTCCGCGCCCACGGTGTTGTCCACCACCGCCCAGCCTTGCACGATCGCCGAGCCGTTGGGCGTTTGCGGGAAGACCATGCGGTAGGTCGACTTCCACACCGGAACCTCGCTGATGTAGCTCACCCGCAGCTCGCGCTGCCCCTGGCCGATGGCGTCGAGCGTGAGGTGGCGCAGGCCGGTCGAGTGCGTGGTCGAAAGCAGCTCCAGATAGCGGTCGAGCTGGCCCTGGAGATTGGCATCCAGCGGCCGCACGCTCAGCGCCGGGGTCAGTTCGATCACCCGCACCGCGCCGGAAGTTGCAACCAGGGTGAGATAGAACTTGTCCACGGTGGCATCGGTGTCGCTGCCGGGAACCTTCTCGGTGCGCGACTCGATGGCCATGAGACGGCCCGTGATGGCGCCGCCCGGCCCGCCCAGCGCCTCGACGCGCTGCCCGCGCAGGGCCTGGAAGAGTTCGGTCGAGTTGGGGTCGTCGCTCATGCCCAGCGAGAGCGACTTGAGCTGCTCGGCCAGCGGCGTCGTCGAGTTGTAGTTGACTCCGCCGATGCGCCCGCCGCCCTCGTCCAGCACGGTCAGCGACTGCAACACGTCGTTCAACTGCGGCGAGGTGAAGTCGATGGCCACCTGCTGGTTGCCGCTCACCGTCCCGGCATGTTCAAAGTAGCCCACGCCGTTCTTGTAGAGCACCACCTTGCGCACCGGCAGATCCTTGATCGCCTGCGGTTGGGCTGACTGCGCCTTCGGTTCGGCGGCTTTGGATTTGGCCGCGGGCGTGGCCGGAGACTGCGCGGCCAGGGTTAGCGTGAAAGCAACAAGACAGAAGACGGTCACTACGCGGCGCATAACTCCTCCCGGAACTTTCAAGCAGGAATCCTACTCCGTTGGACCCCGGCGGGCGCAAAATGGCTCCCGATCGAGCGCAAAAATCGCCGCTGTCCACTCCTCAGAACGGAGCAGCGGCGAAATCTTGCACAATTCGTCTGAGCCTATTTGAATGAAGCTGCGCCCGCGAGCCGGAAGCTCAAAGCCCTTATGACTCGTCGTCGCCGGTTTGCATCGTCAGATAGCGCTCGTAGCCAAGCTCCTCGATCAGGTGCGCCTGGGCTTCGAGCCAATCTACGTGTTTTTCCTCGTCCTTGAGCAGGCGGACAAAAAGATCGCGCGAGCCGTTGTCCTTTTCGTCCGACGCCAGCCGCACGGCCTCGTTGTACAGGCCCACGGCTTCGATCTCCAGCTTCAGATCGGACTGGATCATCGCCCGCACGTTGCCGCCGATCGACAGGGCCAGCGGCTCCATGCTCGGCGCCCCGTCCAGAAACAGAATCCGCTCCATCAGCGACTCGGCGTGCTTCATCTCGTCGATCGACTGCTTTTTGATGGTCCGCGCCAGCTTGCCGTAGCCCCAGTTCTCGCACATTTCGGCGTGAACAAAGTACTGGTTGATGGCGGTGAGCTCCTCGCGAAGCGCACGATTCAACTGCTCGATGACCTTCGGGTTGCCCTTCATGGCCAGGATTCTACAGAACCGCAAACGCGTTTGTAACGCAAAAAATCGGCGCCCGCGCGGCCGGCCGCGCCCGTTCTGGCAATCCGCGCCGCCGCGGGAGCACAATAAAGGGTTTGGAAGATCGCCTTCCCGCCGCCAAGGCCGGAGGGCAAAAAGGGGAAACGCTTTCATGCAAGGAACTCGGCAAAAAGTTGTCGCCATCAACGGCAGCGCCCGCAAAGGCGGAAACACGGCCATCCTGCTCGGATATGTTCTGAAGGAACTGGAGCAGGAAGGGATCGAAACCGAACTCGTCGAACTGAGCGGCGCCAAGATTCACGGCTGCCTCGCGTGCCGCGAGTGCTCGGCGAACAAGAACCGCCGCTGCGCGCAAAAGAATGACATGGGCAACGTCCTGATCGAAAAGATGGAGCAGGCCGACGGCATTCTGCTCGGCTCGCCCACCTATGTGGCCGACGTCACGCCCGAGATCAAGGCCTTGATGGACCGCGCCTGCTTGGTTTCAAAGGCCAACGGCGGCCTCTTCCGCCGCAAGGTGGGTGCGGCCGTGGTCGCGGTGCGCCGCGCCGGAGCGATCCACGCCTTCGATACGCTCAATCACTTCTTCCTCATCGGCGAAATGATCGTGCCCGGCTCGTCCTACTGGAACATCGGCTTCGGCCTCGAAAAGGGCGACGTCGAGCGGGACGAAGAGGCCATCCGCACCATGAAAACCCTGGGCCAGAACATGGCCTGGCTGCTCAAAAAGGTCGGTGCCTAGCCAGGTGAGCAAAACAAGGCATCCTATTCGCCTGCGCCGAATGAGATTATCCTGAATACAGGGCTGCCGCTCAGCGGCCGTTCTCATCAGGGTGGTTGAGGCGGATTCTCGATCCCATCCCTGCCCGCCTCAGAGCGCCGTCCCCGCGCCGCTGAGAATTTTCCGCCAAGCCGGAAGGCGCTTGTCTGTGACCGTGTGCGGCAGCCTGCAGACCGGGCGCCCTGCCTTGAAATAGGAGAAACCCATGGAACCAGCCGGATCGAACAATTCAATTGCAAACGATGTGCTGCATCTCGGCAGCGGAAGCAAGCTATCCGCCGAGGAAATCGCCAAGGCCCTGGCGCACCACAAACGCCACCACAGCGGAGACCAAACGCAACAGGCCGCCGCCAAAGCGGGCGGCGTCAACAAGGGCAAGAAAGGCAAGTAGAGCGCCTTAAACCCGCTTTGGGTGCCCCAGGTCTCGCTTTCGAGACCTGGGAAAGCGCAATTCTCATCCCAATCGCGAGCCGGTCCCGCTCACCTTGCCTGCGCGTTCGCCAGCTTCTGCACCTGCGCCAGATGATTCAGGTCGTGGCCGGCCATGGTCTCAACCAGCGTCAGAAAGGTCATCGTTCCCCGCTCCGGATGGGTCACCGGCCTGTCTGCCGCCTCTGGCAGAGCTGCGCCGATCAGCCGCAGATTCCATCCCCGCACGGCAGCAAAGACTTCCAGCGCCTGGCTGGCCGCGACGCCGGGATAGGTTGCCGCCCATTTCTCCTGGTCGAAGGGCTGGATCGTCGGCGCATCCTCGGCCAGCGTCTGCCGCAGCCGAAAGCCGAAAACCAGTTCGCAGTCGGCCAGGTGGCAGACGATCTCCGCCGCGCTCCACTTGCCCGGAGCGGGCGCAATGCCGGCCTTCTCCGGACCGATCTCCTCAAGAACCGAGGCCAGAGCCGGCGCAGTCGAAGCCAGGATGTCTTCCAGCGCCCGTTCGTCCCGAAACCGCGCATAGGGATTGAGTCCACTCATCTTCATCTCCTCCAGTCCAGCTTAGCTACTCCCTGTTCCCTATTCCCTATTCCCTCAGTCCCTTAGTCCCTTAGTCCCTTAGTCCCTTAGTCCCTTAGTCCCTTAGTCCCTTCAAAGATATTCCCGCACCATCCGCTCCCATGTGGGCCAGTCATGGGAGTTATTCGAATCCCATATATAGAGTTTGTGCGGAATGCCTTTGGCGTTCAGAATGCGGTCGAGATTCTGGTTCTGGCCCAGGCATTGGTCGTCCCATCCGGTGGCCAGCACATACGTATTACGCCGGAAGCGGTCGAGAAACCAGGGATCGCTCAGATTGGGCAGATAGTGCGTCGGCAGGTTGTAGTAGCAGTCCAGGTCGTAGTAGCCGTTGAGAAAGTTGGAGAGGTCGAAGGCGCCGGACATCGACAGCACGCCGGTAAACACGTCCGGATGCCGCAGCGCGATATTGGCCGCGTGATAGCCGCCGAAGCTGCAGCCGAGCGCGGTCAGATGCGGATCGCCGTTCTTCTGCCGGATCAGCGGAACCACCTCGTGGATCAGGTACTCCTCGTACTGCATGTGACGGGCGATGCGAGCGCGCGGCGCGACGCTCTTGTTGTACCAGCTTTCCATGTCCACCGAGTCCACGCAGTAGATCTGCAACTGGCCGGCGTCGATCTTGCCCGCGACGGCGGCGATCATCTGGCGGTCTTCGAACTCGTAGAAGCGCCCGCCGGAGGTGGGAAAGACGACCACGGGCAGGCCCGCGTGACCGAAGACCAGCAGCTCCATCTCTCTGCCCAGCCGGCTGGACTGCCCCTTGTGATATTCGCGAACCATGGCTTGCGCGCTCCGTGGCGGATTTGGTTACCTAACCCCAAACCCGCCGCCAACGGCCTCTCTGCTGCCGCGAAAGGCCGCTCAGAGTCCGCGCCTTGCGGGCGGGAAATTGGAGAACCGCCGATTTCTTGATACTGTATCAGCCACGGGCGGCGCTTTTTCGGACGCTGCCGGCCAAGGCAGCCGATAGGCAGGAATGAACGGCAAGAGGATCGCGGAGATTGAATCTGGAAACCCAACCAAGCGCCGAGGCGCCGCCGGGCTTGCTGCCCCCAGGCGAAACCGCACCGCATCCGCGCCTCCGCCTGCACCGCGCCTTTCCCAGCCGTTACCTTCCCGACAAGCGCGACCTGATTGTCTACCTCCCGCCTGGCTATGACCTGCATCCCGATCGCGCCTATCCGGTGCTCTATATGCACGACGGGCAAAACCTCTTCGACGGCCGCACCTCGTTCATCCCCGGCCGCACCTGGCAGATGCGCGAGCAGGCCGACGCCGCCATCGAGGCTGGCGAAGTCGAGCCGCTGGTCATCGTCGGCATCTACAACGCCGGCGACCGGCGCCTGGCCGAATACACCCCCGACCGTGACCTGGATCGCGACAGGCCATTGGGCGGCGAGGCCACGGCCTACGGCCTGCTGCTCACCCAGGAGCTGATGCCCTGGATCTCCGGCCAGTACCGCGTGCGCCGCGAGCGCGAAGCCACCGGCCTGGGCGGTTCGTCGCTCGGCGGCTTGGTCACTCTCTATATGGGCCTCTGCCACGCCGAGCACTTCGGCAAGCTGGCCGTGCTCTCACCCAGCGTCTGGTGGAATCGTAAGAGCATTCTGGGTTACCTGAACGAGCGCGCGCCCCAGATTTGGGAGCGGCCGCGCCTCTGGCTCGACGTGGGCGACCGCGAGGGCCGGCGCACACTCCACGACGCCGAGATGCTCAACCGCCGCCTGAAGGCCAACGGCTGGGTCTCCGGCGAGACCCTCCACTTCGAGCGCATCGCCGGTGGAACCCACGACGAGGCCAGTTGGGCGCGCCGCGTCAGGCCGATGCTCAAGTTCCTGTTCCCGGCTGTCTAGCAGACGCGAGCCAAAACATTGAATTAACTAGGGCGTGTTAACACTATCTAAGGGCTTCGACGATCAAAACGAAATTGATAAAGGCGAGGAAGACCACATCGAGCTTTTCGAATCTGGAGAAGATGCGGCGGAAGCCCTTCAGCCTGC